>JAABUI010001845.1_pt1 | contig 11969 bp, 19 predicted proteins | sample 5559111 | NCBI WGS metagenome assembly JAABUI01 (sample SAMN10711870, study PRJNA513365) | rock metagenome | isolation source: Antarctica rocks | place: Antarctica: Victoria Land, Buttleship Promontory
CAGGATCACGAGCGCGCTTGAAGCGAATAGGGTCCTGGTTGTCGTCGGAGAGGTGAGCGGAATCACTCTTTAGATGGTGCTAAGCCTAGGTAGACTGGTTGCGGAAAGAGGTAAGCATTATTGAGGCGGCGACTTTAGCCAGCACTAACACCTTGCAGCACACAGCTTCCGCAGTTCATACTTGATAAAGAGATCGCCTCCTCCCACGGCGCCTCCACAAATATCGTCATCACTCAACCTCGCCGAGTCGCAGCTATGGGTGTGGCTGCACGAGTCGCACAGGAACGCCTCGAAGATGTCGATCGCCATCCTGAGACCGTAGGATATGCCATCCGCGGTGAGCGGAGAACATCGCCAGACACGAAGCTGCTGTTCTGTACGACTGGTGTAGTCTTACGTCGTTTAAGTTCCGGCGATCCGGATTTACAGGGTGTCAGTCATGTTGTGGTTGATGAAGCGCATGAGAGAGGAGTGAATACGGATTTGTTGATCTGCTTGTTGAGGGATCTGTTGGAAAGGAATAAGACTATCAAGGTGGGTTGAGACGAAACTCCGGCGTTTTGAGCTAATTTGGTCAGGTCATCTTGATGTCCGCGACAATCAACGGTGAGCTTTCATGCTGTGACGAGAGGTTGTCGCTGATCTTCTGTCGCAGAGCAAATCTTCATCAGTGCGTTGTGTCGATGCAATATCTAGCCATAGACTGATGCGGCGCAGACTATTTCGGAGGATGCCCGAGCTTGACGATTCCGGGTTTCACCCATCCTGTTACGGATCGGTAAGTGTCTTGATTGCTCAGTCGTCATCCCCATAGCTTATGAACAATAGCTATCTAGAAGACGTCATTCCCCTTATCCACTTTCAGCCACAGGCAGCTCGCTATGGCCCTCGCCAAACGGAAGAGCAGAAAGCTTCGATCCGTTCAGACTCTGCCAAACTCAATCTCGATCCCGATTCGCAAACGGCGCTTGAGATCCTCGCTGCTTCCGACCGAATCGACTACTCCCTCGTCGCTGCTGTCGTCAAGCATATCGTTTCCTCAGCTAAGACAACAGCCGGTGCCATCCTGGTCTTCATGCCAGGTGTCATGGAAATCCGACAGTGCATCTCTGAGCTACAATCAACGAGTCTCGGTGCAGTCGAGATTCTGCCCCTTCATGCGAACTTATCCAGCATGGAGCAGAGAAGAGTATTTCTCCCCACGGCCCCGAGGCGAAAATTGGTGGTAGCCACGAACGTAGCGGAGACGTCGGTGACGATCCCGGACGTAGTCTATGTGGTGGACGGCGGACGGGTCAAGGAGACGCAATTCGATGCGGAGTCTGGAATGCAGCGTCTGGTCGAGGCTTGGACCAGCCGTGCTTCTGGCCGACAAAGAAGAGGACGAGCAGGACGGACACAGCCTGGACAAGTGGGTCTGGGATCTAGCTCATGCATGAGGATCTGACGTAGGACAGTGCTACAAGTTGTATACCAGAAGGACCGAGTCCAACAGCATGCCTCGCTTTCCTGTTCCTGAGATCCTCCGAACTCCGCTGGAAAGCCTCTTCCTGCAGGTCAAAGCAATGAATGAGGATACCGATGTCAAGGCGTTCCTAAGGCCCGCCGAAATCTTGCACCGCGGGATGCTTTGCTTATTTGTAATGCATTGACAGTAAGGCGATCGATCCGCCCAAGATGGACGCGATCAATGCTGCTTGGGAAACCCTACAGGATCTGGGCGCTGTCGATGGTGACGATCACCGCAGTCACCTGACCGCGCTTGGTCGACATGTGAGTAATGTGGCTCGGTAGCTCCCGAACAAATACTGACCATATTAGATGAGCATGATCCCTGTTGATTTGCGTCTGGCGAAGATGCTTGTCCTTGGGACCATATTCAAGTGCCTTGATCCCAGTACGTGCAAGCATTTCGTGGTTTGCTGTACTGACGACGGGCCAGTTCTTACAATCGCTGCCCTTCTGTCCGCGAAACCGCTCTTTACTTCGCCGATCGACAAGCGGGACGAGAGCAAGAAGTAAGCTTGTGCACCAAGTACGAAGTACTGACGACTTAGGGCTCGCGAAACTTACGCCTCGGCCCGGTCGGATCTCCTCACGGATGTCAAGGCGTATGACGCTTGCATGGCGTTTCGAGAGAAGGGCGGGCCGCATGGTGCGGTGAGGCAGTTCTGCGAGCAGGTAAGGCTTGACAGGCGTTTGAACCTCCTTTGCTAATCTCACGATATCAGAACTTCATCAGTTCCTCGACCATACGGGACATTACTATCCTTCGCCAGGACTTCCTTTCAGCATTAACCCAACTCGGCTTTGCCGGCAGTCCGGCCGAACTCGCCCGGTTGAGCGTTAACTCTCGGTCAGACAACCTCGTCAAGGGCGTCATAGTAGGCGGCCTCTATCCTCGCATCGCACGCATAGCCATGCCTAAAGCTCGATATGAGCGCGTCCAGCAGGGTGCGGTACAGAAAGATGTGAGTTTCCGTACTGTTTGACTTGGGTCAAGCTAACGACTACAGCATGAAGCCAAGGAGGTCAAGATGTTCGACCAAGCTGGACGAGTTTTCATCCATCCGAGCTCGGTGCTCTTCTCGGAGAGCGGTTTTCGAAGCGGCTTTCTGGTATACTTCAGCCAGGCCGAAACGTCGAAGGTATTCCTGCGGGATGCGACAGAGGTGAGCACAGAAACATTTCCGCAGTCAGTACGACTGAACTTGGGATTCACCAGGTACCGCTCTATGGTCTCTTGCTATTTGGCGGTCCGATCACAATCAATCATTGGGCAGGTGGCATCCTCATCGGTAAGGATGGACACATCAAGATGCGTGCCGGGACGCGGATTGGCATGTTATGCTCTCAATTACGGTGAGCTCAAACCTGGCAAAGCGGTCTGGCAGCTGACATTGACCTATCTGCTAAGACGCCTCCTCGATGCTCAGCTCGCGGAGCAGATCGAGTCGCCTCATGCTGCAGATCTGACGGGACATGAGGAGGTTACTGGGGCCATGATGGCTTTACTAGCACGGGACGGACTCAGCTCGTGATGCCATTCTGCGGCGCGCAACTTGTTCGATTTCCATGCGCTCGAGGGCTTCGCTCTCGTGACCCACAATGTTTCTCCCATTGCTGCTTCCAGCTGACGTCACCCTGCTTGAGCCTGCGCGCTCGGGACGAAAGGAGCGACCCCTTGACAGAAGGTGTGGCTATTCATGTCGAGGCTGGCTATCCTGTTATATTCCGCTTCACTGCAGGCTCTTCGAATAGCATCCTTATCTCACCTCCATTCAGACGAGTGTCTCGTCGCCGATGAAGATTGGTTTGAGATGCGATCGACCGCTTCCGGCATATCGTTTCGACGATCCCTAACCGAACCTTCCTCTTTCCCAGCATCCCATGACATGAACGACGAGCACGTGAAGGTATACCGATCGTCCTCGGCCTTCCAACGTGTCAACCGAGCAATTCTCGCTCCTTTCCCTTCAAGCGGGCTGATAATCCATGGGAACACTGAGACCGTCGTCACCTCCGCCGAGAGCCGAAGAAGTCGGCGATGTATGTCCTTGGTCGACACGTCCTCTCCCGAAGACTGTTCGATCGGCGTCGGGTAACGGATCTTTGAGAATGTCCGCATAGGCTGGGGCAGGCTCGGAGCAGTTGGGGAAGAAACACCTCGGATGGGTTTGAGGAATCATCCTGGGCTGCTCAGAGGTTTTGGGGGAAGGTCGAGCTTTTCGGGAAGGGGTTATCGAAGATGATTGATGTTGGCTGAGGCGATGGGACGGCTATCATCAGCAAAGAAGAGGACGTCGCAGGCTGCTCTCAGTGTGAGGACGTTGCCGCCGACGACGAACGCAGTGACTTGGCAGTGACTTTTGGGGTGATTAGGCGAGGCATGCTGGAGGGAGCGTATAGATGTAGAGCAGCAGAGATCCTCTGTGCATCTGCACGGCTTTGTCGCAAGATCCTACATGGATTCGTTGCGTCTCAACACATCCCCATGACCCTGGGTGGATTCTCCGTGGTTTATCCGCGTTTCAGATCAGTCTGGATGTAGCTTTGTTCGGTCCAGAAGCTAGCTACGCAACCGGCTCTCCTACCTTTTCTCCACCTCGCACAGCCATGTCCTTCCGTCTCCCGATCAGGATCGGCATCGGCATTCTCTCTCGACCATTCCCTTTCCACTCGATGGGACTGTGCCATTCTCGTCCACTTACGACCTCAACTAAAGCTATCCAGTGGACGCCCCGCTTCCCACCGATCAACGCTCTGCGCCTCCGGTCTAGCCCCTCTCTAATCCTCCACTTCCTCCAAACCACTCACCGGCCATCCCCCATATCTCTCCTCCCCCGCACGTTCTCCACCTCCTCCCGCAATTCCGTCCGACACACCTCCTTCCCCAATTCCTCCGGCGGACGAGGTAATCCCGGTCCTCGACCGAAGTATTGGCGGCATTGGATCTTCTGGAAGACCGTCATCGACGCCAATCCGCCGATGTTCATCGTCAATCCTGGTCCACTATACCGAGGTCATTGCTGATCATTGGACACAGATCTACGGGTTGATCGCGGTTAATGTAGCATTGTTCGTACTCTGGCAGTACGCCCATGAATCTTGGGTCGGTATTCCTCAGTCGAAGTGACTTTGGGCTGATGAGAGGTCAGACGAGGTTCAAAGATCCGGGGCTGCTTCTGTTCATGCAGAGGAATATGGTGCTGAATGAAGCGAATATCATGAGTGGGCGGATGTGAGATTCGATTTCCCCTGATTTAATGTGTTGGCTGACTGAGTTTGGGATAGATGGACGCTCATCACATCATGTTTCTCGCACTCGAAGGGAGACCACATCTTCTTCAACTGCTTGGGCCTATACTTTATCGCACCAGCAGCGGCGAAGTGCGCATCTCCCTCGTAGCCTTGATTTGCTAATGGTTTCGGAACAGCATGATCGGCTCGTCTGCGTTTTTGGGACTTTATCTAGCAGGTCAGCAAACCCGCCTTACCAATGACCTTTACGCTGATTGTCCCTTCAGGCGGTGTCATCGCATCCGTAACCTCGCTCTTATGGCACCGATCACGCGGCGATCGATGGGGCGGTAGCGAGGGTGCTTCAGGAGCGATCTACTCCACCCTCGGTGGGTCGCCCATCCCATCATTCCAAGGGATCACCTGACATCGATAAGCATTCTGGGGGGCTCTATACCCCGAAGGCCGGATCCTACTCTTCTTCGTCATACCCATGCCTGTATGGGTATTCATCAGCGGTGTCTTCGCGGTGAGCTCGCCTTCACTCAGTTTATCACCACGGGCTAATGAGTTGTCCGCAGTATGATCTGTATGGAAGTGTCTTCACCCCAAATTCGGGCATCGATTCGGCTGGACATGTGGGTGGCCTGCTCGCGGGCTTGGCTATGGCATATCGGATGAGGAAGGGGAGGTTCGGCGGGTTCAGGCGGTACTAAGCGAAATGCATGCATCGCTTATCCACGATTTAAATCCGAGTTCGAAACGGTGACGAAGTACTGGACGTGCACGCAAACGTGAACGCCCATGCGAACACTATAATGTGACACGAGTACAACAGCCCAAAGCGCCGAGACTTTAGCACGATATGATTCTACAGGTGCAAGCAATACCCAATGCCTACTACCCAAAACCCGATGCCCGATATGCCCACAGTCGACAGAACCCTATATCCGAGGCTTATGTATCTTCGCAGCCGCCACCATCGCCGCTGCGCCGTTCTCTTGCGGTTGTCGGGGAGGGGGCGCTTTGGCTGTATTTGGCTCAAGGGGGGCACGAGGTTTTGGTTCGTGAGGTGGAATGTGTTTCTGATCGGGTGAGAGGGCGAGGGGAGGAGTGGCAATTCTGATGGGTTCTTCCGAGAACGCCAGGACTGCTTGTTCGACCTTCCTCGCTTCGATCGGCTCTCCGGGAACGGATGCTCGCTTCTCAATTGGCGTCTCGTCTATGGCACGCTTGAGGTCCGGGCCCGATGGAGTCTCCTCTAGAACAGGTTCGAAAGTATCCGTGTCCGCCTCGACCCTGACGACCGATGCAGGTTCTTCGACAGGAATCGACTCTCGCTCGACGACAGGCTCAAACTTCTCAGCAGCCGCATCCTTCGGCGCCTCCAGCTCAACCTTCTTCGGCTTCTTCTCTGCAAGTTTCCGTCTCCGCGGTCCGGGTACGACCTCCATCTCCTCGAACCGTCTTTGCAGACCGCCTTCCGCGTGCAGCAAGGTGATTTCGTCAGACCCGCCGACGGAGGTGAAGTCGAGGATGACATTGGGGACAGTCCGGCGGCCAATCAGTGCGTGGAGAAGGTTTTGGATGGGTTTGAAGTCGGCTACCGTGGAGTCAGCGTTGCCAATGGTGTTTGAAGAAGCACTTACATCTCTGGTCGAGCTCGATGACGAATGGGACGGGGTTGAGGTGGTAGGTGTCGAAGATCGCTTTGGCTTTCCTCGAGTATGGGCAGTAGGTCTGACCATGTCAACTAAGGTGCCGTGCTATTGGAAAGGCCGCTTACCTTTGAAAAGACCACTGTCCGGTACATCTTCTTTGCATACTCCGCCCATCCCTCCGCGAAGATCGGCTCCTCCTCATCCCCTTTGTCGATACTCTCCAACATCTTCTCCATCCCCCTGCCACTGATCTTCTTCATCTGACTGGCGCCCGGCATCTCCCAGTTCGAAGGAATGACCCCTCCTTCCGCCAACCACCATATCATCGCTTGGAGCGCATGTTTACGATCCCGCTGTTGTACGTCGAGGCGGTGCGCCGCAATTTCCTTTTCCGCTTCGATCTCCTCGTCCGATATCGGGTCCGACTCGGTGTATGAGTCCCAGAAGAGGTCGTCCTCCGCGATGAGCTCATCGTCGTCCGAAAGCAGGAGGGAGATCCCGTTGTTTGAGGATTCGTACGGCGAATCGTTAGACCGGGGATAAAGGTGGGGCCGGTCGGGTTGGGTGTGCGATGAATGGTTATACCGTAAAACGAAGAAGAGGAGGGCGAGGACACCGCCGAGAGTGAGGGGGAGGGAATAGTGAGAAGCTCGAGACTTTATATTGTAATTCAGCCTGCGGCCGGTAGACCGGACTCGTCCGGGTGACGCGATGGAAGGTGCGGATAAAGGTAAAACAGGAGTTTCAGGCGCAGCGAAAGGCACACGGATGGTCGGCATACTGACTGCTCGTCGAGTAGGAGCGTTACCGTCCGAAAGGGAGGTTGAGTGTGGACTGGCCAAATGGAAGGATGTGGGGGTGTGCGGAGAAAGGAAGCATGCTCTTCTCCCGGCTCCGCTCGGAATCTCGTAGGCCGAGAGGCGGTGCCTTTGTTTACCGCTTTTGTCAAGGCTGCGTAGAAAGCGAAACGGAGCGAATCTCGTGCTAGGCGGTTAAAGAGCGTTGGGACCGCGAACGTCTAGAGATTATACGAGAGAGTCTGAAGAGAGGAACAAAGATGAATGAGCGCGGCGATTCAGTGTAAATGTATCATCCCCATCACGCGGCCTCGGCCCCGTGCATGTCCCAAAGTCGATCAACATCAAGCTTTACCTTCGTCACAACCTTACTTGCAGGCACGCTATGGATGCTGATGATGATATTACCTGGATGTTCGCGATGGTAAACAACGAAACAAGGTTGAGACCATATGTCCTCATCGGATGGTCAACAGCCACAATGCAGGAGGGCCTGTCGGAATTTGCTAAATTGTAATGAATACATTGGTTGGGTAGAAGAGAAAGAACTATTCCGAAATAGTATAACGGTTAGTATACCCGCCTCTCAAAATTCTCGAAGGTGCGCGGGTGATCGGAGTTCGACCCTCCGTTTCGGAACATACAGATTTTTTTTAGCGTAATCGCTCTCCGCGTCTTTCATGTGTGAGGGTGGGCTATTCTTGAACTGAGTTCTTTATCGCCCTATCAGTCTCGTTTACTAGTCCCTGAACAACACCGATGCGAGCGTGCTCGACTAGTGAGGACACATAGCAGTATTTCCAGCCGATTCTCACGCATACTGAAATCCGCAAGGCCTGTAAAGCTGGTTCTATCTATCCCAATACATGCTACATCAAGCTAATCTCACTGCCCGACAACCAGTGAAGCCTTACGCTGCCATCACCTCTTGAGTCACGCCTGTGCCCTGCTGATCGAGTAATGAGTCCAACACCGTTCTGTTATTCGAGACACCCACGGAAGCCATAGCCAACCTCTTCTCCCGCTTCATCTGATAGTCCTTGATCGCGGACTTTATCGCGTCCTCGGCCAACAACGAGCAGTGTACTGACCAGACCACGCTTCAGCGATCTACATTTAGTGGACAACATCGGCCAACACACGTTTGACAGGAGGGAGGCAAAGCTCCTTTGCGATCTCGGTATTCTTGACTGCTCCAGCTTGGGCTAGAGACATCCCCTTGACTCGTTCGGTCATGTATGATGAGGAAGCGATGGCGGAACCGCAGCCGAATGTCTTGAACTTGACATCAGAAATAACGCCTTCGCGGAGATCAGCTCTTGGGCGATGAGGATAGGGAGAAGAGGAACCATTGTCGTCGACTCGGATCTGAAGCTTCATGACACTAGAGACATCGTCAGCTTTGAATACAGACGCAATGAGACAATCGACATACTCTCCGCAAGCAGGTGCGCCGACCAAACCCGTCCCCACATCTTGGTCAAGTTTGTTCATGTTCCCAACCTGCTCAATCTCAGTCATGGATCCCTCTTGGAACCTCCATCGGAAGTACAGGTCCGCTAGGAGCTGTTCCTGGACGCCGACAGAGGGAACTCACATTTCGAGGGTTCTCATAATGGTCGATGACCTTCTCATGATATCCTCTTTTCGCCTGGGCCGGCGCTTGCGCCAACACCGGTCGAGCGATTCCTCGAGCGACGACGGGTCGGGCGAAGGAGGTGGAGGCGAAGGAGGTGGTGGAGCGAAGTGCAGTGCGAATCATTCTGGGGTAGATGAATAGGCAAAGTAAAGAAAGAAGTATGTCGATGGAAAATCTAGGATCGAACGCGGATGACGATTCCAAGTGGCGAGCGGCGTTTTCGAGGATTTTCCTCGAGTGGCATTTAGCGTTGGCCGACTGCATTTTCTCCAGTAGTAATATGGAATAGTCTCTTATTGACGAAGCTTGTAACCCCACGTGACCCACACGGAATGCCTTGCTGCGATGGCATTGCTAATCTGGTGATACCTGGCTTGTGATGCTGCTCCCTCGAATCCGCAGCTCCCCTCGGATCGTCGTGGCGCATCATCTCCTCCTAAAAGCATTCTTCGAAGCGCTCCTCCCCCTGCCTACATCCCTCCGTCTCGTCCGTCCCCCTCTCTCAACCACCTCCTCCTCCTGACCCTTTTCCATCCCCGCCCCGAACCGCTCAATCTTCCGATCCTTCCGCCTCGTCCCGCCTGAATACTCATCGTTCTCATCCTGACCACCTGGCGATCCCGATTGAGACTTTTGCGGGATGAAGGACATCTCCATTCCCCCGTCCGCTGATCTACGCGTCGCGAGCACCCCGTCGTCCTCTTGTGGCCGGGATGAGAGTTTCCCCTTGTTGGGTCGGGATTGGAGGCGGGACTCGAAGGTCTCTTGTCTGGGTCGAGGAGCGGTGTCACCGGATCCAACGATGAGGCGGGGTCTGGGACGGCTAGTCGCGGCCGGGGGGAGGATCGAGTTGGATCGCTGAGAAGGTAAGACGGTTCGAGGGTCATATTGACGCAGGTCTGACCGATCAGCGCATACCTCTGGGATGTACAGGGGACTTACTTCCATCCCCGCTATCATCGCTGTTTCCCTCCGCTTCAGGCTCTGAACCGCTCTCACTCTCCCCGATACCTGAGGACGACCGATCACTCTCCTCGTCCTCCTCTTGAGCAGCCGTCTTCCGCTTCGCCTGATTCACATCAGCTTGTCTCAGACGTCACAGACGGTAAGCTTACATTGTTATTTGCCGTGGCCGGATTCAGCAGCGCAAACTCCCTACTCTCCTCATCCACCTCATAGTCCGGATTTTCAAACACCTCCTTGAATCGCGAATCCTCCATGACCCCTCCATCCTTCCCATCTTTCTTCTCCGACCGCCGTATCCGCTCCGCCAACGCCTTGTTGACCTTCGGCTGGTCCTTCCGAGCTCGTATCCGGCTCTCAGCCTTGGCTGCCACACGCTCGGAGACGACTCGGTCGCGATATTCGGCGTAGGATTGCGGGTTTGTGATGAGGCGCGCGGTGGCGTAGAGCTTGAGGGAGAGGAAGTAGCCGTGCATGTATGGTTTCAAGGCGGGTGTGCCGATCAGATGTGGAAGGCCGAGACTGAGGTTGAGACATCAGCGCAGATCTGTGGAAACACCCTTCGATGCCTCCTTCCGCTTCCACATACTCCTCACCTCGGCCCCAAGAAGAGGCTCCGCAAGCCTTTTCAGGAGGCCAATGCGGGAGAGATGGGGAGGTGGAATATGCGCCGGGTACAGTCCACCATGCATATGAGGTGGGATAGGAAAAGACTTGTTTACGTACGTGTCAAGCTCAAACTTATCGACAAACTTGAAGTCGGTGTATGCCCCCTTCCCAGCCCCTCCAGTCGGATCATCCGCCAGCTCCTCGGTGACGGAATCGAGGAAGCTCGCCCAGCGGGGTGCGGGACCGATTTCGGGGATGTAGTAGGAGGAGAGAGGCGCGGCGTTGCAAGCCACGAATAGAAGGCCGGATTGCGGTACAGAGTGGAGGTGGACGAGCGGGGACGGCGGGTGAAGGGACAGGTGGTTGGTCGATGGCTATGAGCTGTGAGAAGAGGATACCAGATGAGGAGGGGGACCCACATCTTCTTTTCCCCAGATCTTGATGACCTTGCTATCGGCGCTGACGACCCGCCCCCCGTCCTCTTGTGCACCGCCACCTCGTAGCCAGTCGACAGTGATGATCGGCTCGCCGTAACCTTGATCCTTCACCGCGAACGGGGTAGGACTCCGCAGGTCGTAAAGCAAGGTATGACCAGATGAGGTCCCGACAGCCAAAGACAGGCCGTCGGTCGGATGTGAAGCGAGTGAGGTGATGGATAGCTTCGGGACAGGCTGAGCCAGGATTGACGGAGCGTCATACGATTGAGCCGGGAGGAGCGTTGATACCGGGAGCGTGAGTCTTGTTAAGGCGCTTCGAGATCTCGGATCCCAGAGCTCCACCGCGCCTCCACCTCCATCCAGCCCGAAGCTCCAAAGTCCATGCCGGGAATTGACATCGACGACGTTGACTCCCTCCACATCTTCGAGTCCGTGACCAAGTGATATAGGTGTCATGAATCGGCCCTCCTCGAGGTTGAAGCGGTAGACTTCGGAACCGGTACATGCGACCAGCGCATCGGCTGTCGGGGGATGATAGGCGAGTGATCGCCCGTATGTGGGTAGGCGAAGGGTATGATGGAGTCCCATCTGGGTGTGCAGAGCTAGAGACCGGTCTCGTTGAAGGTGTAAAGTCTTGGTCCAGTCTGAAGATAAGATCTAGCCCAATCAGCCCTCGTCAAGATCCCGGGGGGACCTTGTACTCACCACAAAATCCACATTCTCCGCATCCGTCACCCGCTCAAACTTGACCGTCAACTGCGCCAGGTCCCACACCTTCATCATCGGCTTATAACTGCCTGTCCCAATCGCATAATGTCCATCTGGCGTCGTTCGTATCCGGATGGCGGATTCGGGGAAGGCGAAGTCTTGTATGAGCTCGAGCTGGCCGAGCTGACGTTGGGTTCGGACTCTTTTGCGGTGATTGGAGGCTCTGGGTTTGATGGTCAGCCATGAGGGGAGGGTGGATGAGGAGGTGGATGAGGGGCCGTTGACGGTGTATACTTTGGGGAAGGACATGCCGGTCAGGCTGATTGGGGCATTAGGAGGTGAGTAGGAGTTGACCTGGATCTGAACGGAAAAGCAGCATTCGGATGGATGAATGCGGAGTTTAGCTGAGCGCCTG
>JAABUI010001846.1_pt1 | contig 11964 bp, 10 predicted proteins | sample 5559111 | NCBI WGS metagenome assembly JAABUI01 (sample SAMN10711870, study PRJNA513365) | rock metagenome | isolation source: Antarctica rocks | place: Antarctica: Victoria Land, Buttleship Promontory
TCCTTTTGTCCTGCCACACCTAACGTTCGATAAATCGTTTTGTAACGACAAGTCCTGCCTAGTCCACCCACAATGACTGGTATATCACCCGCAGCTTCCGACATCCGTAGGCCGTAGGTTGTGGCAACAGGACTTTCTCTTCGGTCGCGATTGCTGGAGACAGGACCTTGGCCGATCTTAAAAGGAATCTGAATTGCTTCGCACGGAAGATTTGCCCTTTTGCTGGTCAATAGTTGCTGACTGGATGCCCAATGCACACCTCTTATAGTTCATCGTAGGCACTAGTCTCTGCCCCTTTTGTACCATTCTCCTCTTGACCTTTGGTGCAGTTCCCACAATTCTGGTACCTATGTGAATTAACTTAACCGGAACAGGTATTTTGTGAAAGCATCTTACTTTGCGTAAATGTCTCTTTGCTTCCTCGCTTCAATTTGCACATCCTCGTCAGCTTCTTCGCAATTTCCATGAAATGTTTTGTTGACTCCTATGTCATCCATCCTGAACTGCAATTGAAGGTTGTGTTCGGCAATTGTAGCGTCTCACCAATTCAAGTAAGATAGTCGCAGGCGTATAGAGTAGGGATGTCTGAAATCATATCAAAAAACTACGATGCACGTTAACATAGACTGTCTGCAAACATTCACTCCAAATCCAGACGCGTCGATTTTTTATTGTAAGGAGGGCGCTCCCAGCGTTATTGATTAAGAATTATGGGAGACCGTCAAACCCCCTTACTTCCCCCTCTAAGCAGGTACCCGTTCTTAGACCAACCATGGCTTATGTCACATTAGATGACATGTAGTTTTGGAGGTGGCCATTCTCACAGGTCACAAAGCTAATGAGTTATCCAATGCAAGATACAGGATCTGGAGTTCCGTAGATCGTCTCAATCTCGGTATGGTTTTGAAAGAAGACATCAGAGAGATTGACTTGATAAAGAAACGTTTAGTAAGTTATCTATTACAATACTTTAAAAAATGTGTTTGATATTATCAGTTGACAACATGATACTTCTGCATCGACGCGGACTTTATATAATACCTCGGTATCTTATAAAAGATAGACTAAATAGTGAAACTTGTCTGAACTGTGTGGGGCTCGGACGGTGACGTCGTTGCATAAATGCGGTGGATTCGTGCTAAAGCGGTTTGCTTGTAAGAAGAGCCATATATGAAGTGCCTTTGCTGACTTCCGGTAGATCATTAGAATATGGAGGAATACATTTATCAGTGCATCTTGACATGATGACACCTAATTAAAACGTCGTTGTAATATTGTGGTGTGCACTCTAAAGCAAGGAGCCGACGATGCAGAAAATGGGGGCGCCAGGGGACGTCACCCAAGAAATGCTAATATAACAGTCCAGCCCAACGCGCTTCACAAAAATAAAGGTTACGCAGCCATGAAATGTGGTTGACTCATTGCCTCCTTACCCTAAATCAATTCAACTATGAAGTTGAATCTGGCAACTTGCTGGATTTTGTTTCCCGTGTTGTTGTTCGGATTTCTGCGTGTGGAACTCATGCAGTTAACATTGATGGCGACAGCAAGGCCCTCAAAAAACAGTTGATGGCAGCTTGTCGCTTTCGGCGGTATCCTTTCAATTTGCAATCAAGGAGATGTAACATGACCTAAATACTACCAGGCTCCGTTCGCTCAAGCTATAGAATTGCCCGCACTCCTTGACTCTGTTGGACACGATCATCAACGGGGCTCAGACTATATGACTGAAACCCTTCGAATTGGTCATTGACGTTGACTGCTACATTTCCCAAGATTGGTAGAGCGCCAGCATACCGCACAGCTATTGTGGGCTACCTTGCAGTTAAAACCAACCTTACAATTCTATGTAATATATTCTGGTACCATGATACTGCTTTATATCTCGCTGAACTTCCTAAACGAATTACCGCCGTGGATGATCTTTACCAAATCTTTCAATATCACGAGGCATTGGACATAGATACGTACTCCAGCGAGCAAGAATATGTCCAGTAGGCATTTTCCATGCTCCTAATTGTTGGTATAGCATCTCGCCCTAATGCGATAAATAGAGACTATGCCGAGACCATTGAAGCCCTGCGCTACAGAAATATGTACATTCACATTGTCCCTGATGGTCAACGACTGACACTCAATTCATACAATGGTCATAGGGAAACAAGAGATGAGTAGATACCTCGAATCCTTGCTAAGTGAGCGCTACTGAATACTACAGCCGTACCTTCATTTCAAGAAGCATGGTCAGGTGGAACCGCTGTACCTGAGTACAATTCGACGCTAACTATCGACGACCACTCGACTCCATATCACTCAATTATCTGCGAAGGCACAAGACCGGCCATTGTCTTACACACAATATTTGAACAGATCTTCTGAAAACTGAAAGAATTTTGTAAGACATTATATAGAGCGATCAAACATTATGGCGGTAGGTAAGATGGTAGGTAGCATTATTGAGGCCCTGCAGCCGCTTGTAGAACCATCATGATGGCTTCATGCCCAGCGGCCGCCTGCAATGCCGTCCGACCATCATCAGCAGCAGCGGCGGCGTTGACGTCGGCGTTTGCCGCCAGCAGCCTCTCCACCACCTCAAGGTGCCCTTCTCCAGCGGCCGCCTGCAATGCCGTCCGATCACCATAATCAGCAGTAGCAGCGGCGTTGACGTCGGCGTTTGCCGCCAGCAGCCTCTCCACCACCTCAAGGTGCCCTTCTTCAGCGGCCGCCTGCAAAGCCGTCCGACCATAATCAGTAGCAGCAGCGGCGTTGACGTCGGCGTTTGCCGCCAGCAGCCTCTCCACCACCTCAAGGTGCCCTCGTCCAGCGGCCGCCCGCAATGCCGTCCGACCATAATCAGTAGCAGCAGCGGCGTTGACGTCGGCGTTTGCCGCCAGCAGCCTCTCCACCACCTCAAGGTGCCCTCCTTCAGCGGCCGCCTGCAATGCCGTCCGACCATCATCAGCAGCAGCGGCGGCGTTGACGTCGGCGTTTACCGCCAGCAGCTTCCTTACCACTGCATCATCCCCTTTCCCGGCTGCCCTTTGAAGCCAGTGGTCACGCAACAATGAAACTCTGTTGAATATATCGCTTTCCCATAAAAAGTCGGTTATCACAGCTGGACTCGCCGCTAGTGCATGCTCCTGCCATTCCTCAACCGCATATTGAAGGAAGCAGCGAGTCTGTAAACGCTCTTGTGACAGTCCCCATATGGTCTCTTTTGCTGCGTGCTCTATAATATCTTGGCTGAATTCTTTCATGCTCAGATATCTCCAGCATATATCAAGTATACAAGAATTTGCCTTATCTGGGATGATTCTATACATTGATAGATGACTATTTCCTTGAAGATTCTCCTCTAGAAGATAATCCTTTGCAGATTGATGAACCAGATTGATTGTTTGAGTGACGTCGTCTAGGTAAACAAGAGGCTCACAGAATTTGAAGCCATCCTTCAGTTCATTCAGTGTATCTGCTGTTGGAATGGTGTACTCGTCCCATCCTTCTGGGCCTAGAGCGCGTGCCATTGCCAATTCATCAATTGTTAGAGGCCGTCGAGCAGTAACCACCCATTGTAGGATAAATCTTGCATTTCCCACGTCGTCCTCTTGGATTTTGTTTAAAATTCTGCTATAAACTTCGCTAAGACTCGAAGGTAGTGATGATAATTTCGTTCTTACCTTGGAGATAACTGTAGTCTCAGAAATATCTTTTAGGATAAGTGAAACCCATAGGAATGTTCCCCCGGCTTTCTCAGACAGAGCGGCCTGAATGTCTTGCTTTAGTTTCGGAGGATAATTCTTTTTCGTGGAGAGCTCATTGACTCTTGTGTGAACGTAGTTCAAGAGATCAGTATTGATCTTACCTGAATCAATACGTATCAATCCCCTCAGATGATTCAATTCATCTAAGATATCTGACTCTGGCCTACATGTAATGATCAACTTGACATTCATGATCTCACTTCCTTGCTGGGTAGAAAACAATTCTGCCAGGCTCGCAAGAAAGGCCTGCCGGAATCCACGTGATGACTTGTCACATTCATCCAGAGCATCTATCAGGAGATAGATCTGGCCTGCGTTGGGATTTCTCAATATTTTGAGCAGAATCCGCCAAAGAGCATCAAAGTTATCGAAAACTCGGTCTCTCATCTGGTCATAATCTTCCTGGATATGCTTGAATAGTAGGGGTCTTTGCCTCAAGAGCTGCAGAAGAAGTCCTCGAATGATAGCAATGGCAGTGTTGCGCTTGTCGTCTTTGTTGTCGCAGAAGTAGTATGCAAATACCATGTCAGAAGTAAACTGCGCTCTCTTGTCAAGCTCGTCTACCAAGTAGCTTGATATCATCGTCTTCCCAATGCCTGGAGCACCTACTAGTTGAAGCATTCGAGGGCTGTCTTCAACTAGCCAAGCAGTATATGCTTCGTGAAGAAGTAGCCATTCACAAGTGCCTTCAACTCGCTTCCCTTTAGACCTTCGAATAGCTGTCAGATCATCAAGAGGATTTGTCAGGAACAGGGATTGAAGGCAGCTGAGATTTTCTTTTGGTATTACTGTTTATCTCAAGTCAACAAAGGTCAACAATCGTCTATTAAGTGGTTTCCTTACTTGAGTTGTCATGAATGATTGTTTGAGCTGTTTATAAATGCATTAGCGCAAAAATGAACCTGTAGCCTGGATACACCTACGTTTTAGGCGCCCCTGTACCTTCTTCGTAGCATGTCCTGCCATCTCCTTGATGATAGGATAAACAGTTCTGTATGAATAATCCTCAGGCCCATCATATTTGTTGATTTTGAAATGGTCTGTTGGTAAGGCAATTTTCCGGTGACCATCTATGCAAGCACTCGTCTCTTCTACTACCTAGTTACTCAAGATGTTAGAGTTTACTAAAAGCTCAATGTTGGATATTACATACCATTTCTTTCCAACTGCCACCTACCTTCTGCCCGTAATCTGTCTTATGCATTTCAAAAAAGCATACGGTTGAAACTGACATCCGAAAAAGCCATAGCGTGAAATTATAGAGTAGGTAGTTTAAGGTCTCAGAATCTTCACATAAATCCTTCAAAATCGCATCACTCATCTCTAACCCAAGCTTCTTGCCAGTATATGCTATCCATTCTCCCCAGTTTGAAGCTTTTGTACCACGGTGAGGGGTCCCAAGGAAGACAATCCCAACGGTAGATGTTGCAAGATATTGAAAGGTATCCCCACGGGAACTGGCACTCACAAGAGCCTGTTGCAGGTAATCAATGACACACTCCTCAAGTAGGGAAAGATCAATTCACCTGCTCAATGACTATTCCGCCAAAGCTATGTCCAATAAATATAAGAGGTCTATATTTAGTCTCCTTCTCCTGTCATTTGTTGAAGTCAGTGTTGATGGGAACCGCAGACACTAGCGTCTTACCTCTTTCCGTTTATTATCTAGTGCAGTGAGGAGCTGATCGGCACAAAGATCACGTCTTTGCTTTGACGCATCTTTATGCCATTTTGACTCGTAATTGAAGGTCATAATGCGGGCATGCGGCATCTTCGCTGGCAGTAGGTCCTTGTCTGCGAGCCAGTTCACCTTCTTGTATTGATCAGTCCCTTCCACCCCAACCTTCCGTACCCATGCCCAGGCGGGATCTGCTCCAAGACCGTGAACGGCAACAACACTAGAGTTTAGTTGTGTTAGCAGGCGTCTGTTGGGCACGACGTAAGAATCAGAAGACCCACTCAATATCTGGGGTTTCTCCTTCATAAAGAACAACCAGGCCAAGCCAGTTAGCACCCTGGTTATCCATGTGGTTGAAAAGACATCCGTTGTTACGGACAGAGTAGAGGATTTGCCTTCTGTAGAACGATACCTTGATAACTGGAAGATAATTCAACGTACTCGCGAGCGCGAGCCCTACAGCTATGATACACGCTGGTGCGGAGAGAATGATGGTCGAATGCAAGCGTTACACGGGCCGCAGCCGTACCAATATCGCTTGGCGCACCGGAAACCGCTAAGATATCTCCCGTCACCTCAGCGATTGGCTTATATAATCCCAGCAAAGCCCCATCCAGCCCATTCTCAGTCATGTTAAAGCCCACCCTCTCCATGACATTACTGCGGATCTCTGACTCCTCTTTCAATGTCGCAAAGCTACGCAACTCAAGCTGCTACGAGAGTTTGCAGCAAAGACACTGCCAAGCCAACAGGTCTCAATATTTGGGTCAGCGGTGAGCATAGTCAGAACGGACCCGAGGTAGAGTAAGACAAGCAGCCCTTTATCAAGCCCAAGCAGCATCGTTGACAAGCCTTTAAGCGTTATCGCAGTCCAAGGTCTCGGTGCCCATCCATACTACACATGGGTAGGAAGACAAACTTCTGTCGAGGAGGCGAAGCCTATACATCGTCACCGATTCGATTTCTTACAAGGCCGGCAGAAGAACACCCAGGCTGACGGACTCCCCGATGTCGCGCAAACTGCATCCGACACTGCGGAAGTTATGTGGCTTCGAGATTTTTTGCCAGACCTAATTCCAAATGCTCGAATTGCGACATACAGTTACGAATCTGACTGGCGCAGACCGGACGTCAAAACAACTCTACGCAAATGTGGAATGCAGTTGCTCAACGTCCTTCATCAGCATCGGTCAAGCGAGAAAGTCGGTAGCATTGTTCCGGGCATTCTTTATTTATCATTACTAAGAATCAAGATAGGAGGGTCGACGACCGTTGGTGTTTATTGGACATAGCCTTGGAGGTTTGGTCATCAAACAGGTCAGCGTGGTTTTGGTGCTATTCCTCCCTGTACTAACCTCTCCATAGGCGCTAGTGTTGGCCGACCATGGTAATGATTTCAGAGATATTCGGTTGTCAACAGCGGGGATCATCTTTCTTGGAACACCGCATCAGGGAAGCGACGCTGCAGTATATGGTGTGTGGCTTGCTCAAGCAGTGGGACACGATAAAACGTTGCTCAAGTCCCTGAAAAGAAACAGCTCTGCTCTTGATGAAATTGCGGGGGACTTTGATGCGAGCCACAGTACTGCTGATATCGTTTGCTTTTATGAAGACAAAGACGTGTCGTACGGACCCTGGCAGACTCAGGTGTGCTGACTCCTACTTTTACACCTAACTGAATATGAGAGCTTACGACACACAGTTGGTTGATCACCAGTCAGCCTCTTTGCATGGGAAAAGAGCGATTTACCTCACTACTGATCACTCAGGGCTGAACAAATTTCGTGGCCCCGAAGATGAAAATTTCCTCTTGGTGCGGCCAGAGATTCAAAGAATGGTTCAGACGGCGCCACAAACGATTAAGGAACGATATCATTGTACGGTTCATCTTCTCTATACCTGACTTTGTATTTTCAAAGCTCCTCTAACTTCTCATAAGCACACGTCATAGGTATCGGAAAAGAGTCATTCCGCGTAGACTTTAGTCTTCGGGACATCCCTGTAGTGAAAAGCTTTGTAGCGCGAAACACGGAGATGACGCGACTAACGCAAGTTTTACTTCCCACCCAGACGAATCAAATGCGTCGTAAAGTATTCATCGTTCATGGGCTTGGTGGGATCGGGAAGACCCAGCTCTCCGTTGAATTCACCCGAAAATATCGTGAGAGCTACAGCGCGGTCTTCTGGGTCGACGGTTCGACCAACGAGAGATTGAGGCGAAGCATCGCTGACCTCGCCAGCCGATTGCCACAGCATCAGATTTCAGAAGGAAGCAGAAATTACTCACAAAGGGGGAGCACTAACGTTGATGAAGTTGTTGAAGATGTGCTCAAATGGTTATCACAGCCATTGAACGATCAGTGGTTACTGATCCTTGACAACGTGGACCGAGAGTTTTCAGGCCCATCTAGAGATCCGGAATCCTTCGATGTGAAAGAGTATTTTCCAACAGCAGATCAAGGATCTATCCTTATCACTTCTCGACTGATGAGTCTGTGTCAGCTGGGAACGGATCTGAAATTGGAACCGGTTGACAAACTGCAAGGATCAAGTATCCTTGAGAACAGCCTCGGACGATCAATTGAAGGTGAGTGCCATTGAAGCATACTTTCCAGCTCCTATCTGACATCTGAGGCTCATTAGGTTCATCAAAGCTTGTCGATCTGCTCGGAGGTCTTCCTTTGGCGATCAATCAAGCCGGTTCGTATATGCGAACGACAGGCACAAATTTGTCTGAGTACATCGAGCTATACGATCAAGCATGGGCAAGATTAATGGGGAAGCAGCATCCTTCCACTTTGCCAGAAGATAAAGGCAGCATTCTAACGACATGGACATTGTCATATAATTCCCTCCAGTTACAAAATGAGAACGCAGCCAATCTCTTAAAGCTGTGAGCGTTTCTTGACAATCGAGATCTCTGGTATGAGCTTCTCACGCCTGCACTGGATCTTCAAATTGCCGACAAAGTACCTCATTGGTTCGCCAGTTGTGCAGGTGACAAAATCGATTTCAATGAGTGCATTGGACTTCTGTTGGAATATTCCTTTATCGATGCAAAAACTGAATCATCTTCTTTCTCTATGCATTCTGTGCTTCATCATTGGTGCTTTCACGCATTTGAAGAAGACGAGGCTACTATGAGCTGGCTCGCCATGACCATTGTTGCATCCGCTGTGCCTTCGGAGACCGTGCTTCATTATTCGCTCATACAGAGACGTCTCCTACCACATTGTGATCGTGTCTACTCAAGGCTGCAGCGACGTATGCACGAAGGCTTAATGAATGAGGAAGATCTTCCGCCCCTTAGCGACGCATGTCATCAGCTAGGACTCCTGTACTCGAATCAAGGCAAGATGAAAGAAGCCGAGGACATGTACCTGCGGGCATTGACAGGAAAGGAAAAGGCCTGGGGTCCTGAACACACGTCGACGCTTGATACGGTCAACAATCTAGGGGCTCTGTACTGGAATCAAGGCAAGATGAAAGAAGCCGAGGACATGTACCTGCGGGCATTGACGGGCTGTGAAAAGACCTGAGGTCCTGAACACACATCGACGCTTGATACGGTCAACAATCTAGGGAATCTGTACTCGAATCAAGGCAAGATGAAAGAATCCGATGACATGTTTCAACGTGCGAAAACTAGAAAACCTTAACAACTTGGTACATCAGAATTTTGGGATCGAGATGATCATTCATGGTCTACAGACGCTCCTACAACTTAGAGTCTTTGAGGTTGATTTCGATGGAAATTTGGCCTTCACCGACCCTATCTCAAGCCCATTGGTCGATACTGGGATAAGAAATTCATTCAGTGCAGACAATATCAAACGCCAGGCCTGAAAAATCTACGTCAAGATCCGCTACGACCGAAGGTCCCTCTAGGCGACTTCGGGAAGGGAAGTCGACACGTGGTATGTGCGCAACAGCCCATAGTCTTAGTCTCACTGAAGTCTGGCAAAGAACGGGACCTGGCCCCAATACCGTCTACCCGTGATGGATTGATGTTGGATCCGACGTATCTACCTTACCGAGCTCAACATCTGGTTCTTACGACAGCCCAGCGTCTTCTGAAGAAGGTTGTTCCGAATTGGTGTGAATATTTGAAATATTAAAGAAGCATATGTGGAACTGTCCCGAAGCATTGAATCTGCACAGGTGGATACGTATCGTGCATACAATAACACCGTGGAGCAACCTTTCAAGAGCGTGCTTTCATCCATGATCGTATTTTGTTATTCTGTGGTTCATCGTCGGCGGATGAGTACCTTCGAGGTTGCGACAGTGATACCACCTGCGACCAAACTTGTTAACGCACTTCAGGATGACCGCCGAGCTGTACAGCTAAGTGAAATACGGAAAGAAATACTGAATCAGAGTAAAGTCCTTGCAATTACAAAGGCTTCGCTTCAAACAAAGGTTGCAGATGAAATTCGCGTTCTCTCTGACCATCGTGCAGAGCTTAAACGAATGAAGGAACGGTCTAAAGTGGCTATGAGCAAAGAGGACGCTAAAAATCAATCATTAATAGGCGATCTGCCCGCAGGCACTGTTTCCAAAGTCCTCCCAAGACATGACAAAGGGCTTGGATTTAGCAGAGAGCAACTTAGCGCAGCCTAAATGATCATATGGCTTCATCGGTCGCATCATCACAGGAAAACTCGTCACTGGAAGGTTCTTCTGTTGTCGATGCTTTGCAAATTACGGAAGTCCGTACCCATAAACTTCTAAACGATGTATAGTGTATCTCTCATCTCAAATGCGACTACTAGATTCACCGCGGAGTCTAGCAGCTTGTCGGATACATCACGATGCGTAACATAAGATGTGGCCATCTCGGACACCCAATTCCCTTCTTGACTCTAGTGTTTCAAGCTCCCTAAACTAGACGCAATATCGTCGAGGTGGCAGTTTCGCAGCTATACTTCCCATGGATCAGGAACTCATTCCACTGTTTATTTCTCAGGTACTCGTTGTCTTTTAACCCAGATAAACGGTCCCGAAGCTCCGGAGCAGCGAATACGTCTGAGCAAGCGATATTACAAGCTACGAAGAGTTGTCCTCCTTCCTCATGCATGAAAAAAAGAATCTGGAGCGTCCTTAGTAACGAAGATGTTGTAGAGATCCAACTCGTTCACACTCGTTCGAACTTTGTAGATGCAATAGTGTCTCGGCTTCAAAGGCCTCGTGAAAAAAGGTGTACTCTGTTCCAGACGTCTCAATCTCTTCAAAGCTTGGAATCTCATCTAGGAAAAAGTTTATGTATATTTTAGGCTTGATATTCGTACGGAAGGTTTTCCCAGATGATTTAGGGCCAGCTACGCGGAAGTCATGTTCAGATAGTGATCGACAGGAATGTGTTCGAGAGAGTAGGTCTCTAATTAAACAGTATTAGATGTCTGCTCGAAATGGAAGCTGAGATTTATACAATCTTCGGGTCAGGTTGTTTGAAGGAACCCAATCAAAATCTTCCTCCAAACAGATTGAGCTACTGTTCTGCTCCTTCGCCATCTCTCAGCAGCGTCAAAGTGGGGAGACGTGAGACATTGAACATAAAGCCAGGGTATAGTTCACAGCAGTCAATATATCAATCATTGAACCATCAGTACACAGGTAATACATGCAAAATTGATGAGACCGGATACAATAAACAGAATATAGGAAGAGCAAGTAGAGTCTATTCACGCAATACTATCTTATGCACTTTCGCAGTATGGTTCTTAAAAGTCATGACATTTGGCAGAACCAGTTTGGCTGCCTTGCATCGCGGATGCGGACATGGGATTTTATCATCTGGTGCGAAAGTCTTCAAGTGCTTCTCAACCTCATTCAGCATCTTGTTTACTTTACTATACTCAAAAGTTCGCTCCTCGTAAAGCTTGCGGTCGTCGCCCAGGCAAAAGATGCATTGCTTTGGCTTGCACTTTGTGGGAAATGGATCCACGATATTCTCTTTCATATCATCTGCAGACGTTTCCGATTCTTCTTGTTCGACGCTTCGCTTTGATCGACCGCGACGCTGGGTTTCCTGCCGACGACACAAGGCCGCCAGGGCTTCAATGCCCCTAATCCTTCGAGTTAATATTTCCCCATCTGTGAGGTCGGCCGCTGGCTGGCATATCCAGCGCACAACCTCGGCTCGTTCAGGAATATTGTATTTACGACGCGCCGCAGGTTCATTAGTCATTGGGTTCTTTTGATCCGAAGAGGCAGAGAACTGTGAGTCAAAGGCGGTTGTATCGGCCTTCCGGAAATGTCGCTTCCGACCCTTTTCGATCATAGTTTGTCGCAGTCTGACTTTGTAAGAACTCAATCGGGCTTGCGCTGTCATCTTTTGATTGTACAGTGACGTTCCTTTTGCGGTACTGATGGGTCTGTAGCCCTGCGATTTCAGTTGAGCAGTGAGAGCCTTGTTCCTGTTGCTGAGGCGAAGAACCTTTGGATGGTTACGAAACTCTGCTTTCTGCTCCTCCGGTAACTCCGTCGGGGCATTGGGATCGGCAGTCAAACTGGCGAGCCGGG
>JAABUI010001847.1_pt1 | contig 11964 bp, 14 predicted proteins | sample 5559111 | NCBI WGS metagenome assembly JAABUI01 (sample SAMN10711870, study PRJNA513365) | rock metagenome | isolation source: Antarctica rocks | place: Antarctica: Victoria Land, Buttleship Promontory
TTATGTTCGTGAACGTGATCAGGTTTCTTTGTTTGAGAGGAGAATAGCATGGCACCGTAGGAAGCCTAAGGAATTACTCACCGCTGGAGCCGATAACTCCCAAGTAACTTCTTCTCTGGAACCATGACAGAGAGCTGTACGATGATCAAACATCAGATGGAGCTCCCAATGTTTCCCAGAAGAGAGTTTTGGAAAAGCTGTCTGCAAGACTCCATCCATTATGAGGATGATTGGGAGTGTACTGCAGCAGAACTCATATGCCAGGACTCCAACGATTGGGCGGATACAGTTGAGGTCGCTCTCGCTCAGCTGCTAGATGCAGCAAGGTATGTACAGATCTCAGAGCATCAACATGTCCGCCTGTTGTGGAATTTCTCCAATTATCCAGGTAGGCCATGCTAGATTCCACTAATCAAGACGAGGCACCAGAGGTTGCCTATGATGAGGAGTGGAGCGACTGGTCGAGTCAAGTCGAGGATATGTCTTCGGACTTGAAAGGCATCGTCGAGCGGTCGCCGAGAATTGAGAAGATTGGACGAGGGTTCATTGAAGGTAAGATGATGGATTTGAACTTCTCGAATCTGTCTTTGGCGTGTGATCCCAACCCTGTGGATTTGGGTCCTCTTCGTGCGCAATACTCTTCCCAAGGAGTGTTAGGATTGGAAGGTCTAAGTAATTCGGCATTGGCACGGTATAGATAGGGTGAAACATGATGGCACGATCCCGCTTAGAAAATAGATTGAAGCGTCCGTAGTGAATCTGTAAGCGAGTCTCGTCCAACACTCACACGTGAGGTGAATGTATCTCGGCCAACACTGATCTACAATACAGTGCAAGCTTCAAAGACATAGCTCCTCACAAAGAGTGAAGAACCTATCAACTCACTGCGCAAAGTGAGACCTCAGGAATATTCAGATTACGCAAAACCTCATAATCAATGGAGAAAAAGCTTACCGATCTACTCAGCCTACATTTCCATACGTCTTGAAAAACGAGAACACAACGAGATGGATCAGGAACACTTGGTGGACGGCTCATGGGCTCCGTCTCTACCGAGTAGACAATGGAACACGCATGACCTCCTAGGAGATGTCGGAACGTACACTACGAACGATGCCGCCAACGTCCTGTATTACCTCTGGGAAAACTACGGTGAGGATGTCGAGGATGTATTCCTCTCCCTGCTTCAAGTGGGTATCGAAGTGGGGATCGACGATGTTGAAGATCGCCGTCGGCTCCTGAGGATATTTCTCAAATATCCGGCTCGCCCTCAGCTGCAATTTGGCGCATACGCAGAACCAGACCGTATCCTCAATCAAGTTTGGAGTGTATGGGCTGTTCAGATAGAAGAAATCTATACCGACCTGAAGGATACCCTCGGGCGCAGCGTTCGGATCCCGAAGCCATACCCTGGGTCAAGTCGCTCTGGCGCCGAGAGTGCACCTGGTAATGTGAAGGCAAAAATTCGCCGCGACTTGAGTGCTCCTGATTCGTGGCTATGTTTTCTGATGGGGGTCATGGATACAAATTCCAAACATTCACACCGAAGTGCGCTCAAGCTGGAGCTAGGAGTCGCTGGTGAGACTCTGGAAGACCTTCTAGCTGGAATTAGGGAAATGGACATTGCATCGCCCACCCGCGTGGAATATTTGATGGCAAACTTGGGCCTCGACCAGACCAAATCATCATCCGCAGCCGAGCCTCGTACACAGGCATGAGGCCTTCCGTTTGGTCCCCCAATGGCTGTGTACAGCTTCTTCGTTTCAGAAGGCCATTCAGTCACCACCAGAACAATAGTTTCGAATGAACCAGAGCAGCATAATCGTCAAGTCTTTAGTATAGAGATATGTCATTCGAAATCATGAAACATGCTTCTTTGTTTCAATATCCATGCTAGCAACTCGTGCACACCCACTGAGACTCTTCAAGCGTGTCAATAAAGTGCGATAACTACTGCTGAAGAGCCTGGCCACCACTATCTTTCTTCAGCCCTCGAGGCGTAGTGCATCATTCCCCGATCTTTGGGGGTCGATTCATCGTCATTGATGGACGTCAAGAATGAAGAACAATCAGAGGTCGTCGGCTAAGTGTATGTTTCAAGTGAGATCGTGCATGAGCAGATGTGGTACCTGCGGCTCTCGCCTCAGCTGCATGCGTGACATAGGTACATAAGTACTTGCTTAGCCCGCTAGCTGCCTTAGCCTCCCCGATTCCGCGCTGCAGTCAGCTCTGACAATCCGGGGGCGAACGAGGGCAATGATAGCCGGTCGAGGGTGTCCAGGTTAGCTGCATAAGCCGTTGTCTGTCGATGATGGAGGTGCGGGTGGGTAGTGTTTTGGTAGTGCTGCGTAGTTCTGCGCCTGTAACGCGAAAAAGTCAAATTGGCTGATCAGATACGGGCCAGCAGCTGGCAAGAATTGGAATTGATAATGTGATCGCCCTGGGCTTCAGCTAATCTCTCTCGAGGGCTGGCGCTTCCCCCGAGATTGCTTTTCGGTGGCTTGCTGTGCGAAAGGACCCGTGACTGGGGGAAGGCCTGGGGAGGGGGGATTCGACGTGGTCGCTTGCGATTTGCTCGCCTACGCTGGTCCCCACAATCCGGATTGAGGAAGTGACAGGCTCGATCGGCTCCTTTGGGATGTGCCCCAGATCACAGCCTGCTCTTTGTTTCTCCGGCGACGATTGAACAATGTTGACAATGGCCGTCATGCGACGAGCAGTGTGGATGATGCAAGTTTCAAGGGCCGACGTTCAGCTGGCTTTGATCTTCTGCGCCTCCCTTCGGGGCTTCCCCGATCCCCCGGAGGCAGAGCACGGCAGAGCCCGGTCACAGACTTGCATACCCAGAGCGGGACCTAAGGGCAACCACTATCGAGAGAACAAAAGCTCCTGTGCGCCAATCAGTGCACCGGCCAATGATGATAGCGTCCACTGGGTAAGGCTGCCTAGTGGTCGCTGAATCAGTGGAACACCATGGCGCTCGTTGTGCGTGCCTGAATTACACATCATCTTGGCCTGTCCCCAGGTACAGCCCGTTTCACATCGGACCTTTGTCCTGCTGATTTGCTGCCAAACGGGGATTGCCCACTTTCCAGAAGAAATCGGATTGTGAGACATATGCAAAGCATGCGGCGGATGCGGTGTGAGCTTAATCTGCGCAGCGGCCCTCCTTGCATTACTCGTAGATCTTCCCGTACGCCGTCATGCCTTCAGAGGCTCATTCTAGGAACGCATGTAAGGGGCGAGGGGGGCAAACGAGGCACGAGAACCGTGGGAAGCGTGGCTCGAAGGGTGACCGATGCTCCTGCTTCCTCGGCACCAGGAGCCGACACAGCCTCCTTTCTGCGCTCTCTGCACGACGACAAGCAAGAAAGAGGAGCGCCAGAGAGGATCAGCAGAGAGTTGCGATGCCTGGGTGGGTGCGAGCTCTCGTTTGCTTGTGCCACGTTGCTCCATCTCTCATACGGCATACGGCGCTTCTATGCTTTTTGGCGGTGTGGGTTGATGCGTTGTCACAACCGAAGCCACCAAATCCTCGGCGGCCTATCAGCGGCCAGTGGGCGGAAGTTCTCCACACACCTCCCGCGGATCGAAGAAGCCTGCACCTAGTGCCCTTATTGCGATCTAACTAGCCTGACTCGCCTGCCAGCCCTTACGAACTGGTACTACGACCTCCCAGACGTGGTTCAGACGGTGCAGGCTGGAGTGGTCGCCGTGTCGCCATCCAGATTCATCATCGTCGGGGAATATAGAACAAAGAGTGCCCTTTCTCGGCCTGGCGGTGGTCCCATAAGCGCTGTGCCCCTCCCTTGCCTGCGTAGATCCACCAATTCATGGCTGGGTTTGCCGGGACTCTCGACAAATTAGACTCCCTTTGTCTCGGCTCGCTTCTTTCTCGAAAGACGAGGGAGAGACAGCAGTGATCAGCAACCAGGATGTGGTGGGTCTCCACCCTCCTCGCGAATAAGCCTCCCCGCGACTCTCGAAAGAGGTGCAGTCTTTATCGTGGGCACGAGAATCCGATTCTCGGAAGGGCAAGCACAGCCAATTGATCGGCCTCCACGACCGCTAGCTTCTCTGGCACTTCCGACGCTACCAATCGAGGGATTCAGGCCATGTCTCGGGGCCCCAGCCAGAGTCCGACTTGGTCGCTGGGTGAATGGGCAGACGCTGGCCCTGCTCCCAGATATCATGACGCTGGGAAAGCAAATTGCGATGCAGGAATCGCGCGAGACGTCAGTTTTCGTGATCTTCAAACAGCCCCGGGCCGACCAATTCTGGGCTGAGTAGTCTGAGTTAAGCCCACGTATCAGTCGCCTCCGTCGAGGGTAGATCCCATCCGTCGAGGAGGAGCTGAGGGCGATGATTCGACCAGGCCAGAGACTTTCGCTTGCCTGCAGCGTGCATGGCCCTAGAGCCCCTAATGCCCCTAAAAGCGGAAGAGAGACATTTCTCTCGTCGAAGCTCCCATCGACACGGACCACAGATCCCTGGTCCCTTCTCCCGCCCAGTCCATCTATCAAAGGTTTAGTAAATTGGTAGATCAAATTGTTGGTCATAGAACGCCATCCCCAGCGCCCTTTGTCTCTCGTCTCGTCTCGCTCGCTGAAGACACTCCCCCAGACGAGGCACGGATTCTGATAAGACGACCCTTTCCCTGTAGTTCGCCCCGAGCCGTTGGAGTGCATCAAAAAGAGCCCGTCTCCCGCAGTCTTGCATGTCCGTTGCCTGCTACTGCACTGTCAGTCAACGGCCGTCGTCTGTGTGTGCTCGAGAATCACCATCACAATTTCACCAGCCTCTCCAGGATCGTGACTTTCACCCTCCAGATCCTTCATCTGGTCTGCCCGTCTGCGGCAGGGGTTGCCCTGGTCGAGGTGGTGGCCGTCCAGAACCGCCAATTGGGTGGAGCGCCAACGGCAACGCACAACAGATATTTCGCATAAGTAACGAGCGCAAATCTTCTGGCCCACCATTCGTCGTCCCCAATTGGAGCTGCCCATCGCCCTTTCGACCGCAACGGGGTCCTCAAGCTCATCAACGGACCCAGTCTCCCAACTCCATACGAGGTGGCCTGAGGAAGTGTGTGAGATTTGCTGGCGGTCACGGGCGCCCTATCATCAGGTCGGTCCCTCCCATCATCAGAACGGAGCTAGCGCGGTAGCGTCACGGGCTAAACAGCGCACCCCAGCCCTCCGGAGCCTTCTCTTTTCCCTTCCCCTCCCCTCCACCCAAGACAAGAAGTCGAAGAGGAAGAGCGACTGGAGCGGAGAGTGGTGAATTGCTTTGTCTCTGTTCCACCACCAGCGCTGCCAGTCCTGCACCTGCGTTTCGCAAGCCCGGTGGTACGTGCAAAATACACTTCCCTGATGCGCCCTGCCCGTCGCTCGCTTTATATCCTGCAGCGCTAATGTGACATGACAGCTGCGGAGAGATCATCTTTCTCCAGAAACTCCACGACACGATACACGAAGCGTAACGACCTCCCACGATCTTTATTCCAAAAGTTCCACTATCCGATAGACGCGTGTTTGAAGCGACCGCTGCCTGCCAAATCCCATCCTTCCACCTCTGTGAAGCTCTAGCCTGCCTGCGATCCTCCCCGCATACACCTGCATCAAACAAGCAAACTTCTCCACGATTTTCTCTCACAGCTCTGACGACCCGCTACGAGATACATGCCTTGATTCCTCGTCATCACCGACTCTGCAAGACACCTCATACCAGATTCCCACCTTGTCACCAGTCGAGACAATTGCTACCAGCCCTCTGTACACCAGTCTGACCGGTCCTCTATTTCGCAAATTCATTCTAGGTGTGGGCTGCTCCGAGAGCGCACGATCTCATAGAAATTCTATTCCAAATACCCTACGGACGGAAGCCCATCTAGACTGCACGTTCTACCGGCGATCGGATCCCGACTATTCTACCCTAACGGCCGCAACGATCCCACGTCACGTATGAGCATCTGAATTTGTGGTAGCCACCAAAGCCCCAGAAACGACGTTATACGAAGCGTGTCGACTCACAGTGCTCTTTGGCGCTCGAAAAGTTCACTGCTAGAAAAACACACCAGCCAATTGGATCTTTCATTCAACTTCCTGCGAGTTGTCGCATTCCTCTCTTGGGGTCATTCAGGACCACTGAACAGTCAACACCGAAAAGCTGGAGCTCCCATCGATATCCCAGGTCCAAACTCGTGGTCCCGCTGACATACCGTGGTTCAATTCACACCACCACCAACGTCCACTGCCCCTAGGCGACCGCTTGCCGGATCTTCATCTACCCCAGTCCTATATCTCCACCCCAGGGTACAGCTACTCTCGTACAGGCAGCCAAGATCACTTACCAACCGGTCCCGGCGCCCAATTCCCACCGCTTCAAGCGGGCTCTTACGCTCACCAGACTTCTGCAACTGGACTAAAGACACCTTCTCCTTCGCCCACTTCTCAGTGCTCAGCTCCTCTTATCCAGGATTCAACGAGTGATTCAGCAGAGCAATTGGAATACTCGCAGGGAGGGCATCACGTGCAGACTCATAGTCAAAGCACCGATCAAATTTTGGGCGCAATGAATCAGCAGCAGCAGTATTTGGGCTCAGAGCAGTCGCATTTATCAGCCGCACAATCCTACCAATCTCAACCCACGACTGCAGGAGGAATGTCTCAATACTCCAGCTATCAACAGCAACCACCAGTCCTGCAGCCTGGTCCAAGTAACTACCCTCCTACCCATTATGGTCAATACAGCTACCCCAACGGTGTGACGTCTCCACAGGGTGCTGGTCACCCGGTCTCCTCCTCCATGGGTCCTCAAATGAACACTGGTCTTTTGCCCTTACCAAGTAAGATTGATATCCCCAGCGATTGATTGAAACTGTCTGACATTATCAGCGATGACTGCCGCTGGACCAACGGGGCACACGTACATTGGAGCGCCGGCAGGGCCTCCCCCAGGCTACCCACAACAAAGCGCAGACACAAGTGGTCAAGTTGCTCCTTCGGGTATGAAGCCTCGGGTAACAGCTACACTCTGGGAAGATGAGGGTTGCATGTGCTTCCAGGTGGAAGCTAAAGGTGTCTGTGTTGCTAGACGCGATGGTGAGATCTACTGCATGCATGCCGTGCCCTGCAGGGCCAACGAGGATGCAGATTCTTCCAAGAGACGCTAATTGACTGGCAGATAATCACATGATAAATGGCACCAAGCTCCTCAACGTCGCAGGTATGACTCGAGGTCGGCGTGATGGCATACTGAAGAGCGAGAAGACTCGTAATGTTGTCAAGATTGGTCCAATGCACCTCAAAGGCGTTTGGTAAGGCTTTGCCTAGAGCTGTGATGATGATTTATTGTGCTGACGCGAGACAGGATACCCTTTGATCGGGCTCTTGATTTCGCCAACAAGGAAAAGATAACAGAGTCTCTATACCCGCTCTTCGTTCACAACATTGGCGCCTTGCTATACCATCCAACAAACCAAAGCAGGACCAATGCGGTGATGGCTGCAGCTGACCGCCGGAAGCTTGACACCTCGAGACAACAAGGTGGCCCAGGGGGCATACCTGGCTCGCAACCCCCTTCCCTACACCATCATCACTCGATGAACAGTGCAGTTGGCTCCCAGCAGCCTCATTCGATAGCCCCAAATCCTGGAGCAGGAAGACCAGGCTTAGACCGAGCGCACACTTTTCCTACACCACCAACTAGCGCCTCAAGCACATCTATTGGATTAAACAACCAAGGCAGCTCCTATGATTGGGGAACCCCTAATATGGCAGGTGGCGTCCAAAGCGGTCAGTCAATGATGATGGAAAACCATCCACACTCTACGCCTGCAACACCGGCAACAACTCCTCCCAACGCCACAATGCCGGGTCTGCAACCCTACCAAAGCCATGCTTCGTATGACAACACTCGTCCAATGTACTCGGCAGCTGCTCCTCAGCAGCCACAGTATGCTACACAGCCGAATTACCCCCCAAAAGGTCCCCCTTTGCCGAGCACATACAAACAAGACATGGGTCCTCCAGCAATTCGGGCCCCGGGCTCTAGGACGGACAGCGAGCACGGTGATTCTAAAGCAGATGTCTACAGCCAGGGAAACGATCAAGTGGGTCATGGTTCAAATGTTGAGGCAGAGCATGAGCATGACCCCGACTATCCTCACAGCAACAATGGCACTTATGCCCACCGTGACTCGTACAACAGCTACAGCTCAGGCTCGATGCATGGAGAGCAAGTCTCGTCCAAAATCAATGGGTCTCCATCCCATCCGAATGGCTCCAGCCATGGACCTCCCAGCAATGCTTCGCAACAGTGGCCGACGGGTTACCATACACCACCGCGTGCACCTCCTTCCAGCAACCTTTACAACCCTATGAGTGACACTCGAGGAGCTGTACCGAATGGAAACACCGCCGCCGATCACTACTCGGCTCCAATTCATCCATACGCTCCGACACAACAAAATGGTGTCCCCCCATCAAATAAACGCTTACGTGAGGAAGACGAGTATTCTCGTCCTCCAAGCCGCAGTGATGACCTGGAGGCCATGAAACGCCGCAAAATGGGCTTGGAAGGCAGCGCAGCAAGTGGCATGGTCACTGGCTCCTACGACGATGTCAAGTCTCGACCTCGGAGCGTTGCAACTCCCCGCACGCGCGTACGTTAATGAAATGCATGGTGTTTTCGACATGTGAGGCCTTGCATCCAGGAAGGTTCCACCACAGCTCTTGACGATATCCATGAAGAATGAAAGTCAGGCTATTGCCTCACATTCTACTCATACCCCTTTCCTTAATGTCTTTTACCCTTGAAATTCCCGAGATCTCTCAATACAGCGAGGATACTGCCATCATCAAGCTCCTGTTCCTCCCAACGACGATCAGGGTCCCAAGAAATCACATTTCACCACTGTGTTTCTACATATCTTACTCTATACTTCGGCTACGACTTACGACACGATTTACACTTCAAAACGTCCGCCTTTTTGAATATGCCTCCAGGGTAGGAATGGAGTTTTACGATCACGAATTTCCTTATGACGGGCTATGTGTCAAAGGCAGCGGTATTGGTATCATCATGACATGGCAGTAAAGCAGTTTAATTTCCACCTAAAAAGCCTGTTGAAAGAGTGTGGGCCGGGAGACACGATTGTGCAAGATGAACAGTGTCTGCTTGTCATGCATCTGTCATAGCTTGCAAATCTTCTCGGTCTTGAGAGGGCAATGGCCCTGGGTTAGCAAAACAATGGAAGGCAGTTGGCTCGCATATCTGATGTTCACCTCCAATTGACCGAGAGCGGCCGACAGTTCCCTTGCGCATTCTGACATCTTGAAATTCGTAGTCGTTCTTGCCGTCCCCAGTCTGTCCCAAGGGCGCGTAGATTTCCCCACGCTTCTGCGAGGTTGAAGATGATCAAACAGCCACTACCTGAGGCCGACGACGATCCTGCAGCTCGTGAGCACTTGCGATCTCCAACAGCAGCCACCATGCGAGGATATGCGTAGAAGGTTCCGTGCGCCTGTACTCGTAATGCTTGCAGATGCACAGAGATGAGGCACGAAGGGAACTAAAGGAGAGCCTTGCAAGTTATCGAAAGTCGGCCTTGTCAGCCTAATCTTCGCCAAGACATCCGAATGCGGCAGTGTGGCTCTTTTGCCGCTCCAGTGTTTATGTCGAACTGCTCCATTGTTTGCGCCGTCCCAACCAATTACCCTCTAGATCCAACGGATCAAGACACCAACTCGATAGGAGGGGAATCTGGAGCCGTTTCGAACACCGAACTAGATGTACTTCCGCCGTCCTCAAGAGCATGGACTCAGAAACTCGGAGAGCGCAGAGTCCACGACGCCATGACAACATCACCCCTAATCTGGTAATATTGCACATCACCAACACAAGCTTCTAAGGCCCTTCCTCGCATAGACGCTCCAAGCATTTTGCAGGGGATCAAGCGTCGTTGGCGACCCTCTAGACCCATCCGGGGAACCACATCGAGTCCGCACCGCCAACCTGCATCCCAAGATTCTCCCTCAGCGCTGCCAGCTCTTGAACCCCACCTTCGTGTCGGCCTGCTCGTACGGCCACTCAATCTGCGCCACTATCTCCGCCACTCCACCCCCACAAAATGCCAACTCCCCACTCCACGATTCCTCCACCTGCGGAACCAATCCGCAAGACATTCGACCCTTGGAATTCTTCTTCTACAGGACACCAACGTGCAGACAATCGACTTGCTGGAAGCACATCATGGCGGGACTCTCGCATGATGAAGCTGGGCCATCAATTCCGCTCTGGCGATGGCGGAGGTAAAAGAATCTTTGATACAGTCGGCGCTGGAAGCTTGGACTTTGGTAAAGACGGGAGGAAGGAGAATGGAAGTTGGGAGCGAGGGGCAGCCGGTTTGAGAGAAAAAGGGTGGCGGGACGTCAGTGCTATGATGATGGAGGGGGGAAGGGCGGAGAGGGAGAAACGGGAATTGGAGAAGAGGAAGCAAGGGAGAGAGTTCCCTGAAATCGTCGAGACCACGCCGTCATTGGACAAGGAAGACATGGCTCGGGTTGACAAAGCGGAGAAGCAGATCTTTGCAGGATTAACAATATACCTCAACGGATCTACCGCGCCAGTAATTTCAGACCATAAGCTCAAACACCTACTTGCGAACCATGGGGCTAACATCAGTATTGCTTTGGGCAGACGGAGCGTCACTCACGTCATCCTGGGGAAGCACAATGATGGTAAAGGTGCAGGAGCAGGTGGTGGGTTGTCCGGGAGCAAGATCCAGAAAGAGATAAGTAGGGTCGGAGGAAAGGGTATCAAATTCGTTGGTGTGGAGTGGGTCATCGAAAGTTTAAAGGCTGGAAAACGATTGTCAGAAGCACGGTTCGAGTCATTATCGATAGCACCAAAAGGGGTTAAAAGTGTTTATGGGATGTTCCAGAAAAAAGACAGCACTGTTACGAAAATGGGCTCTGATAAGAAGGATACGACATTGGGCAACGGTAAGGCATTATGAGCCTGGTGGAGCGATCGAAAGAAAACTCAGAACGCTGGGGAAATACACGATTCATGGCTGTATGCTGGACAGGCAATGCATGTTACGGTATGAGGGATTGATGGCATGCATAGGACAAGATTCATGAAGCGTTGGCGTTGGGAGGTTTTACTGCATGTAGGCTTCTTGCATATTGGTTGCATTTGTCTTCTCAAACCCAGCACAAAGGGTGTAAGAGTGCAAGATATTCCATTCAACTGAAGATGTTGTCTCCTTTAAGTTATAAAGTGAGTGCTGACTATTCTTGATAGCCAAGAGAAGTAAATTATATGCTTATTAGTTCTCACCTATCAGGACAGGCTCGTGATTCATTACGGATGCTTCCCGCCCACTAAGACATTTCAACACGCTATAAAATTATTTTGACATATAGCTTCCTTCGGCTTCGCGTTTGATAACATAAAATCTCATGCCTTCATGCCGGGACCACTGAGCTCCAGGACAAATGCTGTCCGAAGTGGTGCAAGTTCTAGCTCTAGTCTCCCATTCCTCTACTTGACAATCGTCAATTTCGTATACACAATCCTTATAGCCTCAGTATCCTCTACTGTTCGGTCTACACTAGATTTCATCAACACACTCATATTTAGCGCAGTCTGCTTTACCGGACTGTTTACCGCTCTCTACATTCTTGTATTCGGTGCTGCTATTTACTACAACGTCCGGAGATCACTGGGACGGTCTTTGAAGTACAAGTCACGTCACACAATGGCACGAAAGTATTCTAGTGCTGGCGGGTCGTCACCTGTGACGGTGCAAGATGAGGAATATATTGAAATCTCATCCGACTCTGACTCCGATTGTACCTTAAAAGGTGATAATGAGATTAGTCAAAAGAGATTACCAGTGGTCGCTCCTGCCCATAAGAAACCCGGTTTAGCTCACAAAAAACTCGGCGGGCTAGTCCA
>JAABUI010001849.1_pt1 | contig 11964 bp, 12 predicted proteins | sample 5559111 | NCBI WGS metagenome assembly JAABUI01 (sample SAMN10711870, study PRJNA513365) | rock metagenome | isolation source: Antarctica rocks | place: Antarctica: Victoria Land, Buttleship Promontory
ACTCTCGAGCTCACCGGCGATTTGACCGCGATGTCCAAGGGATGGTCCCAGGAGGAATGGCACAGCCGTCGCCGACTCGTCCAATTCTGGCGCCGACAAGACGGCACGACGATCTTCGCGGCGTTCTGCCCCCTCTCGCAAGCCGATTATCCTCAAGCCCAAAACTCGATCATCATCTCATGCATCTTCCGGGAAGACAAGAACGTATGCTTCGTCACCTCGGTTGACGCGATCTACCTTCTTGAGGCTTTGGTCGGGACCCGCTTTACCGTGGAGGAGAAGAACCGGATTCGCCGGAATCTCGAACGGTTCCGACCGATCACCGTGTCGAAAGCCAAGCCTGGAAGCGAGGACTTCTTCAAGCTGATCATGGGCTTCCCCAACCCCAAACCGAGGAACATCGAGAAGGACGTCAAGGTGTTCCCCTGGGACATTCTTGGTGCAGCACTGAAGAAGATCATCGGCAAATACGTGAGTAGTTTGCGCTTCAAGGAGGTCGTTACTGATTGGATCAGTCCGCGAGCTACGCGAATTCGGGCAACAGTGTCATGCCACCTGCCCAACCCGGTCAACAACAATCCTACTACCCGGTCCCGCCAACGCCAATGCCACTTGAGCCCCCATCAGGCGAGGGCAGCTACGGCAACGTCGGATCGTCCGGTTCTGCACCTCCATTACAATCACACTCCAGCTCAGACTCCTCGGTATACGCCCAATCTTCCACGGTTCCGAATAATGGTCCGCAAACACCACATCTCGCACACTTGGATTCGCCGAATCACTACCGGGCCGCATCGACACCACACAATGAGAAGCACGAGGCGTTTGTTAACCTCTCGCCCGCCCATCCGAGTCCGTACGGATCGACGAATGGGCAGGGACATCCATACTGGGCTGGCCAAGTCGATCCGTCCCTCTGCAGTCCGATGGCTCCTCCAGCATACGGGGATCTGCAGGCCTCGATGGGATACCAAGATCAACCGCATCGATTGCCCCATGTCCACGAGAACATTCCGAGGGTGCCGAGCTCGAATGATCTCTCGGTCATGTATCCAGGTTTAGCGACGTAGGCGAGATGCACGGCGAAGGAAAAAGCGAAAAGTCAGAAGTCATTCGGGGATTCGGCGGAGCGGGGTTTGCTTTCGTCGATACATTACCTGTTCAGTAATTGATCAACCCATTGCCCATCCGCACCATGGGCTGTTGTTCAGCTCGGTCCAAACTCACCCATCAATCATATCCCCTCTCTCCTTCAACAGCTGAAGAGACCAGGCTTTGACATAGTAAGCTATCCGTGAGCATGTCGTTTCACGACAGATCAGCTAAGGCGGTTGCGCAGGAAAAAGGGGAATCTCAGGGCACTTCCGTCAGAAGTACGACGCGCCTGTCACTCAACGCGACGCCGTTCCTACGTTCCATCCGGCGTTTCACATTTCCTTTCCCCCGCCCTTGCGCGTGCAGGGCCATGGGATGAGTCATATTGTCTCTCTTTTCGGTTGACGATTCGTGACGAAGTCTTGACGACTCACCTTCATTCATTCAGCTCGCACAGTCTTTACGCAGTATCGACAACACATTCTCTCCTCAAGAGTACCTATAGAACTTGTTGATCCAGGTCGCCTCAAGACAAGACTCAATCGACATCAAGATGATCTCTTCAACCTTCCTCACCCTCACCGCGCTCGCCTTCCCCCTCCATGCCTTCGCTGTCAATATCCGACCACACCAATCGTACGTCCGTCGTGCAGGTGCTGCGACGGACGAGATCCTCGCCGGAGCTCCTGGTACGTTGACTTCGCCTTTGCTTGACTGCGAGCCCTTCATCATCTTCAATGCCCTTGAGCCGTGGGTTGATGGATCGCTGTAGTCAATAACATCACCGTAACCGCCGACAACGTCTTCCAGTGTTCCGACGCGACCATCTCCTGGACCGGGGCAGTTGTACGTCTCCTCCCTCCCGACACTCTCGCTCCCTCGCTCTCTTATGTCTCCTGCTCTCTCTGTGTTGTTCGGAACAATAGCTGACTGCTGTCACAGCCTCCTGTGACACTCATGATCGGTCTCGGCGGGTACTACGTCGGCACCACCGACCTCTCCACCATCCCCGACCTCCCTACCTCTCCATACTCATGGACTGTCGACACCTCCGTCGGATCCGACATGATCTTCCAGATCACAGATGCGAATGGCGAGATGGGGTACATCCAGAATATCAAGGTCGCGGGCGGGACGAATAGTTCGTGTCTCGCGACGGTGACGAGTTCGAACACGGCGTGGACAAGCTCGACGTCGCCCGTGGCGGCGCAGGCGGCGACGAGTAGTGCGGCAGACGATGGGAGTGATGGATATGCCGCGGCGACGAGTAGTGGTGGGTCGAATGGGGTCGGTGCGGGTTAGTTTTCGCCGTTCAGTGGGCTTCTCACCGGAGCTGATGAAGGTATTGCGTAGTCGCGTCGGCGACATCCAGCGCGTATTCCGCAGCGAACACCGCACCAGCCGCCTCGTTTGTGTCCCCCATCCCACTGGATGGCCAATCAGCTGACCGTCGCTCAGGTCCAAAGGCGCCGCAGCGGTGAGCGCAAGCGCGACCTCTAAACCCGCCGTCTCCTCATCGGCATCGAATTCGACATCCTCCGCCTCCCACCTCTCACCACCCACTCTACTCGCAGCCAGTTCATCTTCACACTCATCTTCATCGAGCGCGAAAAGCGCGACTCTCGCCGCGGCATCGAGCACGTCGTCCGTCAGCGGGGCGTCCCGAATCGCGTTGGGCGCTTGGGGACCGGCCGTACTGGCTGTGGCCGGCCTATTCTTGGGGGTGGGATTGATTTGAGGGAGGGACATTGGACGATTTTTGCCTATGATCTTGATGAATCATGGGAGATGCATGGGTCTTGTTTGTTCCGGACCGGGTCGGTTCATGTGAGAGCGGTAAAGGCTACACTGTACAGTACAACTGTTTGGTCTTATCGGAGAAGCGATGAAAATACATAAAGACTGTTTGACGGGATGATACGGAAGTCAGCGATAGAGGAGTCAAGGCTCATGTGTAGAGCCCGCCGCCGGGACTTCGGGAAGAGAGGATCGTGGTGGTGTGAAGAAAAACGTCTCGATGTGTCATTTCGCCGGTCAATCTAGAGTCGATCAGCGGTCAGAGGCGAAGCTTGCCATCCCGGATACCACGGAGTGGTGTATGATCCATGCATGATGCGAATAACAAGCGAGAAAGCTCATCCGCCTCCTATTCCCAAGACCATCTCCCTCATTCCCTGTACTCAAGCCTATTCATTGATCTTTGCGAGGATGTCCGAGTCCTTGAAGAGGTGATATTCCTGATAAATCCTGCATCAGCACACCACCAATCAATCGGAAGGATTGCAGGACGCCTCAGTAGGACCACCGTGAACCGCCGAAGCGGTTCAAGCGATCCCTGCAGCGTCCTGAGAGCTCAAGCCCCCACTCACCTCCTCGCCGACTTTGATCGGATTCCCACCCCAACCCGGCAACAACACCCGATCCCCCGGCTGAACCGAGGCCGGCACGATCGTCCCGTCCTTGTTGGGTGCTCCGGGGCCAACGGCGATGACGGTCGCTTCTGGCAGAGGGGATTGTGTGGCTGATGAGGGTAGGAAGATGCCGGTCGCGGTTTTCTGCGCTCATCAGCGGGGTGAATATACGGGTTTGAGGGGGGATGAGTCACGGTCTCGGCTTTGAAGCGCTGGACGAGGACGCGGTCGAGGAGCGGTTGGAGGGAGCGGATGGACTTGAATGTGGCGGCCTGATCAAGGAGAAGGGGTTGTCAGCGTGCTTTCAGGATGACACTAGGTCCGGGGGCGATGACAATCGCGCGGCACGGTATCTGGCCTCGGTGCCCACTGAGTATCTTGATGTTGCGGACCGGACGAAGTCCTGGAGCGGACGAGAGGAAGGACTTGCTCACCATTGTATCGATTCTCGTCGGAGGCAGAAGAGGTGGATAGTACGAGAATTAATGGATGACTATCTTGAACGTCCCAAAACTTCGGCTGATTTCTAGGCCATTCTCGATGCGATCGGAACCAAATGTTTTTTCACATCGGCTATCGAACTTGACATCCGCAATAGTTTTCAACCAGAAACCCCTTTCCTCCATAGCATCACCCTCCTTTCCCAGTCGACTACCATCATGAACGTCGTCCTCCGATCCCGAGCTGCACTCCCCCGCCCGTTTCGCCTGTTGCAATCCGCGTTTGTCGTCAAGCGAGGATACGCTTCGAAGGATGTCATCTTCGGCAACGATGCTCGACAGGGTATGCTGAAGGGTGTCGACGTGCTTGCGAAGGCTGTGAGCGCTACTCTTGGTCCGAAGGGGAGGACCGTCATCATTGGTGAAATCCATGATCGTCCGTTTTGGGACAAAGGTTGACTCGGTAACCAGGTCAGAGCTTTGGTGGGCCAAAGATCACCAAGGACGGTGTGACGGTTGCGAAATCGATCACGCTTAAAGACCCAGTCGAGAATCTCGGAGCGAGGTGCGTCGTCCACTCTACGAATGAGAATGCATGCCTGACCGCTATTCAGGCTTGTGCAGGATGTAGCGTCGAAGACCAATGACACAGCCGGAGACGGCACGACCACCGCTACCGTTCTTGCTCGAGCCATCTACTCGGAAGGTGTCAAGAATGTCGCGGCCGGCTGCAACCCGATGGATCTCCGTCGGGGGTCTCAGAGGGCTGTGGAGAAGGTCTTGGAGGTGCTGGAGGCTAACAAGAGGGTCATCACTACAAGCGAGGAGATCGCTCAGGTCAGTAGTCCAACCTGTTTCCGATCTCTAGCTGACTCTGCCAGGTCGCAACCATTTCTGCCAATGGCGACACTCACATCGGTGCGATCATCGCCCAAGCCATGGAGAAGGTTGGCAAGGAAGGCGTCATCACCGTCAAGGAGGGTCGTACAATCGAGGACGAGATCGAGATCACCGAGGGGATGCGATTCGACCGAGGATTCATGTCGCCTTACATGATCACCGATGCCAAGAATCAGCGTGTTGAGCTGGAGAAACCATTCATTCTACTCTCCGAAAAGAAGATCTCCGCTCTCCAGGACATCCTTCCTTCGCTTGAGATCGCTGCCCAGACTCGTCGACCCCTTCTCATCATCGCTGAGGACGTTGACGGAGAGGCTCTCGCTGCTATCATCCTCAACAAGTTGCGTGGACAGCTCAGCGTCGCTGCGGTCAAGGCGCCTGGATTCGGTGACAACCGGAAGTCCATCCTGGGCGATATCGCTATTCTTACTGGCGGCACTGTGTTCACCGACGAGCTTGATGTGAAGCTTGAGCGCGCGACACCAGACCTTTTCGGGTCCACCGGATCTATCACCATCACGAAGGAGGACACGATCATCCTGAATGGCGAGGGTGACAAGGCTGGGATCCAGGCTCGATGCGAGCAGATCCGCGGTGTCATCAACGATACCACGACGAGCGATTACGACCGCACCAAGCTTCAGGAGCGATTGGCCAAGCTTAGCGGTGGTGTAGCGGTGATCAAAGTCGGCGGTTCCAGCGAGGTTGAGGTCGGGGAGAAGAAGGACAGGTATGACGACGCGCTGAATGCTACAAGGGCAGCAGTAGAGGAAGGCATTGTCCCCGGTGGCGGCGTTGCTCTCTTGGTAAGCTTCAGGATGGCCGATTGACATTGAGGCTGATCGTTTCGCAGAAAGCATCCGCCCACCTCGAATCCGTTACCGTCGACAACTTTGACCAAAAGCTCGGCGTCTCCATCATCCGCCAAGCCATCCTCCGCCCCGCCCGCACCATCGTCGAGAACGCCGGCGAAGAGGGATCCGTCATCGTCGGCAAACTCTTATCCGAGGAGTACGCCTCCGCCGACAAATTCAACTGGGGATACGATTCCCAGACTTCTCAGTACCGAGACATGATCTCGGCAGGTATCCTTGACCCGCTCAAGGTTGTGCGAACTGCGCTGGTGGACGCGGCGGGTGTGGCGAGCTTGTTGACGACTTCTGAGGCTTGTGTGGTTGATGCTGAGGAGAAGGGGCCTTCGGGCGGCGGGATGGGTGGAGGGATGGGCGGAATGGGCGGGATGGGTGGGATGGGTGGAATGATGTAATACGAGTAGTGTAGAAGGAATGGGCTGTAGCGCTAGGCGAGAGGATTGGCGAGAAGGAAAAAGGGTATTCCTGCGTTATTGCATGGGGAGGTATTGGGTGCAGAGTTTATTTACGCATTCACCGATCATGAATTCCCTACTCATTTCAATCGAATCGAAAGCCCGAACACTTTCAGCAAGGTTTTGGATATGTTTATCATGATGCGAGGCGAAGCAAGTGCTCGTGCATATGTGTACGATATGACGGGGAAGCTGTGCTGCACGCCATCAGGCAGCTGCATAACACTACGTGCTTTCCACTAAGCCGCAGACAGCTCCCAGCTCCGATTTTCACAATATACTTCAGAACAATGGTCTGCAATGCATATGCGAAAAACACGACACATGACAAACAAGAGTCGACATCGTTACATCCCCGACGGACCGCATCATTGAGCCGACAGACCCATGACACCCGTACACCCCGCCCAGAGGAGATCGAGCAGGTCTCGACCTTTATCACTCAGTCCACTCCCGCGCCACTCTTCGTATCCCGTCGGTCCCCACGCCGACTCGCCCTTGCAGAATCCGAGTCGATCGAGACCTTCGAGAACGAACTCGACTCCTTGGTTTCGTGAATGACATACCGCGATAACAGTGGGGAAGGTCCGGCCGGCCATGATGGTCGATGTCGGCGCGGTCGAACCGGATGCAGTATCCGCGTCGTCGAATAATGGCAGAGATGAGTGGGGTCGGTTGGGAGATGGGTTCGAAGAGGAAGCCGAAGCGGTACGTGCGAATTCTTGCGGTATCAAGCGGTGCTGTTGCTCTCGCCATTGCTCGAAGGAAGTGGCAGGACCATAAGGTTCGGAGCGTAGATCGTCCACGTCAACTACACGGGCGACGACGCGGAACGAGCGGAAGGGAAGAGGGTGGAGGAAACAAGAGACCTTGGCTGCCCGGAGCTGATCCGAGTCGAGGTCTCGAGAAGAATCTGGCCTATGGCGTTTCGTTGCTTCCTTTTCTTTGCTTGCGTGGCGGCGGAGGAGTTTTTGAAATTTGGGTAAGGATGATGAGAAATCGGTGACTGGTCGGGAAGAAGAGCTGTCCGAGCCTGGACGACTGGAAGAGGCGCTCGTCGAGGCCGTTGTGGAGCGTTCGTCGGTTTCGGAGTTGAAAGGGACATACCAGACGAGAAGCGCTTGGCGGGTCCCTTCGACGAAGAAAGGGCTGTAGTGAGGCGTCCTGTCTCGCGGCGTTCGGTTTTCATCATTGTCGATGGGGACGACCATTGCGACTGCTTCGTCCGGCACATAATGCCACGCCTTACCCTCTCGAAAAGTGAGTCCCTCGACATCGTCAAGTTGAGGTTTCGGTGACGGTAGCGGTCGTCTGTCCTCTTGGTGAAACCCCGCGAGCCAGGATTCATTTCCTTTCTCGGTAAAGCTGCTCGGCGCAATTTGGGAGGTGTTCAAAGGACCCAGAGTGCTCACGCTGCGTTCAGGAACGGGCGAGACGAGCTTCGACTTCCCAGGTGATGATCTGGGTGAACGAGTACGTATGGATCCGCTTCGAGACCACGACTGGCTCTGGAGTCTCTCCCTCTCCCTCTGATCCTTCAACGCCTTCTTCTCCTCGTGAGCGGCAACCGAGGATTTGAAGGGTGCCATGATGCCCCGCTTGAAAACTCCACCGAGCGAGCGGTCTCTCCTCTTGTCATTGGAATCGTGCTCCTTGTTTTGCGGGCGGACGGTCCTGTCTTTCCTCTTCATCATCTCGGGCTGTTCTATTTTTCGTCCAGGCGCGTGTGATATGCTCGCTCGGCCCCTCTCACGCACCGTCTCGGACGTGCCACGACTGGATGCTTGCGACTTCTTCCTCGGGGTAAGGAAGACGGAGCTTAAAGGCAAGCTCTGCGAGAATGCGGCCATGGTCCTAGCGGTGGAGGCTGAACTGCCGACTCGAGCCGTTCGTTCGGTCGCCGAACTGTCACTGAAGCTGATGCGCAGCTTTGGTCCACTGTTTTGCTTCGAGGCAGAAGCAGTCTTGGGACTGACGATGTCCCGCTGTGTCAACGTTGGTAGCTTGACCCCGCCTTCCTCGCAATGCGATGACTTGCAAGCCAGAATGTAGCAGTCGCTTGTATGAATTCCGGTCGATCTCTGTGCAGACTCATTGGCCTTGACGGCCTCGCTCGGCTGTTCCTTGCCCCGCTTCATCTCCTCGAGCTCGTATTCGTGCTTGGCGATCTTGCGCACACGCCATACCCTCCCTTGCTGTGCCGAACGGACCTCGCCATTCGCGAAGAGCTCGTATCTGCCCGCGCCAGCAGATTCCCATTCGCCTGTGAGCAAGCCGGAATCCAAAGTTGGCGATTGAGCAGCTGAAGCATGCGGATTGCACGCTCGGAAAGTCCATTCGCCTCGCCGGTCACCATACTCATCGTCAAATTCGCCGACAAACTTGGCAAACGTATCTTCATCCACTCCACCGGGCCCGAGCTTCAACGTCGGTGTTGACGGGATACTGGCACCTCTGCGGGGTGCGACATCTACAGGGGCATTCTTGGATAATTTGTCTCCGCCAAGCTGAGTGAGAGATCCGCCTAGAATGAAATCGATGTCAAACTCGGCGAGATCCACAGGCGCGGGCGGATGAAGGGAAGGCGGTAACGGGTGGGGCAATGGTTCGGATTGGAGATTGCGAGAATTCAAAAGATGATTGGCACGATGCAGTGCAAGCGTAGATGGAAGCAGTCGCGGTCCCGGGTCAGAAAGCGGCATCATGGGCGGAAGGGGTCGTAACGGAGCGTGAAATGTAGTATCCTGCCGTCAGCCCAGTCCAGAAGGCCTAAGCTTACTTGTATGTCATCGTCTGCATCATCATCTGCCGCGCCTCCCTTACCCTGTGAGTCGGCGGACTTTGGCGGTGCGTCCAAGTCCGCCGCCCTCGCCATACGACGCGACGGACTTCTTCCGAGTCTGCCGCCTGGTATTGCGATGGGAAGGCTCCCGCGTCTGGGTCCGGGATCGATTAGTGAGGCCAGAGGCTCGAAACCGACGGGAGCAGAAGCTGAAGTAGTTGGTTCGTTCACCTCGGCCGCGAGCTTGGCGGATAAAGTCGACATGTGCATCTTCTCCCACAGGGCCAAGCTTGGACGACGAAGCGTAGTGCTACTGGAAGTGCCGGGACTGCCTCCAGCCGGAGTCGTGCTCGGACCTCCTATGCTGAGCCTTTCTCTTGCTCTTTTTGCATCTCCACCGTATGTCGCAGCGAGAAAAGCGCGTCGTTGTCGCTCTGCCTCTTCCGCCTCCGCATCTTCAAACGCATCCCTGTCCTCGCGTCGCTTGGAAGATAACATGAAAGAGCCGCGCCTTGAACCGGGAGAGATGTCGACAGCTCGGAGAGCAGCAGCTGCTGCAGAGGGCACATTGACACCGGATCCAAATTTGAACCCTTCGTCAGGCTGATCCTCTCCGACGCTACCTCGTTGTGGTGGCAGACTGGGGTTCCACGCTGTTTGAGGACCGGTCCAGCCGCCATAAGTGAGATGTGGAAGACTACCTCTCCGTCCGTATTTAGTAGCACCCGGCAGCTGATTCAACGTCGTACGAGACGGTGCTCCTTCTCCCGTCCTCGCCATGCCGTGTGATGCTGGAGGTCCGGAGCCCTCGCTCGTACTCGGTCTCGATATACGTGCAGTGACTAGAGTACGGGACGGGGAGGCAGGAGCTAGGGTGGATTGGGAGGGAGTGAGAGAAGAGCGTCGTCTCTCGCGATTGAAGCCGGAAGGGTATGCAACGGACGATGCTGGCCTGGATTGAGTCAGGGTGGAACTCGAGCTCGTAACCGATTCCCTCCGGACAGCATCTTGTGGAGCTGATCCCGATGGACTGAACCCGACGCTTCGCATGGGTGAATGAGAGAATGAGGTGCTGAATTGTATGGGAGAAACAGGGGAAATGACATTGAGACCGAGCGGTGTCATCGATCCTCGGCGGGGATGATGGGTGTGTATGTATTGAGATGGGTGTGTCATTGCGATGACAGAGGGTGTGGGAGGCGCCGAGGAAGGTGGTCTAGGTGGCGAAGGGCTGCGACATCAGTCAAGTTCAGACCAAAGCACTCACCTATCCGATCGACTGCGTCTCCTTGGCGTCGGTAACACGAAGCTAGGTCCAGCCACCGCATCCTGCCCCATCTCACTAGTCCCAGGGATAAGAATGGAGCTGGAAGAGATCATTGGCACTCCGGCTGGCCATGATGATTTTGGTGAAGGCGGAGGAATGGAATCCCGGCGCGGTGTTGGATTTGGTGACGGACGGCCGAAGGGAGAAGGGTGGGAGCTGCTGGCAGGTATCATGGAGTGCCGAAACGCGCGTCGATGTCCTATCGACGAGCCTTCTCCTCCCTCAGCTGTTCCCAGACCTCGCGGGGCAGACTGCTGAAACCTGCGCCGCAGTTAGGCGTGCTTGCGCGGTTTGAGCCGCGGGCGTTACCAATCGTCGGTCATAGGCGACGTATTGTTAGATGGTGATGGAGAAGCCCACGTCGTGTCCCTTGCAGTCGATGTTGTAATGCCAATCTGGACCAGGTGTCTGGTGCGTCAGACTCTTGCCGGCGGCGGAGGGAAGGACCGCTGATTGTCGGTCAAGCCAGGTTGGCTGGTTGTTGACGCGTGGTGTAAGGAGAGTAAGAGTGAACAAGATTTCGTGGATGAACAAGGGGGTCGATGGAGTTTGTGAGGATGGCCAGTCGTCCTAGTGCCTTGATTGTGGTTGTTCCGGGCCGACTGTCGCGTGATGAGTGTATGAAGAGGCTATAGCCACGAGAGACTACGCTGGCGAAGAGCCGAAATATCAAGGACGGGAACAGCTGAGAAGGAACGAGACTCAGGGAATGATCTCAATTTGATTGCCACAAAGGGAGATACCGCACAAATCAACCAAAACGGGAGCAATTCGCTCAGCTGGAACGATTTCTTAGCTTCGTTCCTGGTTCCTATGCCAGTCCCGCTGTAGGGATCGGCGAGTACCTTAAGTCCCTCGCTCAACAGATGGCGAAGCATTTGCTTGGCACGATGATATCTAGAAACTCCGAGACCTGGCTCGCATGTCAGTAAATCTTGTAAGGATCCCGGTGGACCCATGTGATGCGCGAATCATCGCAAAGCGTCCCACATGCTGCTGACCTTTAGGTTGCGCGCGTTTTGAGCGGTCGGTCAATTATCCGAATGCAATGGAGGACTTTGCGCCTGCAGTAGCTGCAACACCTAGAAGACTCGAATCAGACCAGAACGTGACAAATAGGTGAGCTATATCTTCTCCACCTCATACGACTCGGAGGAGGCGGAGGTTGCGGGCTTCAGTTCAATCTCAGACCCCGCTCGGACAGTGTGGCGGGCTTGTGGCGCTGATATCTAGCCAAACGATGCACCTATGCAATACAACGATGAGGAAGCAGATTTGTTCCGCCAGGGCTGCACACCACACATAGCTCGTCGAAACTCATGCATACATGATTATATATACCATCTCGCCGACTATCGCTGATAACCTTGATCCTCATCTTTTGTGCTCAAGCTTCAAACCGACAAAGTCAGTGACACATGCAGTAGGTCATTTATTCTCAAATACCTTTCTAGTACCGCCCTCCGACTTCTCGATGAGGTTTTTTTGGGCCACAGAATCCGATCTCGGTACAGCTTGCCACCCGATGCTCTGCGAAAATCCTGGCACTCATTATCGTAGATGATAACCAGTTTTCCCCTATGACCGGAAGGCTCGCCTACAATGACTGCTGTCCAGACATGCTCGAGTACATGACGCATCTCCGTTTAGAACACACCCAAGAGTATTTGTCGACCGCGGAT
>JAABUI010001852.1_pt1 | contig 11956 bp, 14 predicted proteins | sample 5559111 | NCBI WGS metagenome assembly JAABUI01 (sample SAMN10711870, study PRJNA513365) | rock metagenome | isolation source: Antarctica rocks | place: Antarctica: Victoria Land, Buttleship Promontory
GATTTATGGGGGAATTTGCGTTCTGACTACTATACAACTTGAGCCCTTGAAAATTACAAATTGAAATAGATTATCAGTACCAGCAATTTGTTGACTGTCTGTTTCTCTTTTTACACAGGTTGATAGATTGTGTCAAGTTGCTAGCTTGCTCTTTGCGGATGAACCGAAAATGTGATTACACATGGAATGAGATTGGTACTGTGAACGTTCCAATGCCAGTCAGATAGACACAGGCAATGTAGCTTGCACGCTTGAGCCAAAGAAGCGTGTCTATCTGATTCTAGCTTGTGAGTCGCTTGAAACGATGAATCCTGGAGCGTTTCTACAATCCGGACCGGGAGCTATAGCTCCTGGTCAAGCACAAGCATGAGCGCATCTTGTGATTGTAAGCTATTCCACCAGGACGGTTCTATCATCTTTCAACTTTTCTAAAAGATTGTAGACTCCCCAGAAGTCATGAATGTCTTCGTTCGCCTCGTCGGATGAAGCATGTGGATATAGAACTTTGGTTAGAATCATTCTGATTATGATCTTTGGAATCATCTTTTAAGAAATTGAAAGATGATTCGATCTTTATGTCGAAAAGATCCAAAGTTGCAAGTTTGTCATAAAGAATGTAACAAACGCGCAGAATCGGCAGGTACTTGCCGTCTTCCGATCGGTCCCACTAATTTCGATCGGAAGTTCCGATCAACGTATCGGTTCCGGTCAAATCGACCGGAAGAGCCGATCGGCCAGCCCACCTTCCAAACCTCCCTACCTGGCGACGCTAGAATATTCTCTGAGAGATGTTTCTGACAATATCTGACACTCACTCAGAATATTCCATACTTACTTCATTCACGAGTTGTTACTACTGCTACTACTTGGATGTGCAACATGCATCTGTCCACATCTTGTCATGACTGGACAACTGAGACAACTCAAATGGTCCTACTGTTCAAAGTGGAGAGATCATGAATGGGGAAGTCGTTGCAAGACTGTTGACCCAGTCAACAGGTCGCACTTGTCCATATATTGTTGTAAATGGACAGCTGAGACAAGTCAATTGTTCAAAGAGTGCAGTGATCATGATAGGGCAATTTGTTGCAAGACTGTTGACCCAGTGAACAGGTCGCAGTTGTCCATATCTCGTTGTGAATGGACAGCTGAGACAAGTCAATTGGTCAGAGTGCAGTGATCATGAGTCGCTCGCCCCGCTTGTGGGCAAGTCATTGCAAGTCTGGTGACCCTGTCAAGAGGTCGCGGTTGTCCACATCTTGTTTTGAATGGACAAGTGAGACAGCTCAATTGGTAATACTGTTCATAGAGTGGAATGATCATTGATGACCCTGTCAACAGGTCGCAGCAGTCCACATCTTGTTTTGAGTGGACAGCTGAGACCTCTTTTTGTGGCATGACTGGGCAGCTGAGACATCTTTTGAAGCATGTGTGTACAGATCAAGAAGCGTTTGACAGTTCCAAGAATGCAAACCTGAGTCATGAGAGGGCAGGGCATTGCGACGCTCATGACATTGTCAGTTGGTCGCAGTAGTCCGCATCTTGTCATGACTGGACAAAGAAGACCCCTCTTGCTCAAGAGGAATCAGACATTGCTAATCCAAAACAGCTCAACAGATTTTAGAATGCAGAGATTAGTTTCAGGTGAGCAAGTAACGAACATGACTGGTCATCAGTACGCAATAGTCCACAGCTTACCATGACTGGATGAGTAAGATGCAATCTGGTTTGTACTACTGCTGTGGCTTTTCTGCATTGTCGTCAAGTGCTTGGCCTGGTATGCTGATGTGATTGGTAGCATTTGCTGCACTTGCCACATCATGTATCGCTTCCGATTGTTCAGCTGGTCCACGACTACAAGATGTAATTGGTGGGGCTGCTTCCGTGTAGCATTGTGCTGACGCATGACATGATTGCTCAACACTTGAATTTTCATTGTTGTTGCTGGGGTTTCGAGATCTACATTAGGCGCCTCTGGGATCTCCAACCAACCTCCAGTCCAGGTGGAGTTCTTTTCCTTGCACAACTGATTGGCAGCCTGAGACCCTCTCTCATGCAGTGTCCAGCCTGCCACTTGGGATTGATGCACCCAGCAGTATTTGACGCCTGAGGCGATACAGTTGTGCTTGGCCTTATGGAATATGTTGTTGCCTGCAGAAACCTTGCAGGCCTCGCCAGGCTTCCAACCAAGGTGCTTCGGACAGTCCACATTGCGACAAAACTAATACTTCTTTGTTGTCATTGCGTCTGCCCAGCAAGAGAGACAACTGTAATTTCAAATTGCAGGCGGAAAGCTGACCTTCGTCCCTTAATAGCTAGCTAGCCCTCGGGCCAGAAGAGCTAGCCCTCGAGGCAGAATGGCAAGCCCTTCGGGGACGATTTTTCATTTTTCTCATCCAGCCAGGTAAGGAGCGCGATGTCGCATTGCAGCGGCAAATATGTCCGACGAACAGGCAGCTGTAGCAGAGGCCAAAGATGCGGTCAGTGCAGTTTTATCTAGACGCGATCTACGGCTGACCTTGTGCAACTGCCCACTCATATGTTTGACCACACATGTTCCCCTAGAGCAGCGTGTACTGCGTCAGCAGTTCCACCACGCAAGTCTTGCCACCAGGCACTGGTTAGATCGTGGAGACGCTGACGAATCTCGTATTCCTGATGAGCCCTGCGTTCCTGGCAGCCGAAAGCGTTACTATACGTTTCTAACAATAAACAATACTCCAGTGGAAAAATTGTATTTGTCTCAGATGTATCATTACTTCCCTTTATGTGACTGAGTGCGACGGATGCAAAGAGCAACAAGCTATTTTCACCATCGCTAAAAATTTGAAGCCAATATGTTGATGACCATATTAGATTTAGTGTTTGACGATTATATGTTTATGTCCTAATGTTGTGATTCAATTGGCAAGTGTAGACTGCAAAGACATCAACTAGAATCACAGTTGCTGTTCCTGGGACCAGGCTGTATAAACGAAATTCTTGGACAGTGATTCTCATCGTAATAAAAAAAAAGAAACTGGGTGTACGCATCAGAACATGAAGTCTGTCCTATAATGTGATTGTTCAGCAATGCCACCGCTAGCAAATTGTCAAAGCGAATTACCAAAATTTGATTGACAACCAAATTGAATTGCACATTAAAATGCAAATTTGCAAGTCTGCCTGCAGACTCAGTCAAATTGGTCAAATAAAAAATCGACCAAACAAATTGCATGTTGTTAATTTGGTAATGCCTGACTGTCAGTTGCATACTTGCTTGCCAGCTGCTCTACACATGACTTCACAGCAAGTAAGCCCTTGGCAGCACAATCAGATACTTCCTTTTCTACCTGTTCTCTGACAAGGGGGACAAGGTCCAGAGCATCCACCAGTTGCTCCATCTGTCCATGCCTCAACTGTGGATCAGTGTTTGCAACCAGGAAGCCACCATCAGGTGGTAAGCCCTCTTCCTTCTCTCTGCATGATGCCCTCTTGTGCAACAGCTGTGGAGTACAGGGCTGTCTCCAAGTCACCCTTGAGCAGTCTGTTTTGGTCTGACTCGCGCTTCCAGCTGCGCGGTGACTTGGGCTCTATAACACCCTCTGCTGGCGCATGGGTAAGACCATGTAACACTCCTGGGAGAGCAGACAATTTTGGACCACAAAATGCAGTTCCTGATTTGGGTCTAAATGAATAATTGATTTTGAATATTTGGAAAATTCAGATTCTGTAAAGTATGTTGCTGAGATTTTGCGAAATTGCTTGGGGATTGAGCAAGTTTGGAAATTCTGGAATTTCTAAATATTTATAAATATTGAATTATCTGTTTCACATACACTTGGTGTTCCCAACCTGGTGGATCAGCACCACACTTCTGGCTGAGTTTAGCTGCATGACCCTATCTATTTGACATCAAAGGCTCTCAGCCAAACTGTGGTGTTGCCTTTCTACCTTGGGACCAAGCGGGGGGGATATGAAGCACCAAAGGGAAACTCACAAAAATACCCTGGTAAGCATTATTCATGTATTTCAGCAGGGCATGCCATCGAATTTATGAAACAACTTTCCACAATTTTTCGTTTGTCTCAACTCATCATTATTTCCTGTTGATGGATTACGCAGTGAGAAGGATGCAAAGAGCGACAACAAGCTCTTTGCATCACCCTTTACAAATTTCCAGTCACTTTTATGCTCACTCAACTTGTAATATTGCAGCCAGAGTTCAAGATTTATATATCCCTGGACTGAGCAAATCTATCACCATTTGTAATTCTGCCAACAGCGTCAGCCAAATTGGAAACAGACTGAACAAATTGCATATTGACAGCTTGCTAATTTCAACTTAACATCAAAGCTTGCTGTTGGGTTGTGCCGATCTGACTCGCAAAGGCTATCTACTGAGCTACAACACTTGGTGGAACACTGCAGTCAAGGACATCACAATTTGTGCAACCGGGATAACCCGGTTTTGTGTGCAGCTTTGTCCGCAAATCTGGCTGGTAGCTGCTGCACACTTGCCCTCATTGCAGGCAAGCTATCAACAACAGCATCAGGCCTTTATGTTTTGACACGTTGTCTGACATACAAGGGGATGAGGTCAGGGCATCCATCATTTGCTCCATCTGTTTCAGAGTCACCTGTTGATTAGTATCTGCAACTAAGAAGTGGTTGGAGTGTTGCCTGTAGCCACTTGTGTAGGACCCCTGGTGTACAAGCTTCTGGGCAAACACAGCACAGCCAGCCAGTAGAGCTGGCAGCGCAGTTTTGCAGACCTTCCAATCAGTGTGTCTTCCTCCTGCAACACAAATTGGCTTCGCTTGATGTGAATGTAGTCGCAAACATCCTGTACTTGAGCACTTTTGGCTGGTGTTGTTGTAGTAGCTGGGACTGCAATGCTGGCAGTAGCATCATCAAGGTGATGGGCTTCCAGCTGTTCTGCATGCTTCTGTAGTTGCACCACAATGTTGTCCAACCTGGTGATGATTTGTGCTGGATCATCAGCTTCATCCAGAGGATCCATGACTTCAGCGTCATTGGAAAAACAACCTACTGCTGCTGACACTGCTGTGCTGCCACTGATGGTGTAGTTGCTTTGGCAAGGTCAAGACAGCCAGATGTGCAGCTTCTGGTGACTGAAGAGTCGAGCCAGGGGGACTATGCAGGTATTCTATGCAATGTTTCTTGCTTGTCTGCGCTCTCCAGCTACAAACATCACAGTCTGGCTTTGCAGTGCAGACATGCCTCAGATGTTGTAAGCCTTTTCTTCAGTTGCATTCATCTTTGGCTCAGTGTGATGAGGGCGATTCATAAAGTGGCAGTCATGATTTTGTCCCAGTCATGGCTGCAAAATCGATGACAAAATGGAGTGTAGCTCTGCATTGCCATCATCAAGTTTTCTGTCTGCCTATGTGCTTCAAGAATCTCTGATCAACAGGCTCAGCCAGTACTCCTGCATGGAAAACATGTCTGTCTTACGCCAGGCGCTGGACATCCTGCCTTTTCGTGTGTCCGTTGATGAGATAGCTGTCAAGCAAGCAGTGATTGATCACCTGGCAAAAGAGGTATGCATTGCAGTCAGGCTCAAGGTTCCACAGTCCAAATTCGATGTGAGTGAGGAGGTCATGAAGACATGTCTTGCTACAGCGCTTGTGAACACACAGCAACAAGTGATTGCTAACCCTCCCACCTTTGTTTCCATTCAAAGGAAGTACACAAAACGTGCATCCACACCTGCCTTGAGCAATGCAAGCAGCCTTTCAACTGGGCTGCCCAATGGTGCAGGTGGAAGGGCTGCAAGTCCCGAGGTCAGCAGCAGCAACCTGTCTGTTCCAGCGTCCACCCTCTCTCAAGGCAGCTTAGGGGTTGCAGACTTCATGGACCTGGGTGTGCTCAGGAGAGCCAAGAAATGGCGCTTTGACAAGCTGTCAAAAGCAGAGTTGGCTGGGCTCATCAACCACCATATGAAGCAAGATGCACCACAGTCTGCCACAAAAGGACACCTGGTCAAAACGCTCATGGACTTTGCTGCCAGTGACACCGAGTACGAAATTGTGTAGTCACTCATACAACTGCTAGGTAGTCTCTTGGTCACAGCGGGTTTGCAATGCATTGTGTAGATTTGTTGAAGCCCTCTACAGGCTCTATGAGCCTTTACATTTGCCTTGTACAACAACACTGAACATTAATTTGCATTTCAGTGTTGTTGTACACGGCAACTTTGATACAATATTTGCAATTTCGCACCAATTGCAAATTTGATGCCATTTTGTCCAAGTACCACGCAGACACAAGGCGAGAGGTAGTTTGGTTTTTCCATCATAGGGCTGGTGCACCACTTATGCTTTGGGAAGGGCTACAAGGGCTCAGTGATGCTTCCAGCAGCCAAATATGCTGTCTGCATCAGTCTTGCGTCTCCCGTATATCATTGGATGCACGCTGCGGCATTGGCCCAATGCTCGTGGATGAAGGCATACTGTATTGTACGCTTGAATTTGTGCAATGATCCCTTCAATGATCACCCCACCCTATGAACAGTAGGACCAACTGAGTTGTCGCAGTTGCCCATTTAAAACAAGATATGGGCAACTGTGACCTGTTGACTGGGTCATCAATCTTCCCTTTTTTTACTGGATTTTATTTAAAAGACACTATTATTAGGTATATCTCTTCCTAAACCCGGAAACACTCTGTGAACAGCAGGACCGCTTGAGTTGTCGCAGTTGCCCATTTCAAACACGATATGGGCAACTGTGACCTGTTGACTGGGTCATCAGCCTTGCAAAGACATGCCCTTTCAGTACAGACTATGTTCCATACATCTTGGTGCTGATCCATCACGTCGGTCACACCATGTGATCTTCCGTGTGAAGGTCTGAAAATTTTAGTATTATTAAATATTTTAAAAACTTTGACAATCTGTGTTTCGATTCCAAACACAACCAGATCTATGTGTCTTTTCAGCGTACATGACATGTCATTACCGTCATGGTTCCACCATCATATTTCCTGTACAAATCTTGAACTGGTACAGAAAGCGGTCATGTCAGCTCCGCTGTCATCTTTCAGCCGCACAATGTCAGCTCGGCTGCATTTGGACAGCTCGGCTGCAGTGTGCTAGCTCAGCATATTGCAGATTGTCAGCTGGGCTGCAAAGTGTCAGCTCATTGGCAGATTGTCAGCTCCTCTGTGAGTTCTAACCTCAGCTTAAATGCTCAGCTGCAATCCCTTGGCTCAATTGCAGCCTCACACTGTCATGGATCTGCAGGTTTGTGCACCAGATTTGGAAACTCAAAGGAAAAGAAACGGCAGTTGGTCATCACAACACACATGGTGGCACAGCATCGCCAGCGCTGGCAAATCAAGAGCACCATGAAGCTGTGCATTGGTCCAATATGTCACTCAAACCCACAACGACTTTAGTAATGGCCTTTGATCGAAACAGTGCAGCGAGACACCCCCATGTTGCACGTCATGGTGTCGAGCTTGAGTGCCAACAGCAATTGTCCCTTGAAATTTCCTAGCTGGAGAGGTAGAGCAGCCACAGCCTCGCCATCAGCAATTGGAGGGTGCGCTGATAAGGTTAAGTTTTCCAAGGTGCTATATGTCCCTATAGGTGGCCCAGCACATAGATGTGTAGGAGAGGTTTGGGTGTGCTGCTGCTGCCATGGCTTCATGTTTGTAGCTACATCTGAGGCTTGGTTATCTGCAAGATTATCTGCTGTGACTCTTGGTCCTGCAGGCGGTCCATCGTGATCCGTCTGCAGGACAGCAGCTTGTCAAACGAATGCGCCGTGAGAAACCAAGGCGCTCAGATGTGCAGAAAAGCAATGCAAGCACATGTGGGTGCTTGATGACTGAAACCTGCTGCATATGGTGGTTGCTGACCAAGACATCATGTTGATTACACATCATCAATTGGTGATAAATAATGCTGTGCACCACTAAACCCTAAACCCCTTATGCTGTGCAGATCTTCAATCACTGCTGGATTGATGATACAGACCTTGTGACTGATGTGCACTGGAACCACAGCGTATGTGCCCATTTTCAATGCAGTGATCAGATGCGCATAACATCAATGCAAGCACAACTGGGTGCTTGATGTACTGGCACTTGCTGTATAGGGTGGCTGTTGAATGAGACACTATGTCTACAATATCAGTTGACGATCACAGTGTCTGCTCAGTCATGATTTGTCAGCTCGGCTGCAGTCTGTCAGCTCAGTCTGTCAGGTCAGCTGTGTCATCTCAGTCTTCTCGTTTGTACTCTGTCCGCTTGTCAGCTTGCCTGTCAGCTCAACTGTCTTTTCTCAGCTTGAAACTCATTTATTGTTTTGGCTGCAACCTGTGAGCTTGGTTGTGATGTGTCAGCTCAGCTATCGTATGTTAGCTCAGGTGCAAACTGTCAGCTCAGCGGCCACTTTCTATCATCTTCACTTTGTTGACAGTCAAGCTAACAAGGTGTGCCCTAACAGCTCCGGTGTATCTCACCTGCACTTCGCCATCGCCACTGCAATTGCGGCAGCTCAGCTGCTCAGCTGCACCCTGTAGCTCAGGTGTAGTTTGTCATCTGTCTGCTCACCTGCCAGGAACAATGACGCACTAACTAGACAAAACCCAGTCTATATCTCACACTTACCCTTTGAGAGACAGCTTGTTGGGCCAACAGCTTGAATGAAGATGAGGTTGCGCGTATTGTGGATGCCTGTAGGAAGCACAGTGCCCACTAGAGTGGCCTAGGTTGCTAGGGTTTTGCTTGCAACACTCATGAGCATAAAGGTCTGACGTCTCCATCTGTAAACGTGCACTGCAAACTGCAATGCAGCAGATCAGTATGTACATGTTGCTGACTTCGTCGACGACAATGCCCTTGCAGGTGATGACTTGATGGATGCCAACCCATCTTTGATCACACCAATGATGAAAAGCACTCCGTCCTCATGTGCCACCTGTAATTTGGAAAAGGAACTCCTGGCTGCTCGCTCAACTTCAACGGCTTCGCATTCAAAGAAGCACGTTCTCTATAATTCAAAAGCCTGAGAAATCAATGGTGAGTTTGATGTTGTAACATCCACGTTGCTTCTCCTCTGCATGCTCTTCTTGTATTGATCTGTGCGTGTGCTGATGAGCATGATGGCCAGGTACTTGTGATGGTAGAGCACTTCACACAACAACCTCCAGCTTGTTTTAGGAAATTTGGTGCAAGCCTGCCTAGCAAAGAGTCTTCATGATCTTCAATCGAACGCATGCATCATTGAGCCGTAGAGTGTCAAGTCAGCAAGACATTGGGCAATCAGTGCCTAGTCTCCCAAATCCTAAATTGATAGCAAGGTGACAGCTCAAGGCAGCACAGTGGTAGGACATATCAATGTCAACAAGGAAACACGGTGACAGCCAGGTTATAGCGGCATGGCAACAGTGTTGCCAGCCAATTGAGGTGCTCCCAAAAGAAAAGCTTTTGACGCACAATCTTCCTAGAAACTTAAAATACTGACTTTGGTCCCTCAATGTGACTACATGCAAATATGAATAAAGGAATCTTAACAGTCATCATATGCCGCTGTTAAGCTGTCGATTACAATCTTCATGCATGCCAGCTCATCAGTTGCTTGCCTTGTGTGCTGTCAGCTTAGCAGTAGCCGCTGTCAATCACTTTGTCAGCTTGGCGTTGACTATTGTTGGCGCCCGGCAACCAATACACATGCTGATGAGATGCTCTTCCAATGCTTTTGCCATGTCAAGGTGGTTGCAGAGCAATGACTGCAACTACGGACCCGAACTCTTGCCAGCTTGGCCTCCCATGCAAGACATATGTGATGCCCACGTAGCCACAATGTCTAAGCGACTTCTCTACAAAATCGATCATGGCTATCAGCACCTTCGTGTTGGCATACCTAGGTGAAGGGCAGACGACATGGGTCATGCGTTGTCTACCTTCGTGGGTGCTATTGGATCTGTCAAAGATCTCATGCAGCTAATGGTAAACATGTGCGATGCATTCAACAAGCCACCAAATCGTGATGGTATGGGCGGTGGTGAAAATATTGGATACAATCGAGACCGCTTGATCAAAGAAGCACAGCAGCATATGGGAATGGATGCAGTCAACCATTACAATTTCATCTTTTGTGGCCCCGCAAAAGGCGGCAAGTCCACGTTGATCAATGCAATCCGTGGCGTGAAGCCAAACGACGCGGGTGCGGCGGGAGTCGGCATCAACGAGGTCACACAGGACGTTCATTGTTACGACTATCCTGGGCTTGCACGTGTTAAGCTATACGATGCACCAGGCGCTGGTACGCAGTCGCACCCAGCTGCTACCTACTTCACTGACAAAAAGTTGTACGCATTTGATTGCATTTTTCTGATATACGACGGCAGCTTTCTCGAATCCTGCAAGCAGATCTTGGAAGAAGCACATGCATGGGGTAAACCTGTCGCCTTTCTGCGCACCAAAGCCGATAGGCTTTTGGACGACGTCATGTACAACAGCGGCATTGACGACGAGCAAACTGCTAAGCAACACTTATATGTGCAAATACAAGACGCCTTCCAACGCAAGGTAGTAGCTCCTTACGGGCCCCACCAGCTTTTCTTGATTTCAGCCCGGCAGCTACGCCTAGCCAGGTTTGATGAGATTGCTTTCTTTGAATACATCCGGCATGCCGCAGCCAGGCGACAATTTACATAATGGCAGTTGTGATTCATGTCTCCATAGGACCGTCATCAACAGAGCCGAGATCAAACCTGGCAGATGACCAGCCACACACCTGTCCTTTCTCATGTCAAATCCACCCCTACCAGAAATGGTTTGACCATGAAGCACGTTTGTCCATGTTTTGCTTGTGTGCAGATTCCATCTTGGTTGTTTATGCCCAATTTGTATTGTGACGTAATGACATAATTTTGGACAAGCCGGTACAGTCAATGACATCATTGCCCACTTGCGCTCTAGCGGCTAATGAACCGTGCAGGCGAGAGATTAAAAAATGCGATGACCAGTATGAACCAGAAAACAACTCTTTCACGCCATCAAGCTTTGTTGTGGAATGCTGTTCTTCATTGTATGACAATAAAATGCAAACACAATTGATGCTTTTGTGGTCTTGCTTGGTTCACAGTATGAGGGATACAATGCGTATTGTATTTGCTTGCTTGGAGGGTTGGCTTTCATTGCCCAAATGCCAAGCGGCAAGTCTCTTGAGGTTTCTAGCCGCTCTGACTGTTTTCATCACTTGATTTAACTATTGCTTGAAAGTCTCTAATTTGTACTGTTTTGCAACATTGATGTTGAACGCTCGTATGAATGCTCGTCATCATGAAAAAATAACTGGGAATTACAGCAAGTCAATTCCGATCTTCAGTCCATGCAAGAGACAAGATTTGCTTCAAAAGCACAATATGCGCTCTTGAGTGCCGGTAGCGCCCATCAATCTGGAGGTGTATCTAGCAGAGTTATAAGAAAGAACGTCCGAAACAGGAAAATATGATTTGTAAAACCCAAATTGTGTTGTAGTTTTCCATTACCATCACTCCTTGATATGCTCAGCTCTTACAGTGCAATTGTATGTTCGGTAAACTAGTCAGCAGAGATAGCAGAAGCGGCAGCTTGTCCGCATGTTTGGTGTGTTAGCCTATCAAAAGCTCTATTTTGCGATTGACACAGCAGCACATTGGTTTTTCTGGATCCAAACAATCAGAAGAACAAAGTGAGTGTAAGGTTCAGTTGGTACACTTTGCTCAATCACTTCACCTGTGGTGTGTTAGATTGGCTGCAATCTCTCAGCTTGGATGTGATATGTCAGCTCAGCTGCCACATGTTTGCTTAGATGCATTTGTCAGCTCAGCTATCACTTGTCAACTTTCCTGTTCGTTATCTCAGTTGCAATTTGTTGGCTCGGCTGCATTCTATAGCTCAGATGTAACTTGTCGCATTTATTTGCTTAGCGGCAGACTAACATCTGAGCTGCAATCAA
>JAABUI010001856.1_pt1 | contig 11948 bp, 8 predicted proteins | sample 5559111 | NCBI WGS metagenome assembly JAABUI01 (sample SAMN10711870, study PRJNA513365) | rock metagenome | isolation source: Antarctica rocks | place: Antarctica: Victoria Land, Buttleship Promontory
CCTGGCGCTGCGGATGCCCGCCGCCGCCTTGAGCGCCGTCGCAAGCTCGGCCCCGCGGGCCCGCGGCACCCGGAGCAGGGCCCGGTCGACCTCGCCGGCCGGCACGGGTCCCAGTGCCTCCCCGACCTTCACCGCAGCCAGCAGCTCGGCGACGGCCGTCGGCGAGCCGGTGAGGCTGGCCATGCGCGTGGCCGGCGGGAAGCCGAGCCCGGCTCGCTCGGCCAGCTCGCGCTGCGCGGCGCCGGCGGGGTCCCAGCGGGTCAGCGCCTGCACCGCCGGCAGCCCCCGGTCGGCAACGACCACCACGCGTCCGCCCTCCTGGGCCGGGCGGGCCAGGCAGGCCGCGGCGAGCCAGCGGCGCAGGGTCTCTTCCCCGGCCCGTAGATCGGCCCGGGTGAGCATCGCCCAACCGTCGAGCAGCAGCACCGCGGCGTACCCGGTCGGAGCGACGGGTTCGGCGCCCGGCGTCGCGACGACCAGAGCCGGACCGTCCCTGATCCCTGCGAGCACCTCGTCCCGGCCGCTGGTGCGGACCACCGTCCCGGGGAACGCCCGGCCGAGCTCCTCCGCCGTACGACGGACTCCGACGACCGTTGCCCTCGTCGCACGTCCCTCGCAGAGTGGGCAGCTCCAGTCCGCGGCGAGGTGCCCGCACCAGCGGCAGGTGAGGACCCCACGACCGCTCGCCGTGGCAAGCGGGCCGGCGCAGGCCGGGCACCGCGCCGGGGTGTGGTCGCGCGCACAGGCCAGCGACGGGGCATAGCCGCGCCTGGGTACCTGCACGAGCACGGGGGCCCCGGCGCCCAGTGCCTGCCTCGCGGCGGCGAAGGCGAGCGCGGGTAGCCGGGCGGCTTGCGCGACCGGGTCGCGGGCGAGGTCCTGCTCCGAGGTGCCGTCCACTCGTGGCGCAAGCTCCCGCACCGTCGCCCGCGCAGCCACCAGCGGCCGGGCCCAGCCGCTGTCGAGCAGCACCTGACCCTCCGCCGTACGGGCGTGGCCACCGAGCAGGGCGGCCGCGCCGGCCAGGTGCGCGCGCAGGACGAGGACCTCGCGCGCGTGGACGTAGGGCGCACGCGGCTCGCCGTGCAGGTCGTCGCCGTCGTCCCACAGCACGACCAGCCCGAGATCGGCGACCGGGGCGAACGCCGCCGCCCGGGTGCCGACGACGGCGCGCACCTGACCCCGGCGTACGGCGAGCCACCGGCGGTAGCGCTCGGCCGGCCCCAGGTCGGCGCGCAGGACGACGTGCGGGACCTCGGCCATCGCCGCGCTCACCCGGTCCGCGTCGCGGGCATCCGGGACGACGACGACCGCCCCCCGGCCTGCGGCGACACAGGACTGCACCGCAAGCGCGATCTCCTGCGGCCAGCTCGGGCCGGGCAGCGCGCACCAGACGGCCCGGGGGGGCTGGACCGGCGCGGGCGTACGCCCCAGCGCCGTGAGGAACGCCGCGCCGGTCGGGTAGCGCGACCAGGGGCCAGCCTCGGGCGGCCCCGGTGGACGGGCCACCAGACCGGCCGGCTCGGCCTCGACGCGGGCATGGCGGGGCGGGACGGCGAGCCGCAGCACGTCGTAGAAGGTGCCGGCGCAGCGGTCGGCCAGAGCGCGGGCGAGCGTCGCGCCCTCCGGGCTCAGCACCGGTTCCGGGCTCACCAGCGTCTGCAGCGGCGTGAGCGCCTTGTCGTGCTCGGTGTCGGCCACCCGGTCCAGCACGATCCCGTCCACCAGCCGCCCGGCGAAACGCACCCGCACCCGGCAGCCCGGCTGGGCGCCGGCCAGGTCCTGTGGCACGGCGTAGTCGAACGGGCGGTCCAGGTGCGCCACGCCGGTATCCGCGGCGACCCGCGCGACCGGCAGGTCTGTTGCCAGCGGGCCTGCGGCGCGGGAGCTGCGGGGGACGCGCTGGCACACCTGGCCGCCCGCGGCCTGAGGTGGGGGGTGGCGCACCGGGCCGCTCGCGGCCTGAGGTGGGGGGTGGCGCACCTGGCCACTCGGGGCTCGCGGTGCGCCAGGACCCAGCTCACCGGTGACGGTCACGCCAGCGAGGTTACGGGTGGCCTACGACAGCCCCGCGGCCCAGCGCGCTCCTCGTCCCGGTCACTCCAGCTGCCTCTCGGTGCGCGCTCGACCCGCACCACCCGCCGTACCTCCTGGTGGCCACTGTTCCCCGGCGCAAGGCCCCTTTCGGCCGCCGATCAAGGCGAGAAGCCCATGATCATCGCGCTGATCATGGGCATCTCGCCTTGATCACGCGGGCAAGGCGGTACGCGCGCGGGACGAGTCGCGAGCGGGAGTGGGTGGGTGTGGCGGCAGTGGGTGGTGCAAGCGGCAGTGGGTGGGTGTGGCGGCAATTGATGGTGCAATCGGCCGTGGGTAGGTGCGGCGGCAGTTGGTGGTGCAAGCGGCCGTGGGTAGGTGCGGCGCGGGGCAGCGGGGCAGTTGGTCAGCGGGGTGGATGTGGGGACCGGGCTACTGGCCGGCGGCCTTCTTCAGCTGCTCGGCCCGGCCGGTGCTCTCCCAGGTGAAGTCGGCGATCTCGCGTCCGAAGTGCCCGTAGGCGGAGGTCTGGGCGTAGATCGGCCGCAGCAGGTCCAGGTCGCGAATGATCGCTGCAGGGCGCAGGTCGAACACCTCGGTGACCGCGTCCTGCAGGGCACCGTCCGCGACGACGCCCGTGCCGAAGGTGTCCACGAACAGCCCGACCGGCTCGGCCTTGCCGATCGCGTACGCCACCTGCACCTCGCACATCGTGGCCAGCCCGGCAGCGACGACGTTCTTGGCGACCCAGCGCATGGCGTACGCCGCCGAACGATCGACCTTGGACGGGTCCTTGCCGGAGAAGGCCCCGCCCCCGTGCCGGGCATAGCCGCCGTAGGTGTCCACGATGATCTTGCGTCCGGTCAGCCCGGCGTCGCCCATCGGACCGCCGATGACGAACTTGCCGGTGGGGTTGACCAGCAGGCAGTAGCCCTCGGTCTCGATGCCCAGGCCTTCGAGCTCCGGCGCGACGACGTGCTCGGCGATGTCCGGGGTCAGGAGGCTGTCGATGTCGATGTCCTCGGCGTGCTGGCTGCTCACCACGACGGTGTCGAGCCGGGCGGGCCGGCCGTCGACGTACTCGATGGTGACCTGGGTCTTGCCGTCCGGGCGCAGGTAGGGCACCAGGCCGTCCTTGCGCACCTGGGTCAGCCGACGGGCGAGGCGGTGCGCCAGCGCGATGGGCAGCGGCATCAGCTCCGGCGTCTCATCGCACGCGAACCCGAACATCAGCCCCTGGTCGCCGGCACCCTGGCGGTCCAGCGGGTCCTCGACCGAGCCGCTGACCCGCGCCTCATAGCCGACGTCGACGCCCTGGGCGATGTCGGAGCTCTGCGAGCCGATCGAGATGCTCACGCCGCAGGACTGCCCGTCGAAGCCCTTGTTCGAGCTGTCGTAGCCGATCGCCAGGATCCGCTCGCGCACGATCGTCGGGATGTCGGCGTACGCCGCGGTGGTGACCTCGCCGGCGACGTGCACCTGGCCGGTCGTGATCATCGTCTCGACCGCCACGCGGCTCTTCGGGTCCTGGGTGAGCAGCGCGTCCAGGATCGAGTCGGAGATCGCGTCGGCGATCTTGTCGGGATGGCCTTCGGTGACCGACTCGGACGTGAACAAACGGCGCGACACAGGCGCTCCTTCGGGGAAGCTCGGGCGGGTGACCAGCCGCGTGAGACTACCTGGCGGGCAGCCGTGCCACGACGAGGTCCCAGACCGCGTCGGCCAGCGCGTCCTTGCTGGCCAGGGCCACCTCGGTCGCGGAGCCGTCGGCGCCCAGCACGACCGCGGCGTTGTCCTCGCCCTCGAAGCCGGTCGGGTGGCCACGCTCCCCGACCTCGTTGACGACCAGCAGGTCGCACCCCTTCCTGGCCAGCTTGGCCCGGCCGTGCTCGAGCACGCTGCCGTCGTCGTCCCCTGTCTCCGCGGCGAACCCGACGAGGACCTGCCCCTCGCGGCGGAGCCGCCCGAGCTCGCCAAGCACGTCCGGGTTCTCCACCAGGTCTATGCTCATCGTGCCCGCCTTCTTGCGCTTGGTCGCCAGGCGCAGGGCCGGCCGGTGGTCCGCGACGGCCGCCGCCATCACGACCGCGTCGGCCGAGGCCGCCTCCTCCAGCACGGCATCGCGCAGCTCGAGGGCGCTGGTCACCCGCAGCACCTTCGCGCCGGCCGGGTCGGGCAGCGCGGAGGTGGTCACCAGCACGACCTCGGCGCCGCGCGCCACCGCCGCCCGCGCGAGCGCATGCCCCTGCTTGCCCGAGCTCCGGTTGCCCAGGAACCGCACCGGATCCAGGTGCTCACGGGTGCCCCCCGCACTGACCAGGAGCCGCCGCCCGATCAGATCCGGCTCGCGGACGCCACGGGCGAGCACCGCTCGGCAGATGCGGGCGATCTCGCCGGGATCGGGAAGCCGTCCTCGACCGGAGTCGGCCCCGGTGAGGCGGCCGACGGCGGGCTCGAGCACCAGGACGCCCCGCGTACGCAGGAGCGCGACGTTGGCCCGCGTCGCGGGGTGCTCCCACATCTCGGTATGCATCGCGGGCGCGAGCAGCACGGGGCAGCGGGCCGTGAGCAGCGTGTTGGTCAGCAGGTCGTCAGCGAGGCCGTGTGCGGCCCTGGCGAGCAGGTCGGCGGTCGCGGGCACCACCACCACGAGGTCGGCGGTCTGACCGACCCGGACGTGCGGGACCTCGTGGGCGTCCTCCCAGGCGCTGGCGGTCACCGGGAAGCCGGACAGCGCAGCCCAGGTCGGGGCTCCGACGAACTCCAACCCGCTCGCGGTGGGGACCACCCGGACGTCGTGCCCGGACTCGTTGAGCAGCCGCAGCAGCTCCACCGCCTTGTACGCCGCAATGCCCCCGGCAACGCCGAGGACGACCTGCGGCCGGCTCATCGCACGTCTGGTCGGCGCCTAGACCGCGGGATCGGCGACGTGCTCGTGGTGCAGCATTCCGCCGTTGATCTCGCGCAGGGCGATCGACAGCGGCTTTTCCTGTACGCCGGTCTCCACCAGCGGCCCGACGTACTCCAGCAGGCCCTCGCCGAGCTGGGAGTAGTAGGCGTTGATCTGCCGCGCGCGCTTGGCGGCGTAGATGACCAGGCTGTACTTGGAGTCGGTGGCCTCAAGCAGCTCGTCGATCGGGGGGTTGGTGATGCCGATCGGGTTCGCGACGGTGCCGGACAAGGAGGGCTCCAGAGCTAGGGGCGTGCGTCAGTCACAGACTCAGCAACGCTACCAGCCGGTCGGCGGCCGCCTCGACGTCGTCGTTGACGACCACCGCCTCGAACTCGTCCTCCGCGGCAATCTCGGCCCGGGCCAGATCCAGACGACGGCGGACCACGCTCGCGTCCTCGGTGCCACGTCCCGTGAGGCGCCGGGCGAGCTCGTCGAAGTTCGGCGGCGCCATGAACACCAGGTGCGCCTCGGGCATGGCGGCTTTGACCTGACGCGCCCCCTGGAGCTCGATCTCGAGCAGGGCCGGGGTCCCGGCCGCAAGCCGCTCCTCGACCGGCCGGCGCGGGGTGCCGTAGGAGCTGCCGGCGTACGACGCGTGCTCCAGCAGCTCACCGGCGGCGACCATCCGGTCGTACTCCTCCTGGTCCACGAAGTGGTACTCCACCCCGTCGCGCTCCCCCGGCCGCGGCCTGCGGGTGGTCACGCTGACACTCAGCCAGATCTGGGGATAGCGACGGCGCAGCGCGGCGACGACGCTGCCCTTGCCCACGCCGGACGGACCCGACAGCACGGTGAGGCGGCCGCTCACCCGGCCGTGAAGGCCTTCAACAGGGCCTGGCGCTGCTTGACCCCGAGCCCGCGCACCCGCCGGGAGGGGGAGATCGCCAGGCTCTCCATGAGCCGACCCGCGCGGATCTTCCCGACGCCAGGCATCGCCTCCAGGACCGCGACGACCTTCATCTTGCCGATCGCCTCGTCGGTCTCGCCGCTGCTCAGGACCTCCTCGAGGCTGCAGTCGGAGGACTTCAGGCGCACCTTGAGCGCAGCCCGGGACCGGCGGGCGGCCGCGGCCTTGTCCAGCGCGGCAGCGCGCTGCTCGGGCGTCAGAGGCGGCAGGGCCACGCGCAGTCACCTCGGAGGTCGACGGGTAGGCAGGGCATTCCCTGCAGGCGGGCGAACCTAGCGAGCCGGGACCCTCCTGGGCAACGTCGCCCCCGGGCGAGGGCGGTCACGCCAGCGAGGCGGCGAGTGCGGCAGCGGCGGACCCGGGATCGGCAGCGGCGGTGACGGGACGGCCGACGACCAGCAGGTCCGCGCCGTCGGCCAGGGCCTGCGCGGGAGTGGCGACCCGCGCCTGGTCGCCGGCGTCCGCGCCGGCGGGGCGCACGCCGGGGGTGATGAGCACGATCCCGGGGCCTACCTCGGCGCGGACGGCCGCCACCTCGTGCGGGGAGCACACCAGCGCTCGGGCACCCGCGCCGACCGCGAGCCCGGCCAGGCGTCGTACGGCGTCCAGCGCTGGGCCGGCCAGTCCGACGGCGTCGAGGTCCCGCGCCGACAGGCTCGTCAGGACCGTCACCCCGGCGATCGTGACCTCCGGCGCTGCCTCCGCGGCGGCCCGCACCATATCCGCGCCGCCGCTTGCGTGCACCGTCAGGTAGCGCGGACGCAGGACCGCGACGCTGCGCGCGGCCCCGGCCACGGTGTGCGGGATGTCGTGCAGCTTGAGGTCCAGGAACAGCTCGCAGCCCTCGGCGAGCGCGGCGACCTGCGGGCCGTGCCGCAGGTACAGCTCGAGCCCGACCTTGAGCACAGCCACGTGCGGGCGCACCGCCGCTGCCCACAGCTGGGCGGTCGCCAGGTCCGGCGTGTCCAGCGCCACGGCGACGGGCGCCCTCACAGCTCGTCCTCGAAGCCCACGGCGGGCCGGGGTGCCTCCGGCTCGTCGCCGACCGGGTCGGGCTCCTCAGGCACATACGCGGCAGGTGGCTGGTGGGCGAGGCCGACGGCGTCGCGGAACCTCTCGAAGCCGCGCTCGGCCAGGGCGTGCGCCAGCTCGTGGAGCACCCTGATGGGGGCGGTGGGATCGCCGAAGACCGTCGTGCCGACGCTGACCGCGTCGGCGCCGGCCAGCACGAACTCCAAGGCGTCCAGCCCGGTGCGGATCCCGCCCATGCCGAGCACCGGGACGTCCGGCAGAGCCTGCTTGACCTGCCAGACGCAGCGCACCGCCACCGGTCGGATCGCCGGACCGGACAGCCCGCCGGTGATCCCACCGAGGGCCGGGCGCAGCGTCGTGGTGTCGATGACCATCCCCAGCAGCGTGTTGATGACCGACAGCCCGTCGGCCCCCGCCTCGACGCAGGCGCGGGCGATCGACACGATGTCGGTGACATCGGGGCTCAGCTTGGCGAACACGGGCACCTCCGGTGCCGTCGCCCGGCGTACGGCGGCGACGACGGCGGCGGCGGCGTGCGGGTCGCAGGCGAAGACTTGCCCGCGGTCCTCGACATTCGGGCAGCTGATGTTGACCTCGACCATCGTCAGGCCCGGGCGACCGTTCAGCCGCCGGGCGAGCGCGGCGTAGTCCTCGACGCTCCCGCCGGCGATCGACACCACCGCACGCGCCCCCCGCTCGGCGAGCCAGCTGAGGTCGCGGTCCAAAAAGGCCTCGATGCCCGGGCCCTGCAGGCCGATCGAGTTGAGCATTCCGCTGGGTGTCTCTGCCATCCGCGGCGTAGGCCGCCCGGACCGCGGCGCCATCATGATCGACTTGGTGACCACTCCCCCGAGCCGGGTCACGTCGAAGAACTGGTTGAGCTCCGAACCGGCGGCGGCGCAGCCACTGGCGGTGAAGACCGGGTTGGGAAACGGCGCCCCCGCCAGCCGGGTGCGCATGTCGATCGTGGGATGGGCGGACAGACCGGTCGCGGCGCGGACGGTCAGCTCGCTCACGGGGCCACGACCGGCGCCCCGAGCGCGTCTGCGGGCACGGAGCCGATCTCGTCCCAGCGCACCCGGTCGCCCAGGAACACCGGCCCCTCCACGCAGGAGCGCACCATCCTGGTCAGCCCGTCGCCGCCGACGACCGGCAGGACGCAGGTCATGCACACCCCGATGCCGCAGGCCATGGACTCCTCGACCGCCACCTGCACGGGCAGGCCGTGTTCACCGGCCAGTTCGGACACCGCGCGCAGCATGCCCATCGGGCCGCAGGCGTAGACGACGTCGCTGCCCGTCCGGTCCAGTACCTGGGGCAGGACGTCGCTGACCCGCCCCTGCTCGCCGGCGCTGCCGTCGTCGGTGGTCACCGCGATCGTGGCAGCGATCCGTTTGGCGTCGAGCTGGCCGAACAACCGGTCGGCGCTGCCGGCTCCCAGGACGAAGTCGACCCGGCAGCCGCGCTCGCGCAGCGCAGCGGCCAGCGGGAGCAGCGGCGCGCTGCCGTACCCGCCGCCCACCAGGGTGGCGGTCACCCGCGTGGTCGGCAGCCGGAAGGGCTTGCCCAGAGGTCCGAGGACATCCAGCTTGTCCTGCGGCCGCCGGGACGCGAGCCAGGCGGTGCCCTTGCCGTGGACGGCGAAGACGAACTCCACCGTCCCGCCGTAGACGCCGCGCTCCTTGACGTCGTAGATGGCAAAAGCCCGCCGCAGCAGCATGCTCGACTCCGGACCACCGACCTGCAGTGCCACGAAGTGCCCCGGCCGGGTCAGCTCCGCGATGCCGGGCGCAACGACGGTCATCGCGTGGTACGCGCCCACCCGCCGGATGCCGAGCACCTCGCCCTGGACCTGCACCGGCATCAGTTACCTCCTCTACTCGCGCGCAGCCTTCTGTGGTGCTCCTGCAGGGACCGCACGCCGATGTCCCCGCGCACCATGGCCTCGATCCCCTGTACGCAGGCCGCAGCGCCCTGAATGGTGGTGATGCAGGGGATCCCCCGCAGGACGGCAGCCGTACGGATCTCATAGCCGTCCAGGCGCGGCCCCACACCCCACGGGGTGTTCAGGACCAGATCGACGTCCCCGGCGAGCAGCAGGGGAACGACGTCGTCGCCCCGGCCCTCGGAGTGCTTGCCCACCACGGTTGCCACCACCCCGTTGCGCCGCAGCACCTCGGCCGTGCCTTCGGTGGCCAGGACCTCGAAGCCCAAGTCGGCGAGTCGCTTCACCGGGAACACCATGGCCCGCTTGTCCCGGTTGGCCACGCTGACGAACACCCGGCCCTTGGTCGGCAGGTCGCCGTACGCCGCCGTCTGGCTCTTGGCGAAGGCCGTCCCGAAGACCGCGTCGATGCCCATGACCTCACCGGTCGACTTCATCTCCGGGCCCAGCACGGTGTCCACCCCGAGAAAGCGGGCGAACGGCAGGACCGCCTCCTTGACCGAGATGGGCGCGTCCAGCGGCAAAGTGCCGCCGTCACCGTCCGCCGGTAGCAGGCCCTCCTCCCGCAGGGCGGCCACCGTCGTACCGAGCATCACCCGGGCGGCGGCCTTGGCCAGCGGTACGGCGGTCGCCTTGCTGACGAACGGGATCGTCCGGCTGGCCCGGGGGTTAGCCTCCAGCACGTACAGCACGTCGTCCTTGAGGGCGTACTGCACGTTGAGCAGCCCGCGCACCCCGACACCGGCGGCGATCGCCTCGGTGCTGCTGCGGATGCGCAGCAGGTCCGAGCGGCCCAGGGTGATCGGCGGCAGGGCACAGGCGGAGTCGCCGGAGTGGATCCCGGCCTCCTCGATGTGCTCCATCACCCCGCCGAGGTAGAGCTCCTGCCCGTCGTACAGGGCGTCGACGTCGATCTCGACGGCGTCCTCGAGGAAGCGGTCCACCAGGACCGGGTGGTCCAGTCCGATCAGGGTGCTGCGCTCGACGTAGCTGATGAGCATCTCGTCGCTGTAGACGATCTCCATGCCCCGGCCGCCGAGGACGTAGGAGGGCCGCACCAGCACCGGGTAACCCACCCGCTCGGCCACGACCTTCGCCTGGTCGTACGACGTGGCCGTGCCGTGCCGGGGCGCGGGCAGGCCGGCGTCGGCGAGCACCCGCCCGAAGGCGCCCCGCTCCTCGGCCAGGTGGATCGCCTCGGGGCTGGTCCCGACGATGGGCACGCCGCAGTCCTTGAGCTCCTGGGCCAGGCGCAGCGGTGTCTGGCCGCCGAGCTGGACGATCACGCCGACGACCGCCCCACCGCCCTGCCGCGCCGACTCCTGCTCGGCGGCGACCACCTCGAGCACGTCCTCGACGGTCAGCGGCTCGACGTACAGCCGGTCGCTCGTGTCGTAGTCGGTGCTGACCGTCTCAGGATTGCAGTTGACCATGATGGTTTCGTAGCCGGCGTCGTGCAGCGCGAACGACGCGTGTACGCAGGCGTAGTCGAACTCGATGCCCTGACCGATGCGATTGGGTCCGCTGCCGAGGATGAGCACCTTCTGCTCGCCCGACGGCGCGACCTCGGTCTCGGAGTCGTAGGAGCTGTAGTGGTAGGGCGTCTGGGCCGCGAACTCCGCCGCGCAGGTGTCCACCGTCTTGTAGACCGGCCGCACGTCCAGCTCGTGCCTCAGGTCGCGCACCTGCCGCTCGCTCACCCCCCGGACCGCGCCGATCTGCCGGTCGCTGCAACCCATCCGCTTCGCCCGACGCAGCAGCGACTCGGACAGCGGCGCGTGCGGTGCCTCTTGGAGCTGCGCGTGCAGCTCGACGAGCTGCACCAGCTGGTCGACGAACCACGGGTCGATGCCGGTGGCCTCCACGACCTGCCCGGGCGTGGCCCCCAGGCGAAGCGCCCGCTCCAGGGTGTGCAGCCGGCCGTCGTGCGGGACCCGCGCGAGCGCCAGCGCGTTCTGCCAGGTCCCGCTCGGGTCGGGCTCGGCCCAGAACCCGCTGGGGGCCTGCTCCAGCGAGCGCATCGCCTTCTGCAGCGCCTCGACGAACGACCGGCCGATGGCCATCGCCTCGCCCACGGACTTCATGGTCGTGGTGAGCTCGCGGTCCGCGCCAGGGAACTTCTCGAACGCGAACCGCGGGATCTTCACCACGACGTAGTCCAGGCTCGGCTCGAACGCCGACGGGGTCTCGCGCGTGATGTCGTTGGGGATCTCATCGAGGGTGTAGCCGATCGCGAGCTTTGCGGCGATCTTGGCGATCGGGAAGCCGGTGGCCTTGGACGCGAGGGCGCTGCTGCGCGAGACGCGCGGGTTCATCTCGATGACCACCATCCGGCCGGTGGCAGGGTCCACCGCGAACTGGATGTTGCAGCCTCCGGTGTCCACGCCTACCGCGCGGATGACGTCGATCGCGATGTCGCGCATCGCCTGGTACTCACGGTCGGTCAGGGTCATCGCCGGCGCGACGGTGATCGAGTCGCCGGTGTGTACGCCCATCGGGTCGAGGTTCTCGATCGAGCAGATGACCACCACGTTGTCGTTGCGGTCGCGCATCAGCTCGAACTCGTACTCCTTCCAGCCCAGGATCGACTCCTCGAGCAGCACCTCGCTGGTCGGGCTGGCGTGCAGCCCACCCCCGGCGATGCGGCGCAGCCCGGCCTCGTCGCGGGCGATGCCCGAGCCGCTGCCGCCCATCGTGAACGACGGCCGTACGACGACCGGGTAGCCGAGGTCGTCGACCGCGGCGAGCACCTCTGCCATGGTGTGGCACACCGCGCTGCGGGCGCTCTCGGCGCCGATGCCCGCGACGATCTGCTTGAACTTCTGTCGGTCCTCGCCGCGCTGGATCGCCTCGACGTCCGCGCCGATCAGCTCGACGCCGTAGCGCGCGAGGACGCCACCGTCGTGCAGGGCGATCGCGGCGTTCAGGGCGGTCTGGCCGCCGAGGGTGGCCAGGAGCGCGTCGGGCCGCTCGGCCGCGATGACCTTCTCGACGTACTCCGGGGTGATCGGCTCGAGGTAGGTGGCGTCAGCGAACTCGGGGTCCGTCATGATCGTCGCCGGGTTGGAGTTGAT
>JAABUI010001860.1_pt1 | contig 11945 bp, 18 predicted proteins | sample 5559111 | NCBI WGS metagenome assembly JAABUI01 (sample SAMN10711870, study PRJNA513365) | rock metagenome | isolation source: Antarctica rocks | place: Antarctica: Victoria Land, Buttleship Promontory
TGAAGCGAGAGCTAGCTCGGGATCTGCAATGACCCTGAGGGACGGTCACGAAGGCGTTGTGAGCGGTCGTCATGAGAGTCCATTTGAAAGCATCTTGCAGCGCTTGACAGTCGGGGAAGCTCCGGATAACCGGCGAGTGCAAGAACATCGTTGAGACACAGAAGGTTTCAAGCGGGAGATCACGTTCCGTTGTCGACGACAGCATTCTTTCGGGGATCGGTCTGATGATTGTCGTGTTGTATTATAGCCCCTCTGTTCAGTCCGCCTAGGGACAACTTCCTGTCTTCACTGGGTCTGCCTCAGCATCGCCAACCACAACCACCGCATCAAATCATGGCTTCTAATCCGCTTCTCCTTGGTCCACCTATAACCTTGACCCCACCATCGGTCACCGATCTCCCCCTTCCCGAAGCAGGCCCATCGAGACTCCATGCATTCCCATCATGGTCACCTTCCCCGACTGCCGCTCTCCCATACCGTCCTCCGAGGATAAGGGGACAGTCGCTCGAGATCTCTTCAAACCGTACGGTGGACTCATCCCGTCAAAGAGTCTCGTCCCAACCGTACGATCCCCGTCAGAGACGATCTTCCCTTCCGTCATCTCCGGTCATAGGCGCCAATCATGCGTTGAAACTTCATGACAGACTGGATAAGGCCATCCTGGAGGAGAAATTGGCCACAATGAAGGATCCAGAGAAGAAGCAAGAACCGAGTACGGAGGAGAAGCCGGTCGGGGGAGATCTTGGGGGGAGAACCGCACTGCTTGACCTGCCCCCACCACTATCGTGCTACCTTCGCGTGGACAGCCTCGGCGTTGGAGTCCCAGATCGTGCGAAAGCTACTTCGTAAGTGAAGCTCTAAAGCGTAAATATAGGTTGACTGATCGATGCTCCAGCTGGATCCCTAAACCTCCTTCTCGACGAAAAGTCGTCGAAGAGGGGGAGGTGAAGAAGAAGCGCCATATCCTGTCCAGTGTCGGGTGCGAGTGTCGTACCGGGGAGGTTCTCGCTATGTACGTCTTCTTCCCCTTGCCCTTTACTCGTTCTTCAGGCTGACCAATCTGGGTGTAGTCTTGGCGGATCGGGTTCCGGAAAGACCACTCTCCTCAACGCGATCGCAGACCGGTTGGCGGGGCTGCCGGTCGAAAGCGGGGAAGTGGTCTATTCGTCGAAGATTGGCGGCCCGAAGCTCGGGAAGGGGGAGGTCAAGAGGCGTATCGGCTTCGTGAGACAGCAGGACTATCTGGTCCATTGCCTTACAGGTAGGTACCTTGTATGGACTTCCATCCGTGATCTTGCTAATGGCATTCCGCAGTGCGGGAGACTCTGACTTACGTGAGCAATCTTATCATCAGGGGTTGCGATCCGTTTTGATATATAGGCCAGGCTGCTCAGCTCCGACTACCGACCTCGCTGTGCACAGAGACGGTGGAGCTCATTGTGAAACAGACCCTGGATGAGCTAGGATTACGGGATGCAGCAGATACTGTTGTCGGGGGACCCTTGCGGAAGGGCATATCCGGAGGAGAGAAGAGGTATGTGGCCCGACTCAGTTGAACGAGGATAATTGACTCGTGCATAGACGTTTGTCGATCGGATGCGTGCTAGTCACTCTGCCAAGCGTGCTCATTCTGGACGTGAGTCTTTTTGCTTACCTGTGAGCTCCTGTTGATATCCGATCTAGGAGCCTACTTCAGGATTAGGTTCATCGTTCGCCCTTTGCATGCTATGGATTCTGATTCCCCATAGATGCCTTCACCTCTTATCTTCTTCTCCTCACCCTCTCTCAGCTCGCCCGCCGAGGTCGTACTGTGATCCTTTCCATTCACGCGCCACGCTCCGATACGTACGAAATCTTCGATCGCATCGCCTTGCTTTCCAGAGGCGAAATGGTTTACTCTGGCCCGAGAGGGGATTGCCTCGCATGGTTCTCCTCACTCGGACACAACGTAGAGAAGGGTGTGAATCCGCTTGGTAAGATCTGTCACACTGTCACGGTTCGAGCCATACTGAAATACAATAGATTTCCTGATAGACATCTCATCCGTCGATAATCGTGATCCCGATAGAGAAGAGATTTCCTCCGCCCGCGTACGAATCCTCACCGACGCTTGGAAAACCCGTAGTCCCGAGCATTGGGCACAAAGTCTTAGCGTGGAGAGAGAAAGGACCGATCCAATGTCAAGCGAAGCGACTCTTCGACCCGTCGATCCTAATTTGCAACGCGTCCTGTCTGATCCCGGAGGCGGACCTCGAGACCAGCGTCGTCCCGGCTTCTTCCGCCAGACCCGTGTTCTTACTGCACGGGCTCATCGAAATGTGTATCGGAACGTATCGCAACTGCTGGGCTTTGCATTGCAAGCGATCCTGCTAGGTGTGATTATCGGAGTCACATACTATCAATTGCCAGAGGTGAATTGCTTAAGCAGCTCGTCGGATCAGAGGCTGACATGAGGCGATAGACACCGACAGGAGTCCAAAGCCTGAAGAATCTGTCATTTCAGCTGATTCCCGGTGCCTTCTACCTTCAGCAGGTCTTCTGTGAGTCTATCCCGTAGTCTGGACTATGGGGCTGATAGGCGTAGGGATCTACAAATACTGCAACGACCTCATCATTTTTGATCGTGAACGCGAGGTGTGTGGTCTCTTCAGCATCACAACATCACAGAACTGACAGGTGTACAGGATAATTTATATGTGCGCCTGGTACCTCTTCGGGCGCTACTTACAGGTACCAGGATGTCATTCCTTACGTTATATCCGACTGGATATCCTTTCTTGGAACCTCGATTCTTTCGCCATCGATATATATCATCCTCTTGTACTTCATTTCGCATCTCCGGACGGACGAGCTTGCTTCACGACTCTTCACCAGCATAGCTTCTGTTAGTCCTGCGTATCCTGCTACGTGTTCGTTACTGACCGCGATCTCATAGACAATTTTGGTCCAGTTCACCATAGAGGGAGCTGCTCTGCTTGCGGTACGTCATCTCCTGATTCTGTTATGACTGATCAACTGATACGATCATTAACAGGCATCGCTCCTACGTTCTTTTGCACAAGCTTCACTTGTCGGCAATGCTCTCAGCCTGTTTCAGATGTACGTCTATCACTCTCAATATACTTGAAGCTGATCTTTTCGATTAGCATGAGCTCCGGATTCATCCTGTAAGAGAATGAGCTCCGTGACATCAGGTGTCGCTGACGGTATCTCGCAAGCACGCATGTCCCAGCCTATGTCGCCTGGATCCGGTGGATCAGCCCCTACTTCTACTCCTTTCGTGCGGTCTTCATGCGCTTCAGTCACTTGAAGCTGATCGCTCATCTCAGGCATCTTTGCGACGACGCAATTCAAGGACAGAACCTTCAAATGTCCTCCGGATTCAACCGCAAATCTCGATCAGGTCTGTCGGATCACTGACTACACTTCAGATTGACTGAGCCGTGGCCATAGTGCATCGGCAACAACGTCCTGAATGGCTTAGACTTTGACGCTTCGATCAACATTGGCGCATGGTTTGCTGGCCTCATTGGTTTGGCCTTTGCGGAGTATGCACTGTCGTGCTTCGTCCTATGGGTGAGCCTTCACTAGTCAAGCAATGGAGCTCAGCTGATCATCTCGAAGATATACCCTGCAGGTGGCGTCAAGGTGTGTTTCTGTCTGGGAGAGGACCAGTCACGCTCACGCCATTCAGCACGCTGCCGAGATCGAGTCACATCATCGAGGCAAGGATACAGACGTGAAGGAGAGTCAAATGACGCGAGATAGGATCGATGTGGACGTGAGCACAATCAGCTTGCTGCCATGCAGCTCTGACTTTGGCTTAGATCCGGGATCTATCTCTCAAATGGGAACGAATAGGTAGAGGCGCGGTAAAGAGCAAGAGCAAGATTATTTTAGACCATTTGTCTGCTAGCTTTCCTGGTAAGTTTGATTTCTTGATCGTCGAGGGACGCTGAAGTGCAACCGTCAGCTGGAGAGGTATCTGCCATCCTGGGACCTTCGGGTGCTGGTAAAGTGAGTGCAGCAATCAGTGGGGCCGATTTCTGACGGCATTTCAGTCAACTCTCCTTCAACTCCTCGCCAATCGCCACCTTCCAGCGGGACCGTTCGCTCACTTTTCCCGTACCGGTCAAGTCCTCTTTGCTGGCGAACCCGCCTCATCCGCATCTCGAAGCAATGTCGCCTTTGTCGAGCAAGATGACGATTGGCACCTCCCCTCCTTGACAGTCCGGGAAACCCTTCGATATGCCGCGATGCTGCGGTTGCCCGAAACTCTGTTAAGACGCCAAAAAGTCGCCAGAGCGGAGACGGTTCTCCTAATGCTGGGACTGAAGGACTGCGCGGATCTTCCTGTTGGCGGAGCATTGCTGAAGGGGATTTCCGGTGGAGAGAAGAGAAGACTGTCCCTAGCTGTACAGAGTCTGTCATCCCTCTCTCAACAATGTCCTAGGTTGACGCGAGAGGCAGTGATCAACGATCCGGCAGTGCTTCTGGTGGACGAACCGTGAGTATCGTTCTCCTACCAGCTGCTGCGAGCTTGACGCAATGTGTTCAGTACCTCTGGGCTTGACAGTAGCATTGCACTGTCCGTCATGCAAGTCCTGCGAGACATCGCCGCGACCGGTCGAACTGTCATCGGTATGTGTTCTGGGATCGGGCGGTAATGCTAAATGTCTCGTAGCGACGATACACCAGCCTAGGAGTGATATCTGGAAGCTGGCGGATAACGTCACACTTCTTGCCAGAGGCGGTGTCGTGACTGTAAGTCTGTCTGCGGAACTATCTTCTGGCCACTGATTACTTGCAGTTCTCTGGGAAGCGCGCCGATGCCGTCGATTACTTCGCTTCAATCGGACATCCTATCCCCTCTGAATTCTTCAATCCCGCTGATCACCTGCTTGATCTGGTCTCCGTCGATCCGCGGACCAGTAACCAACCTACATCGCTCAATCGGGTTGAGAAGCTAACCTCCACCTGGCAGACACATGCGGGCAAGGAGGATGGCGTGGAGGATGTGGATCAGCATGCTGCGATGGTCAAGCGGGGCGAGGGTACGACAAGTATGCTTGTGGCTTTACCAGTCGTACTGGAGCGGCATTGGAAGAACCTTTGGCGGCGCAAGGATGTGAGCAATTCATTAAGCTCAGGACCCGCCTGACGTGGTTGTAGATCTTCTTCAATCGACTTGTCCAGACCCCGCTGCTTGGAGGGATGTTCATCCTCTTCTTCCAGCGGCTCACTCATGGCCCTTCTGGCGTGTCGTCTTGAGCTCAGGGCGGAACCAGGCTAATGCTCGTACAGGAGCCCAAGACCGGATCGGCATAGCCATCGAATCCACCTCCGCCATCACCTTCGTCGGCCTGCTCAACGCGATGGCCATCTTTCCCGCCGACCGAAACCTCTACCTACACGAGGCAAAGTCATCTGCCCGATACTCCCCGGCGACTTTCGTTATCACTTACACGATCGTCGAGATCGGGTTCGAGGTGATCAGCGCTCTTGCTTACGCCACTATCGTGCGTATCCCTCCTGGTCAAACCCTGCTTCAGCTGATATCTTACAGATGAATGTGGCTGTCGGACTGCAGACGTCCGCGAAAATCTACTTTGAATTCGGCATGACGATTTGGGCCATGGTGAATATGGGGGAGAGCTTCGCGATGATCTTCGGATCATGGATTCAGATCGAGGGGTTGACCGTGACGTGGGTCCTACTCGCAATGCAAAATCTCGGCCTGGACTAATGAGAACGACGCAGGGTTGTGTCGACGCTACTGTCGATCGTGGGGCAGGTCAGCGGTGTCATCTCGCTTTCGGTGCCGACTTGGCTATCTGGGGTGAGTCTCGCTCTCCTCTTGCCACTTCAGCTCCAACTTTAGCCAGTACTCAGCTGATATCATTCGCGTATAGCTGGCATGGGCGACCTGTGTCAAACGTGAGCTGAGATTGCATTGGCCATGCACATCAAGCTGATAGGGTATCTAGCGGCGACCCGAATCCAGATCATCAATGAAGCTATCGGGCTGAAATTCAATTGCTCGGCGGAAGATCTAGCTTCGGGAGCATGCGTAGCACAGAGCGGCGAGCAATTGTCAGTCATCCCATCCCCGGTCCCGGTCATGCGAAGGTACTGATTTATGGGCTCAGGCTCGCGCTTTTCGGGTGGACCGATCTGAATACCGCTCGGTATACTGGTATCATGATCGCTATTGCTGTGGCGTGGAGGATAGTCGCTTGGATGGCCATCGCGGCCAGAGTCGGGGGTATCACATGAGGCGATATCTAGTCTGAATAGTTGAAGCTGCATGCATCGGTCGGAGGGACCAGGAGACGATGACAGATGCGCTCTTGGCGCGCTACCCAGCAATTAGTCTCCGCTGCGCATGCTGCGCAATGGTAGCCGTATGCAGATGGGCTAATGCTCCACGTCTCCAGCTCAAGACGCCCTAACATTATCCTCAACGCCATGTCCAGCAGCCGCAAGCTGCGCCGTAGCCTTCTTCGCAGATTCAGCCCGCCTCTTCTTCAATACATTCTCGATGAAGAACTCCCCAGCCTGACCCCAATCATCAGCATAAATCGCAAAACACACTCCAAGACTCACCTTATAGCTTGAGCGCACGAGCGGACCGCTAGCGACGTACAAGAAACCCATACCCTCGGCCACTTCCTTCCACTTTGCGAACTCCTCGGGGAGGACGTAGCGGTCGACTTTCATGTGTTTCTTGGTCGGACGCATGTATTGGCCGAATGTCACCACATCGACGTCGGATTGACGTAGTCCTGATCGAGCAGCATCAGCATCGACACGAATACTCCATGGATCCAGACAAGGTGGATGGAAAGTCGCTCAACAGCAGATACTCACGTCGTAGCGTCTCCGTGACCTCCTCCTCCATCTCCCCAACCCCCAACATGATACTCGTCTTAGTCAGGATCTCCTTCCCACCCGCCATCGCACCCTTCTTAGCCTCCTCCAAAACCCGCAAACTCTGCTCGAATCCCGCCCTCCGATCTCGTACGAACGGGGTACACCGCTCGACCGTCTCGACGTTGTGCGCGAAGACGTCGAGGCCGGAGGTGGCGACGAGGTGGACGGTCTCGGCGCCTTTGGAGGCGAAGTCGGGGGTTAGGGCTTCTACGAGGATGGAGGGGGCCTTTTGCTTGATTTTGGAGATGGTCGATGCGATGTGCGCGGCGCCGCCATCCCCGAGGTCTAACTTATCCCATGAGCTTTATCCGAGCAGAAGAAGCCGGAGACTCACCGTCTCGATCAACGCTGGTGAGAACGATGTATCCGAGACCCCAACGACTGATCGCCTCGGCCGTGTTCTCCGGCTCATGGATATCGAGCGGTGAAGGTGCTCGGGAGGTCTTTACGGAGCAGAATCGACAACCTCGCGTACATTGGTCCCCCATGAGCTGATGCACTCGATCAGCCGGAGCGACATGATTGAGAGTAGTAACCACCATGATAGTTGCCGTCGCCGCGCCCTTCCCACCTCCCCAACAATCCCCAATATTCGGGCACTTCGCCTCTTCACAAACCGTATGGAGGCCCAAGCCTCGGAGATCCTTCTTGATGGCACTATAGGATGCCCCGGTCGGGATCGGATGTTTCAGGAATGAGGGAAGTCGGGGCCTGAACATCTATTCAGTAAGACTCAGCGCCCAAGAAGCGAGGGTAGGCGCACTGCTTGGTATTACCGAGCACCACCCGTTCCCCTTCTGGAGAAGGCGGCTCGTCGCCCGAGACGAAGTCATCAAAAGTCAAGCCATCATCAAGCTTCTGGAATCGCCGTGTGGAGGTCGACGCTTCTGGGGAAGAGGGTAGATTCGACACAGCTGTCGCGAACGATCGAATTGGGAAGGAGAGGTGGGACAGCTGGTTGAAGGGGTTGGTAAGCTCGAAAAACCATACCTGGGAGGTGAGGGAAATTTACGCTGCTGGCAGCTTGATAAATCTGACGTTGCACCATCATCGCGGGAAGAGTGGAGTGTGACAACGAGATGGAGATCGCTTCTAAAGCAGTAGTGTGAATGAAATTATTGGAAAAGTACGGTCGGAGTAGTGACCAATTGGACGTGGATGGGAGCGGCAAGCCACGTGGTATCTCTCTTCATGGCACGTGGCAATCTTGGCAGATGGGGACAGGTGATCTGATCGATGGATGAGGGATTCGTTTGCCATGGCAGTCAATGAAGAGCCCTTCAAGCCCTCTCTACTCGGAATCAATGCAACCTTTGAATGTGATATTGTCTTTCGCAATTTGCTTGTCATCGGCGATATGATCTCGCCGCGGTCCCGGATTTGTGGCCCGTCCATTTCGCGGGATTTTCCCCGCAAAATATTCCTTCTCCAACCTGCATTCCCAAAATCCTCCTTTTGGCCAACCCAAAATCAGCATCACCAAGCCAAGTATGGCGAAAATCTCCAAGCAATTCAAGAAATTCGCCGCCTCGGGCAAGCTCAAAGACCAGATCAAATCCCGTCGTCAACATCAGCAGATCAAGCGGAAGACCGAGGACCGGAATGCTCGTCGTCAAAAGCAGCGGGGTGCGCCCAGAGAAGATGGCGGAGTCGCCGATAAGGACGGAGAGGAGGAGGTCGATGGGGCGAGGGAGGTGAAGCGCGCCGGTGGGCGGGCTGGGGGTGTGGCGAAGACTGTGGATGAGCTTTTTGGAGCGGGTGGGATGGAGGAGGGGTTTGAGGACGGGTCGGAGCTTGAGGAGCTTAGCGATGACGACGAGGAAAATACGGGCGGGACAGAGGAGAGCGAGGAGAATGGTGAGGAGGGTGAGGCGGAAGAGCTGGATGAGGTGGCCATGAAGAAGGCGATGAAGGATTTGGAGAAGAAGGATCCGGAGTTCTTCAAATACCTCAAGGAAAACGACCGGGATCTGTTGAGTTTCGGCAATGAGGGAAAAGGGAAAGGGAAGAGAGAGGCGGAAGTGGAGGATGATGAGGATGAGGAGATGGATCCGGCTGAGGATGACGAGGATGAGGACGAGGTGGAAATTGAGCGGAGGAAGACGAGCGTGACGATGAAGATGTTGAGGCAGTGGCAGGAGGGGATGCTCAAGGTCAGTCTGAGTTCCGGCGAACAAGCATACCCGGCTTCCAAGCTGTAAGGCCAGCACTGACGATCCTTTTATTTCAGCAGCACTCCCTTCGGTCGTTGAGGAAGACACTTCTCGCCTTCCGAGCGGCAGCACATATGAGCGAGGACGATGCGGACCAAGGGACTGGGCGGGATACGAAGTACTCAATAGACAGCGCACAAAGTGAGTCTGCTTACTCACCGCGTCTGTCCTCCGGTCTAGAAGACCGACGACCAACCCTGACGTGAAGATGACCGATGTCATGCCAGTCTTCAACAAGCTCGTGGTGACGGCGCTGAAGTTCACGCCGGTCGTCATCACACACCACCTTCCATTCAAGGCTCTACCAGATGGTCGAGTGTGCGCTTACTCCTGGTCTCGCCTCGCGCCGCTAATTCTGTTGCAGAAAGCTGCAGCAACCCAAACAGCCGAACCAATCCCTCAACCGCCTCGTCCTCTCCCACTTCACGACCGTCCTCCACCTGATCAAGTTACTCCCTTCCACTCCGTCCAGCGTATCGAGCGAAGACGATGCTGGGGGAATGTTGCTTGTGGCCGTTCAAGAGAGCACAAAGCTCTTACCATGGGTCATGGGTGCGAGGAAGCATCTGCGAGCGTACCTAAAGGTTCGTCCGTTCTCAATCCTTGCCTGATAGGCAGCTAAAGCAACTTACAGGTGCTGCTTGACCTTTGGTCCTCGGCTGGCGACAACTTTCGAATCGCAGCCTTCCTTGCTGTCCGCAAGCTCAGCGTTGCCGGAGACGAAGCGATCAAAGACCTGTGCCTCCGAGTTCGCCATTCCTCGCTACAAGCGCCCGCCTGCTGACAACATATCCAGAACGTCTACCGTGCTCTCCTTCCCCCCTTACGCAACACCAGCCCCCACACCCTCCCCTCCCTCAACCTGATGAAGAACACCGCATCCGAGCTCTACCTCCTTGCTCCTGACAGATCGTACCCCCACGCATTCACCTTCATCCGCATGCTCGCTGTCCATCTGCGGAATGTCGTCCGCAGCTCGACGTCCGGCAAAGCGGGCGGAAACCAAGAGGCGTTCCGAACGGTGTACAACTGGCAGTTCGTGCATTGTATCGATTTCTGGAGTCAGGTATTAGGCGCAGCAGCGGATGTGGAGGTGCAGAGGGAGAATGCGGGGGTTGACAGTCCGCTTAAACCGCTCATCTATCCGCTCACCCAGATCGCCTTGGGTGTCGTCCGGTATGTGCGCTCGGAGGAGGGGGACTGGTACAGCAGCTGATATGATTCAGCCTACTCCCGTCATCTCGCTACTTCCCCCTCCGTTTCCACATCCTCCACTCCCTCATCCGCCTGATCTCGCGCACTGCGACATACATCCCCCTCTCCCCATTCCTCCTCGAGATCCTAGACTCCACCGAGTTCCGGCGATCCAACCCGAAGAAGTCAACTCTCAAGCCCCTTGATCTCGAATACCTCATCCGAGCACCAGCTGCATATTCGAAAACAAGAGTTTATCAAGAATGTCTAGGCGGGGAACTCATCTTCCTCCTCGGGGAATACCACACCACCATCTCCACAAGTATCGCATTCCCCGAGATGGTGCTTCCGGTGATCGTGACACTCAAGCGGCACCTGAAGAAAGGGACGGCGGGTAGTCAAAAAGTACAAGCGGGGTTGAAGACATTGATGGAGAAGCTGGAAGCGACGCGGACATGGATCGAAGGGAAGCGGCGGAACGTCTCGTTTGCACCGCGGGATAGAGGGGAGGTGAGTAGGTTCTGTGAGGGAGTTGGGGTGGAAACGACCCCGATAGGGGGGTGGATGAGGATCCAGAAGAAGGTTAGGGAGGGGAAGAGGAGGGAGGTGGAGATGGCTTTGCGGCAGGAGGGGGTTGGGGAGGATGAGGAATAAGCCGGAGGAGGAGGAGGAGGAGGAGGAGGAGGAGGACGAGGAGGAGGACGAGGTCAGGGACGAGCTGTGTGAGATATGTGATATCGTGCATGGGGGCATCGGGCGAGTTTGAGGAAGTGAGCGGCCGGCAGAGATTGATACTGTATGCATTTTTGCCTCCTGTGGGCTGCTGATGGGGAGCAATATTGTACGCATTGAGCTATGGCGCGAGACGATCGATCTTCCATTCTCCACCTTCCTGGGGTCGGGTATACCGGAAGCGATCGTGCAATCTCGATGGTTGGCCGGACCAGAACTCGACCTCGCTGCTGACATCAGCGGCGATCACATTACCATCCACTCCTTCCCCTCCCCTTCAATGTCTGCGCCCTTGACATTCCTTCCACAGGACCGAGACAGAGCGTGATCACTCACAAAGGCACAACCCTCCACCCTCCCCAATGACCGGGTAACTCGACCTCCCCTCCAAACCTCTCCTCCATCTCTTGCACCCTCTCAGTCAGAGTATCTTCCCCAACCACACTACTCTGTTCACTCGCCCATGCTCCCAATTGACTCCCTCTCGGTCTCGTCCGAAAGTATTCCCCGCTCTCCTCTCTCGACACCTTTTCGACCTTCCCCACAACCCGGACTTGGCGGGAGACTTCCTTCCAGTAAAACGCCAGACTGGCGTATGGTGACGAGTCGAGCTCGGTAGATTTCCGAGAAGTGTAGTTGGTGAAAAAGACGAAGCCCGAATCAACAGTCTTGAGGAGGACAACTCGGGTGCTAGGGATTCCGGAAGGGGAGACGGTAGAAACGGCCATCGCCTCGGGTTCGCGTACGACGGGAGTGGGTGGTTCGGTGGAGAGAGGGGAGAGGGAGGAGGCAAACCATGCGTTGAACTGGAGGAGTGGATCGGGGTTTAGGTGGGAAGGGAGGAGACGTGGGGAGTGGTATTGGTGGTGAGAG
>JAABUI010001862.1_pt1 | contig 11942 bp, 15 predicted proteins | sample 5559111 | NCBI WGS metagenome assembly JAABUI01 (sample SAMN10711870, study PRJNA513365) | rock metagenome | isolation source: Antarctica rocks | place: Antarctica: Victoria Land, Buttleship Promontory
CATCTTGAGACTCACTTATACCGTACTGACAGGATATTAGCTCATCCCGGATCCGGCTGCAATCATGACTCACAGTCAAAAATGAGCCGCCTCCGAGCCAGTTTGCGACGGTTCTACCCATCGTCAGGCATCGCCCAATCACAAGCTGTCCCGCTCACCCCACAGCACTAAACCAAAAGATGTTGAATGTCCAGAAATCCCATGTCCTGAAGAGAAGAGAAGAGATTAGCTTCCGTAGGTAGAGGGACGAAATATGGAGGGAGAGACACACCGCCTGTGGAGCGGGACCGGAAGAAGATCATCGTTCTCGAGAGCCTTCTCCCGACCTGGAGCGCCCTCCACCTCCAGCTTGAATGGTGGTAGTCTCGAGAATAAACCCATCTCGCTGTCTGCCTCGTACTCGCTTCGTTCTTTTGTCGGAGAAAGCTACTCGACAGGAGGATGAGAAACTCACAAGCGGTGATAGGAGAAATCGGACGTTGTTATCGCATCCTCCCCTAAGTCCTGCAAAAGCTTCCAGCCAAGTTAGTCAGGGGAGGAGAAGAGATAAGCAGAGAATCTCGCCAGGGATATTGTGGATCGCTATCTGTCAAGGGACGGTGACTCCACCGTACCGAAACCCTGTAATCCGGACGTCGCGCCGTGAAGCAGCGTTGGGAACCCCGGCTTATCGGCGATCCGATAAGCCCAGGAACAATCATTGATCGGTCCTCGTCGGACATCGCCGTCGATCGGGGCGGGAACTCGCTGCTTTGCTTATCGCAGTGTTTGAGCTTCGGCCCGACGCACCGGACATGACGTGGGGATAGCAACCCTATCATGGACCGTCGAGACTACTTAGAGCACGCGGACCCCAAAGCTCGTCGACTCGCCAACTCCGCTCCTCTCGATCCCAACACCCAAGCGGTCATTCGCTCCTGATGCCGTCCATCCCCGATCCCTCTGGGCTCACAGCTCTCATCACATTCACCCTTCCCGCCTCCCGTCTTGACCACGACCAAGCCATCTACCTCGACTATGATCCCAAGGTGAACCGGCCCACCGAGTCGATCCGTGTACCAATGACCGATCTTCGGCCGGAACTGGAAATTCAGACGCCAGTCGCTGAGCAACTTGATCAGAGAGGTTTCGCCATAGCCAAGCATCGGAGCGACTTGCTTGATAGTATCCCTTCCGAGGAGGGTACCCAGAGTTACCTCGATGAGACGGCAGAGTGAGCTTGTCATGGTCGAATCCACCCCCGGAATGATGCTTATCCAAGGTCAGGATCTTGAGAGCAGCAGTGGGAGCGACCAGAGTGATAGCATGGAATTCGACGGTCCGACGGAACGATCCTGAGAAAGTCAAGATGAAGCAAGTGCCCCTACAACAAGGACCGGAAAAGGGGTTCGTCCCGACCTCGCGGCTACAGCCAGTCGCTGGCGTCGCTCACGTTGATCAAGACGAGGTGAGTCGAGCGTTGCACAAGTTGGGCTCATTCGTCTCCCAGTTCTGGGGCAAGGAGCTGATTGGCAAAGCGGCGGGTGTATCCGCCGACAGGTTCAAACGAAGTCAAATCGTCAACATCTGGCGACCGCTCGCTGGACCAGTGACGAACGCACCACTCGCCATGTGTGACTTCCGTTCACTCGGCTCGGGGGACATGGCGAAGCATGGACACATGTTCGGCGTTGGCTACGATATCCACCACTCGACCACACAGAGCTGGTCTTACATCCGTCACCAGCAGCCGGATGAGATCATCTTCCTCAAGTGTTATGACAGCTATCAGGGGTCAGATGGGAGTGCGGCATATGGGGGACATACGGCTGTCAAGGTTGATAGTGATGAGGAGGGGATCGCGCCGGAGTTGATCAAGCCAAGGGAGAGTATCGAAGTCAGGTTGGTGGCGCTTTGGGAATAGGTTCAAGAGGTTATCTCCTGGGGTACCTGTCGAGAGATCAAGGGTGCCTGGCCTGGCCCGACTGTATTTGAGATCATCTTTGCATACAGAACTACAGCATTTGGGACCAGCGAGTCGTATTGCCTACACAAGGTTCGGTGTCTCTTGACACGTTTACCGCTCCCAATCGCGCTATCCGCCCTTGTCCCTCCACCCCTGACTTTACTCTCCACACCGCCACGCTTGAAGCTCGGCTTCTAAGATCCCTGTCCTCGTAAAACAGAGGCTCCAGCTTGGCGATACGGTTCCACAAGAAGTAACGCTTGAAGTAGTACGGCACGACCTTCTTCGCGTTATAGCCGCAGAACGTGCTCAAGGGTACCGAGAAGACCTGTGAGAATCATCCAGAGCCGAAAAACGCGGTTTGATGCTACTTGGTCAAGGTCCTCGAGTGTGAATGACAGCATGTTTGTGCCGGTGTAGAAAACGAATGTGGCGGGACCGCCAAGCTTGTTCAGCTGGAAGGGGAACTGATCCGCTTGTCAGCTCAAAGCCAAACTCTCGAGGAGTTGATCGCATACGCAACAACTGAGGATGAAGTTGACAAAGTAGTTGAGCGAGACGCTGTCAAAGCTGTCAGTCAGGAAACACTTGTATCGCTTGAGGTACGCACGGGAAAGCTTGACCTAGCTCCCGATGCGATAGAGGGAAAACTTCGGCCGAATGACAGAAGACGATCGGACCTTCGCCGATCGAGTAGAAGATCGTGTAGATGTAGATGAATCTTCACGATTCAGCGCCGTTTCCCCCCAATTACACGTGGGTACAACGCGACGATGCCAATTCTGACTTTCTCCGTTTGAATGTAGAAAGCCATGCCTATTCAAGGCATTTGAGCTAGTCCCTCACCAAAGGCCGTTTTTGTGAGACTTACCGGCGGCCAAGAGACTGATCGCCATGAGCGGGAAAGAGAACAGATTCAGTGTCCGTCTTCCGTATGTGTTGATGGTGAAAACGGCAGGCCTGGCTGCTTTAGCATGCCGAAGAACACGGTCGGAAGGAAGGGTTTACCAGGTGAAAACGAACTTCAGGGCCCCTGGGTCAGACATCAACATGCAAGACTCTTGAGGCGGATATCTCAAACTGACCGAAGCCCAAGGACTCAAATAAGGCATCAGCAACACTGGCACCGCCATTGAGGAAGATGCTGGAACTGTAGAACGCTGCGAAGGATGAGTTTGAGCCGATCGAGCCCGCTTGACGCACCGATAGCTACGCAGAAGATCAGTTTTGACGATCAAGGCGTGGGAGAGCTCACTATTGATACCGCAGAGGTCCTGGCCGACGTGTGGAGTCGAAGCCGCCAACGTTGCATTACGGATACGAGGGATAGTGAGGAGCTCGCCGAAGCGAGTCAACAACGATGCGTTCCCCTTGACGTATACATTGATCAGCTACGCGAGCAAAGGTCAACATACACTCTCTTCGGTCTCCAACTGTACCCAGGCATAATACTATCCCTGCTCGTCAGTTTTATATAATGACAGCAAGATGAACTTACCGAGCAGCTTGCAGGTCGTGCTTCCTCAACCTTCGCATCGAGACCCACGCCTCAGCCATGCGGCCTTTCTTCATGTACCATCGGGGACTTTCCGGACCTGAGGAATTTATCAACCAGTGAAGTGAGTCTCATCTGTGTGACCTACAGAGGTATATTAGCATGGCCAAGGGGATCGCCGGTAAAAACGAACTGCCGATTTGGAGACGGGTGATGCGACCACAGTTGCGCAAGATAGCGTTTGCAGCTAGAAATGCTGTCAAGGTGGGGCCAAGCTAATGCTAGTTGGGCTTACAGAAGCCGATGAAGATCCCAACCGTAGTCCATGACAAGGACATCGGCGGAGATTTGGATGCGTCTTCGTCATACTCACAATTGCCAACCCATGACTATCCCACTCATCAGTATTTTCAAGGTGACTACAAGTTCTCACTGACCCAGTGCCCCTCTAATGACCGTTGGAGCCACCTCTGCCGAATAGACCGGTACCGTCGACCCTTTCAACCCGATGCTGATACCGAAGAGGATTCGGACCGCCAGGAATTGTTGCCATGACTGTGTCACTGCCATGCCAATCGGTGTAGCGATGAGGACTAGGGGGAAGGTCGGCGCATTCACAAGCCTGGGCCAATACAAGCCGGGACGAGGAGGAGTGAGCTTACTGATGGCGGCCACCATGACAGCTCCACGACGGCCGATAGCATTGTTGAGCGGGTCCGCCACTGTTTGCGAGGTGAACGAGAGAAGTACGACCGGCACTGAGCGTGAGTCTACATACTTATACAGCCGCTAAGCAAGCGTGAGCAAAAAGGATGATAGGGAGGGAGGCATGAGGGGTGCTGAGAGATATGGGATGCTGTTGACCAAACCGAGGATCCACTAGAGAGGATCAGCAAGCGTCTATTTCTCGATCTCTGGCTGACTTGCATTATCATACGTCCCACCAGGCTCATCAAGGCTTTTACCGATGCCGAACTGAGCCGGGAACGACAAATCTGGGAGACGAGTCCCCATCATCCGTCACCATACCGTTTGGAAAGAGACTCACTCGCACCGTTACTCTCCGTTTGATCCCACCCTTGCACTGCTGCTCCAAGGGAACATACAGACACGGTCAAGATCAGGCCACTTGACGTGCTCCATCTGAGCAGATCAGCGATCGTTCCCATCATCCTGGACCTACTTGTGTCTATGCTCGTCTGCGATGTCAGCCTTGTCCTCCGCGTCCAGCTCCTCGATGGAATCCCAATCCTTCGGACGTTGAGCGAGAAGCGCACCGTTGCGAAAGACCGCCTCATTCCGTATCGCTCGCCGACGACACGATGTTCCTCCTGTAGAGGGATGTCCGCTTTGTCCTTATCCACTTTGATTTTGACATCGGCCATCTTTGGGATGCTGTGGAGGAGCAGCTGCTTCAGGGTGGAGTTGTAAAACGGGGACAGGGACATTCGTGAGTCAGTGTATTTTATCTCGGGTCGCGGCTTGAAGCCCCCGCTGTTCCGACGCCGAAATCCCTAAGGGCGAGGAGACATGTTGAGGCGTGGGGTCAGCATGTGCTAGCCGAAATCAGGCAAAAGAGGGGGTCTTCCTGAGCTGGAAAGAACAAGTGGGGTACGAGTTATCTCCACGACAATTCCGGGACAATGCCGAAAGGATCGCGTGACGATCTGTGTCGGCAGATCAGAGGGACTTCGGGATAGCCGAACGGGAATGAAAGAGCAGCTAGGGCGAGATCACTTGACCGGGACGGCCGATGCACGTGAGAGCCTTGGGTGGCTGAGGAGGTAGCGCAAGCCTAGTCGGCTTCTAGTCAAGCTGGAGGTTCGCATGCAACAGTCACGTCTATCTGTTCGACTGTGGCAGCGACTGATGGGAAAGGGGAATGATCTGTGCACTCAAATCCGGCTCCTCTTTGAACACCTTATCAAACGGCCACATTGGTCTTCTGATCCTCTTATGCCCCAATCTCGCCAGATCCTGATCCACCCCACCGGGCGAGAGCGCCAACATCCATCCCTTCGCCATGTTGTAAAGCTGCGGCTCGAGATACCCGATCTTGACAATCACGATGTCCGCCTCGCGTGGCTTCAGATCGAGCTGGATGAAATCACGCTCCTTATGATAGGGTTTTCGGAACTCGGTCAGGATGGCGTATACGCTGCCCACTTGGATCACCACCTCGACGTTGGCGTCGGGGTCCCCGTGCTTGATGGAATGTACGCGCCCCGTGAGGGTGAGCGGTCCAGCAAAGATGTGGTCGACCTTAGCGCCGGCGGTGACGGTGACTGTTGCGCCGACACCAGCCTTGACTGCCGTGTCGATGGCTTCGGGTCCGGGTACGCTAGCGTAGATCACCGTCGGACCGCTCGGATCCTTGAACTCTGGTCTCGTCAACAGCTCGGTCAGACCCCAAGTGACATCTCCCGATCCTCCCGCGGTAGGGTTGTCCCCCGAATCCGAGATGAAATACGGTCGATCTGCTTGGTCCGCTTTCACCGCCGCCTCGAGGCATTCCCCGAATGTTCCAGTCGGTGCGACAAAAGCGAAGTCCGCGTGTGCTTTCCAGAACAGCCTCCCCAAGTCCTCTGCACCGGTCCTGCATGCTCCCTCATCCCATCCTGTGACAACGATGACCGCTCGGTTTCGGGGCTCGTCCGCCCAAGCGTACCCGACCCAAATGGCGGCATCCAGTATGCCCTCCCTCGCCTCCACCTCGGGTACCGCGGCGTAGATGTGCTTCGCCGGCTCCAGCCTCGTGCTCGTCTGTTCACCTGGCAATAAAACCGGTAGTGGGAGCCATGCCTTGACAGGTCGTCTTCCCGTTGCAATACCGTCGACAAGATTTCGGACGGCGCGCTCTTTCGTCTCCAGGACGTCCTCGTGCGGCGCCATCCGGTAACAGGTGATGAGGTCGGTCTGGTGCGCTAATTCCCTGCTGACATTCCCGTGTAGATCCATGCTCGCGCTGACGATCGGCTTCGCCCCGATGACGTCCCGTATCCGCAAGAGGAGGTCCGCCTCCGCATCATCCATTCCTTCCACTACCATCGCCCCGTGGATATCGAACCATAACCCATCCACCCCTCCGTTCTCCCCCTCCATCACGTCTACTAACCGGGCGACGATCTCCCCCGACAACTCCTCGTAGGCGTCACGGGTGACGATACCGCCAGGTAGTGAATGTCCGATGAGCGTACCTCGGAAACGTGCCGCTTGAGCTAAAGGCGTTCCGGGACGGAGGAAGGGGTAATGCTCTATGATTTCGGTGTCGCGTTTGGGTTTGAAAGCCGGAGCGAGGGTGCGAGCTGCGGTGAACATGGAGGTTTCGCATGCTAGACCGGCGATGGCGATGATGGGTTTCCGCTGGGTGTCGGTTGACCCCATTTGGTGAGTGAAGGCAACGAGGAGGTGGTGGTCCGTAGTGGATCAGCAATTGGGGTGTAGTTTCTCCGTTGCTGGAATTTCCCCCGTACAAAGTTTTGCAGAGAGCAGCTTTCGGACTTGAGCGAGTCCGGTAAAGCCCGGACCCGAGCCCCCCTTTTGAGAAAGTGTCTGGAGGGCCCAGATTGTGTGAAATGTGAGAGGGGACTGAAGCCTTCAGGCCACGACCAAACACCCAGCGTTGTCGACAAAGTAAAACGCATGGCTCGTCAAGATTACTTGCTTTCCTACACTTGACCGACTGTTCATATGCCGAGACAATCTCGAGTACTCCGGTCAAGTATGACGCCTTTCAGGGGGGGGGGGGGGGAGTTGCAAAGGCCCAAATATCTGTGCCAGTAGAGGACGCCAATGGCGGTTATCCGAGACGGATGACTAAACAAGCGGATATTCCTACGATGGACTCGCAGATTCGGACGCTTGCTCCTCGTTGCTCTTGGCCTCGCAACCCCTCATCTACTGCCTCAACTCCTCCACTCCTCTCGCCTCCACACGGAGGTGATCTTCGGTACGTCCCAATCGATTAATTCGGAGGTGTCGAACACGCCGACATGGGTGGTCATGATAGTTGTATTCGTCTGATTCTTCCCGAGCAAGAATTCCGTCATAGAACGCCATCAACGCCGACGTCTGATCGTCCGGGAATCGACAGTGCGTATGGTTCCCGTCCTGCGCGTTTGCCCAGTTCTCAGACACGCCGAGGGCCTAGTAGACGGTATGAGTGGCGACTGCGCAGCCATACGCGGATTGCGGACCGAGCCATTCGTATGCGGTGTTGTCGAACGAGATGAGGCCGCGCGGCGCGACCATGCCCATGAGCATGTGCTGGTCGAAAGGAAGGAGGGAGGTGTGGTTGACAATCTCTGCCAAAGTCTGGGACAACATTGCCTGCTGCTTGCTCCGCGTTGGGGAGTCGCCAGCACGCGGTTCCCCCTTCGCCCAACTGTCCTGGTATCGCAGGTACCAGACACTCCTCGAAGGCACCAGGGTCGAGAGCGCCTTTCCCGTCGCGTGAGCACCCGGTGATCCCGACTTGGGCAGGGTCGATATTGCTCCTGTTCGCCATCTCGACAGCGTCGAGTATCCGGCTCATACCCCATGTCCAGACCGTCATCGCGCCCGCACTCGCATCGGTGCCGTACAACTCATAGAACGGCATTCCCCGATTACTCGCGTGGTTCTGCACGGCGAAGTCGCTCTCAGTTTTCCGGTTCACCACGCGTTGTCGAGGCTTACAAGACGATGATGAGGGGCAGCAATCCGAAGGGTCAGCTGATGCGGAAATGTTCGCAATCGAGCCCTTGCGAGAGAGTTTCGGCCCCGGTGCGTTCACGTTGGAATGTAGCGTGGACGATTCCAGCTTCGCAAGGTTCGTTTCAAGCATAGATCACCTCCACTCCCTTCTCTTTCCCTCTTCACACCCGCTCGATCTCCGCGATGCCCTCCTGAAGGCTGGTAAAGAAGTCGTCAAGACTGGCTCGGATTCAAACGACAGCAGTTGACTGCCTTGGATCGCACAAGATGGTCACTGATGACGAGCACGATGGCACTCGCCGCGGCGGTCATTGCGTATGATGTCGCCTGTGAGGGCGACTGTCGGCCCACACTCGCCGGGGACGGACCTGGCCCATCCTGAATCACAACGATCTGTACGATACGTCACTCATCATTCCCTTATCCGCCACGGCCTGTCGAAAGCCCCGTCGTTGATCTATACTCCGCCCCCTCAGACATGCAATCATACCCCACCGAATCCCTCGTCGTCCTCAACACCTGGCAATCCTACTCCAACGCTTTGGCGACTTGCAAAGCCTTCGGAGAATCCCTCTGGTCCCCCTGGCAAGCCGACTTTCTACCCTACCTCTCGTACGAAGGCAAGAGCAGGTCTCTACTGGCTAGCGAACAACTATTGCGCAAACTTCTCGGATACGGGTTTGGCAGGCTTGATGGGTCGATCCAAGGGGGATATGGAGAACGAAGTCGGCTCCGTTGAGCAATTCGACGTTCGCGGACGATTCGACGTATTGGCAGATCCAGGTTCACGCGGATACGGACACGTCCTTCACCGGGTGAGTGGCTGTCCCATGTCTCTCCTTCGATTGGCCCTTTGGGACCGTTCCGAGCATGCTTCGCGGTCGTGCAGTCATCTGACGATGCTTCAGGTACCGCAACAAGGACGTCTTCGTGCTCCAAGGGATCCACTATGCCCAGCCATTCGAACGCTGGACCTACTCGCAACTCTCCAACGCGACCGGCAACATCTCTGCCCTATCTTACGGGAGCCAATGTGTCCAAGCCTGCGAGATCGGTGACGAAGACTGCCTCATCCTCAACATTTGGGACCCCTTACCTTCCCCAAGGCGAGCCGGCGAAGAAATGGCTCAAACCGGTCAAGTTCCAGATCTATGGAGGCGGACCTACGGGTGGGACGGGTAGTGACCCAAGTCTCGAGGGTGGGAACCTCGCTTCGAGGGGAGATGCGATGGTGGTCACCATCAATGACCGGCTCTTGACCCTCGGCTTCCTCGCTCTGGACGATGGAGTCACGAATGGGGAATTGTGAGATTGCGGGTGAGATCACGGCGCTTCAGTGTTCACAGAGGTGTATCAAGGCGTTCGGAGGCGATCCGGATAGGGTCACCATCTTTGGTCCATCTGCTGGGGCTGGAGCGTTTCGGGCGTTGCTGGGTTCCCCACCAGCGATCGGTACCTTCGCAGGCGCGATCATGGAGTCGAACCTCGATGGTCTGGCATATGCCGCTGAGTACTCGGAGTACTACACATCGAGAAGGAGGTGAGATGTAGTTACCCACGGTATCCTGAACGCCACCGACTGCCTCAACTCCACCGATCAGCTATCGTGTGTCGGGGGCCGTCAACCCCTACCTCCTTGCCAACCTGACGGATGTCGCGCGCTTCATCGTTCAGGACGGAAAGTACATTGTCAATCCGACATTGTCGGTTAACGGTAACGGCCCGGCATCGAATGTACCGGTCATGAACGGATTCATTCGAGATGATGGACCACTCGGCTTATCCCCGAACAATCTGACCAATGTCACCGTGTTCCTTACCCCGTCCGGCTTCGACGTCACCCCAATCATTGACGAGCTCTGTCCCATACCCTCACTGATCAACGCCACTCTCAACGCCTCATCCTCCCTCGCCACCGATAACGAGTTCCGATGTCTGGACGAGGCGACCGCCTGTTCAGCCGTTCTACACGGTGTCTGGCCCAAGGCATACGTCTTCACCTTCAACCGTAAATATGGCGGGTATGACCCAGACCCACCCATGTGCGAGCCACCGCCTACCGAAAAATTCCCATGAGGCGATCTGAGACTCGAATACTTCAAGTGTCGTTCCGGTGAACTCGACCACGTCGTTTGGGGGATTCGGCTACCGAGGTCTACCAGATCGTGACGGCCTCGATTTCCCATTCATTCACGCTCGACACCTGGACGTCATTCGTTAGGACATACGACCCTAATTGCGACCGTGCGTTCCTCGCCGCCGGGGGATTCACCAAGACCACAACTGCAGTGGGGCTGAGTGGTCCGGTGGCCCCCGATAGACGTGCCGAGCAAGGACGACCTGGAGTTGAGGGTGCTCCAGTGGCCGAGTTTTATGGCGCCGTTTACCATCTTTAGCAGTAAGGAGCCGTGCGCGGCGTTTGGGTTCAGCGTAGATTTTGACGAGGCAAATCCGATGGGGTACAACTTGACCGGATGAGCGAGATTCGACGGGTGAGAAGAAACACGGGAAGGAGCCGATTTTATATTACCAAGTCGAGTACCTTATCGAGGCGATGGGCATAGTACAATCGCTTTTTCAAGTTGTGTGTGATCATGAATTCCTCAGCCAAGCTTCAAGGTTCGACCACAGATCAGCCATCGAGAATGAAGAGGTCAAGCAAGGCGAAGAAGGGGCTGTGACCATCAATTCCTACCCACACATTGATGAGATACTTCTGACCAGCTCCAATAGTCCCACGGATGTTAGGCGGAGCGGATCACACAGGTACATCTAGCCGAAGAGCGTCATGCTCTATCTCAATATTCGGATATGTACAGTCTCATTCAACGAATGGACAGAACCCCATCTTCCCCAGTGTCGATGATTATGCCACATGCTACCACCCGTACGCCTCGCTTTTCAAATCCACCTCTGTGACTTCCGGTAGCCCGCCTCTGGAATCGTCGATCTGGGCTATCTGGGCTCGAGCGACCGCGTTTGCCGAGTCCGCGCGGAACCCCTGCGGCTCGCAACCTGGCGTTTTCGGCACACTGCACCATCAACACGGGAAGCAAGAACTGACTCGTCACGCAGAGTGAGCCGTGTGTGGCGGCAGCGGTATCCTTGATGGTCTGGCCTAGGTCCTACCGGCCGTACAGAGTGCGCCGAGGTTGGTGCGACTTTCCGGTCGTGCGGATATGATTGTGGAGAGCTTTGGTGAATCCGTACTGCGGTCGCAACAGGAACCCCATGTTCCGTGGCGAGATCTTGCTTCCGCCACGTCCGTCCACCTCGGTCCCGCCGCAAGCGCCAGTCCGGGACGTTGGCCGTTGAAAATGGATGAGACTCGAGAGGTCGAACGGACATGAAAGCGCAGATTGACGTATTGACCCGTTCCCCAAGTGATTGTAACGGTGAGAATCGATAGTCGGATGACGCCGGTATCGTCGTCTATCGTCGCAGTCGTGGAATTTGAGGAACGGGTTGTTGAGAACCATCATGATGAGGCGATACGTGGCGCTGAAGAGGATGAGGACGATCGTGGTGATCATGTATGCGCTGAGTGTGAGTCGTCGGTGAGAAAGCGGGTGGAGAGGTACGGCACGGAAGTTGAGACTCACTTGCTATCGAGCTCGTTGTAGCCGTGCCAAAGGAGACCAGCGAGGAAGAAGATGGCCATGATGATATGGATCGAACAAGACGCCTCGTAGGATAGTTTGCTGAAGTTCTCATCAGCGACATCAATCCGGACAATGACAGCGTCTTCTGCAGGCCATTACTTTCCGGAAAGGGGGAAGGGCCCAAACGAAGAGTACGACCATCGGT
>JAABUI010001863.1_pt1 | contig 11940 bp, 18 predicted proteins | sample 5559111 | NCBI WGS metagenome assembly JAABUI01 (sample SAMN10711870, study PRJNA513365) | rock metagenome | isolation source: Antarctica rocks | place: Antarctica: Victoria Land, Buttleship Promontory
GGTGCCGGTAGAGGGCGAGGGTGTCGGCATCCATCGGCAGGCCGTAGAGCGCCGCCAGGAAGGCCCGCCACGCCTGCCACGTGTCGCCCTTGAAGTGCGGGGCGAACAGGTCCGGGTCGTCCAGGGTGGCCAGGATCGTCGGATAGGAGGCCGAGGCGGGGGCGTGCTGGGCCGGGGCAGAGGCCTGCTTGGCTGCCGGGCGTTTCATGCTGCCTTGCCGGCCAGGTGCTGCTGCAGCCGGTTCACCGGGTCGGCTAGATCGGGAGTCTGCAGGCCCAGCTCGCGCAGCGTGCGGGTCAGGCTGTTGCTCCATGCAAGGTAGGTCCGGGAGTCGTGCTCCGTCATGGAGCCGTTCTTGAGCAGTTTGGCGTCCAGCTTCGAGACGTAGAGGGACAGCGTGACGGCGCGTTCAACGAGCATCCGTTGCGTCGCGGACGGCTTGCCGCCGACATGGGCGATCAGGTCGGAACGCACCCGGCGCATCAGCCGGCCCTCGCGGGTCCGGCCGTCCAGGCGAGCCAAGGTGGCGGGGGACGTGTAGGGACTGACGTTGCTGGTCATGTGTGCGGTTCCCTACACTCAAACGATGCCCGGCGTGGCGCTGGCCATCGGGGCCGATGGGGACGGCGATGCTGCGCCTCATCGCGCCGGCACCACGGGCAGCGGCGCGTCCGCATCGGTCAGCAGAGCGGCGAGGGCCGCGCCCCAGGCGCCGCTGCCGTCCGGGTATTTGATGTATGCGTTGCCAGCCCGGATGTTCGTCACAGCCTGCAAGGCCCGGCGCAGCGTCTCGTCCGCCGGCCGCCCGTGGAGGCTGCCCACGTCCGTCACCACGGCGAACATGCGCGCACCGGCAAGCCACTCCAGGGTCGAGCCGTGCAGCAGCAGATCGTCGTACGCCTGCCGCACCTGGGCAGCCACGGCATCGGCCACCGCACGGCCTTCCGCACGCATGACGCTCATCGCCAGATCGCGCAGCCGCTCGACAACAAAGCGATTCGAGGCAGCAGCGGCCACCGCCTCATGCTCCGCCGTGGCGGCCTCGTAGATCCCCGCAGCGGCGTCGAGCTGGTCCTGCGCGTCCGTGATGGCTTCGCGGGCTTCGCGGATGGTCGGAGGCGGGGCGCCAGCGTTCCCGCTCGCAACAGCAAGGAGATACAGGCCGGTGTCGAGCTTGGCCTGTTCAAAGGCCGCCTGCGCGGCTTCAAGGCGACCCTGGGCATCAACCTTGGCCGTGAAGGCAGAGGCCTTGTCCGCTGCGGCCGTCGTGAGCCTGGTCTCAATCTGCCGCGAGCCGATAATGGCGTCCGCCAACGCCTGGCGCTCCGGGCTGCGCTGCGGAGACCGCTTGGCGCTCAGCAGTGAGGGCATCTCAGACCCCACGCATCAGGCGATCGTAGTGCGGGAACATCTTGCGCCGGCGGGTTTCGTCCGCCTGCATCTCCGCGAGCTTGGCCTGTGCGCTGCGCTGGCGCATCCGGTCGGCCGCCATGCCGGCGGCAGGGTCTCCCTCGCTGGCGGCCACGATGTCCTGTGCCCGCTGAAAGTCCTCGGGGGTCAGCCGGTCCTTCAGGAACTCCATGAGCTGTTCGGCAGTAATGTCCTGCATGTTCGCGTCTCCAGTGAGGTTTCGGAAGTTGGGCCGGGCGTCCCCGACCATCGCGCCAAGTACGCGACCGGAATCCACCAAGGAAATGTGATTGGCCGCGATCGAAGTCATCCGCCCATCGAAACAAACGCCGCGGTAGCTGCCGCCTCGCATGTCGGGGACGTAGTGGTATCCGCAGCTCAGGTCGCGCTGCTCACTGGTCTGGATGCCGGCGATGGCCACGGGGTCCCAGATCACCAGCGAACAGGTCAGGTCCGGGTCGTTGAACGCCGCATCCGTGCCGGTCGAGCCGACGACAATCTCGGGGTCGTGCGCGGCCGTCGAGTGCAGCCAATGGACGGACAGGATCGGCTGGTTGTTGAACGACGCCACGGCCCTCGCCAGCTCGGCGGGGTCACGCAACATCTGATAGAGGCGATTCGGCTCCAGACCGAGGCTCTGCCAATTCGGGATTTCTGAGGCGTAGTAGGCCGACACCTCGGCGCGGGTCAGCAGCGCCACCTCGACGTGAAGCCGGCCGTCGCGATCGTAGGTCCGCACCGAACGGTCGAACGCCAGGCTGGGGAAGGCGGGGCGCAGAGTCACAGCCCGGCCAGTCCCGCTACCCATCGCGACTGCAACCGGGCCGCAGCCTGCGCGAAGGTGGCGCCGTCCGGGAGACCCAGCAGATGGGCCGTGGTGACGGGGACAGGCACGCTGGACTGCGCCACGGCGGCAGCGACACTCGGCAGCGCAGCGCCGCCGCCGGTGCCCTCCACAAGCTGGACGAACGCAACGCGCTGCGCCGGGGTGGAGGTGTCTGCGGTGCCCGACATGGCTAAGCTCCCGGCTCGGGTTGCGCATCCCGGCCGGCGGCGGCGAGGCGGGCACGGGACTGCGCGCGGGCAATCCGCAGATCGCGGTCGACACGGCGCTGGTCGGTGGAGCGGCGGTCCTTTGCCTTCAGCACGGGGGCGCGGCGCTTGCTGGCCATCACGGGGCGAACCGGGGCAGGGCAGGGGGAGCATGGTCCAGGCCCAGCATGTCCAGCACACGGCACATGCGGTTGAGCGTGCGCTGCCGCAGGGGCGCCAGGTGCGGGGGCTCGCTGCCGGCGTAACCCGGCATGGCGTCGAGGCTGGCCAGCGTCTCGGCAGCCTTGACCGCGGTTGAGACGAGAGACGAACGGAGCGGCGACAGCTCGAAACCCGGTTCATCACCGATCGCGTGGAGGATCGCGGATCGGGTCCAATAGGATCGTCGCGCACTCAGGTCAGAAGGCGTGTAGGTCGGGGCGGGGATCGCGTCGGACCGGGTGGATACTTGCTCCATATCTTCGGTGTAATTCGTGCGAGACGCACATTCCAGAGAAAGCAAGCGTTAGGTATCAATCGTGATGCTTTCTCTTTCTTCCGCTTGCTGCTATTACTCAGGGCCTACGCCCTATGTGGTCAAGTTGTATATTATCCAACTTGACCACGCCCCGACCTTATCAACGTGTATGTTATACACCTTGATAAGACGAGAGCATCTTAATCGGTGAACGGAGCTACAGGCGTTGCTATCAGACAAGCCTGCTTCCAGTCGTACATCCCATCAGGCTTGCCGGGAGACAGATCGCTGCTGCAGTATGATTGCCGATAAGTATGGTCTGTGGCACCTATCACTATGCCAGAAAAATCATTGGAGCCGCTGGCGTCAAGAATAATCTCGTTCTGATCTGCTTGTATAAGCCCAGCCTGAGAAGTGGTGACGGTTACAATTACTTTTGATTCATTAGCTGCTCTAAACTTAGCACCTATTGGTATGTAAATCTGCTTTCCGTTTGTGACGTCAATTATACCTAGCTCGCGCTCAATACGGATTTTTCCATTCATGCCAGTCGTCCTGTCGCTATATCGAAATTGGGACTAGATAGCAGTAGAGCCCAGTAGCGTCCGCACCCCTGTTGCTGTCCAGGCTTTGCCTCGCGGAGTCTGAATGCCCCGCTTCGTGAGCACAGCAGCGACCTGGCGCAGGCTGGCGCCTTCAGCACGAAGGTCAGCAGCGATCGGCCCCACCTCGCGGACATAGGCTGCGGCCTTGTCCTGGCGGACCCTGAGGCCCTTGGCGCCATCCGGCGGGGGTGCGCCTCGATAGCCGCCCAGCACCACGCCACGGGCCTTGGCGGCAGCCAGCGCGGCAGTGGTGCGGGTGGAGATCATCCGGCGCTCCTGCTCGGCGAGAGCAGCGTAGACGTGGAGCATGAACGGATCGGCATTCGGTCCAAGGTCGCAGACCAGGAAGGGCACACGCTGAGCCATGAGGGAGGCAATGAACGCCACGTCGCGGGACAGACGATCAAGCTTTGCCACCACCACGGCACAGCCCAGCCGCTTCGCCTGCGCAAGGGCAGCGGCGAGTTGGGGGCGGCGGTCCAGGGCGTCACTGCCCTTTGCCGTTTCGACCTCGACCAGTTCGGCCGCGAGCGTGAACCCCTCTGCGACACAGAACCGGGCCACCGCGTCGCGCTGCGCCTCTAGACCAAGCCCGGAGCGGCCCTGCCGTTCGGTGGAGACGCGAAGGTAGCTGACGAGTTGGCCGGGCATGGTGTGTGCTTTCCCTCGACGTGGGTTGTGGGAAATTACACGGGTTTAGGGTAGAGGGCAAGGTGGAAGTAGCTTCGCCAACTTGGCGAACCCTTGGCCGGGTCGGTTCGGGCGAGCCGTGGAAGCATTCGGCGCGGGAGGGTGGCGATCTTCCAGGCGGGCGTTTCTGACCCTTTGGGGCTGCAACTCATCTGCATTACCCGTCAGGGTGAAGTGTCGAACCCTGTCAACCCTGACGGCCGAAAATCCATACGCCGCAGTAGTTTGTCAGGGTTGTCATGGTTGTCAGCGTAACAAAAGATATACACGAGAGGAACCTTCGGGAGAGATGTTATAAATTGAACAGGCAGCGGTCCGGAATGGGAAACAGGGATTTGTCGATTTCTACCCTGATTTCCCTGCCAACCCTGACAAGTTGAACGAAAACAGATACTTAATCTGCTGAGCACCCTGACAGGAACCCTGCCAATGTCAGGGTAGAGACTCCTCTGGTTCGCCCCACTCAATCGCCAGCCCTGTCGACTCAGCGAAGCTCTCGCGCGCGAAAAGCAGCGAGCCAAGCGAATACCCTGGCGGCCGCGGATGGTTGACTGCCCGCGCGACGCGGTGAGTCCCCCCAAACGGGGTGGGTTCGTCAGTCAGGTGCTCGCCCACCGGTGCTGGGCTGAGCCGCTTGGGGTGCGCCCCCATCTTCCGCATGAACCGTCCAAGCGTCTCTCGGCTCAGTGGATGGCGCTCATGCCGCCGCTCGGCAAACTCGGTATAGCTGGAGAACAGTATCTCGGTGCTGACCGCCTCGGCCCACTCCCCGAAGTATTCCTCCAATCCAAGCTTGGACTTAAACACGTAGCCACGGGCAAGGCAGTCCTGCCACCAAGACTCGGTGGTGGGGAGGCTCAGCTTCTGCTGATGCTGCAACCCGGTCGTGGTGGGCACGGCCCGGACGTTGAAGCGAGACAGGTCATAGGCCAGCAGGTCGTGGAGCATGGCTGCGTAGCCACCGGCCTCCATTTGCTGCCAGATGGCGGCGAAGTACTCGTGATTGTTCTTCACTCCGTCGCTGACTTCAAGCACCAGAAAGCGGCGTGCATCCAGGGCGGCTGGCACCGCCCATTCCTCATTGCTTGCCATCATCAGGTGCAAGAAGTTCGGTGTCTCGATCGCGTTCTGAAACTTCGCCTCGATTGTCAGGCAGGGCTCGGTGATGATGGACTTGAGCACCCCGACGTGCGCCCGATCACCAGCAAAGAACGCTTCGTCGGCGAATAGGAACACAGTGTCGCGCAGGTGGGCGTTGAAGTTGCCGACCAGGTGCTTCGCGTTGGAGATGGCGAGCGCGTGGTGTCCGATGATGTGGCGAAGCGCGCGGGCCAGGGTGCCTTTGCCGGTCCCCTCGCCGCCGCGCATCACCACCGCGACTTCGCCCTGTTCGGCAGGGTGCTGCATCAGCCGCGCCATCCACCCCATCAGGTAGGTAAAGCGCACCGGATCGTCGGCGCAGATATGCACCCGGATGTGGTCGCGCATCAGCGACCAATCGCCAGGGCAGGGCTTCACCGCGAAGCCTTCCCAGAGATTCAGCACGCCTGGGCGATTGTCAGATCCGGTCGGGTCGAATGTGACGCCGTGGATGAACTGGCGTCGGTCGGGGTGGCGCAGCCACAGGTCGGCTGCGGTTTTGAAGATGGGCCGGCGGTCGTCGTCCTCGCCGACCTTGATCCGCTCATTCAGGTACAGCGTCTGCAGGTCGCGTAGTGACAGACGGTCGAAGCGCCGCCTCTTGAGGACCGGATCGAATCCGGGCTGGAAGATAACGGCCTTCCCGGCTTCGTTGACCACGAGGTACAGGCCGTTGAAACGCTCGACCACTGCGGCGATCGCGGCTTCGGTGTCGTCTGAGCGCGGTGCAGTAGCCGGTGCGGACTCGTGGTCCGGTGCTGTCTGTGCCTGAACTAGCAGTGCCTCCAGCGCCTTGCGCGTGCCTCCGGACGTAATCCAGTCGGCGATGTCGCCCTTGTCTGGTAGCCCGGGCAGGGTCAGGACACGGATGCTGGCAGCCTTCCCCTGCAAGCTGGCCGCCACCATTGCGGCGTGCGATCGGCCAGGTTCATCGTTGTCGGGCAGGATCACCACGTCGGCGCCGATGAGAAAGGCCGAGTGATCGGCCTTCCACTTGTTGGCCCCGGCTGGCGAGCACGTCGCAATCAGGTCCAGCTCCGCGAGCCTGTCGGCCGCCTTCTCGCCCTCCACGACGTAGATCGTGGCGCCAGCCTGGATGCCTTCCGCGACCTTGGGTAAGCGGTAGATGAGGCGCTGCGCCCCGGCCATCTTCCATAGCCATCCGCCGTTGCCATTAGGCTGCCGCTGCCGGAAGTCCTTCGGCTCAAACCGAACCACCTGAAATATCAAGCAGCCGTCGACGGTCGTGTAGTCATAGGCCGCGATCTGACGCCGCTTGCTGGCACCTTTGCTCGGGTTCGCTTTGGGCAGGTGCCCGCGCTCGCGCAGCCAAACGATCGCCTCTTCCTTGTCCAGGCTCCGCTGTTCTTGCACGAGGGCCAGGACACCTCCGCCCTTCCCGGCCTCATGGTCGTGCCAAGTGCCTTTCCCGAGGTCCACCGACATGCTGCCGCGGTTGCCGAACCGTAGCTGGCGCTTCGTCTTGTTCTCCTCTGTTGGCTCGCCCAGCAGCTCGCGCGCCACTGGACCCATTGCCAGGACAAGCTCGGGAGAGCCCGTCGAGGCGCTCACGCGTGCCCCGCCGCTTCGTCGGGCACCATGAACAGGTCGAGGGCGCCGAGTAGCCCGTCCCGCACGTCGGCCGCCGGTTCCGGCCGCTTGGCGAGGATCAGGATGGCGCTGCCAGCGAGCACCAGGTTGACGGCTTCCGCGCGCAGGGCCGCCGGGATGCCCGCGAAGGTCGCATCGTCGCGCAGGACCCACGCCCGCGCGATCGGCGCCAGCCCGTCCCGTGACACCAGCGAGCGGCAGGGCAGCAAGGCCAGCGTGTCCTCCGCCAAGTCGGGCACGCGGGCGTCGAGGCTGGTGCCGTCCGGGCCGAACATGCACCGCTCAATGGAACACCGAGGGTGCTATGGGGTGGCAGCCTTCGGGCGGCCGGAACCCGATCCGCGGCAGAGGTGCCAGAAAGCTTCCCCATGCGTCGACAAGGCTGCTGACGGTCTCGACCATCAGCACCCGATGCATCAGCTCGGCCATGCCAAGGGCGCCGGTATAGTGACCTCGCTCGCCTGCGCCTCCATGCACGATCGCCGAGGCCGCCCATCTCCGGGCCTTGCTGGCGCAACGCCAGCGGCCGGGACCGAACGTCGGCTTGCCCCATCCTGGGTCGCCCGCCAGCAACACCACGGCGGGTCGGATCAGCCGCTCGACTGTTTGGGTAGGCCACGGGCTGTCATGGCTGGGCACGTATACCAGGTCGATCCGGCCAGCGGCGGCGGCGGCGAACAAGCAAGCTTGCGGTGCCTTGGCCTGGGCCATGCGAGCGGCGATCTCCCGCAACGCGTCCCGGCTGCGGACGCTGAGATCCTCGCTCATGGTGCGGCGCTCCGCAGCTCGGCCGCCAAGCACGCGAGCCGCTCCGCGATGCCGAGATGGCCCATGACCAGCTCGGCATCGGCCTGCCGTTCGAGCATCTGAACGCGGGCCGTGCGCAGTTCTGCACTGACACGGAGGAGATCGTTGGTCCGGTTTTTGGGCGTCGGCTTGGGCTTCAGTTTCGGCATGGTCGCGTCCTTGGGACGCGCGGAAAGCTTGGATGAAAACGAGACGGTCTATATGTTGAAGGCGCCCAGCCGGGCGGCTTCTAGTACACCGCTCCCGTCAACCAACGTGTGCCGCGCTGCTGATGGGAGCGGTTCTTACGCCGCGGTGCGGTCGGACGTGGTCAGCCCGAGTGAGGCCGCGATGCCCGGCAGATCGGTGCGCATCACTTGGTATCTTCCGTTCCGCTGTTCCGCCGGGATGCGGCCGTCCACGGCCAGCGTCCAAAGCTGGCGGTAGGACGGCGACTGCTTGCCAGTCAGAGCGGTCAGCTCGCGCGAAAGTGCGGGCAGGGGAATGAAGTCATGCATGTCGGGTGATCCTTGCGGTGCGTGGGGTCTTGCGATGGTCGGAAAGTGAGTGGTCTCGACCAGTCGACGCAGCCGAAGGCTGTTGAGCCTTGGCCTTACCCGGCATAGGATCGCCATGTGAGGGGCTATCCATGTCCGTTTGCGCGGACTGGCTATCTGCTGCTGCGCTCGCCCCTGCCAGGGGGCGAGTTGCCGCAGCATTCTTCTTCTCTTCATAGTTCAAAGTATCAGCATATAATTCAGCGGCAATGTTGATTACCGCAGCAGTAATTACTGTAACTCGTCGAACGTTCTGGTGGATGTCCTGCGGATGTGTGGGATCGAACTTCTTCTGCAACTCCGCGTCTAGAAAATACTGACGGTTCTCCATCGCGCCATCAGTAGTTGAGGTCCAAGCCATCAAAGGGTTGATACAAACGCTTAACTCCCAATATTTTGCAGATTTACCACTAGAGAGTTCTATTCCTTCGCGGATTTTCTCGGCGCCATCCTCGATAGCATTGGCAATCATTTGGCCTAATCTGGTTGCAAAGTCTCCAGCCTCCTCCTTCTCAGGCGTCATTTTGGCAAGGGGGAGATCGTAAAGCCGCGAAGCATCTTTAGCCGCTTCACCCGGCGTAGGTGCTGCCATGGCCAGTAGGATCAGCGCATAGTGGTGATGATCCAGGTGCACCCCCGCCGCGCGTCCACCATGGCCCGATGCTGGGATGCCTCTGCCGTTCTCATCTGCTTTGCGCAGATCTCGCATGAAGCGATCCAGCGTTGCCGGGTGCATACCGGCAGCCGGCGCAAGCACTTTCACAGAGGGTGGACTCGTGGCCATGCGGAAGGTTAACGAGGGAAAGAAAAAACGACAAGCCTATTCCGGCGCCTGTGCCCGATTACGGCCTGATGCGTGACGCGACGGGGATCAGTGCCGGAAGCCCCTCCTTCCCCAGCTCCGCCGAAAGCCCGCTAATCGCCAAGGCCTGCAGGCTCACATCACGCGCCACTGCAAGCTGGTGCAGTCTCGCCCAATCGGCTCTGGACACCCTGACGGTCAGCGCCACTGTCTCGCCCTTGACGTGTTTGGCGCGCGGCTTCTCTCCCGGCGTCAATCCTGAAAGCACATTCTCCCCCGCTTGATAGGCGTAAACCCGGGCAAGAACGTCGAGGTGCTGACGGAGGAAGTGCTCGACCAGAAAGGAACCCTTGGCGCTATTGCATGACCTGCACGCGGGCGCGAGATTCTGTGGCTCATCTCCACCACCTCGGGACCGGGCTACGATGTGGTCCGTTTCCTCGGATGAGTGCCCGCAATAGAGGCATGGAGGACACAGCCACATCACGCTGTAACTACTCCACTAATCATTTACGCAATTGCATCTTCCGCCCGTGAAGCGCCAGCACGTGTTCGGCACCTTCTAGGAGAAGGTCGTTGACCCGGACACGCTTGGCTGCCGCCACGTTCTTCAAAGCCTCAAGGCCGGCCGGGCTGATGCGGATCGTGGTGTTGATCCGGTCATCCTTGGGCTTGGCTGTGACCGGCTCCGCCGCAGGCGGGGATGTTCCCTCGTTGGCCAGGGCATCCGAAAACGTGGGCTTCTTCTTCACTTGCCTAGTTCCTTCTCGACGTAGCGCCAGAGGGCGTGAACCTCTTTGCTGGCCTTGCTTGTGGGTTCTGTCTCGGACACCGCCTGCCCGCCCAGCAGGGCGTGGGACATCGCTGCACGCTGCACGATCGACACGGGCGCGACGGGCACGCCAAATGCCTTCAGGGCCTTCCGGGCGTCACTGGTCGCTGCCGCCTCACCCGTCCCCACTCGCGCCGCTGGGCAGGCATTCAAGACAATGCTGGCGCGGTGTTGCCCACCCTTCACGATGTCCAGCGTGCCGAGGATGGCGCGTAGATCCATGATAGCCGGTCTGGTCGGTACTAAGAGGTAGTCGGATAGGGTTGCGACCTGCACGGCGTCGGCTTCGACTGAAGGGCGAGTGTCCACTATTACCACGTCGACGCCAGCAGTCCGCGCGCTCGCGAGTAGGGCTTCCAGTTTGCTGGGCTCCGTCACCTCTAGCTGCGGAGTGTCCGCCTCCCTGGCCTGCCACCACGCTGCGGCCGAGCCTTGCGGGTCGAGATCGACTAGCAACACACGGCGCCCTGCTTGCTGCGCCAGGACGGCTAGGTGCAATGCCAGGGTCGTTTTCCCGACCCCGCCTTTGCGGGACAGCAGGCCAAGGACTTTCATGCCTTACCGTTACGCTATTACGCCACCGCGTCGCAACGTCATAATTCAGTGATGTAGATAATCTGTTGCGCAGTGACGTAAAAACGTAATAGGCTCAACAGCAGCACGGACGGGGAGGGAGGGAGGGCAATCCCCGCCCGTGCCTAACCCAAAGCAAAGGTCACTCCCATGCCCCAGGCTACCGACACCCTTACCACGCCCTCCCGCCGCCAGCTCATCGGCGGCTCCATCGTGGCTGCGCTGACTGGTGCCGCCTTCGCCGGCGTCGTGGTGCTGCCCGACCCGGGCGAAGCGTTCCCGGCGCCGGCGAGCCCGGACACCCATCTGCTCGCCCTATGTGCAGAGTTCTTCCGCGTCGACACGTCCGTCGAGGCCGTCCCCGACGACGACGCATTGTCCCTTGTCATGGAAGCACGAGACACGCTGGCGCAGCGGATCAGCGCCACCCGGGCTATCTCGGCTACTGGCCTGCAGGCGAAGGCGCGTGTCGGCCACTTCCTGATGAACGAACGGCACTGCCCCGGCACGTCCCTCGATGACGTGGACACCTACGCCCTCACACTGCTGCGCGAGCTGATGGCAGGGACCGTCGAGCCGTTTTCCGTGCCCGCCAGTCCCGACGCAGAGCTGATCCGCCTCTGCGCCGAGTGCGACGCGCTGCAAGCCAAGGTCGACACGTTGTGGCAGGGCGATCCCACCCGGGGCATGTCGCTTGCCGAATCCCGGACCTTTGAGACGGCACGCGACCTTGATCAGCAGCCCTTCCACGACGCCCAAGACCCGCTGCTGGAGCGCATTTGCGATCTGCGGGTCACCACGCCGCAGGGCTATGCCGCACGCGCGCGGACACTGATCGGCTGGGACAAGGACCCGTGCTGGGTCGCCGATGGCTGCTGGAACAGCCAACTCATCGGCGCGATCGTGCGCGACGCCGCGGGGGTGGCATGACCATGGCCTTCCGCTTGCCCCCGCTGTTTCCAATCCGCCCGCCCGTCCCCCTCCCCAGCAGGCCGAAGCCTCCGCTCACTCCGAGGAAGGAGGAGGCGTGAACGTGGTCAGCACCTCCGACGCTGAGCTGGTCCGGGTCTGTCGCCAGTTTGCCGAGGCCGAGTATCGGAACTGGTGGCGCTACGTCACCGCGCCCGATGATCTGGCCGACGCGCAGGACCAGGAGCCGGACTGGACGACGCTCGCGTGGATCGAAGCCACGCCTGCCACCACGCCGGCCGGGTGGCACGCGAAGGCGCTGGCCTACGCGGCGTGGTGGCGCGAGGCCTATGACGACGTGGAGGCGGAGCGCGACGCCAGCACGCCGCTGCTGGCCTCGCTGCTGCGCGACATGGTGGCTCCGGCGCGGGCGGAGATCCTGGCGCGGTGCGCGGCGGAGTATGGCCCGCTGCCGGACGGCTACACCGCGGACTGGCGGTGGAAGCGGAAGGAGG
>JAABUI010001864.1_pt1 | contig 11938 bp, 19 predicted proteins | sample 5559111 | NCBI WGS metagenome assembly JAABUI01 (sample SAMN10711870, study PRJNA513365) | rock metagenome | isolation source: Antarctica rocks | place: Antarctica: Victoria Land, Buttleship Promontory
GAAAGTCTTCTTCGCCAACGAGCACGTCTTCCGTGCCTTCTCATTGCACTGCTGACGAGAACTGCTTCTCTTCACCTCTTGCGTCATTCCCTTCCTCCCTCCGTCCTCCCCCATGGCTCGATCCCTCTACCTGCGACCCACATTGTACTATCGCCCATCAAGACGTACCTTCCTCTCATGGCTCCACTTTGCCGTCGTTCTCGGCGGCCTCGCGGTCGGTCTGCTCAATTTCGGTGACAAAGTGAGTCTCTCCCGTTCATACCCGTGTTACACCCAGATCGCTGACATTGTGACAGGTCGGCAAGATCTCCGCAGCGATGTATACGATCATCGGTCCGACTTCCTTTTCTATTTAGGGTCTCGCCGCTGATTTAGGTCGATAGCGATGGCGGTGATGGTCTACGCTTTGACGGTGTACCAGATGCGAGCTCGATCAATACGGCTGAGAACGGGAGCGCCATATGACGATCGATTGGGGCCGGTACGTTTCTTTTGTTCCAGACTGGACGGATAGAGCTGACGAGGGGCTAGACGGTGCTTTGCGTGTGCCTGCTGGGTTTGTCGGCCCTTCCGGTAAAGCGGGGTAGCGCTAACGAAAGGGTAGCGGCGATCATGACCAATTTCATCCTCAAGGCGGTGTATGTGTGAAGGCCGCCGGTGATTGATGGTTGGGAGGGAGTGTAGCCTACATTCACGCAAGATACAGCATATCAGAATGATGGCAGGCATCATGTCCACCGCGTCCAACCATGGAGCTCTCTTTGCAGACCTTCAGGGCCGGAAGGGTAGGCGAGAACTAGGCGTGGGGGCTAAGGATGCCTTCCGTTCGTTACTAGACAAGCTAGACACAAGAACGTCTTCTTTACAACTTGTATATCGCGCAAAGATGTCCTGGCAAGGTGAGCAGCTCGAAGTCCCTACACCATACCGCACATCACTGCGACTCCATCTTGAGCGCTCCAGTCAACCCTTCAACTTGCTTCCTCCGCCTGCACAAGAGCTGACGGAATCCTCTCTTCATCACGCCTGACCCAAACCCACTCTCGCCCTCTCGCCCTCTCGCGCCCTCTCGTCGATCGATGTCGTTGCTCCATTCAATCCCTGACCACTGCCTGCCCCACACCCAGCCTACGTCGACGACCAACTCCTCGCGACTCAAAAAGTGACGAAAGCCGCCATCCTCGGTAAGCAAGGTGGGATCTGGGCCGCGTCCAAGGGATACAATGTGGGTCGACCTCTTCCCCACTTACCTCATCCTCTCTCCTCCCTCCTCACGTCCTATAATCTTAATGCATCATCCCGCATTCCTTCCCCCCGGACCCCACGCTTAGCCTTCAACCCTCACCCTTTACCCTTTACTCGTATTCATTCCTGGCACTAAGCTGATGCCGTGTAGCTCAACCAGAAAGAACAAGATGCGATCGTGAAACATCTCTTCGCAGACCCCGATGCCGCGCGAGGTTTGTCCTACCTCCTGATCACCCGTGATACCGAGGCGGCAGCGCTGATGGGTTTGTGTGGCATAGCGAACGGGATCACCCTGGCGGGGTTCAAGTTTATGTGCATCAAGGCTGAGTCGGACGAGGTGATTGGGCGGAAAGGCGTGAGTTCCTCCTCTCCCTCTTCCTTCTTCTCTTTCATCTACCCCCTCCATCTCTTCCCCACTCTGCCACCTCCCAAACTCTCCCAAATCCCCGTTCTCCCAAACTTGCATTCTCCCCATCTCCTGCTCTTTCAGTATCCTGCTCGCTCGGATCGGAGGTTAAGCTGATTGTGTAGGAACGAGGGGTGTTCGTCTGTCCCACCACCCAGGCGATCCTCGTTGCCGAGGTATGTCGCTCCTTGATGATTAGCTTAGGTCGAGAGGCTTATCTGGTGCGGTGACGGTAGTATGACGCGCCGGTGCAGGCTGGGGACGCGAATGTGGTGGTCACAAAGTTGGCGGATTATCTGAAGAGCGTGGGGTATTAGGGGGAGGTCAAGCGGGTGATAACGAGATGAAGTGGGAGGTACAATGCATGGGGGTTGCTCTTGACAATGGTGATGTCAATGATGCATTTCGTGGGCTGTGATCTGTGAGAATGCTCGAGACGCTTGGACTTGCTCGATCAGCGAATGCCGGGACAAGGACGAACTTGCGGTGCCAGCAGACACGATGTGGATGGCATATAAACCATAGAAACTGCCAGTATCGATTCCCCATCTCGCTCGGTACCCGCCTACACCTTCCCTCTCCCCCTCCGCACCATCCTCTTTGCCATCCTATTCAACCCCACCTCCCCCATGTTCGCGCCCGTCCCCACCGCCACCCCACCTCCAGCCTCGCTCAACAACTTCAACGCAATTTTCTCCTTCCTAACCGTCCTCGGACTCCTCCCCTTCCCCTCCCGTTCAATCCCCAAAGCCCTCATCTCCCTAGTCTTCTCCTTCCTCTTCCGTCTCGCATCTTCCCGCTTCGCAGCTTTCGCCTCCATATACCCCGGAGGAAGGGCCGCTAGGAGTCGTGCTTTCTTGGCAGCCTTTTCACCCTTACGTTTGGCTCGACGGGCGAACTTCTCTTCGCGGCGACGGACTTTGGCGACGGTTACTTCGGGGGCGATGGGGGCGTATCCTGGGTGGTCCGGGGGAAGCTTCTTCCCTTTCCCCTGCGCGCGATGAGTCACGTCCACCTAGTCGAAGTAGGGAGGCGGGAGGGGAGGGTAGGTGGGGAGAAGCACGTACAGCACGAGCCCGTACGCGGAGGAGGACATTCTTCTGATCCTCGACCTTCTGCAACAGCTCCTTCACCACCTCCCGCGGATCATCGCTCGTCAGTGGTTTCTTAGCCACCACCTTCATCCGTCTATTCCACCGCTTCGTCGCGCGCAGATGTGACTACCCAATCCCATCAGCTTGTATCAAACGGTAGGTACGATTGGATGCGAAGAAACGGGATGGTGTAGAGGGGGATGGAGAATTACTCCTGAATCAAGGTGTTTCTTCACCATGACGTCCGTCTTCATCTTCTTACCGGGACAGAGGACGCAGGCTTGGTTGATCTTCCCGGTGGGTGTTGGGGGAAGGTCGTAGATTGGGGAGGAAAGGGCGGTGTCGATCGTAACGGGGAAGGCTGTGGGGAGTGTTGAGCGGGTTGAATGAGATCAAGGAGAGACTTACGAGTGTCATCCTCGTTGAGTTCGCCATCGTCGGCGGCCAAGCGTTTCCTCTTCTCTCCAGCTGGGCGGAAGCTCGTCAACGAGACGTCGTCGACAAGAGGGAGGATGTTCTACCTTTCGCGGTCTCGTCCTGCTCGTCCTCATTGTCATCATCTGAAGACGAGTCTATTCTCTTGTCAGCGTTGACGCAGATTGGTCATCCCGCTCACCGTCCTCGCTATCCATCTGCCCATCCTCTCCCTCCTCAGCACTCCCAGAGCTCGACCCCTCACTAACACTCTCCTCACTCCCACTCTCTGGCCCGATGACAGCCTTCAACTCCGTCATCCCTTCTTCATCTTCCTTCGCTCGCTTAGCAAGCCGTTTTTCCGTCATCTTATACAGAGGCATCGTAAAGCTGCCTCCCTGAGGTGGCTTTTAAATGTACGCGGAGGTTTCAGGTGAGCAGAGCTGACGTCACGTGACGACGCTGCTTCCGTCGGGATGATATAACGCGTCCCTGGAAAGTCACACCTTCCTCTTTCTGATTTATTTCTAGACTTGGCGAGACGTATGTTCATTTGGGTGAAAAAGGTATGAGACGAGTCAGAGATGTCGCAGAATCACCACTCGGCTTTGGGTCAGCGATCGAATGGCGATCCTCGTCGAGAGATGAGTGGGGAAGGAGATGTCTATACTGATCCCGCGAGTCTGTTCAGCGTCTTTCCACCGGTAATCTATACACCTACCGCTAGAGGTGAGTCCTCATCAGATGGAAACAAATTACAGCTGACGCGAGAAGTCGCCGAGCACATAGCTCCGCATACGGTGGTATACCCCTCCCCCGCAAGCTCCTCCGACCTCTACCCTCAGCATGCAGACATGTTCAATATGCTTGACGACCCTCGCAGTTTCGAAGATTGGGCTGCGAGGAGAGCTGCCGAGGATCAGGTGAAAGCATTGTTGAGGAACGCTGGACCTGGGTATGTCCAGCAGTAAGTAGCGCAATATCCCTAGCATCCCTCAACCTGTTGACGACCCCCAGAGCGTATCCGATTCCACACTATACGGGCAGCTCCACATGGACCCATCCACAGAAGCAAGCTTCAGCTCTACCCCTCCCGTATAGCTTCCTCCCTTCATACATGCCGTCTCCTTCTTCCTTTCGCGACCCCCCAACGCCATCTTCCCTGAACACGGCGCCATCCCCTTCGACCTCTATTGCGGCGAGCGACTATTTCCCCGACTTCCTGGACAGGACGCTCGGACGTACGCGACGGCGATCGATCACTCCGACCACCGTGGATCCTAGCTCACTGCACAATCCCTCCAGCTCTGCAACGACTCCGACGCTGAATCGCAGGATGGCAATGACAGTGCTTACGCCGAGCGAGTCACCCGATCCACTCGCTTTCTCGCGCCCATCGCCCACAAAGAGACGCAAGTCCCATGCCCTCGAACCAGTCTCACCCACTCTCCAAGCCTCGCGGAACTTACCGGCAAGTCGTGCACACGTCAGCCAAAATGGCGAGCCGAAGCAGAATGGGTTTCCGAGCTCAAACACTCCTAGTCCAACCAAACAGAAGCAGCTTGTCGTGGAAGTTGAGGTACCGGTGAAGTCGAACACCAGCGGGTCACCAGACATGCAAATCTCGCTGGACGGAGACGAGTCGGACGAGGACGAGCTTGATTGGGGAGAAAATGCTAAGGCGGATTGCGATGGGAACTGGAAGATGGACACGAGGTCTTTCAGGAGTCCGAGTCCCGGTGTATTCAGGCGAAGTATGGTGCCCCAAGGAAGTGGACGGACTGGAGAGAGGGATCGACGCAGTGAATCTACTTACTCTCATGCTCAGTGGCCATACTGACCTCGTCCTAGCTCACTTCCAGAAGCTCCAAAGCCTCTTCGAGGACATCTTCGAGGAGTCCGATTCGTTCCCAGCCAACCCTACCGCTGGAGACGCTGGTTCCAGCAAATACTTCTCGGGCACCTCAAATGACGGAGACCACCCTCTCCTCGCATCAGCCACTATCGAGAAGATCACGAGGTATGTCTCGCGCGCGCAGGGCAGCAAGCGACGATCAGCCAGTGACACCGAGGGCTTGGAGGGGGATGTAGGGACTATGCGGCGGGTCCTGAAACTCCTGGAGAGGAGTATGAGGCAGGCTGAAAGGGTGGAGGTGTTTCCGGAGGATCGCAAACCGTCGAGCTCGGTCAAGGACGAGAAGAATGCTGGGACTGGCAAGGGCAGGAAGAAAGGAGGGAAGAAGTCGAAGTCTCCGGTCGAAACTCAGGATAGCAAGCAGACGGGTACTCCGGAGATCAGCGATATCGGCCTGGACGAAGCTCGGATCGAGCTGCTCGAGGAGGCGCTGTCGGCCCTGCAGAATCGAGCTTTGGCAGCCGAATGCTGTCTGGTGCTACTGGATAGCGGACGAGTATCGAAACAGGTAGGCCCGTCGTCTTTTAGCTTCCAATGCTGATGATCCCAGCTCTTCTCGGAGGATCTGTTGTCCACCTGCGTCACGGCAGTCAAGGACTCGTTGACTAAAGTCATCTTCCCTGTCATTGAAGGCCTCGCAAGTGACAGTAAGTGGAGAGATCACCCACCAATCGGCGCTGATGTTGTTAAAGGGATCGAATCTAAGCTTCTCGCTCATGTCGTTCACGCCGAGAGTGCATCTGCGCACAAAGGCAAATCTCCCAAAAAGCATTCTCCTTTCTTCAAGAATCCTGCTCTATCCGAAATCTCCCAAACGTGCTGCACCACGGTTCCCCGACTGACGTCGCTCATCAATAAGCCCGACATGGCTTTCTCGGACTCGCTGGTAATCCAGGCGGTCTATCTTGCGATAGGACCGCTCTTCATCAACGAGCCGTCGACAAAGAAGGGTAGAGGCAAAGAGGGCAATGCAAGCGGTCGTCATGCGGGGCTTTCTGTCTTGAAGAGCTTGAGGATGGAGGCGCTGTGGTGCTTGCGAGCGGTAAGTGCCGGTCGCCTCAGTTAAGGCGGCGTCTAGATGAGGACACAGATCTTTGCAAGATACGACCATCAGCGACAGTGGATCATCGAGGAGATCTTGAGCTCGCTCGTCAAGATGTCGAGTGGGAATAATGCTCAGACTCGCTTTCAGTACGTGCCCGTAAGGCTTTCGACTTTGGCTGAAGGGACCCCGCAGGCTGCCCAACGGGACTTCTATCAGTACCATGAGTGCTCTCCTACTACAGCTAATTCAAGCTTCGAATTGTTGCGTCACAGCAAGGGTGCGCAAGCTTCGCTCATCGATAGTGGAGATGGAGACGTCCGCACCGAAAGCCGATCGTCTGGATATCGCTGAGGAAGAGGCGCGCATCTGTGCGGAGATGACTGAATCAGCTTTGAGATCAGCGAGGGTCGTGGCAGGCTATCTTGTCCAAAGGTGAGCGATTCAGTTCTGATGAGTCAAAGCTGACAGGAGAAGGTCGACTTCCACAAAGGCGAGCAAAACCTCACGTGATGCCGACTACAAGGCGATTCTCGACGTTTTCGTCTCCGACCTGCTCTGTGTGCTTTACCGCCCAGAATGGCCTGCAGCGTCATTGTATCTGAGCGTTCTTTCGAGGCTGGTGGTGAGTCTGGATGTAGTCAACTTACTCACGATCGCAGATGTCCCCACTGGAAGACCCGAAACCCGGTGCCGAGGCGTCAGCAGTGAGGAATATCGCCCTTGACTACCTTGGGGATATCGCCGCTCGCCTGAGGTCGTTCCACCCCGAGATGCAAGGAGAAGGCTTAGTACCCTCGCTTGACGAGGTAAGCGTAGTTGTTGGAGATCATGCTGATGAAGAAGATCATATCTTCAGCAGACGTGGACGGGGCTAGCAGTCTTATCGCGTCCCACGCCAATGTCCAGGCGTTCCTGTCTACCGCCGCCAGAGATGACGGGATGTTTGCGGTATGTCGATCGATCCGTCCTTGGCTGATTAATAGTGCTCCCTGGACATGGCGTCAGTCATTTGGGCGCAAGAGCTGCAAGGCTCCATCCAGAAGGCTGCCTCCGTCATGGAAAAGTCAGCTGGGGAGAAGGGCGACGACGCCGAAGAGAACCGTCAACGCTTGCAACACATTGTGCAGCAGTTCCGCTCAGCGCTTCACAAGGTCTGGATGGGCGACGACGTACTATTTGAGATCAGGTATGTAACGGATCACCCGGAAAATATTGATCTTATCTGATACGATCTAGCGATCCAAAGCAAGCCGAGAACGCTGTCCAAGCATCGATCGCCGTGGCTCGAGGCCGTTCCCTACAAGCAGCATTCGAACCCATTCTGCACGCGCTGGTCGGCCTGATGGACACTCCTGTTGTAGCACTCCGCTCGAAAGCTCTTCGAGGGATCGGGAATATCGTCACAGTCGACCCAGATGTTCTTGGCATGGTGAGCTTCATGCTTGAGCTTGGACTAATCAGTAGCCTGCTGTCCGCCAAGCTATCGAGGACCGCTTGTCTGATAGCTCTCCGGCTGTCCGCGATGCCGCTGTCGAGCTGGTGGGGAAGTACGTCGTGAAGAAGCCGAGTCTCGCGGCAGAGTATTACCCGCACATCGCCCTGCGCGTCACCGTGAGTGTGCGAAGGGGACCATTTCTGATAAGCAGGATTCCGGACTCGGCGTCCGTAAAAGGGTGATCAAGCTGCTGTCTGGGATATTTTTCACCTCGAAGGACCCTCAAATCCGGGTTGACATCTGCTGTAACCTGGTCACTCTGGTTCTGGACCAAGATGATTCCGTCAATGTGTGTTAATGGGCGCTTTCCAACGATTTCGACTGTTCGCTCATTGAAGAACGCAGGACTTGGCTAGCAAGACATTGGCGGACATGCTCTACCCCGCAGAGCCCACGCGAATGGCAAAGTCGAGCCCTGCGGCACTGTTGGTGGAAATAATTGGCGAGTACAAGGGTAGCAACGCGGCGCTCGAAGCTGCTCTACAAGCAGTATATCGACAACAGGAGACCAGAAGCTGATGTATAGGTCGCCAAGGAGAGTGCGGGTACCGGTCGAACAGACCGCTCTGCTGAGACGGTTGACACCCTTATGGGCCTGCTAATCGACGGTACCGAGCAGGCGGACTTCGTGAGTTCACCTTGTCAGGCTATGGCTGACGTTTAGGACTCCCTGAGCCATATCCGAGCCATCTATCTACTCTGCGCTGGCCAGCCTTCTCTCATCGACACCAACAAAGCTGCGATTCTCCTCACCTACCTCCATCCGGCCACCACAGTAAGCTCATCGAACGAGGATTGTCTGATGGCCAGTCGGACCAGCACGCCTCGAATGAGTTCTTACTCCGCATCCTCCGGCGATGTATCCCTAAGATGCCTCGGGCGGCTTCGACCTTTGCATCCGATCTGCAGAACGCCCTCATGCCGATGATCCGCAAACCAAGTGGCGGATTTCAGACCATCAAGGAGGTCGTCGGATGCTATTGCGCCGTCGTAGATCACCTGACGCGTGATTATAAGCCGCTGATTCAGTTGCTCAAGGCCTGTGCAGGTGAGCTATCCTAGCAAGTCTAGCTGATTGAAAGGGAATATCCGGACGATGAAGCCAACCTTAATCGAGGAGACGAATCTGCAGATACAGATGCAGGCGGGGATGACGATGTATATATCGGCATTGATTGTAGAACACTGCAATCTCGATGCGGTCGCAGAGGATGACACAGGTGAGCGCTTTGACCTAGACTACATGAACCCAGCCACGAGACTGCCTGGTGATGTGGGACCTCCGTCGCATACGGTAAAGGCAGGAGTTGAGCTGAGAGAGCATAGGCATCAGGCAAGAGCTCAGCAAGATTGGCGATGTAAGTGCGCAACTTCCGACCAGGCTGACAATAGCTACCCATCTCCGAATATTTCTATGACATGTTCCTCGACTTCTCGCGGATGCCTCTACCACAGGCGTCCCCGACGACTTGTCTCGGTACGTCAAGCATGTCGACGTGATACTAAGATCAGGCTGCTTGTTCCGTGCGTATCCGGCTCTCGTCTTGACGGATAAGGCTTCGGAATGGATGGGAAGGGTCTTCGCTTCGAAAGATATGGACAACCGCGCTCGGGTCTTGGGAGTGATTCACGAGTTCTTGGCGTCCGAGGTAGAACGGAAAGCCTCGGGAGGTGAGGTCCCCCTCACGAAATTGAGCTAATGTTAGCGAAACATCAGCGGGACATGCAAAGTTTGATTGGTGGTACGACGGAAATGTCTGAGTCAGGGTGAGCGAGTGCAGTCGTAGCGTGGCTGATTGATAGTATTTCGACGGCCGTTATCCAACGCAACATACAGCATATCCTGGACGGTGCCATATCGCAGCATCCCGCCACGCAGAGTACTGCCCTAGACGTGCTATCCTTCAGTGTCAACCAGGGCCTTTCCCATCCTCTCCAGGTGAGTCGGGCTGGATCGATCATGCTGATGGCAGTGTCTGCCTGTCATCATCTCGCTCGAGACCTGCGAAGACCCGGCTATCATCGATCGTGCGCTCGCTCTCCATTATATCCTTCATACAAAGCACTCTACTCTGGTCAACGTCCGATTCCTTGAGTTCACAAAGGACTCCTACGAGTATCAAAGGACGATTACCTCTGAAGTCTCAGGTACGATACATTTTACATGGCGTGACTGACGACAGGTCATCGAAACGGTACAGCGTTGCTGGCAGCTTGGTACGGTCTGATCAGCAAGCAACGGGCTTGGCGGCACGATTTCATACGGGCTCTTAGGCGGGCATTTGACTATGACCTAGGTGGGAAGCTCGTCGTGAGTCCGCTCAATTCGAATGGCCATAAAGCTGATCCTTCAAGCCTGACGTTGGCTTCGTGCTGTACCTCGCGGATAATCTGTCGACCCTCGACTACAAGCTACAGGAGGAGCCTATGACCGTTATTCAGCAGCTCAGCTCGGTCGTGTCGACTTGCACGCAGCTTGCCAGCATTCTCGAGACCGCATCAGTCGAGGGTCATTCCACTAATCCTCTCGACGATGCAGCCATCACTTTGGACGAAGTGAGTAACAGACGTCGTCTCGGTGCTGAGCATACAGGGAGGGACCGAAGTCAAAGCGAGAATTCTCATCCACGCTACCATCATCGTCGGCCTCGCTATGCTCACCAAGAACCATCTTCTCGACCTATACGGTCTCGCCGAAGAGTGAGTGCTGCGAAGGTGTACTGAGCTGACGAGCTAGCAAATGCCTGAAACATGTCTCGGGCAAGAAGTCCGCCCTCGGCGATAAGCCAGCAGTCCGAAAGCCGCACGCAGCAGTCATCCTCAACATCGATCGTATGCCCCTCGTCCGGGGAGTATCGACAGTCGGGGATTTTGGCGAGCAGCAATCCACAGTGAGTCGGACGATCCTGATGGTGTCTGATGGGATACAGTTTTTGCAGATGTTACAGGAAGATGGATCGTTTGGGGATATCGACATGTAGATACCATTCGTTATGCCAACATCACGATATCCTTCGCGTTCAGCCACGAGTGGTATTGGTTCCTGCTCCAGCTGAAGCGCCGATTCTCGTCTTCGAGGAGCTGAAGCCTGCGATCCGAGCCATTCTCTCCATTGCGCTTGCTGCACGGGTCTCCCTTGCCCTGTCCGCCTTACAAATTCGATTGCGGTGGCGTGACTATTCTGAGATTTCGGCATGCTGAACAGTAGGATGACATTCGGAAGGTGGGTGAATGTCTTGAAACTGATCCGACGGCTTTGGAAGGATCGCAGGCCGGCAAGGATATTCAGAGCAGCTTTATCAGACCGTGTTTCAGCTGGACTTACGGCAAAGGTGAGTGGCAGTTTCATTTCTTGTCTTCTTGGAATACAAGACCTATTTCTGTCTTACAGGACCCGTTCTCTGTTTAGGTCCCTTTCACTACCTCTTGCGTAAGAGATGAAAACAACTCCCCTGTGATGATCCCCATTGTGCGCTTGGCTTCACAAGGATTGATACCACACAAACATCTTGAGGAGCGTTGTGGCTCCAATCCTTGACCTATCCAAAGCAATAGCAATGTACACATAGACCTGTCTAAGCGAGTGATAACCACGGCACTCATCTCTGGTATACTTTGTTGTATTCGGCTGCTGCTCTTTAAAAGAGGCTATTGTGCTTCACCCACAGACAAGTCCTCTGCTTACGATGAAACGCAAAAGGAGGTGCAGCTTGTGGAACATACTAGATGATGTGCATCAACCTACATTGTGCCTATCACTCAACATGCAGCTTCATGGAGGTTATCAACCCAAGCGGGATGAAGGCAGGTGTGAGCGGTTGCCCAAACCTTGGGTTGATGATGGACCAAGTTTTTGACAGGCAACATCATGTACCTCAAGTCTCTCTCAACAGGCGATCAACTCCGTTCCTATCACGCATACGAAATTCCCGGACAACACGATCGACACGCGACTCCCAGCCATCCCACCCGCTGCTCAATGTAGGTCTTTACCTTTGAGACGATGGCTCATTGATGTATTTCCCCTTGATGATGCCAACCCGACGTGTTTCCCCTTGATGATGCCAACCCGACACCGCCCCCCCTTGAGGCATTCTTATGATCAATTCAATATATATATACCCATCAGACCTTGATGACAGAATCGTCCTGATTTTGGTTGGTATGACTCGTGATACTAGGGGCAAGATGATATCTGGCCGTTGTAATCGGAAATTGATGCTGCCCTCCAGGAATTGTCTCTGGAATGGAAGTTCCAAAAGACTGCTTGGCAATACTGTGACTCCCACTCCCATAGTCTGACTAAACGTATTCTGATTGG
>JAABUI010001868.1_pt1 | contig 11929 bp, 11 predicted proteins | sample 5559111 | NCBI WGS metagenome assembly JAABUI01 (sample SAMN10711870, study PRJNA513365) | rock metagenome | isolation source: Antarctica rocks | place: Antarctica: Victoria Land, Buttleship Promontory
GTCCGCAGGCATGCTCTACACGACATCAACTTTTGTCACTGGGCTCACGGCCGGGATAACTTTGCCTTATGCTTTGCAAAGTTTGGCAAACCGTATGAGACGACGTATGGCCAGGTCTCCGCTATGCAAGGTCGGTCTGTGTCAAGAACTCGCTTTACAGTAATGTTTCAGTAATACACTAAGTGACCGGCTTTGTCGAAGCCTTGAATCTCTTCACTTCTTGCTCATAAGCTAGCTGAAACGACCTGCAAGTCTATGAAAAAATACTGTACTTCAGGTGCAACCTCAAGTATATACTCGATGGTCACATGTTTGATCAGGCACTTGCATGGTTTTGAATTGCATCGTTGAAACCATGCATCCTCCTACAGTGTGTCGTGCATGGAAGCCTGGAACAGGTGCTCCCACTGGGTTTGCATTTTGTACCCAAAAAGAGAGCTTCTAATACACTCAAGCACTCAATAAAGGTTGCTTTCAAACATTAATTGCACAGACACTTAACATGGACAAACCAGGCCAGGCACATTTGCTGAGCGTGCTTTATCTTTTGCTGTCATCAAGAGCAGCAAGCCGTGTGACTTTTGAGATAAAAATGAAACATCATTGCAAGCTGGTTTGAACCGTTGTGTTGTGCACGACAGAAAAACATAATGTCATAATCAATTGTCTATATCTTCAGAGTAAGTGCAATGCAACCCATCATGATGCACCAGATGAGAAGCTTTGCACATCTTTGAAGCGAGTTTGCCTGTCAGATGAGTGGGCTCAATAAAACAAGTCACAGGATAGGCTTGCATCATGAGCAGTAGTGCTGCTTAGAAACTGAGCTTCCTCCTTAGATGCTGGTATCACAGCTCTAGTGACGTCATGCATCAAAGGCAGCTCTTGAACCAATGTAAGGCGGTAATTGTCGCTTGTTTGCTTTTTTAGCATATAGCCATATCGGACTTTGCCAAATGCTTGTCTGGACTCAAAATCCAAACTCGAACATGTGAGCGTTCTTTTACAATCACACTCAGATGTCCATGAAACAACCATATGGAGGTATGAGTCAAGCTATGCCAACAATTGTCTGGACTAAGAACTCAAATCTGCAAACATGTGAGCATGATCTAACAATCACATCATGTTCAAAGTGTCCAGAAGACAAACAAGCTTGGGCCACCTGCTGCACCAGCTTTTGTTGCCGTCTCCTGCTTCTTTTGCTTGTCTGAACTAGCTGAGCTTGCATCCTCACTCAAGCTTTGTACATCACCCTTTCCCAAAATCCAGTCACTTTTCTGCTCACTCAATTGTGATATTGTAACCAAAGTTCCAGATTTACGTATTCCTGGACTGAGCAAATCTATCACCATTCGTAATTCTGCCAACAGCCTCAGCCAAATTGGAAACAGACTGAACAAGTTGCATATTGACAGCTTGCTAAGTTCGACTTGACATCAAAGCTCGCTGTTGGGTTTTGCCGGTCTGACTTGCGAAGGCTATATATACTGAGCTACAACATTTGGTGAAACCCAGTCAAGGCAATCACAATTCTTGCAAGCGTAATCCGGCTTTGTGTGCAGCTTTGTTTGCAAATCTGGCTGGTTGCTGCTGTACACTTGCCCCTCATTGCAGGCAAGCTATCAACAACAGCATCAGGCCTTTTTGTTTTGACATGGTGTCCGACATACAACCCCTAAATACAAGGGGTTGAGGTCTAGCATTTACCCCATCCGTTCCAGCGTCAGCTGTTGGTTATTATTTGCATTTAAGAAGCCATTTGATACTGGTAAGCCCTCTTCCTCTACTCCCTGCATGATGTCCTGTTGTGCAACAGCTGCAGAGTACAAGTCTCCATGTCCCCCGTGAGCACTTTGTAGCAAAGGCTCCAATACAAGAGGGAGAGCTAGAGTGTCAGCTATTGTTTAAATTAGCTATATGCAAGTGAACAGTATTAGATCACCAAGCCTCAACTGGCAGCAATAAGCCAGCTGGTTACTGGCTAGTCATCCATTATGTCTGTCCATTATGTCTGTCCATTATGTCTTCAAGACACTAAGCATTCTTGCAGCTTTTGAACAACATGGTTCTTCACGTATGTCCTCAACACAATTGCTCTTGCAAGTTGACACCCAGACTGTGCAACTCATCATGACAAGTTGACATGTAGCAAAACTGCATGTCTTAAGCAATTGAGGCATGCAAGACTAGGTGGGATGAATGGTCCGACTGTCTGGCTCGACACCAAAGTCTTCATAGATGAAGCGCGTCGCAGAGATGGATGTTGCGCCATCTTTGGGGAAGTTGATGAGCACTCCGTGATGACATCTCAGCTTGGACATGTACTCTCTGATCTGAGTCCCATGATTTTTCTGGAGCCTCGTAACATTTTTCAGCTCAACAACAACCACGTTGTTCACAAACAGATCATATCTTCCGTTGAGATTAACGTTGATTGGCACCTGCCCTTCTGTCAGCACGCTGTCTGAACCATAAACCTTGTCTAGCAAATCCTTCAGCTTTGACTGACCAACAAGCTCTTTTCGGATGACCCTGTTGCAGCCTGTTGGCTCAAAGTCAGCATAAGCAACCTGTGCTAGGTCGACAACCTTCTGGATGATGAGCCTGGGGTTCTGCAACACACACTTGGTTACAAATTGTATCAAAGCTTTACTTGCGTCTATCAGCTTATGCATGAGAAGTGACTTGATGATGGTGGTCGACATGATGACTATTGCTCAGACTTTTCTGCACACGAAGCGGGATGAAACTCAATTGGCTGACGCACTTGCATAGATGCAACCAGACAGCAACATGTGCAAAAAATGTATCAAGACCTGGTTGCAATCACACCTTGGCGGAAGGCCTTGCAGCCCCAAGCCCTGGGCCTTCCCTCCCCCCACCACCACCACTTGGTGGGCCACTTGCTGCACCAGCTTTTGTTGCCATCTTCTGCTTCTTCTGCTTGTCTGAACTAGCTGAGCTTGCATCCTCACTCAATCGCTTGTTTGCCTGCTGCTTGGGTGCAGCTTTGGATGTTGGCTTCTTTGGCTTCAACGCAGAGTCATTCTGCTGCGTGTTGACACCTTGAGCAGAAGCTGCCTTCTGGGCAGATTTTGGCTGCTTTGCCTCTGAGCTGGCAGCCTCCCTTTCTGCACTCTCCATTCGATCGTTTTCATCTTCATCAGAGACCTCGTCCCTATTCACCTGAAACAAACAATGCCACAACACAAGTGAGGCCCATTGTAAATGAACGGGGCTACATGTGTGCTGATGATTGCATGGCAAATAATGCACACCAACACCTGTGCTTAAGCAACAAAACCTATATCATTATCATCTTGCACAGCGCAATATAAACGTGTGCAGCCTTACTTGCTGAGCCCAAGCACACAAAAGCTCCCATTGCAGTTGCTTGACTGTGGCCTGACGCTTCTCCCTTTTGACCTCGTCAATGTTGGCATTTTTATTATTCTCCAAGACTCTCGTCACAAGGCACCTCTCCAAGAATTTCTTGTCGAGTTGTTGCTTGTGTAACAGGTCATATGGTTTGAATGTAGCCAGAATCTTGTCAATCATGACGCTTTCTCCTCCACCTACAGGCTGATTCTTGCAAGCCTTTTCATACAAAGACTTGAGCTTTTCTGCTTGCATGTCGCTGCGTAACAACTCAGCAGCAGCATTCTTCATTTCATTTTTCTTGCCCTTCCAGTCACCAAAGGCTTCCTGCTCAAGACCACCATCGACAATCAGCATGCAGGCAAAGACATGGGCATTGACAGCATCAAGAGTTGCCAAACCAGCAATTGATGTTTACCAATGCAGATGTATACATTTTATCTTGCTCACGCTTGATGTCAGCCTTTTGTTCCTTGCAGAGCTGCTTCTTTGCTGGTTGATTGTGCTGCATATCCTGTGTGATGCAATGGCAACATGTGGGTTAACCATTCAACCAAATGGACAAGTAAGCATTGAGCAGAGCAATCACAAACTGCACTCATATTGCTAGCATCGCTTACGCTTGCCCAGATTTGCAAAACGGTATCCTCGCATTCTGCTCTGTTTGGACAGTGTCCCTCAAACTTGGGATCAAGGTGTGCTAGCAGAGCCTTGACCTCATCGGCATAGCATGCTTTGAGCAGCTTTGCGGGGCCACCAGGGCCTTGCAAAGCCCTTGGAACATGGTGTGAAAAAAGTGGTATTCCCAGCTGCGTTTGGAGTGCATCAGTGTCCTCATCATCCATTGCTTGCAACCAGTTCCACACACTTTGCCAAGAAGTGGCTGAAAACTTTAATGACCGTCTCTGCAAAGCGCGTATATTCTCAGCAAAATGCTGCAGACCTGAGTTGTGCCATCCTTGTCGCTTGACTGTCACACATGCAAATGCAGCTTGCAAATTCAGGCTCACATGGGGTCATAGCGCAACGCTGATTGGCTTGCACTCACCAGGTCTCTAGCGGTCTGCATCGCCATGTCCTCAAGATCTAGGTATTCCCGAAATTCTCTACTGAATGCCTTGATGTTCGAGGTAGGTCCCTAAGCATCAAGAACAACAGTCAATCATTGCCTTGACTTGTGATAAAGTTAACAAATATCTGCAGTCCCGACCTCGAACCAGTACTCCAACATCCACTTCCTTAGCTCGCTTTCGTCAGCGTCATACAGTGACTCACTCAGGAACTCCGGAGAAATGGATTCTTCGAAAAACATCACCATGCTCTTTTTTTGCATGAGCTTGAAATTGCCGGCAAGCTCGTCAGGGGAGTATTGTTCTTGCAGTGCATTCAAGATGAGCCTGGGTGCTGCCGCAATATCACTGCTGCTATTGAGCGGGACGCTTGGAGCATATCCTTTCACAATCAGTTTCAAGCCGTTTGGCTCAAGAAGACTCAGAAAGCGTTCAGCCCTGCGCTTGACGTTCGAGGTCCAGCCACGCTGAGGTGGCATCCTTGCTGACGCAAACTCACGCTCGAACAAGTCCTCTCAAGGAGTTCAGGTGCAATAATTTCATGTTCTTGACCATTTGCGTTGAGATTGATTTACGCCTGCAGTTTTGCGCAGTTCTGCAGTTCACCTGAAGCTCGAGGGCTGTATGCGTCTGTCTAGTATGAGCGTAGAAATACAGCGTACATACGCCGTTTTGGATTATATGCCAAAATCCCGGCGTACAGGAGGGTTGTTTACAGTCGTTTTCTGCGGCGGTGCCACTCAGGTAGCTCAGCAACACACCTGGATGCTTGTGGAAGCACCGGACCGCAAAGCCATAATCGCGCAACCTTGCGCCGTTATCGTGTGCAGTGCTATTAGGCAGAAACAGTAAGAAAAGCAGAGGCCCAAATTGGGAAGCTGTGTTGCGCTCAACAAGTATACACAATGCTACCGTCAGATGGTCAACGTCTGTGGCAAATCAGGCCAGCTGTTAAGCGTAGTATCCAGTGTTTACAGCAGACCAGCACGCAAGCAGTGGAGCTGTTTGCAAAAGAACTACCAAAAGCCTGTTGCCTGCACAAGCTCTCCCTGTGACACAGGCAGAGCCTGCGCAGGCAGCACACCATGATTTCTTGTCAAACCACTTGCAAAGGCTTCTACAGCATAGTGCACTACCTCTGAGAAATTTCCAGGGTCTGGCCCTCCCCTTGCCCCTTGACTGCACACTGTGCAGCCAAGCTGACAGTCAGCAGTTGAGCTGAGCTGAGCTTTACAGCTGCAGCTGAGCTGACAAGCTGCACGTGAGCCAACTTATTGCAGATGAGCTTACAAATTGCAGCTGAGCTTACATGTCATATAGCAGCTGAGCTGAGCTAAAATACCACAGCTGCAACACAGATTGGCTTCGCTTGATGGGAGCTGCAAACATCCTGTACTTTGGTTTTGCTGCCCATTGAGAGGCTGCGCGTCACAGTTCTGTCTGTACTCATCTAGAGCTCCCAAATCGCACCCAGCGTTACCACTTGCAACACCCACAAAATCATCAAAATATGCTAGTCTGGCATAATCTGGTTCTTCGGCAATTCTGAATGTCGAAGCCTTGGAAGGCTTGTTCTCATGAGCGTTTCTTTATGCAGATGATGTTGACCGATGTGTGGCAAGTGTGGCAAGGCTAGAAAACAAACTTTATCCTAAAATAAAGTTTTCACAAACACATGGTGGAGTTTGTTCAGAGACTGTTGGGATGCGGAATCACAGGCCACAATCACAATGATCCCCTACCTGCAGGAGAATCAAGCTTCTGTCAGGAGTTCTCTGCTTTGTATCACAATTCCTGAAGCTCGAGCTCGAAGGTCATACAGCTGATGTTCCCCTACAGAAGATACCAACAAGGGTTTTGTTGTGTCAATCTGACAAACTGTTCAAAACTGTACTAACAGGGTGTTGCTGACAGCTCAGATGATAAATTGCAGTTGAGCTGACAGCTGAATTGACAGGTGGTAGCTGAGCTGACAAAGTGCACCCGAGCTGACACATGGCAGTCGACCTGAGCGGACCTATCGCAGCCGATTTGACATGAAAAAGCTGACAGATTGCAGCTGAGATGTCAAGTTGCAGTTGAGATAACAGCTGAGTTGACAGATAGCAGCTGAGCTGACACATTGCAGTTGAGCTGAGCTGACATATCGTGACCGAGTTGACATAACACAGCTGACATGACAAGTTGCAGCTGAGCTGACGAAGTGCACCTGAGCTGGCACATTGCATGTGAACTGAGCTGACATGTCGTAGCCGATTGGACATAATAAAGCTGCCCTGACAGACAGCTGAGCTGACAAGTGGCAGCTGAGATGACAAGCTGCAGCTGAGCTGACAGCTGAGCTGATACATTGCAGGTCGATCTTTCCAAAGCTTCTTTCGACCTTGCTTCACCATGTCCCAAGCAGGTCTTCTAGGAAGATCACACATTTAGGGACCCCCATTTCAAGTTGCATAGCAGCACAAACAACAGTCTTCAGCCATACATGGGCGTTGCCTCATGAGCATTTGGTCACTTCTGGATGAATGCTCTTCCAGCATGGACGAACGACATGTCTCAGAAAGGCGCACAACTGTCCATCTTGATATAGCCATATGGTTCAATCAAACAGTTACTATTGACTATCTTGCAATGCTTTCGATAGCAATTCACTTTCAAGAAACAGTACAGCGGTAGTTGATTTTGGATATGGTAGACGAAATTCTAGTGCAGATGGAGACTCGATTGTGCATGATATGCCAGATGCAAAAATTGAATATCCTGACAATTTTTGATGTCAAAAAAAGATCGGACAAAATTGCTGACGTTGATATACCCAAATGGTCGAATCGAACAGTTCTCATGTTTGTTGACTTATCGAATATCTTGGGATGTTTTCAAGAACATGTAAATACGTCATCAAGCCTGACCAACAACAGGATATGACATTACTGAATTTTCATTGATTCAAACACGACACCAGCAGTTGCAGCACAACATATTCCGCCATGTTGCTCAATATGACAGCTACCATCAATATGTAAAACATTGCTGTATCAACAGAGGTCAAGGGCGATGATACAGGCAACAACAGCATCCTCTTGCTCGGTGAGATGTGGGCGTTGCCTTCTGTAAAGATCCTCATAAGATTGTGGGTAATTGGTCTTCCAGCATGGCCGCAAGACATGGCTCACAAAGTACATCAAACTGTCCACTTTGCAATCTGTCGGCTTTGGCTGCAAGTAATCAGCTCAACTGCTGTTTGTCAGCTCGGCTGCCACGGTCCCAGTCAACTCAAAACTGTCAGCTCAGGTGCACACCATTCAGCCCCGCTGGAGTTTTCAGCCCGTCTGCAACCAGATAGCTTGGCTGCAATCTGTCGCCTCCTTTGCAGCTCTGCCCTGCACTATGTAAGTCCAGCGGCAGTCTGTCAGCTCAGCTGTCATTTGTAAGCTCAGCTGCAATCTATCTACTCTAACGTATTCTGTCGTGCAATTGATCTGCTGTGACAGACCAGCTGCAAAACATCAGCTGAGCTGTAAAGTGCAACCTCCTCTGCAGTCTGTCGTCTCAGCTGCAATCTGTCTGCTCAGTCATGATCTGTCAACTTGGCAGCAGTCTGTCAGCTCAGTCAGCTCAGTTGCAAATTGTCTGCTCAGCTCAGCTCAGCTGCTATCTGAAGGCTCAGTTGCAACTCGTCAACTCAGCTGTCAGCTCAGCTGCAACATGTCAGCTCAGCTGCAAATTGTCAGCTCGGCTGCACCCTGTTACCTGAAATAAAAGTTGCCATCTCAGCTGCAACAAGTTGGCTGAGCTGTAGTCTTTCTGCTCATTTGTACCCTGTCCGCTCGGCTGCAGTCTGTCAGCTCAAGTGTGTTCTATCAGCTTGGCTGTGATCTGTCAATTTGGCTGCGATCTGACAGCTTGGCTGTGAAATGTCAGCTCAAGTGCAACAGATTACTCAGACGCAATCTGTCAGTGGAGCTGCCACTTGTCCAGTTTGCTGTCAGCTCAGCTGCGCCCTGTAGCTCGGTATCACAACGCAAATTTGCGTTGTGCCTGAAACGGTGCGCCTGCTCATCTAAAAAGATAGCAAGTTTTGGGATATTCATTTCGTGTGAGTAATGTGAAGCCTATTGAAAGGCTATCATGGGGCTTATTCGCTTTGTTACATATCCATAATCCACCATTGGTGTCACCGTTCTTACCAACGAATCATTATGCATCTGCCTAGGCATTGCATTGCATGTGAGACACCTTTCGCCAGATATTCCATCCAGATGAGCATGCACGATTGTTATGCACATCTGAGGGCCACACTGGGAAAGGGCACGTCAAAGGTGCGCACGGGGGCCTTGCTATGCAACGAGGGCGTGAGTAATTGCATGACATTGGCAAATTTGATTTTCTTGTCATTCTGTATTGATTTTGCAACAACAAAGTTGCTGGTCTGATGGCTGCAAAAGCAATGACAGAATAAAGTATAGTCATGATGTGCTATCATGCAGCCTGCCTGCCAAACAAGACAGACAGACAGAGAGTGCGATGAGACCACGCTTTGGCTGAGTTGGGCTGTATTGCCCGCAGCAAGACATTGTAGAGTTTCTCAAAGAGGCAGAAGACGCCATCAGGAGCTTTCATGCCACACAGGCAGGTACAGGTTGATCCGCTGCTCACATCAATGACAGATACAGTGGATATTGGATACGTTGCCGAATAAACAGGCCCACCCTCACCCTTATTCAGCAGCAGAATATCTCATATCAACATTCAATATTCAATATATTTTCTTTCCACAAAAAAGGTTGATTGGCAAACCTCAACATGCAACAACAGAATTGTCTCAACTAGAAACGTGAGAACTTGCTGAATAATTGAATATCTGGCAAAATTTTATTCACATACAATGCTGGCAGATGCATAATGATGCACTGCTCAAATCAAGGGGAACCACTGTGGATATTGGATATTCCGCAAGAGAAACGAAGACAGACTGGCCCTTGATGAGGCACAACAACTTACATGTAGTATTTGAGTATGCACTTATTTCCCCCCCCCCCCCAGAAAAGGTTGGTTGGAAAGCCTCAACTTGCAACAGCTAAATGGTTAAATCAGAAATATGGCAAACCTTTGAATATTGAATATTATTATATTCAATATTCCATGGTCTGCGTGAACCATTAGATGAACCAGTGATTGGTGAAGTGGAGGGCGCAGCACGTCAGATCATCAATTGATGATGTATCACAGAATTCAGGGTGCAGTCAGCAGCCCCTGTACAACAAGTGTCAGCAGCGCATGCTTTGATCTGAGTGTTGCACTGGATAGGGACATAGGCTGTGGTTCCAGTGCACAACGATAACAAGGGCAGTAATATCAATGATTGTTTTCGTCAGCAGTTATCATGCAGAAAGCATCAGTGTGAAAGAACTCAGCTGTGTATGCATTGATGTTATGCGCTTCGGAGTGCTGCACTGAAAAAGGGCACATATACGCATGTTTCATCATCAACTGATGATGTATTACAGAGGCCACATTCAGCAAGCTTCAGTGGCAAGACATGTCATCCTGAGCTGATGGTGGTGTATGAGCAATGATGAAGGCACTGTGCGTTGGTGCCAGCAACTTAACCCTGACAAGTCGAGTTGAGCTGGCAGCAACTGGACGTTTGGCAGTGAGCTGACAGATTACAGCTGAGCTGACATATCACAGCCAAGCTGACAGAACACACTTGCATTGACAGACCACAGCCGAGTGAACGGGGTTCAAATGAGGAGACAGACTACAGCTCAGCCAACACGTTGCAGCTGAGATGACAAGTATCATCTGAGCTGACAAGTTGCAGCTGACCTGGCAGCTGAGCTGACGAGTTGCAATTGAGCCTTCTGGTAGCAGCTGAGCTGAGCTAAGCTGGGCAGACACATCGCAGCTGAGCTGCCGTGCTGGCAGACTGAACTAACAGACTGCTGCCAAGCTGACATATCATGACCGAGCGGACAGATTGCTGAGATGACAGATTGCAAAGGAGCTTGCAGTTCATAGCTGAGCTGATGCCTTGCAGCTGGTCTGTCACAGCAGATGAATTGCATGACAGAATACGCTAGAGCAGATAGATTGCAGCTAAGCTGACAAAATACAGCCGAGCTCACAGACTACAGCTGGACTGACATAATGCAGGCAGAGCTGCAAAGGAGGCGACAGATTGCAGCAGTGCTGACTGACTGCAACCATGCCAACTGATTGCTGAAAAGCTGCAGCGGGGCTTAAACGTGTGCACTTGAGCTGACAGTTTGAGATTGACTGGGAATGTGGCAGCCGAGCTGACAAAATGCAGCTCAGCTGACCAGCTGCAGCCAAAGCCAACAGATTGCCAAGTCGACCAAAAAGATTAAGTGCAACTGTCAGATTGCAGCTGAGCTAACAGGTCAAAGCTGGACTGAGAAATTGCAGGGGTCCTGGATGTGTGCAGCGCAGCCGACAGTGTGCGGCCATAGCTGACAGACTGCAGGCGAGCTTACAGTTTGCAGCTAAGCTGAGCTGTCTAACTTGACAGGTTGCAGCCAAACTGTCAGGCTGACGAAATGCAGCTGGTTGCTATGCATGTTGGATTGATATGCTGAAAGCATCGCAAGAGATTCAATGATTGCAACCCAATGGTAGTTGTTCGATTCTCCATTTGGCTATATCAACGTCAGCAGTTTCATCCAATCTTTTTTTGACATTAAAGAAATCCTGGATATTCAATTTTTGCACCTAGTATATTCTGCACAATCAAGTGTCCATCTGCACTAGATTTTCGTTCACCATATCCAAAATCCACTACCGCTGTATTGCTTCTCAAAAGAGAAATGCGATGCATCTCCAGTGTGATGTTGAACGCATCTCAAGATACTCATTTTATAAATATTATTTATTATTCAATTTTGCATCTAGTATATCCTACACAATCAAGTGTCCATCTGCACTAGGTTTTGGTTTACCATATCCAAAATCCACTACCGCTGTATTGCTTCTCAAAAAAGAAATGCGATGCATTTCCAGTGTGATGTTGAACGCAGCTCGATATATTCATTTTATAAATGATTTTTATTATTGTTCGATTTTACCCTTCCGCTATATCAACGTCAGCAGTTTCATCCAATCTTTTTTGACATGAAAACAATTCTGGATATTCAATTTTGCATCTAGTATATCCTGCACATTTTATTTATCTATTCGATGTTTAAGCATAGAACATAGAACATAGAGCAAATTTGTTCTAGCTACACCTTTTTCGGCAGCTGCAAACGTCCAATAGCGCTACTAGCTGGCAACAACCGTTTGATGACTTTTGTGAATGTTGCCGTTTCATGCATTTTGAATGCTGGCAAGGGTGGCAAGGTTCATATACCCATATAGAAAGGCAGAATCAAGACTAACTCACAAGATGGAATCAGCAGTGAAAGCACTCGTTTCAAAACGATATCCCTGTACAACCCTCAACTTGAGTTACGAAAACG
>JAABUI010001869.1_pt1 | contig 11928 bp, 12 predicted proteins | sample 5559111 | NCBI WGS metagenome assembly JAABUI01 (sample SAMN10711870, study PRJNA513365) | rock metagenome | isolation source: Antarctica rocks | place: Antarctica: Victoria Land, Buttleship Promontory
GATGTAGTTCAAAGCTCTTCGGAATGCACCGCGCATCGACTTTGGTGTACACACTACTGTCCATCGCAGACACCAGGAGCTATCACCTCCCTAGCAAGAACAGAGACAAAGAAACGTAGAATCCGATACAACATCCTCACTAATCCAGCCGACAACGATAACCAACCCAACTAACTCGCTCTCCGCTTCTGATCTCCTCACATGGCGTGCGCCTCTTCAACTTGCAGCGTCGCGATTCCATCCATAAGATCGCCGTCAAACATCTTCGGCACCGGCTTCCGTCGACCCCTCGCTTGGGGTTGAGGGCTCCTCGACAACTCTGCAGTCGGTGTGTCACTGAGCAAGACGGTCCCCTTCGAACTCCAGGATGTCTGTGAATCATCGCTTAATCCCATTCCCAGCCCTGCAGGAGATTCTGGTGGGAAATAGCTTGATGGTGTTTCCAGTCCTCTAATTCGAGTAGCGGAGGTGGGAGTGGTGGGTCCGGCACTCGATTCGCGGGAATGGACCGATCTGGCGGATAGGGGTGGGAAGTAGCTGTCCCTCATTGAGACGACAGGTGTAACTTGATTGGAGATACGTCGTAGGCCAGCCAGAGTCTTCCCGGCGACCCGGGAGAGGCGGCCAGTCGGAGTTACCGGGGAGCTGTCCGGGCCAGATGTCGAGGATGACATGGATGTTGATCGAGATGGACCGGCGGATGGATTGTAGGCGTAATTGTTGGGAGTAGGTCGAGGAGCGGTAGGGTGGAGGGTGAACCCAGTTGGGGTGTAGACATGGCTAGGAAAATGGCTGGGTCGAGGGCCTTCTGCGCCTGGAAACGTCGTAGCTGCGAATTCGTCAGCCTAATTCACGACGTATACTTCGAGGAAACGCACGAGTATAGACACCACTTGTGCTCCGCTTCGCATCCGCACCATTTCTGACCTTGTAAGGATCCCGATCGAAACCCCTAGACTTCCGTCCAAATCGTACTGTGTCCGTAGTGGGCGAGACGATAGGATTGGGACTCTCGATTTCGGATGAGGAGCCGGATGAGAGGCTAGGTGTGTCGTCGCTCGGCTGCACGAGAGGCTGGTCCACCGGAAGGAGGTAGAGTGATGAATTGCGCTCGGCCGGCATCGGCGGGGCAGTCGATCGAAGGCGGGAGCGAGGAGGGACGGCGGGTGAGGGCATGTCGGAAACGGGCTCCTCGTAAGTCTAAGGATTCGGTGATGTAAGCAAGGTAAGGAACATGGAGCACGAGGTCGATAATCAAGAGAAAGGAAGAAGGGGATCTGGAACTGGAGCGACGACGTAGTGGCCGTGGGTCCCGGTGGCAGTAATTACTGCGCCCGGCCCGATTACCGCTGACCGTCGATGGCGAGTCACCGACGACTCGCCACGAGTGCGGCGCTGTGGACTCGTGGGGATGTGAAGAGATGCGGGATAGAGAGTAATGAGATTATCGAAATGCCAGCTGGCTGCCATCCCAGCCATTCGATGCCGCTCCACCAATGATAGCACGGGAAAGGATGAGAAAGACAAAAAAACCCACCTTTGACCAGATCTCTGACCTCATCCCCAGCCCCTTCAATGCCTTCTCAAGCAGCTTGCTTTCCTCGCCTGGCATAGTCGACCCCAGAACGATTGCACTGGTCAATCGATTGCGCTCCTTTTGATCCCGTTGGACCCTTGCTTTAGTCGTGTGATGCGCCGAGACGAATAGTTCCTCCCAGATATCGATGTGAGCTTGAGTATCGAAGAAAGCGTATTGCGGGATATTGAAGCACGAGGCCGAGGCTGGCGGGTAACTGTGTCTGGCGGGAAAGGTGACGGAGGTATTGTATGGGGAATTACTCCCGTCCGCTGGTAGGTAGAGGGACGACTCTCGCGGAGCGACGTTCGGTGGGCTTGAGTATACGCTGCGAGGCCGAGGACGACGAGTACGAGTTTGGCGCCGTAATGTTGGGATTGGCGGTGTTGGCTGCGATTCGTTGGATTGAGTGAACACGGGACGACGGGAGAGGGTCATGTTTGATTTAGCCGGGTTTGGGAAGTTTGGGTTCGGCCACGTGCAGTGGCTGGTGCTCTGAACTATATGTCGCTCTCAATTCATGTATGACAGCCAAAAGTCGAGATGGGAATCTTCGTCGCATACATATACACGCGACTCATCGAGCGGCGTGTGCTCAATCGTACTAGCTGAACCCCCGACCCTCGATAACGCGGTGATTGCCCCAAGCAACCCAAAAACGGGGGTCGCGGACTTCATCATCGCCGCTAAATTCCTCCCACGCATTAACCGCACAAACAAGCTTTCGTGAAATCGGCTACGAAGCCTCAAAAAAACAAAGGGTGGTATACGTAAGTCAAAATTTCCTCGATCACTCAGGGAAATCTTGTTTTGGGGCGATGACAAACTTGACTGCTTGTTCCGTCGGAAATGGTCGTGATCGGCGAGTGGCGCAGGACCGGGCAAGACAACTGCCGCAGCACCGGAATCTCCGGGTTGTCGTTTCGAATAGCATCCCAGGTTGCCTTTGCGGATTCTGATAACGGCCTTCAGTGAACGAGTTGTACTGTGTGAAGTTCCTGGAACGACGACTCTAATATCCTGAAGAGCGCTTTTGTACCTGATCGAACGTGGATATCCCAAAACACTTCGGATGCAGTCGGACAGTAGAATGAAGACGCAATCACCGGAACGAGATTGTTCCCGCAGAGACTCTACGTGTTGAGAGGATAGGAACAGCCAGGAAGTAGGGAGCTCAAATGGGGTTCTGAGCAAAGCGTCAATAAACGTACGATTGCCGGTTTGGATAGCATATTCAGCTCGTAAGCTACGACAATCGACAACGTTCGTGCCTCGGTATACCACCAGTAACCTCGGAACTAGATCACGCTGTGCGACGGCTCAGACATACTCGAAATGGCGGTGAGGAGACAAGAAAGCGGGATTGACCTTGGGCGGTTCTCCGCTCTTTATTAAAATTGTGACCTCTGCGACGGAAGGCTGGAATACAAAGGTGACAGCTTCTTGGCTCTGGCGTGATCGAGTACGACTTCTCCGTAAGGAAGGTGTCGCCGTCGCCAGCTGACGGCTGTTCGTGTCACGCTAGCAACGGATATGGCTTCCTTCCATTCAGCATGAGAGAGTCCAAGTCCGCCTGCGTCAGACGGATGCCTTCGCCAGCTGCAGGCTGTTTTGACCCCGCAAAGGAGACGGCTTCTTGGCTATCGGACGTGATAGAGCACGAATCCGCCTTCATAAAGCAATGCCTTCGGCAGCGGAAGGCTGTTCAGACCACGTAAGGAAAGGAGACGGCTTCCTGCCTTCCTAGGTGATCGAGTTCGTATTCGACTCGGCCAGCTGAAGCTGCTCAGACCGCGTTAGCAAGGAGAAGTATTGAACAGGGACTGATGACTATGGACAGATGCAAGTCGGAATATGCATTACTGCTAACCCAGGTGACTACTTGATTCATAGATCAGAAGCTAGTCCGGTGTACCGGATCTGTTGGCCTCACTGAGCTCTCTTCGTACGTCCGAGATTGACGAGGGGGTGTTAGGGTTCCCTTGAGAGGAGGTAGATTGCCGAAGCCGCCGTTCGGAGGTGGATAGCCCCGCCAGTCGGATAATGGGACGTACCCCGGGTCGACGTGGGAGCGATGCCCGTCTCGAGGAGGAACGGGATGATGGTCCCGATCGGATGTCATTCCGTTGGAGCGGGAAGGGAAGACGCCAAAAGAAGGATGATGCAAGGATGGGTTGCGTGGTGGATCCCAAGATGGTGGGGTAGTGTGGTGAGTGAAAGATGGTACAACAGCCGCTGCCCGAGGAGGATAGTACCCTGGTTCCATTTGGCGACGCGGCCATTCGGGCGGTCGAGTGTCGTATTGAGACTGATCCGAGTTCGAGCGGAAGCGATCCAGGTCTGGCCGATCAGACGACCCACCAGACAATCGACGCCCATATCTTTCCGTTTGCCAAGATGAGACAGGTAAAGTCGCAGCTGATCGAGGCGATGCTCTGCTCACGCCACCCTCAGCATCTCTCTCAGAGACCGTACCATCGGATGCCGCGTCGACATCAGGTCCTCTCGAGCCGCTTCGCAGACCATCATTCCCGTCGTTATTGAGTAAAGCGGAGATACGCATACCGCCGGGCCGCGAGATCGCCTTGACAGGTGATACGAACAAAGCTGAGGTCGAAAGCCCATTTGGAGGTGCAGGTGTGAGAGGTGGAGGAGCGAGATGTGGGCTGGGCGGGAACAAGCCGAGTCGCGGCTCGGTGTAGTGATAGTCATGAGCCGAGGTCTGCGACAGATAGACATCGTAGATCGAACGGGCATCTAGCGCAGACTTGGTATACACGGGCATCTGATTGGAATTAGCAAAATACTTCCGGGTCCAGTATCACTCACACTTCTTTCATCCGACCGGATCTGCCCGCTTGGTAAGTCCGCGCCACCCGCCGGCATCACCTCGTCCAGCTTCATGTCTCCCCGATGCGCATCGAAGAAGTTCAAGACCTGTCGCTCGGATTTGCCACCCAACTGCATTGCGATGGCTTTGACATTGGTCCCATGAACCGCAACGAGGTCGCGGAATTTCCGCTTCTCCTCCACGGACCAGTAAGAATTCGTGGCGGTTCGCCGTGCAGGCTTCTCGGCAGCTGACGGGTCGGGAGTGGGATCATTCGGATCGATGACCTTTCGACGTTTCCCGGCACGTTTCACCGGAGGAAGGAGCTCAGTTCCAGTCTCACCATCAGGTCGCTGCTGATAGCTCGTGTATTCCATAGGCGAGTCAGGTAACGAAGATTGGGCCGCGAGCGCGGCTTCTGGTCCGGCGACGGAGCTTACGCGAGGCCGTTTCGGCGCCTTCATTGTCATCCTCATCTTAGCCTTGCTCGCCGTCGGGGCCTCGCTGCCATCGCGGGAAGGACCGGGACTCGAATCCGGGTCATCCTCGTCGCCCTTGCGCCTTCGTCCAGGTGCACCATCGATCGGAGTTCCTGGCATCAGTCGAGCTCTTCGAGCACTAGGTACGGCGCCGAACGTGTCGTCTCGCTGTGCTCGGGCAGGCGTTATTGCGCTTCTCGGACCTTGCGCTGCCGTTGCCGGATCGACTGTCGGCTTTTGCCGATCGAGATTTGCCAGTAGTGCCGAGCTCTTTCCACTCTTCTTGATGGGAATTGCCTTCCTCTTCTTGTCACCTCGTCTCGATGCAAGCATACCTTTGTAATCGATCGTCCGTTTCGTGCGATAGTAGTAGAGCACGCAATCGGATGCGGATTTGGGAGACAGCCCATCGGCGATACGACCAAACTGCTTCGGATAGGCTAGGTATCGGCGCATAAAGTTTGCTCGTTCCTCCTCGGTCCAGATGGGTTCCGCAGTGCCAGCGAAATCATAGAACGCCACGGGATCGGATACAAGGTCGTTGTCATCGTCAAAGCGAAGCTTCCTCTCCTCACCGATCAGCATGTCAGGAACGACAGCGGTAGTCTTGCTCGCTCTGAAATTGGGATCTTTTGCGGCGGTGTCGGCGAGACCAGCGAGGATTTCTTGAAACTCAGCTTCGGTGGTGACAACGTCCCCTATTCCCCGACGTCGGTTTCCCCGAGAACCGAAGAGGTCTTCACCGGGCGTGGCCGGGGGAAGCGGGCCAGGCGTGATGATGGGAATAGCACCAGGCGTAGCGAAGAGATCCGCAGGCGGTGGTCCCCGCTTCTCCATGATCTGGTCGAGAAAGGTGCAGTGCTCCTTCCACTCTTCGTCGAGCTCACGGTACTCATCTCGGAGACGTTGAATCTTGTCCTGCGCTTCAATAGTCTCGCGCTTGATGACCATGGCCACAAGGTTGGCGACAAGCTTCTCCTGCCTGTTGAGCGGCCAGGTGACTTCTCGAAGTCGCTTATCGCGCTGCCTCGGGCTCGTCTCAAGCGGGATGCGAGAGCTTTCAGCTGGCGCGGCTGCATTGTTCCACTCTATGACAGCCTCGAGATCCAGCGTCCTGGCATGATTCTGGGACGCCTTGATGGCAGCAACCAGATTGTCGTGCTTCGTAGCCTCTCGAACACCTTCAGACACCTCGGATCTTGTCTCCTCCGCATCACCGGTCCTCAGTCCGCCTTCTGTCTCCGCGTCTGTGCTCTCGTGCAACGAGTCCATCGTCGGCATCGGATCCTTACGGGGGAACTTGTCACCAGTAGGCGAAGACAGGCTCCCGTTAGCAGCGGGAAGGATGATGGACCGGCGCTCGGCAATAGTAACGCGTCGTGACGGCACAGGATGCAAACGCTGAGCCTGAAAGTCGACAGAAAGGTTGTCGTCGTTCAGCGAGACGATATTGTTGGACTGGATATCGCTCTTCGTCTGGTCCATGTGTATGAGCGGGGATGTCGGGCGGGGAGTAAGCTCAAGCTAAAATTCACGATCAGCTGACACATAATCGGAGTCTCGGATGTTTGCTTACGTCGATCACTATCTCCACGTCCCCTGAGTCCCTCCGCGCCCCGTTGGCAGGAGTGGTGGCAGACTCAGACGGAGATGTGGGAGTTACTGGTGTAGGTGGTGAAGAGTCTGGGTTTGAATAGACATTCTCGACGGAGTTTGCGGGCGCTCCCGAAACCCGCGAGTCAAGCGTATTCTGCACAGCTCCCTTATGATGAGCACGTCCAGCGGAAGAAGGCGGCGGGTGAGGGTCCCTGGTCGTATCTGTCTGTTGGCTGAGAGTCTCGTCACCAATGTTCCTGCCCTGTGCCGTTCCGACTCCCGGAAATTGCTGGAACGATGCAGCATCGCGATTATCCGGGAAGCGAGTTTCGTCTCCATTCTGCGCACTGTTCTGAGCTACATCGACGGACGCATCTCGACCCGATGCCGATACCGCCGTCGCCAGTGGGCCGAATGATCGCTCGTGAATCTGAGTGTCGTGAAGATCCATAGATAGCCAAAGAGCAGATTTGTGCGGCTTGAGGTCTGATCCGGGTGGAGGGAATGTCGGAGTAGCTGGACGTAAAAGCGCTGAAGGAGAAGCGGTATTCAGATCATCTAAGGGTGGTGGAAAACCCGGCGTATCTAGTCTCGAACTCGTCATCGGAGGTGCGTCCGGCGATTCCGCTCGTGAGACGATCCTGACGTTCAGATTGGGATCCTTGCGGTCCAATACAGGCGGTGGGTCAAGCGGTGTGAGTGGTCGATCGTCGACTTCTTTCCGTTTCTCCCGCATGCTTTCCTCCTGAAGGCTTTGAGGACTGCCTTCTGTCCCTGAAGGCGGAGGTCGATCTTGGTCGGCCAACGATTCAAGTCGCCTTTGATCAACAGGAGACGACACACTTCTCCGCCTGCCGCGTGGCATCCGCCCATCGCTCAAGTCAGCCGCGCGGTCCCATGTCGTCGGTGTGCGCTGCCTCGATCGTTTTTGCGGTGAAGTCGAATGCCGAGCCCATCTCCATGCTGCTTCGTGATTTGGCCGTCCCCATTCCGGTGACGACCATCGATCCCGCTTTGGCGGTCGGTCGTCCTGATGAAGTCGCAGATCCGTCTCAACCCGTTTGACTGGCGAAATCACTTCGCCCTCCTCAAGATCGGCTTCCATTTCCGGCGTCTTTTGCGGTAGATTGACGGTTGATCTTGGTACTGTTGCTGGAATATTGTTTTCATCTCGCGCACGACGGAGTTCAACCGGACTAGACGATCCCCGCATAGACCGCGGTGCTCGTGGTACAAACGGTGGCTTCGACAGTCCAGGCCGATTGTCGGGTCGCTCGAAAGCACGGCTGATATCGCGACCCGCGAAGCCATTTCGATCGTCGCGTGTGGAGGATGACAAGCCGCTGACGGATCGAGGGCCGGATGGGATGCGGGATAAGGATGGAAAGCACGGCGGTGTTTGCGATATGAAGGGGCGTGGCCCCTTCGGTGCAGATGGAGGAGAACGCGATCGGTCCTGAGGGAAGCGGGGAGGGAACTGTCGTGTAGGCGAGGGGCCTCCGAATGATTGACTAATCAAGAGGCTACCAGTCAAGTGTGGTTAAGGCGACTCCATGCTGAAGCTTACGGATTGCGTGGCGGTTCATCCCGAAATCGGTCATCCCCCCTGTCAATCCATCTTCTGTCCCCTGCATCCCAACGATCCCTGTCGGGAGGTCTATCTCGAATAGATGCCGAGCCAAAGGGAGGATGTCGTCTAGGAGGAGGTATTCCCGGCGCCTGACCACCGCTAATATTCCCTCGCCATATCCCGTCTAGGCTAGAGTAATTTCGCTCCTCAAACTCCCTTTGCCTTTCTCCGCCCCAATCCCGGTCGCGTTCACGATCGAAACTCCGTCGAGGCGGTGACGGAGTATGACGTCGAGGGCCAGAGGGCGGACGATATCTATTTACACGGAGCGGATCTCGAGGCCAGAGGGGATTGGAGTAGGATTTTATATTCGGCGGCTGTAGAATTTGCCGAGTGATTATGCGAAAAGGCGGCCGAAATCGAGGATAGTGAGTGAGCGAGAACACCGTCAGCGACACTTCGATCAACATCTGCGGTATGAGAAGCGGAACTAGACCCACCTCGGACGGTCTACCGTATCCATTCGATCTATCATCCCAATCCCTCCCACGCTCATATTCACCCTCCCATCTCGATGGTCCCGCCCGCTGAGAGGGTCCAGAACCGTTCATCGACGGCCTCTTTCGCAGATATGACGGTCCGAGGCGCGAAGGCCCTGCATCTGTATACATTTCAAGCCGGATTGACGGCGAGGAGACGAGAAAGGATATCGGACAATGGAGTCCAGCTGTCGATTATTACTATTCCGACTTCGGATTGATTGATGATGGGTCATCGAGCCGGTTCAAGCATGTTCAGGAGGCGATTTTTACGAGGACGTGAGGGGGAATGCCCGAGGACTAGGATGGGGGAATGAAGAAGAGGTCGGCGTGGATCGATGAGGTAATGACCCAGATGGACGGTTCAGCTTGTGCCATATAGAATTGAATTCATTGGATCTCCGAAATCCCGAGGTTGGGCCCTTGATTTCCCTTCGTTCGATTTCATTACGTCATTGTTTGTTTGGCTGGCAGGCAGTCTGGAATGCTTGTTGCCACCGAACTCCTATATTCCACCATCAACCAAGCATCTTTGTGATACGCCTCGCATCGTCTCAATTATCTAGAATCCTTCTCCACCATGGCGAACCTCGTCGAAGGCATTGCTCATACCATTCAGGTTCGTCCGCTAGGTTCCATACGAGATCACCGCTCATTCGAACTGTCTAGGGCCTCTTCCAGAGCGTCTTCGCCGTCTTTCAAGCCTTCTTCAACGTCATCTACTCGCTCGTATCAGGTCTCGTCTCCCTCGTCTGGGGCGTTCTGGAGAGCATCGCACAGTTTGTCGGGGCTTCAGTCCATTTTGTAGCTTGTGAGCGGTCTCGCCTCTCCTCCTCCTTGGACAGCACACCGCAGAATCAAGCTGATTACAATCTTCGCAGCCAACATCCTAGTCCTCGGCCTCGTCCTTCTGGCTTTCATTCTTTACCGCGACCGCAACCGGAGGGGCACACTAGGCAACAAGATCAAGAAGAAGGCGCAGTGATCTGACGGACAAGGAGGTGGGGACCGGACGGACGTCGACCGTAGCTTCGAAGGGGTGCGAAAGAGGCTGGAAGGCGGAGGGCCAGCTGAGCGCGGTGCCCTCAGTAACAAATAAAATCCATAGGGTCGGGTGTTTGCCATGCAATTCATGCAGTTCGCGCGTCGCTATGCATACCGCGCAATGAATTGGTCATGCGAGCTTTCGGAAAGTGAGACTGATCCGACCCTTCTTGACAGCGGGCTCTTTGGGTATCTCATGCTGATAGATTGGCTACCGTGAGCTCACCCCTAGATGACATTCCGTCGCTCACCTTCCAAAACTCCTGTGTCCGTCCTTTGCCATAATAAGCAAGACCTCCCCATTCGAGAAATGATTACTCACCTTGCATCACGACCAGACTCCCATTTCCGAGCCTATTCGTCCTGTCAGCCACTGCATGCCACAATCAAACCAGTACTTACACCCATTTAATATTCTTCCGCCCTTTCATTTCCCCCTCCACATCCTTCCCCATCTCACCCTTCTTAGCGCGACTCGGGACTCTCGGCGACATGATGAATGTTCGTTCCGCCCCTAAGCTTACACTCGCTATAACCAGATTATTTAAATTATCCGAGTGACGCCTGCTACATCAGCTTCATCGGCTGAACCAGTGTCATACACACCCAATGTATACGGACCCATCATCATACCGATTTAGCATGACATGGTTGAACCTCACTCCCAGGTCGGTTTCCAGCTTCTCACGCATTCGCTCGAGAGGTGTAGGGAAGGGGTGGTTCATGATGATTGTCGAGCCGGAGTAGGAGAGCGTGGCGTTGGGAGCTGTGGAGTAGGCGGCGATGGAGCGGGATTGCGGGAAGGTCCGACCGTACAGCTTGAGCATGGGCTGGTCTGTACCGTCAGCAATGCCAGGTCAGGATATCTAGCTCACACCCTACATCACCGATACATCAGCTCGGACAACGCAACTGAGCTGTAAGAAGTAGTAGCTCACATGTATCAAGTCCTAGCATCTCATCGTACCACTCATCCGCTGAATCGCTCGAGATGAACTGCTCACATCAGCCTTGGCCATTGCAAGCGAGGTAAGAGAGCCACATCAGGCTGATAGAACACATCCCCGCCATATCCAATCCCCTCGACCCGGTATCGATCGACAAAAGTCGGTAACGAGACCTGCTGGAACTCATCTGTTGGTCCGGCATGCAGCTTCCGTTTACTACCTTTCTTGGTAGGAGGCGGGGAGAGAGAAGAAGAGGAGGCCTGGAATTTGACGGGCATTGTCGGCGACGATGTGCGAGGTTTCAGATCCATTCGCCCAAATCCACTTGGTGCTTGATCTCCGGCTCTGAGGGTTTCCAACGGAAGGAGTCTGATTTGAAATCGCATTTCTTTGGCTTTCTCCGAAACCGTCTGACCGCGTTCCTGGACCAGACTGAAACAGTCAGCTTCTTCTTTTATTTACCCTTTCCGCCATACACGAGATCCCAAGCTTCCGGAGAGGCTTCCGGCTCGATTATTGCCACTTCTCAGACGCTGAAAAGCCGCTCGGATGCCGAATTGCGCATATCCTGACCCGACCCCATGCCAGCGAAACCAGTTGATCTCAACAGAGCAACTAGGCTATACATCGTCCCCTCACTCTGGGTCGGTTCTCCCCCGATCCTGAGCGAGCGTTGGGCGTGCGCGAGGTCACAAGCGGTGTATATACCATCCTGGTTCGAAGACCCCTCGCTTGTGTTTGGAAAGGGTAAAAGGTCGGGGTCATCACTGGCACCTAAGCCAACCAAGCAGGTTGATTATTCGGTTCAAGCTCAGTTAGGTCGAGATCGAGTGGTTACGATTGAGACTTCTTTTTGTGGCCGTGAGACGCAAATCATCAGTGCGCGCCGTAAGCTACCCCCGCATACTTGAATTTCATCCGCCAGAGAGTTTGAACCCATATCCTGTTTCTGCTGCATTGCTCACCCGTAATATGGCAGCGCCCCTATCTTCGAGCGCATCTTCATCCCTGCCCTCATCCTCATCCTCATCCTCATCCTCATCTTTGTCTCAGTCAACCTCATGCACCCCACCCACCGAAGATCGCCTCGCCACTCCTCGTCGAATCACGCTAGCGAACATCCCCTCCCCTCTCCTGACCCTACCCCCCGTAGCAGCCCTCATTGGCGCCACCATCGGCATGTCCCGCGGTGGGTCCCGCGCCCGACTCCGTTTCCTCGCGGAGAACGCACATCGTCAACCTCGTACTGTCCAGGGATGGGTAGGTCCAACTCTCCTTCACTAAACTCAGCTGACTGGGTGGGAGATAGTATTTTTACCAGAAGACGAGGAATTATAGGGTCATTCT
>JAABUI010001870.1_pt1 | contig 11923 bp, 9 predicted proteins | sample 5559111 | NCBI WGS metagenome assembly JAABUI01 (sample SAMN10711870, study PRJNA513365) | rock metagenome | isolation source: Antarctica rocks | place: Antarctica: Victoria Land, Buttleship Promontory
GCCGTGCTCGAGGTGGTCGAGGCGTACGCCACCCCACCGATCAGCAGGGATGCGGTCGCCGCGCCGGCGACCACGACGACGGGGGTACGGCTGAGCTTCACGATGTCTCCTTCGTACGGTCTGGACGGCGCCGCCCGCAGCGCGGGCGACGGGGGTTCTGGTGTCGCACCCAGTACAACGGCCGACCCGGGCGGCCGTCTCCCGATCCGTGTTCGAGGTCTGTAAGGGCTCGGATCGGGCTCAGCCGGTGGCGACCCGGGCCACCAGGTGCTCGGCCAGGGCCAGCGCAGCCACGATCCCGGCGGGCTTGCTGCCACCACCCTGCGCCACGTCATCCTTGCCACCGCCCTTGCCGTCCACGGCCGGCGCCGCCTCGCGCAGCAGCGCGTTCGCGGACAGCCCGCGGGCGCGGCCGGCGTCGTTCACTGCAGCCACCAGCGTCGCGCGTTCCCCGCCGGTGGCGACAACGACGGCTCCCGCGCCGGGCAGCCGACCCCGGATGTCCAGTGCCAGCGCCCGTACCAGGTCACCGGGTGTCCCGGCCGGCGCCTCGACGCCGACGTACGCCACGCCGGCGACGTCCTTGGCCGCCGCCGCGAACGCCCCGGCCTGCTGCAGCACCGCCCCCGCGCGCAAGCCGGCCAGCTCCTTGTCCACCTCGCGCAGGCGGGCCACCGTCGCGGCCACCCGGTCCGGCACCTGCTCGACCGGCACCTTGAACTCCGCGGCGAGCTGCGCCAGCAGCACGTGCTCGCGCGCCAGGAACGAGTACGCATCCAGGCCAACGAGCCCCTCCACCCGTCGTACGCCGGCGCCGATGGAGCCCTCCGAGAGCAGCTTGACCAGGCCGAGCTGACTGGACCGCGCCGCGTGGGTGCCACCGCAGAGCTCACGGGCGTAGTCGCCGACCTCCACGACACGTACGGCGTCGCCGTACTTCTCGCCGAACAGCGCCATCGCACCGATCCGGCGCGCCTCGTCCTGAGTGGTGACAAAGGCGCGCACCTCCAGGTCGGCGAGCGCGATCTCGTTGATCTCCTGCTCGACGTCGGCCAGCACCGACTCCGGAACCGCGCCCGGTGAGGAGAAGTCGAAGCGGAAGCGGCCCGGGGCGTTCAGCGAACCGGCCTGGGTGGCCTGCTCCCCCAGCGCCGACCGGAACGCCTTGTGCACCAAATGCGTGGCGGTATGCGCCCGCGAGACGGAGCGGCGCCGCTCGAGGTCCACCTCGGCAAGCAGCGTGGCGCCGACGGTCACCTCGCCGCGCACCACCCTGGCCCGGTGCACGGTCAGCTCGGGCAGCGACTTCTGCACATCGAGCACCTCGAGCACGGTGCCGTCGGCGAGCTCGAGCCGGCCGGTGTCGGCCAGCTGGCCGCCGGACTCGGCGTAGAACGGGGTGCGGTCCAGCACGACCTCGACGTCCTGGCCGGAGGCGGCGACCTGCGACGGCGCGCCGTCGACGAGCAGTCCGCGTACGGCGGCCTCGCTGACCACCTCGGCGTACCCGGTGAACTCACTGCTGCCCGAGACCCCCAGCAGAGCCCGGTAGGCGGACACGTCGACCGAGCCGGTCTTCTTGGCGCGCGAGTCCGCCTTGGCCCGCGTGCGCTGCTGCTCCATGAGCGCTCGGAAACCCGGTTCGTCCACGACAAGCCCTTGCTCGGCGGCCATCTCGAGCGTCAGGTCGATCGGGAACCCGTAGGTGTCGTGCAGTGCGAACGCCTGCCGCCCCGACAGCACACCCCCGGCCGTACGGGCACCCGGCACGGCCTGGTCGAAGATGGTCGCCCCCTTGGCGACGGTCTCCAGGAACGCCGCCTCCTCGGCCTGCGCGACCGCCTGGATTCGCCCGGTGTCGGTGACCAGGGACGGGTACTGCGGGCCCATGGCGCCGATCGAGGCCTGGACGAGGGAGGAGACGGTGGGCTCGAGCGCACCGAGCAGGCGCATGGCGCGGACGGCGCGGCGCACGATCCGCCGCAACACGTAGCCGCGACCTTCGTTGGTGGGCGTGATGCCGTCGCCCATCATCATCACCGCCGTACGCGCGTGATCGGCCACCACCCGCAGGCGTACGTCGGAGTCGGGCGCCGCACCGTAGCGGACACCGGTGAGCTCGGCCGCCCGGTCCAGGATCGCCCGTGACGTGTCGATCTCGTAGAGGTTCTCCACGCCCTGCAGGACCGTCGCCACCCGCTCCAGGCCCATGCCGGTGTCGATGTTCTGCCTCGGCAGGGGACCGGTGATGTCGAAGTCCACCTTGCTGCGCACCGCTCCTAACTGGAACTGCATGAACACTAGGTTCCACAGCTCCAGGTAGCGCTCACCGTTGACGGCCGGCCCTCCCGCGTCGCCGAATGCCGGGCCACGGTCGTAGTTGATCTCCGAGCAGGGGCCACCGGGTCCGGGCACGCCCATGTGCCAGTAGTTGTCGGCCAGCCCTAGGCGCTGGATGCGGTCCGCGGAGACCCCGATCCCGCGCCACAGGTCGTACGCCTCGTCGTCGTCGGTGAACACCGTGACCCAGAGCCGATCCTGCTCGAGGCCGTAGCCACCGTCGGACTGACTGCGCGTCATCAGCTCCCAGGCAAGCTCGATCGCCCCGGCCTTGAAGTAGTCGCCGAAGGAAAAGTTGCCGGCCATCTGGAAGAAGGATCCGTGGCGAGTCGTGCGGCCGACTTCGTCGATGTCCAAGGTCCGTACGCACTTCTGCACGCTGACTGCTCGCGGCGCCGGAGGGTCCTGCTCGCCCAGGAAGTACGGCTTGAACGGCACCATGCCGGCGTTGACCAGCAGCAGCGTCGGGTCGTCGGCCACCAGCGACGCCGAGGGCACGACCAGGTGTCCGCGGTCCTGGAAGTGGCCGAGGAACCGGCGGCGGATCTCGTCGGAGCGCACGGCCTACGCGCCGGGTGCGTCAACGACGTCGTGGGTGCCGTCCAGGCCCAGCCCGGTGCGGAGCTCGTCCTCGCGCTCGTCCATGCCGAGTCGGACCTCCGCACCGAACTCCCGCATCGCCTGCGCGAGGTTGCCCAGCGCCCCGGACAGGCCGCGCTGTGCACCCGCGGGCGTGAACCGCATGAGCGACTGAGATGCCCTGCGTACGAGCAGAACTCCAAGGGTCGCACCGAGCGCCACGTAGAACGGCCGCCGGGTCATGACCCGCCCTTGCGCTCGAGCTTGACGTCGGACTTGATGCGCTTCTCGATGTCGGCGGCCTGCCGGCGGTGGGCCGCCCGTCGTACGCCGTAGGAGAAAGCGGCAACCTTGATGACCGGGCTGCCCAGGGTGGCGCTGAACAGCGAGGTGAGTGCGGAGACGTTGCCGCTGATGGACTGCACATTGGCGGTTATCGCATCGACGCGGACGAGCTCGCTATTGACGTGCTCGACCGTCGTGGCGGTCTGGCTGATCAGCGGGACGGTCTCCCTCGTGATGCCGGCGACCAGGTTCTGCGTCTCGGCGAGCACCTGGCCGAGCTTGAGCAGCACGAGGGCCAGGAACACCACGAGCCCCACGAAGGCGATCGCGAAGATCAACCCTACGACGTCACCGAAGTGGATCACTGCTGCTCCTTGTCGGCGAGGGCGTCGAGCTCCTCGGTCGTGGGTGGTGCCGGCTTGCACCGCGGACGAAAGCCGGACGCGGCGTCCTCGGGGACGACCGCACGGTTGCCGCGCAGCACTTCGCGCAGCCCCGCGAGCCGCTCTCGCACGACGCGCTCGACCCCCAGGTCACCGGGCGAGTAGTACTCCCGCCCTGCGACCGGGTCGGGCGCGTACTGCTGTGCGACGACCCTGCCGGGAAAGTCGTGAGGGTAGCGGTAACCGCCCGGGGAGCCGTGCCCGAGCGTCGCCGCTCCGGGGTAGTGGCTGTCGCGTAGGTGCGCAGGGACCGTCCCGGTGCGGCCGGCCCGTACGTCGGCCACCGCCGTGTCGACCCCGGCCAGCACCGCATTGCTCTTGGGCGCCAGCGACAGGTGGATGACGGCCTGCGCCAGGTTGATCCGCGCCTCGGGCAGGCCGATCAGCTCCAGCGCCTGCGCGGCTGCCACCGCGACCTGCAGCGCCGACGGGTCGGCCATGCCGATGTCCTCGCTGGCGCTGACCACCAGCCGGCGGGCGATGAAGCGCGGGTCCTCACCGGCCTCGAACATCCGGGCCAGGTAGTGCAGCGAGGCGTCGACGTCAGACCCACGGATCGACTTGATGAAGCCGCTGATCACGTCGTAGTGCTGGTCGCCGTCCCGGTCGTAGCGCACTGCCGCCCGGTCCACGGCCTGCTCGAGCAGCTGCAGGGTGACGACCTCACCGACCGCTGCGGCCTCCAGCGCGGTCAACGCCCGGCGGGCATCGCCCCCGGCCAGCCGGACGAGGAAGTCCTCCGCGTCCGGCTCGACCACCACCGAGCCGGCCAGCCCCCTGTCGTCGGCGACCGCCCGGCGTACGACGGTCCGCACGTCCTCGTCGCTCAGCGGCTCGAGCGTCAGCAGCAGCGACCGCGACAGCAGCGGCGAGATGATCGAGAAGAACGGGTTCTCGGTGGTCGCGGCGACCAGCGTCACCCAGCGGTTCTCGACCGCCGGCAGCAGCGCGTCCTGCTGGGTCTTGGAGAAGCGGTGCACCTCGTCGACGAACAGGACCGTCTGCTGCCCGGACTCCCCCAGCGACCGCTTGGCCTCGGTGATGACCTCGCGCACGTCCTTGACTCCGGCGGTGACCGCCGACAGCTCGCGGAAGCGGCGGGCTGTCGAGCGGGCGATGGTCATCGCCAGGGTGGTCTTGCCGGTGCCGGACGGTCCCCAGAGGATGACCGACAGCGGGGCGTCGCCCTCGACCAAGCGGCGCAGTGGGGCGCCGGTGCCCAGCAGATGCCGCTGGCCGACGACCTCGTCCAGCGTACGGGGCCGCATCCGGACCGCGAGGGGGGCGACCCGGTCGCGAGCCTCCTGCTCACCGGCGTCGAAGAGCGTCACGCCCGCGAGCCTACGTTCGCGGCGCCAGGCAGGAACCGGCGGCGGCGCGCCGAACACAGCAGGCAGCCCATCCCCGTCGGAAGGCCCGCCATGCGTCGTACCGCCCTTGTCTCGCTGCCCGTCCTGGCCCTCGCGGTCGCCGCCGCCGCCGTCGCGCCGCCGAGCGCCGGGTCCACGACCGTCCCCGCGTCGTTGAGCTTCGGGGTCCCGCGCGTCGTGGACCCGATCCACGTCTACGGCGAGCCCGACATCACGGTCAACCCCAAAACCGGGGCGGTACACGCCAGCGGCCCGCAGGGCACCGGGACGCAGCGCTCGATCTACAACATCTCGGTCGATGGCGGCGACTCCTACCGCATCCTGCAGAACCTGCCGATGAACACCGACAAGGCGGACACGACCGGCTACCTGCCGACCAAAAGCGCCCTGGGACCGGGCGGCGGCGACACCGAGATCGCGATCGCGCACAACGGCCAGGCGTTCTTCAATGACCTGGCCGGCCTGGTGTCCTTCACCGCGCTGACCACCAAGGACGACGGCAGGACGACCTCCGTCGCCAACCCGCTGGCGATACCCAAGCCGCTCGGCGACCGGCAGTGGATGGCGCTGTTTGACCCGCAGCGGGGCGACCACACGACATCGGCGTACAAGGGGCCGGTGCCACTGAACTACATGGAGTACGCCGACCAACTCAACGGCGACCAGGTCGCCACCTCCACCGACGGCGTGGACTACTCCCACGACGCAGGCATCTACGCCAACGACGGCATCCACGCGCCCGACCACGGAGTCCCGCTGGTCGACCAGCACACCGGGAAGTTCCTCGGCCTGACGAGCAACACCACCGACGGCAACGGCAAGGACCTGGGCCTGGTCGTCGGGGTACCCGACCCGGCCGGCAAGCTCGCGTTCCACTACAACACGGTTGCGACGGGCCTGCCCGGCAGCCCGGAGACGCTGTTCCCGGTGCTCGCCCAGGACGGCGCCCGCAACCTGTACGCGGTGTGGGTCGACCACACGACCTACCAGGTCTACTACTCGTGGGCGCCGCCCGGCGCCGACAACGAGTGGAAGACCTGGTCGAAGCCCCGGGTCATCAGCCAGGCGCCGGCCAACGTGAACGTCTTCCCGTGGGTCGCGGCCGGCAAGGCGCCCGGCATCATCGACGTCGCCTGGTACGGCACGAGTAAGACGCTGAAGCAGCTCGGGGCCGACGGCCCCAGTGCCAAGCTGGACCAGTCGTGGGACCTGTACTCCAGCCAGCTCGACCATGCCGCCAGCGGCACGCCGCACGTGGTGCAGGTCAAGGCCGCGCCGCACCCGATGCACTACAACGACATCTGCCTGCTGGGCACGCTGTGCGTGTCCGGCGCCGGCAACCGCAACCAGGCCGACTTCTTCAAGCTGGCCATCGACCCGCTCAGTGGCCGGGCCCGGATCATCTACACCGACTCCTCCAACAAGCTGTCCCAGGCCGGGAGCACCGACACCGCGGCCGACCACCAGGGCGCCGCGCTGGACACGGTCGTGACGCAGAACACCGGCCTGTCCGCGGTCACCGGCAAGCCGCTCGCGGCGCAGGAGTCGACGGCTCCGGTCAGCTCCATCACCGACCCCGCCGGTGATTCCCTGTTCAAGCCCCTTGGGGGCACCTACGTCCCGGGCGCGGACATCACCAAGCTCGACATCGCTAAGCAGGGCGCAAACCTCATCGCCACCGTGACCACCAAGGCGCCGCTGACGGGCGCCGCTCTGGCGGCCGCAACGCCCACTGCTCAGATCGTGGTCCGCTGGCAGATGGGCAACACCCTGTACTTCGCCGCCGCCGAGGCCAACGCCGCCACGGGCGCCACCAGCTACTACGGCGGCAAGACGTCCTCGGTGGACCTGTGCTCGGTGTCGGGTTGCAAGCCCAACTATCTGACGTACAACGCAGCTCCTGCCCCCGGCGTTGCCTCAGGCACCGGCTCGTCCACGGGCAACCGGTACGTCATCAAGATCCCCCTGTCGGCCGTGGGTAGCCCGACCTCGTCCAGCCTGCTCGAGGAGGTCATGGGCTTCGTGACCGCGTCCCCGCAGGCGGGGGTGGTGCCGCAGAACAACGGCGCGGACTTCGCCGACGTCGCCCCGCTGCAGCTCGAGGGCACCAAGACCTTCAACGCCCGCCTGGGTGCCCCGACCGGTTGACCCGCCGGCGGCTCTCCGCGGCCGACCTCCACCGCAGATCCCCAGCACGCAGGTGCTGGGGATCTGCTGAAGATCTTGGGCAGGGGTGAACCGAGGCGCGCGGCGGCGGCCGCGGCGGGTCAGGCGGGCTGGCTAGCCTGTACGGCGTGGCGCTGACGGTCCTGACCTCTGCGGCCGAGGTGCTCCTGGCCAGCGACCACGACCCGTACGTCCGCGGCTCGCTGCGCCGCCCGCTGGTGTCCGGCTGGGCCGGCTCGGGGGCGCTCGCCTGGCTGGCGACCGACGCCGAGGAGCGGGTCCCGTACCTGATGTCCCTCGGCGCGCCGGCGGCCGTCGCCGCGCTGATCGCCGACTTGGCGCCCGAGCTGCGGGACCGCCAGCGCGTCACCCTGCCCCGGGGCACGTCACCACTGCTGCCGGCCTGGGTCGGCCTGACCGGCACCGACTGGGACTTCCGGTGGACCGCCGCTCCCCCGCCGCCCCAGCCGGGTGAGGCGCTCGTCGTGCCAGTCGGGGACGACCTCGTGGCAACGCTGCTCACGGCCGCCTCGCCGACGGCCTCCGCACAGCCCGGTGACCCCGCCGTACGCCGGTGGGTCGGGGTCGTGGAGCACGGTGCGTTACTGGCGTGCGCGGCCGACACCAGCGCAATGACCGGCGTCGGGCACCTGTCCTCGATCGCGGTCCTGCCTTCGACGCGCGGCCGCGGGCTCGGCTCGGCGGTCACCGCTGCGCTGACCCGGATGCTGCTGGCCGACGGCTGCGACGTGGTGACCCTCGGGATGTACGCCGACAACACCGCGGGACGGGCCCTCTACGACCGGCTCGGCTTCGTCGACTCCCACCGCTTCACCTCCGGCCCACTGGTCGTCCGCAGCCGCTGGTGATCCGACCGGCACGAGGGCTCAGGGCTCCGGCAGCCAGTCGACGCCGGCCTCGGCGCGCTGCAGCGGCGTGATCGGTGTCGGCGCGCCGGTGAGCGGGTCCTGGCCGCCGCCGGTCTTGGGGAACGCGATGACCTCGCGCAGGGACTCGGCGCCGGCGAGCAGCATGACGACGCGATCCCACCCGAGGGCGATCCCGCCGTGGGGCGGGGCGCCGAAGGCGAAGGCGTCGAGCAGGAAGCCGAACTTCTCCTGGGCGGCGTCGGCGTCGATGCCCATCAGGTCGAACACCCGCTGCTGCATCTGCTGCGAGTGGATCCGGATCGAGCCACCGCCGAGTTCGGTGCCGTTGCAGACGATGTCGTAGGCGTAGGCGAGCGCGCTCCCGGGCTGGGTGTCGAAGGTGTCGGCGTACTCCGGCTTGGGCGAGGTGAAGGCATGGTGCACCGCGGTCCAGGCGCCGGAGCCGACCGCCACGTCGCCGGCGGCCTTCGCGTCCGAGGCCGGCTCGAACATCGGGGCGTCGACGACCCAGACGAACTCCCAGCGGCTGTCGTCGATGAGCCCGCAGCGCTTGCCGACCTCCAGCCGTACGGCGCCCAGCAGGGCCCGGCTCGGCGTCGGGTCGCCGGCGGCGAAGAAGACGCAGTCGCCCGCCCTGGCACCGACGTGTGCGGCGATCCCGTCGCGCTCGGCCTCGGACAGGTTCTTGGCGACCGGTCCGCCGAGCGTGCCGTCGGCCTGCACGAGCACGTACGCCAGGCCCTTAGCGCCGCGCTGGCGGGCCCAGTCCTGCCACGCGTCCAGCTGCTTTCGCGGCAGCGCGGCTCCGCCCGGCATGACCACCGCCCCGACGTACGCGGCCTGGAAGACCCGGAAAGGGGTGCCGGCGAAGTACTCGGCGCACTCGGTGAGCTCGTTGCCGAAGCGCAGGTCGGGCTTGTCGTTGCCGTAGCGGCGCATCGACTCGGCGTAGGTGATCCGCGGGATCGGCAGCGGGATGTGGGCACCGATCAGCGCCCACAGCGCGGCGACGAGCTTCTCGCCGACCGCGATGACGTCGTCCTGGTCGACGAAGCTCATCTCCACGTCGAGCTGGGTGAACTCCGGCTGGCGGTCGGCGCGCAGGTCCTCGTCGCGGTAGCAACGGGCGATCTGGTAGTACCGCTCGAGGCCGCCGACCATGAGCAGCTGCTTGAACAGCTGCGGTGACTGCGGCAGGGCGTACCAGCTGCCGGGCTGCAGTCGCACCGGTACGAGGAAGTCGCGCGCGCCCTCGGGGGTGCTGCGGGTCAGGGTCGGGGTCTCGACCTCGACGAAACCCTCGCTGTGCAGCACCTCGCGGGCGGTGCGGCTGACCTCGGACCGCAGGCGCATCGCGGCGGCCGGACCGGAGCGGCGCAGGTCCAGGTAGCGGTAGCGCAGCCGGACCTCCTCGCCGACCTCGACGTGGTCATCGATCGGGAAGGGCAGCGTCGCGCTGGTCGACAGCACGGTCAGCGCGGCGGCATCGACCTCGACGTCGCCGCTCGGCAGGTTGGCGTTCGCGCTGCCTTCTGGCCGGCTGCGGACCTCACCGGTGACCTGCACGCAGTACTCGGTACGCAGCTCGTGCGCGTCCTCGCTGCGCACGACGACCTGCACGATCCCGGACCGATCGCGCAGGTCCAGGAACGCCACCCCGCCGTGGTCCCGCCGCCGGGCCACCCACCCGGCCAGCGTGACGGTCTCGCCGGCGTGCTGCTCGCGCAGCGTTCCGGCCTTGTGCGTGCGGAGCATCTACAGCCTTCCCGAGATGGTGTCGTGCAGGTCGGTCAGCGATACGGCGGTCTGCTCGCCGCCCCGCAGGTCCTTGAGCTGTACAACGCCGGCCTCCAGGTCACGGTCACCGACGACCACTGCCAGGCGCGCCCCGGAACGGTCCGCAGCCTTCATCGCACCCTTGAGGCCGCGGTCGCCGTACGCCAGGTCGGTCGCGATGCCGTGCCCGCGCAGGTCCGCGACGGTGGTGACGGCCCACGCCTTGGCCGTCGAGCCAAGGGGTACGACGAAGACCTGCAGCCCCGGCTGCGCCGTGGCGATCCCCTCGGCGTCGAGGGCGAGCAGGGTGCGCTCCAGGCCGAGCGCCCAGCCGATCCCGGGCAGGGGCGGGCCGCCGATCGACTGCGACAGCCCGTCGTACCGCCCCCCGCCGCCGACCGCGGATTGGGCGCCGAGGCCGTCGTGGACGAACTCGAAGGTGGTGCGCATGTAGTAGTCGAGCCCGCGCACCAGCAGCGGCGCCGTCTCGTAGGCGAGGCCGAGCGCGGTCAGGTGCTGCTGCACCGCCTCGTGGTGCTCCCGGCACGCCTCGCACAGCGAGTCCTCCAGGAGCGGGGCGTCGGCCAGCTGCGCCTGCAGCTGCGGCCGCTTGTCGTCCAGCACCCGCAGCGGGTTGAGGGCCGCCCGGGCGCGGGTCGCCTCGTCCAGGTCGAGCCCGGCCAGGAAGGCCGCCAGCGCCGCGCGGTACGCCGGCCGGCAGACCGGGTCCCCGAGACTGGTCAGCAGCAGCCGGACCTGGGTGAGGCCCAGCCGCGAGAAGCCCTCCGAGGCAAGGGCGATGACCTCTGCGTCCAGGGCCGGGTCGACCAACCCGACCGCCTCGACGCCGACCTGCTGGAACTGCCGAAACCGCCCCGCCTGCGGCCGCTCGGCCCGGAACATCGGCCCGGCGTACCGCAGCTTGACCGGCAGCTGGCCGTGGTGCAGCCCGTGCTCGAGCACAGCGCGTACGACGCCGGCGGTGCCCTCGGGACGCAGGGTCAACGACCGGCCGCCGCGGTCGGTGAAGGTGTACATCTCCTTCCTGACGACGTCGGTGCTCTCCCCGACCCCGCGGGCGAACAGCTCGGTGTCCTCGAACACCGGCGGCTCGACGTAGGCGTAGCCGGACAGCGCGGCGGGCTCGAGCAGGCCGTCCCGTACCGCCAGGAAGGCCGAGCCGGGCAGCACGTCGTAGGTCCCCTTGGGGGCCTGGAAGACCATCTACAGTCCCCGGGAGGGCGACACCGCGGCGAGGTCCTGCAGGTAGGGGTTGGTGGCCCGCTCGCGCCCGATCGTCGTGGACGGGCCGTGGCCGCAGTGGACCACGGTCGCATCGGCCAGGGGCATGACCTCCCGGGCGAGCGAGACCTGCATGTCGGCGAGGGACCCGCCGGGCAGGTCGGAGCGACCGATCGAGCCCTGGAACAGCACGTCACCGGAGAAGACGGTCCCCTCGAGCCCGAACATCACCGAGCCCGGTGTGTGCCCCGGCGCGAAGGCCGTGCTGATCGCCAGCCCGGCAAGCTCCAGCGGCACGGCCGGGTCGAGCAGGGCGACATCGGAGGGCTCGGTCCAGCTCAGGCGGCCCCCGAACAGCTGCCGGCTCTGCGGGCTGAGGCCCTTCATCGGGTCCGCGAGCAGCTCGCGGTCGAGCGGGTGGATCCAGGCCGGGATGCCCCTAGCGCCGCAGACCGGCGTGACGGAGAAGGTGTGGTCCAGGTGGCCGTGGGTGAGCAGGACCGCGACCGGTTGCAGCCGCAGCTCGCGCAGCAGTTCGTCGAGCTCGTCCTGCACCCCGATGCCCGGGTCGACCACGACGCACTGCTCGCCCTCACCCGGGGCGACGACCCAGCAGTTGGTGTCGAACGCAGCAGCCGGGAACCCACGCACGAGCACGGTCGTCATCTCCTCAAGGACAGGCGGTCGTTCGACCCTACCGACGCGTGCCGCCGCCAGCCGAGCGGGTTTGCCTACACTCCCGGCACGTACGACCCCCTGAACTCGACGTGGAGGATGAGCGTGGCCAGCAGCAAGCGCGAGCGAGAGCTCGCCCGGATGAGGGCAGAGCGCC
>JAABUI010001873.1_pt1 | contig 11916 bp, 9 predicted proteins | sample 5559111 | NCBI WGS metagenome assembly JAABUI01 (sample SAMN10711870, study PRJNA513365) | rock metagenome | isolation source: Antarctica rocks | place: Antarctica: Victoria Land, Buttleship Promontory
GCAACGCCTGTGGGTCAACCCCGACTGCGGACTCAAGACCCGCGGCTACCCCGAAGTCCGCGCCACCCTGACCAACCTCGTCGCCGCGACCACCCAGGTCAGAGCCGAACTGTGAGCGCACCGGCCATCACCGGTGAGGTGGACAGTGTGGACGTCAGTGCATAGGCCCTCATTATCCACTGAGGGTGGGGCGGTCCCCCTTGTGGAACTGGTGAGACCCACCGCTGGGTCTTGAGGCCCGCCCTGGTCTGGTGTCATCGGGCCGGTGCAGCCGGTGGCGTAGCCGGGTCGGCTCGAGCCGGTCCCCGGTCTTCTGCGTTTCCGATGTCTGCCGTACCGCCCCACGCGCCGAGCGCCCGGTCCGAGTAGCAGCTCGACCCGACCCCCTGCGCGGCCACGACCAACCGACCGCATCGAGGGTGAGCTCGAGTGGGTTACCTCAGGACGGACTCCTTGGCGGAGGTTCCGGTCACGGGCTGGACCTGGTTGCGGCCGGCGTGTTTGGCCTCGTAGAGGGCGGTGTCGGCGGCGCTGAGGAGGCTGGCCACGGTGCTGGTGGGGGTGGAGGTGGCGTGGCCGATGCTGACGGTGACGGGCAGTCCGTCGGTGACCGGGTTCCACGGCTGGTATCCGATGAGTCGGCGGGTGCGCTCACACAGCGCGTAAGCGGCGGTGCGCTCGATACCGGGGAGGACGAGGAGGAACTCCTCCCCACCGAGTCGGGCGGTGAACCCGGGGTCGGGGACGAGGGGGTCGAGGAGCTCCCCGATCCGGGCCAGGACGGCGTCGCCGGTGGCGTGGTTGCGGTCGTCGTTGACCTGTTTGAAGTGGTCGACGTCGAGGATGGCGATGGTCAACGGGGTGCCGGTGATCTGGTGGTCGGTGAGCAGCCCGGGCAGGACCCGGTCGAGGTGGCGGCGGTTCCACAGGCCGGTGAGGGCGTCGCGGTCGGCGAGGTCTTCGAAGATGGCGCTGCGCTGCCGGGCCTGCTCGGTCTCGAACAGCGCCTGCAGGGAGGCGGCGCGGGCGTCGGCGTCGAGGTCGCGGACCTGGACCCATGTCGCGTGCGAGATGGACAGGGCGGCGTAGGCCCCGGCGGTGTCCCCGGCCTCGGCGAGCAGGTGGGACTTGTCCATGGTGGCCATCGCGGTGAGTTCCGGCAGTCCGCGGTCGGCGGCGAGCTGCTCCGCGCGGAGGACGAGGTCGAGGGCTTCGGCGGCGTCACCGCGGCGGTGCCGGATGCGGGCCAGGGTGAGAAGGGCCTCGGGGGCGGCGCGGACCTCGGCTTCGGGGATGGTCGCGTCCACCATGACCCGCCCGACGGTCTCGGCCCGTTCGAGGTCCCCCGTATCGAGCAGTACCGAGGCGATCGTGTCGAGCGTCGTGGAGTTCATGGCGATCCCCGCGGCCGCGGCCACCGACTCCAACCGCCCGATCAGGGGCAGCGCGTCGGTGGCCTGGCCGTGGTTCCAGAGGGTCCAGGCGTAGTTGTTGAGCACCGACAGCAGCAGGTGCGGGTTGTCGAGCTGGTCGGCGTCGGCGAGGACGGCGTCGAACATGGGACGGTAGCTGTTGTCGGGGGTCTGCAAGGCGGTGAACAGCGCCACAATCATCCGGTGGTCCACAAGTAGGTGCGGTGGTGCGTCAGCGGGCAGTAGACGGACCGCTTCCACAGCGTGGGTGAGGGCGTCTCCGCGGGCTCCCGTCCGGTCCAAGCACCACGCGATGAGGGCCTCACTGCGGGCGGCGACGGTGAACTCCGCACGGGCACGGGCGCGGAGCAGGATCGACTGCGCAGTGGTGACGGCCTGGGTGACGTCGCCGGTGCGGCTGGCCTGATCGGTGAGGATCAGCCGGGCCCTTGACCGTTGCGCGCTGAACGCGGGCCCGGGGTTGGCGACCAGGATCGCCTGGGCTCTGTCGGTGATCCCGGCTGACCCGGAGTAGCGGCGGCACTCCAGATCGGCGAGCTGGGCCTCCACCACTGCGATACGGGCGAGCTGGCCGCCGCTGGCGTTGCGCCGCGCGGCCGTCGCGTCGGTCCCGCCGGGCGGGTCGAACCGATGGGCCTTGACTGAGCGGGTCGGGTCCGCGGCGCCGGTGGTCGGCTGTTCAGGGTCGTGGTGGTTCCCCGGCCGGCCGTCCATTACCGGGAGGTGAACCGGCGAACGGCCTACGGCCCGTCGTCCCCGGTGGCTTCCCGGCACCGGGTGGTCGGAGCGCGCGGGGACGTCGTCGGTCACCGCGGCGGGGCGACCGAAGTGGTATCCCTGGGCCTGCCCGCAGCCCAGTCGGTAAAGGATCCCCGCCTGTTCCGCGGTTTCCACGCCCTCCCCGACGACCTCGAGGCCGAGGGCGGTCCCGAGCGCAACCACCGCGGCCAGGACCGCGGTGTCACTGCCAGCTCGCAGCGGTCGGATGAAGGACTGGTCGATCTTCAGGACGTCCACGGGAAGCCGGTCGAGGCGGCTGAGGCTGGAATACCCGGTCCCGAAGTCATCCAGGGACACCCGCACTCCCGCGGCCCGGAGCTCCTGAAGCGTCTTCAGCACCTGCGGGGAGTCCGCGTCCAGGGTCCGTTCGGTGACCTCCACGGTCAGCTGGTTCGCGGGCAGGCCGGCGTCGGTGAGCAGCTGAAGGACGTCGCCGGCGTAGCCGGGACGGGTGAGTTCCCCGCCAGCGGCGTTGACCGCGATCTCCAACAGCAGTCCGTGCTGCTCCCGCCACCGCACCCCCTGCGCGACCGCTTCGGCGAGGACGAACCGGCCGATGACATGGATCAGGTCCCCCGCCTCGGCGATCGGGATGAAACCGTCCGGTCCGACCAGCCCCCGGGTGGGGTGCCGCCACCGGACGAGGGCTTCCACCCCGACGGTCTCCTCCGAGGTCAGATCGACCATCGGCTGGTAGACCACGAACAGCTCCCCTGCCCGCAGACCCCGCGCCAGGTCCGCCGCCGCTACGTCGTCGGTTGAGGTCGGCCCCCAGGAGATCCGGTTCCGGCCGCCCGCGTTTGGCGTCGTTGAGGGCGGCGTCGGCCCGCCCGACCAACAGCGAGAGCGAGTCTCCTTCGGCACGGCCAGCGATCCCAACCGAACAGGTCCGTCCGGAGGTCAGCCGACCGCTGAGGGTTCCGGCGATCCCCGCGGCGGAGTCCGGGGTGTGCCCGGGCAGCAGGAGCACGAACTCGTCGCCGCCGTAGCGAGCGAGGACCTGCCCCGGACTGAGCGAGGCCTGCCATATCTGTGCGGTCACTCGCAGGAGCCGGTCGCCCTCGCTCCGGCCGCCGAGGTCGTTCACAGCTGTGAAGTGGTCCAGGTCGAGCAGCGCCACGGCCAGCAGTCGGTCGTCACGGCCGGCCGCGGACAGCTGCTCCTGCAGCACCCGGTCGAACCCCCGACGGTTCGCCAGCCCGGTCAAACCGTCGGTCTCGGCGTCGCCGATGCGCCGCGCCAACCAGCCCACCGTGACCGCGATCACCGCAGTCAGGGCCACCAGCGAGGCGCGGTTGGCCAAGGGCATGCCCACGACACCGAACGCGAGCTGCGCACCGACCAGCGCGACCGTCAGATGGGCCAGGGCAGCAGGCCAGCGGAAGAAGAAGAACGCCTCCACTGCCACCAGCAGGTACAGCGACGCGTACATCGCCGCCGAGCCCACCCCACCCGCCGCCGTGGTGGCCACCGTGATCAGGACCGTGCCCGCCAGGACGGTGAGGTGGTATGACCACCGCGGTAGCCGGTTCCGGGCCCGCCACACCCCAGCGCTGACCGTGATCGCCGACAGGGCGAGCAGCCGGATCAGCCCGACCCGCATCCCCACCGAGTGCCCCAGGCCGGTGTCGATGAGCCCGATGACCCCACCGGCGGCCATCAACCCGGCCGCCGACCGGGCCATCACCAGCGGACTCGCCACCCCCGGGTGACCAGACCCGGCGCGCCGAACCAGCACCCGGATCGGCCCGCGCCCCGGGCCCGCGCCGGGCCGCACGGTCACCCCGACACCGGTCACCGGTCACCGCAGCCACGTGGTGCGGCCGGCGGGCAGTCCCCGAGACCCACCAGTCCACACATCCGGCCATGACATGGCCCCGCACCTGTGCGACGCCTGAGCGGCGACAACCAGGAGAATCGCTGCCACAACGGGCGCCGGCCACCCAACGGGCGCACCTCGACGCGACCATGGTCATCGCCCGCACCGCGACACCACCCGCCGTTCTCGATGAGCGCCCCGGTCGGACCAGGGCCGCCGCCGCCGGCCGCGGCGGCTCGTCGACGAACTGACCGGCTCATGACCCTTGCTTTCCAGCGGCCCGCGCGACGACCTCTTGGCTATGGACCCGGCCAGCCACTGCTCCCACCGGGCGCTCACCTCGATAACCCGCCAGGCCGCCACGATGGTCAACAGCGCAGACTGGCCAGCTGTGCGACTTGAGCCTTAGCTGGTAGCTGACTTGACTTGGACCGACTCAGCTTTGACGATGAGCTCGTGGTGACCGGCCGGACCGTCTCATCGTCGCGGGTGCGCCTGCCGCGCTCCTATGTGCTCTGGGTGGGCGCCGCGACCGTGTCGAACGTCGGGGTGGCCGCGTTGTACTTCGCGCTCGGCTGGGCCGCCAGCGCCCACGGTGGCTCGGCGGCCGGTCTGGTCATCACGGCACTCGTCGGCACCCGGACTGTCCTGCTGCTGGTCGGCGGCGCGATCGCTGACCGCGTTGGCGCCCGGGCCGTGATGATCGCGGGCGACGCGGCGCTGCTGGTGGCGACCGCCGCCCTGGCCGTCGCCGCCGCGGTCCTCGGTACCCCGCTGTGGCTGCTGCTGGCCGCTGCGGTCGTCGAGGGCGCGGTCACCGCGTTCTACCTCCCCGCGGAGGGCTCGATGCCCCGCCACCTGGTCCCCGAGGACGAGGTCTCCCGGGCGGTCGCGCTGCGGGGATCCGGTGGGGAACTGGCTGACCTCATCGGCGGCCCCCTCGGCGGAGTGCTGGTCGCCGCTGCGGGCTTCACCGTGGCCGCCGCCCTCGACGCGGTCTCCTACGCACCGGTGTTGATCGTGCTGCTGAGCCTGCGCGGCATCCGCGCAGCCGCCACCGGTCCCCGACAGTCGCTGTGGACCGAGGCCCGTGCCGGGGTGACCACAGCGGCCCGTGAGCCGCTGATCCGGTCCTCCTTCGCCCTGGTGGCGCTGGCCGCAGGCGTGTTCGTCCCCGTCGGAGCCGTCCTGGTCCCGCTGCTGGTCCGGTCCCGCGGCTGGACCGCCGCCAGCGGCGGGCTGCTGCTCGGCGGTCTGAGCCTGGGCGGGATCGCCGCCACCCTGGTCATCGCCCGCACCGGCACCGGCCGCCGGCCCGGCCCCGTTGCCGCCCTCGGACTGCTCATCGCCGGCCTGGCCCTGACAGCTCTCGGGCTGGCCGGTGGGCTCCCGGTCTCCGTCGGCGCGGCGGTGCTGTCCGGAGCGGGGGTTGCCCTGTTCACCGCCCACACGTTCCCGTTGATCCTGCTCGCGACCCCGGAGGGGTTCCTGTCCCGGGTGCAGTCACTGCTCAGCCTTACCCAGGCAGCGACCCTCGTCGCGGCAGCACCGCTGCTCGGGGTCGCGGCCTCGACGTTCGGACCAGCCACGACCCTGATCGCAAGCGGAGTGCTGCTGGCCGTGATAGCCGTCGTCGCGGTCGGCGACACGACCTGGCGGCGCGGGTCCGCGCCGGAGACGTCCTAGCTCTCCCAGGGAGAAGCCCGCCGCCCAGGCCCTGTGTATGACCTCGTCATCCACCACAGGTCGGTTCCTCCGCTGATTCGGCCTTGGGACCCGAAGGCCCCCGTTCGCCTGGTCGGGGAGCGGAGACGGCGGCTCGGGTGCAGCGGTCGTCGAGCTCGGAGAGGAGGTGGCGGGTGGCGGGGCCGTCGATGCCGTCGACGGCTTCGCCTTCGGCGTTGTGGGAGAGCACCCACAGTCCGGCCGCCCACGCGGCCTGAGCCTCCAGGACGGTCCAGGCGCTGCCGCGGGCCGCGGCGTAGGCGGCCAGGAACGCCGCGGTCGCCTCGACGGTCGCTCCGGGGCCGTCCTCGACCACCGGGTGCACAGCTGCTGCGAGGCCGGCGACCGCCGCTTCGGGCAGGACGGTGATGCTGTCCCAGTCGTACACGGCGGTGATCACCGGGCCGGTCCAGGCCAGGTTGGGTGGTTCCCAGTCGCTGTGCCCGACCACCACCGGCAGCGAGGTTCCCCGCAGCCGGCGACCGGCGGCGGCCACGATCCCGGTCAGCCAGGTCGGCTCCGGGGCCCGTTCAGGTCGAGGTCCCCCGGGCCCGGAGCGGGCCACACTCCGGTGGTCGGGTCGGCGCTGTCCCATCCGGCCCAGTCCGAGGGCGGGCCGAAGGACTCGTCGCCCTGGGCAGTGGACGCCCGCCGGACCAGGTCCGCGAGGACCCCGGCCAGCTCGGGCACCTCGACCGGCCGCGGCGGTCCGCTGCTGCCCGCGGGCAGCAGCTGTTCAGCGGACGCCACGAACCCACCGAGCGGCTCAAGACCGGTCAGGGGCTGCGGGCAGGGGAATCCGCCGGCCCAGAGATGGCGGTGGCAGCCCAGCCGGGCTGTCAACCCGACGGCCGGCGGCCGGATCTTCACCACCACCTCGCGGCCCTCGTCCAGCTCTACCCCGATGACTGCGGACTGTCATCCCGCCACGAAACGCTCCGCCCGCACCGAGGCCGACAGCCACCGCCGGCACCACGGGTTCAACGCGTCCCGCTAGGACACCCGGTCCATCGGCTGCTTGCGTACCGGGCCGGTTTCGGTCGTCGCCCATCCAGCCGGGCGGCCGTCGCCGGTCGGACCGGCGGACGTTCCGCCGCCGACAGGCTGACCGAGCAGGCGACGACACCGCACCCACGACAGGACCGACAACGGTGAAGCAGTACATCCTCACCGAGGCCCCGGGGAGCGGGAAGACCCGGCCAGCCCCGCCAGTGGACGCAGCCGACGCACCGCGACCGGGGGCCGCCATCAACGCCCCCGACAGCAGCCGGACTCGGCCTCCCCTCGCAGTGAACAGCTAGGCGGATCCAGGCTGAGGCCGTACGACGACGGTGGGACCGGGCTAGGGACGTGGGCCTCGACCACCAGCTGCCCGTCCTTGTGGGCGCTGACGGGCCGGTCCGGGACTGCGTGGACCGGTCCTGCATGGACCAGTACCGGCCAACCGACGACGCCGACGTTCTCGTGTGACGCCGCCCGGGGACTACCTGGTGTGATGAACCGCGTGAGCGTGGCCGGCTACAGCCCGACCTGGGCGCCCATGTTGATGGTGCGGTCGGTGGGGAGGTGGAAGTACTCGGCGGGGTTGGCCGCGTTGTGGGCGATGGTCAGGAACAGCCGTTTCTGCCAGCGGGGCATCCCGGGGGCGTCGGTGCGAACGAGGGTCATCCGGGACAAGAAGTAGGAGGCGTCGTCGACGTCGATGGACCGTCCGAGGTTCTGCACGACGGGGGACCGCAGGAGGGCGGGCACGTCGGGGGAGTCACCGAACCCGAAGTGCGCGGTGAGGTGGGTGACCCCGGGGGCTCGGTAGGCGAGGTCGTCGACGACGACCCGGTCGGCGGGGTCGACGTGGGGGATCTTGTCGAACACGATCGTGATGATGACCACGCTGGTGTGCAGGGTGTGGTTGTAGTCGATGTTGGCCCGCAACGCGAGCGGGGTGGTGCGGGGGTTGGCGTTGAAGAACACCGCCGTCCCCGGGACCCGGTGCACCGGCGGGTCAAGGGCCCGTACCTCGGTCACAAAGTCCCGCAGGGTTCCCTCCGTTTCGGTACGGTTACGGGTCACGATCCGCCGGCCCCGCTGCCAGGTGAGCAGCACCGTGGACACCGCAGCGGCCACAGCCAGCGGCAGCCACCCGCCGTGGCCCACCTTGGTGAGGTTGGCCGCGAAGAACGACACCTCGACGGTGAGGAACCCCACCGCGCCGGCGGCGACGACCCAGCGGGACCGATGCCAGATGACCCGGACCACGGCCAGGAACAGGACTGTGTTGAGGATGAACGTGGCGGTTACCGCCACCCCGTACGCCGACGCCAGATGCGCCGACGACCGGAACGCCAGGACCAGGACCACGACCGCGGCGTAGAGACCCCAGTTGATGCCCGGGACGAACACCTGGCCCTCCTCCCGCTCGGAGGTGTGCCGGATCGTGAGGCGGGGCAAGACTCCGAGCTGCACCGCCTGCCGGCTCACGCTGAACGCCCCGGAGATGACGGCCTGGCTGGCGATCACGGTGGCGACGGTGGCGAGCAGGACCATCGGTAGCTGCGCCCACCCGGGGAACATCAGAAAGAACGGGTTCGCCACCGCCGCCGGGGACGCGATGATCAGCGCGCCTTGGCCGAGGTAGTTCAGGGTCAGGGCGGGGAACACCAGAAAGAACCAGGCCCGGCGGATCGGGGACGCCCCGAAGTGGCCCATGTCGGCGTAGAGGGCCTCCGCGCCGGTGACCGCGAGGACGACCGACGCGAGGGCGACGAACGCGACCTTCCCGTGGTCGGCGATGAACACCACTCCGTAGGTCGGGGACAGCGCCCGCAGGATCCCCGGCTGCCGGGCCACCTCCACCGCGCCGGCGGCGGCGAGAACGGCGAACCAGATGACCATGACCGGCCCGAACAGCCGCCCGACGAGGCTGGTCCCAAAGTGTTGCACCACGAACAGCACCGTCAGCACGACCAGCGCGATCGGGAGGACATAGTCGTGCAGGCCCGGTGCGGACACCTTCAGGCCCTCGACCGCGGACAGCACCGAGATGGCCGGGGTGATGATCCCGTCGCCGTAAAACAGCGACGCCCCCACGATGCCGAGGGTGACCAGGAGCACCTTCGCGCTGAAGCTGCGGAACCGCTGGTTCTGCAGAAGCGCGGTCAGGGCCATGATCCCACCCTCCCCGTGGTTGTCGGCGCGGAGGATGAACGTCAGGTACTTCACCGACACGATGATCGTGATCGACCAGAAGACCAGCGAAATGATGCCGTCCACCTCGGGCCGGGCCGTCCCGACCGCGTGGTGGTCGGCGGTGAACACCGTCTGCACCGCGTACAGCGGGCTCGTCCCGATGTCCCCGAACACCACCCCCAACGCCCCGAGGGTCAACGCCGCCCGGTGGCTGTGCGCCCGCCCGGACCCGTGGCCGCGCCCACCCCGGCGCGACACCGGTCCACCCGCCGGTGGCGCTGCCGGGGCGGGAGAGGGAACGGCCGAGGGCGGGGGCGAGGACGGCATGCTCCTGCGTAAGCTACCGCCGCGACCGCGACGCCGGCACCGGGGGACGGCACAGCGGTCGCCTTACGCGGACCCGGCGTCGGCGGCGGCGTCGCGGTGGGCGAGGTTGCGGTCGGCGAGGGCTTCGAGTTCGGCGTCGGGGGCTTCCTCGACGGCGATGAGGCGGTCATCGGCGGTGGGCATCGCCCGGAGGAGCTCGTCGAGTTTGCGTTGGGTCGCGGACTGCTGCCGGGCTTGGGTGTGCTGGATCGCGAACACCATGATCAGGGTGATCGCGGAACTGGCGATCTCCAGGGCAGCGGTCCACCAGCTGGGGAAGGCGATGACCGCACCGATCACCAGCCAGATCACGACGGCGGCGGCCACCGACAGGCCGGCAGTGGAGTGGGCGGTGACCTCACCGACCTGGTGCAGGGCCCGGCTGCTCCACCGCCGGGCCGGGTCGTGCGTGCCACGGGAGCCGACGATCCCGGCCCGCCAGAGGTGGGGGCCGGGCCAGCGGCGACCGACGACGGGCCGCCGGCGGGCGGTCACCGTCCGCGCGCGGTCGGCCGGAGGGCGGTCACGCGCCCAGCATCCCCCGAGACCGGTCGGGGAGCCGGTCGGTGAACGTGGCCGCCTCGCCGGCCGTGCTGCTGGCCGCCGTGCGGCGTTCCCAGCGCGGGCTCTGCCAACAGGGTCACGGCAGGCGGGACAGCACGCTGACCGACAAGCGGCTGCCCCAGCTCTCCCGTATCGCGATTCACGGCGCCTGCACCGGCCGCTGGTTCGCGGGGCCGTTCCTGACGTGGGCGTCGACCGCATCCCTGCGGCAACCGGCGATCGGGGCACCGGTGTCCCCGCGGCGGCGGCGGCGAGCGGTCCACAAGGGTGGACCCGGTGGTTCCCGCGGCCGCCGCGGCGCCCGGGGGGCTCCCCATTCCCGGCTGACCCGCCACCCCCGGTCGACAGACGGGTCGTAGCCGGAGTCGTGCCGTGGGATCTCCCGCACCTTCCCCACCCCCACACCGACGGCGTCGGCGATCTCCTGGAGGCCGACCCCCGGCCCGGTCGCCACTGTGCTGGGCACCGCGCTGACCGACGTCCAGACACCGGTGGCGCGGGCGTTGTCGTACATCCCCTGCAGGATGAACCGCTGGACCCGGTCAGCGACCCCGGCACCGGTGGGCGGACGCCGGCCTGGGCGGGACCTCCCGGGCGGCAGCAGGAAACCTGTGTCCCCGTGGGAGCACTGCCGCCGCGGCCGACCGGCGGTACCGGTCACCGTCACAACCGGGCCGGGCCCCGCCGGGTCGTGCCGTGGAGCCGGATGCGGGTCAGCGGGGGTGGCGGGTGGTGGATGTTCGGAGGGTGCCCTGGGCGGCGCGGGAGCCGTCGGGCCCGCCGCCGGGCCCGCGCAGCACGTATGCGCCGGCGACGGCGAGCACAGCCCCGGCGAAGGGTGCCGTGAGGTAGACCCACAGGTCGCGGTGGTCCCCGCCGACCAGCGCGGGCCCCAGGGACCGGGCCGGGTTCATCGCGGCCCCGCTGACGGGGCTGGCCCACAACCCGGCCAGGGTGACGTAGGCCCCGACCCCGACCGCGGAGAGTGCGCCCAGGTTCTGCGCGGTCGACGCCGTGCCCAGCACGGTGGAGACCAGACCGGCGGTGAGCACGAGCTCGACCGCGAACGCCTGCCCCGCCCCGAACCCCGGGCCGGGGACGGTGGCCCCCAGCTGGCCGGCACCACCGAACACCGCTCGCAGGAAACCCGAGGCCAGGAGCGCGCCGGCGACCTGGGCGGCGACGTAGCCGGGGATCCGCCGCCACGAGAAGTCCCCCCGCAGTGCGAACGCCACACTGACGACCGGGTTGAGGTGCGCCCCCGAGACCGCACCCATGAACAGGATGACCGCCACCACCGTCAACGCCGGCGCGGTGACCGCCGCGCCCCTCCCGACCTGCCCGTGGGTGACCGCGTCGACGACGGGGGCGCCGGCGCCGACCATGACGAGCAGGAACGCCCGAGCACCTCACTGAACAGCCGCCGCCACTCGAAGCGCAGATCGGTGAAGTCGCGCGCCCACACCGGCTCCCGGGCCAACAGCTCGGCGATCACCGGGCGGTGGCGGCCCCGGACCGCGGCCTCCACCCGGTCGGGGGTGTCCGCGGGAGGCGGCCGGTCAGCGGTGGCCATCAGCTCCACGTGCTCGTCGGTGTCGACCGGTCATGCGGGGACGGGTCACGCATGGACGGCGGTGGGGAGGTCGACGATCCGGCAGGGGATCTCGGTGTTCTCGTCGAGGTGGTAACTGGCACACACGCGGTGGTAGCCGTCGGCGATCACCACGCCACGGCCCGACGGGACGTCACCGCGGCCAAGCAGGATCGGGGACAGGCGCACCCCCTTCGCGGCCCTCTTCAGGTCCTTCGCGACTTCCGGGTCGTCCGGGGGCAGCAGCGGCAGCCCGGCAGCGCGCAGGACGTCCTTCGCGTGCTGCACCACCGTCGGGGCCTCGGCCAGCGCCCGGGTCACCGCCTCCACCACGGCCGGGTCGGCCAGCAGCCGCAGATACGACCCGGCCGCCGGGTAGTCGTGCTTCACCGGGGCCTCAAGCCACCGCACCGTCGCCCCTTTCGCACCCGCGGTATTCGACGTCGTGTTCT
>JAABUI010001874.1_pt1 | contig 11915 bp, 15 predicted proteins | sample 5559111 | NCBI WGS metagenome assembly JAABUI01 (sample SAMN10711870, study PRJNA513365) | rock metagenome | isolation source: Antarctica rocks | place: Antarctica: Victoria Land, Buttleship Promontory
TACCGCGTATTACCTAGGTTTTCCCTATATCTTCTATTATATACGGTATATTTCTTTCTAGCGAATACTATATTCTTTACTCCTCGATACGTACTTACCCCCGTATACCGCGTACTTCGCCTCTTTTAGGTAGTAGTAGGCGCTATACTTATAGGTCTAATAGGAGCCCGTATAGCTACCGTATTTTATATTATTTATATATACCGCGTATATATATCTATATTATTAATAATTAAAGTACTACTTTAGGTCCGCGGACCGTATCTATATTTCGTAGTAGTAGATTTAGCTACTCTCTATATCGGTAAATCTCAAAAGTTTATATTAAATCCGGCTTTACTAACTCCGGAAATATAGGTAAAATCGTAATTTTATCGTAATTAGTAAATACGCGTACTAATATTACGATTTTAGTAGGTTTCGCAGGTTTAGTAGGTTTAGCAAAATTACGATTTTTTAGTAAATTACGTAATTTTAAAAAGTTCGATTTTTTCGATTTTTTCGATATTTATAATCGACTAAAATACTCGGGAAGGCTATAGGGGATAAACTACTAATACTACCTAAAATTAGACCCTAAGTTCGGTCGATTCGGCCGATTCTCTCGCGGGAGTAGTACCCGGAATAGTGCACGGAGTATTATATAGGGTTATGCGTATAGCGATAATAGTAGTACGCTAGGCTAGCGTTAGGCTACGGTAGTAAGGCCTTCGGGGCTACGGTCGTAAGGCCTTAGGGGCCTTCGGGGGTTTATACGGCTAAATTTTAGGGTTACTATTTCGGGTGTTAGTAACCTAGGTTACTAATATAGCTGAAAGCGTTAGATATAGGCGGAACGTGCGAAACGTGCTAAATTGTGCTAAAACCTAATTTTTCCGATAATATCTAAAAAAGCGTACTAAAATAAACTTTTGAGATTTACCGATATAAGAACCCTTCTATAATTAGTCTATTTACGGTATCTAGTCTTACTACCTCGATTACGAGTAAGGAGTATCTCTTCTTCCTACCGTATTAGTCTAGTTTAGATACGAATCTTAGCTATTAAACGCTTATAAATTTAAGGTCGGGATATAGCCCGGTATTATCCCTTTTAAGGATTTCGATAGTACTTACCTAATTCGAGTCGTCGACCGTATTCTTACGTATACTATATACTCTAATTAGATATATTTACCTAAGAATCCTTATAAATAGGTTTATACTCTTAGCCTACTCCGTAGCTTCTTTAAGTTCCTATCTCGCTTCTACCGTTATAGTATTAAAGATAATATCTCCTCTTATCGTCCGCCTTACGGCTACGATCGATACCGCTATTAGGTAGGCGTTATTCTTAAATATATAGACTAGCTATATACTAGTCGAGCCTACGAACGCTTTCCTTATCTCCTCGTTATCGAATCTAATTATTATCTATTTAGCCTTTATATTATTAGCTATCGTAGGAGGAGGGGAGGAGTCTAGGTCTATTACCCTCCTTACTAGGTTAGAGTATAGCGTCGTAATACTTACTATCTAGGCCTAGCTATTCGTCGTCCTAATATCTTTAGTTTCTAATTTAGCCTATAGGCCGCGTTTTTCGTTCTCTACTACCTATCTTTCTTCTTCGAACTCTTATAAATAGTTCTATACCGTTTATAATATTATTTAGAGGAGGTACTATATCTAGAATTATAATTCCTTAAATTTTAATTTTAATACTACTTATATACCCTCGCCTACTCTTTACTTTAGGCTATTTATATACCTTCGCCTTATTAAACGTTCTAGGGGGCTATTACTTACTATTTCCCTTCTATTCGCTATACTTATCGCGTTTTTACGCGTAACTTCGCGTCTTCTACTACCTCCCTCTCCTCTACTACTACTACTACTACCCTCGCTATTAGTATAGTAGCCTACTCCCTATTAGGCGCTACCTCTTAGTATACTTAATACGCTAATAGCGCGTCTACGCTCCTACGCCTATTCGCTAGTCTCTACTCGACTTATTCTTTTCTACTTTTCTATAGATAAATAGTAATAAAAGATACTTATATTACCTACTAATCGAGGCTATTAGGCGATATATAAAATCCGCGTAAAATCTATTAATTTTCTCTAGCGCCTACGTTTTTATCGATTTTATATATATACGAATCTAAATTATACGATTTTACGGGTTTCGAGCGTTAACCCCCTACGGGGAATTCGTTAATTAATACTAAAATTTTAGATCCCTACTAGATCCCCACTACCGAATTGCTAAGTAGGGGGTCTATCCCTTTCCTTGTGTACGGGAGGTATACGCTAAGGGGAGATCGACGTAGGGGTGATAATTGGTTAACTTAATTAGGCCAAACTTAGAATAGCTTAGCAAATCTTAGCAAACCTGGGCTGACTTATCACCACCCATGCGTGCATCTCCCGTTAGCGTGTACCTCCCGTACACAAGGAAAGGGATAACGGAGACAACTGATGAGAAGCATGTTAATGTTACATTCTAACGATGTTTTTGTTGTATTGGCTGCACGCTGACAGTCTCAGTAGAGCTGCTATCCGCATCCTCTCCCATCTTATCCTCCGAAGCGGCACGCTTCTGAACATCTCGGCTCGGAAGGACTAAGTGGCTAAATCTTGTAGCGACCCTATCAGAAAATTATCGTCCACTGTGGCTTTTCAGATCGTGAGCTGTGTCTTCTGCACTTGCTGCGTCCGACTAAGATCCGTTTCAGTCGTGTTCGTCATCGATTTCTTGTGAGATTTACGGTGCTTAGTTTGCATGCTCACATGGGACTGCGGATGGTCGAATCCTTGTATCTAGATGTTCAGAGCCGAAGCTGGGGAAATAGCATGAGCTCTAGTAGCCTATGGAAAAGGCATGAGAGCGTCCTCTCACAAATCTCCTACACGGTCCCTAGCCAGAGTGTCTTTTAGTCGAACTTGTTCCTGTGCCGTTCTTATGCATACCTTTGACTTTTCTCATCGGTCGTGAAGCTCCTTCCTGGCTCTAGATCGCTGCCATGCCCCGATGATTATGCTCAGTGTTCATCTGCCATCCCCTCCTAATGCTTTTTCCTCTTTGTGATTCCCCGTAACTTCGAAACTTGGGAGGGTACTTCGATTACATGTCTCAATCAACGAGGGAATAATGACTTGGAAGGTAGCTTCCCTCTGGGAAGCTCCAATGACAAATGCCGTCAACAACAAAGCTCGATCCATCCCTCTGCTGAACCCGCTGAGTGTCTACGGCCGAGTCTTCCTCCTCTCGGCGTGGTCCTTCTTCATCGCTTTCTGGTCTTGGTAAATAACAAACGACAAAGCCTTCTCAACAAAGGGATCGTTAATCAATAGTCCAGATATGCTTTCCCACCGCTCTTGAGCGTGACCATCAAGAAGGATCTCCATCTCACACATAAGGACATCGCGAATTCGAACATCCTTGCCTTGACCGCGACATTGATCGTTCGATTGACTGCTGGTGCTGCATGTGATCGACTTGAGCCCAGGATCACCTTTGCGACCATCCTGCTGACGGGTGCCATTCCCACCGCTTTGGCGGGTACGGTTCAAACTGCCACGGGCCTGATCGTCCTGCGATTCTTCATCGGCATTCTTGGGGGCGCCTTCATCCCTTGTCAAGTCTGGACAACAGGATTTTTTGACAAGAACGTCGTTGGCACGGCGAACGCCCTTGCCGCGGGCTTCGGAAATGCCGGGTCAGGTGTCACCTACTTTCTGATGCCCGCAATATTCGACTCGCTTGTCCAACGTCAGCATCTAAAACCCCATACTGCTTGGCGGGTGGCATTCGTGGTGCCATTCATACTTATCATAATGACTGCTCTACTGATCCTTTTCGCTTGCCCAGATGCACCGACAGGAAAATGGTCTACACGTGCATTTGATCTCCAACGTCAAGTAGATCAAAGAGATGTGTAGTAAGTGGTTTTTAGTATCCAATCTCCACCTTTACTGCCGCAAGTCGATTTCGAGGCAGCAACTAGGGGCATCGACTCGTGATTTGTTGCATGATGATGAAGATTCAAATATTAGAGCAACGCTAACTCTCAACCGCAACAGCGTAAGTACTTTAGATGGCACCACCGAATCTCGCAACCCTAGGAAAAGGAGCGTTCACAAAAGAGGACCTCTCCATCATAGTGTGGAACTCGATGACGATTCCAGTCGGGATAACGGCCAAGGAGATGGTTTGAACAGAGACGACCTGCTGAATGCAGCTAGCTGGGAACTTGTCGAGAAGCCTACCTACCACGTCTCGGTGAAGGCCATCGTTTCCTTACCGACATTGATCCTTATCGTTGCATACTTCTGTACTTTTGGTACGGAACTCGCAGTCAACTCGTTTCTCGGGGCGTTTTATCTCAAGAACTTCCCTCATCTTGGCCAGACTGGATCTGATCGCTGGGTGCGTACCTTTCCATCTGTTCAATCAATACTGAGAGAAAAAGACTATCCGAAAGAAACTCGGTCCATTGTTTTCAATTCCCTCTTATCACTTGTGTTGCGTTGCGCAGACCCCAGGTTGAAAGACCAATGCTAATTCCAAACCATTGAAAGGCGGCGATGTACGGTCTTCTCAACGCGGTCTTCAGGCCAGCAGGAGGAATGATCAGCGATCTCATTTATCGGGGTAGTGGATCTCTGTGGGGAAAGAAAGTCCTGATGCATTCCCTTGCCATCGTGATGGGCGTGTTCATGCTAATCATTGGCCTTGTCAATCCTCATTCGAAAGCTACCATGATGGGATTGATGACCGGGCTGGCTTTCTTTGAGGAGGCTGGGAATGGGTCGGTCTTTGCATTGTGAGTGCTGGCTTCTGTCTAAGACTTCTCCCATCTTGATCTGGCTATGTATCCTTAGCTGCGCCCAGGAAGCTGTACGGAGCTGTATGCGCCGCCCACATCTCCAGACTCCCTACATACCTTTTAGATTGGTGGAAAATTGCTGACTCCAAATCAACGCAGGCTACCCCATGTGCATCCGACTTCTAATGGTGAGTTGACGCTCCTCGAGTAAACGCCGCAGGCAGTAGCCACTGACCACTTCTAGGCCTCGTAACGGGTGTCACAGGGGCTGCAGGTAATCTTGGGGGTATGATATACCTCTTGATCGCACGTTATAATGACACGGACCATGCCAAGGTCCTGTGGACCGTAGGTGTAATTAACATTGCTGCGAGCTTATCAGTCGCGTGGATACGACCAATACCGAGAGCGCAAATAAATGCAAAGGCCATTGTACGCGAACTTGTGGGTATTGAATTCCAGCCTATTTGGGCCCATGGCCACGAAGTATATGACGAGGACTGGTCATTGGTAGCGTGAATCGGATTTTGACACCCAGGGTCGATCATTTCAAATGTATACCATAATCACAATAGGGAAAATCTTCCAGACTAGTCAGCATTTGAGCGTGGCCATCGTGAGACCTCAATGGGCCCTGGTTTCCCTTCGCTCCGATCTCCATGTTTATGGCTCCTACCTGGTGGCCAGACTCCTCAGTCTTTCCTTCAAGTACTCGATCCTCATGACCCTTGTACACCTCGCGTAGTCCCTCGTGTGGTACCCACACAACCCTCATACCGGCTCTCCTCCCGGCTTCTACCCCAGCTATGGAGTCCTCAAACACCAGACACTCCTGGGGCAAAATTTTCCTTTCGCCCTCTGTTAATTCTCCGTTTACTTGGTGCAACGCCAACAAGAAAATGTCCGGTGCTGGCTTCTTGTTCTGCCCTTGCATTGCTTCATCAGAGCCGAACACGCGATGATGTTCTGGGAACGCCTCTGAGACGAATGGTATCTGTGAAGTCTTGATTGCGAAGTTGGGCCTTGATGCTGAGCTAGCCAAAGCAATCCGAACTGGGGTTGCCGTTTTCCAAGCGAGATTGGCAAGAAGCTCTGGTACTCCAGGAAGAGGCCTGGACTTCCTAAAAACTTCCCGCTGAGAGTCTACTTTGGTGGTCCATTCGTCTAACGTAATGGGCAATTGAGCCCATTCGAGGAGGTGGAGAGTCCCCTAACCTAACGTCAATTGCTGCAATTCGGTCATTCGATTTCATTGAGATATCGCAGGAAGTCGTTACTTCTGATGTTAACATGATGCAATTCGTACAGAATTGCGGTTACAGGTCTGAGTCAAAATTGGCTCTAAAAGAGAGCATGCCTGAGATGACCCATGATACAGCAGATGTCTTCTCAAGGCCGTCACGGTTTGATGGATACCTAAACCGTGGGTACCGCTGGCTGAAAAACGCGTCTCAAGAGAGCCAGGAAATTCGCACTTACCGCGCGGCCCCTGCTCTGTTGCTTGGCCTTCACACTCCAAGGCAGATCTGATTTACCATACCCGCGAAGTATATTATTGTAAACTTCGGTATAGATGTCTTCAGAGTCGATGAGGAGGCCATCTACATCAAAGATACATGCGCGGACTGGTGGAAATTGGTCAATCGCGATGGCCTTGTTGGAAGACATGAAATCCGTGCTCCAAAAGGCCTGTGAGGAGGTAAGCACTAGGGGAGCCCGGAGCCGCAGGAACCTTCAGGTCGAGCCCGGCCTTTAGCGCGCTGCTGACGGGGAACATGCAAGCCGCCTAAAGTTCTTAATGTAAGAACTCTGGAAATAATATAACGATATAGCTACAACCACGATTATGACCAAGAAAAAGAAGTCCAGCAACGCTATAGCTGGCGTCAATGGGTCTTCTATTGATAGCCCTTCCCCTAGCAATACACCCCCAGTACTCCCTTCGCCCAGTGGCCCGCAATCAAGCCCCAAAGCAAAGACTCCAGATCCTTCAACATCAGCATTGATCATTTGCAGGAATAAGCATTGGAGATGTAAATACGAAGTGGGCCGAGGAAACCACAGAGCTCACATACTGAACAGATATCTCAAGTTTCCACGGTCCCTGGCTACAATTGCCTCCAGAAGTACTCGAGTCGCTCGCCTACAGTAACTACGACTCTCTCCGCCCTCGCCCAATCGACCCCGCCGTTTTCTTCGATCTAGTCAAAATACGGCGCCTGGTCGAGGAGGCAACAGATCTAGCCGTACGCGCTGCCAATGGCACGACATCATCGACCCTGAGCAATTCCCTGAATGCCGGAAATGGTATCCTTGGAGGAGGCGGTGCCGCGGCTTTCGGCCTGGGCATTGGTGGAGGTGGCCCGAATGCGAAGTTGAGTAGAGAAAGGAAACATCGGATGCGAGAGCAGGCGACGCAGAGGTTATCTCATGCATACCAATTGGACGAAATTGCAGCCAGTGTAGCCACTATGCAGGGGGCTTCGTCTTTAGAGGAAGTTGCAAAGCTGGTCTTGCAACGCAGTGCTAATGACGCTGATGCTAAATATGTACACTTCTTCCACGAAAAAATCCCATCCAGGATGTTGGCGCAATGCACGACTTTGGAGCCACTGGATCAAGTAATCCAAGATCGCCCAACCGAAGGCGCACCCTTACGAACAAGAGCTGTCACGAGGATATTCAAGGATGACTATGCAGGTGCTGCTCATGATTTGACGGAGGCATTGGCCGTCTGCCGCCATACCATGGCTCAACATAAGGCGGGAAGGGGTAAACTCGAGCTTGCGAACGCCCTTGGTGGAGCGGAGAGAAGGAATGGCGGTGCAAGGGATTGGAAATATGATATGAAGATTGACGAAGCCGACCAACCGAGTAGTCTGGAGCCACAGCTACTTTTTCACCGTGCTGGAGTGTACCTCACACTTGCTTGTCAAAGTGTTCATGCAGCACTCAATGGGTTGGAGACAGTGAAAGAGACCTCGGAATCTCTGCCGGCTACTGAGCAGAATCCGGCTGAGAAAGCAGCACACGATTGTCGTTTAGAGGCACGTAAGATGGTCAAGACGAATGCGAAGCGGGCTTTGCGTGATTATCTGGGTTTCCTTTCTCACTTCGACTACACCCCAGGATTACCTGCCGAGGTCACAGAAGAGTTCTTCCGCAAGGTGAATGCTGCAGCAGGTGGTCTTGCAAAGCCCAAAGGGTTGCCTCCCCCAAAGAGGCTCCTCGAGATGTCAGGGAACTCTAATTTGAGTAATGGGCACCTATCTGATGCACTCGTCCCTCACACTCATAAACAAAAAGACAATCATCGCCGTAGCACCAACGGCTTTCTCAACGAGAATCCCTACGCCGGACTCCCATCTCCTGAGATTCACCCTGTATCTGCACTATTCTCCTCCTCGCCACCAGAGGACCTTCTGCCGTACCCCGCAACGTCCCAAGCACTTGTTCCTCGAAAGAATGCATCACAGCCTAGTACTGCTGATGATCTCACCAAACAGTTCCTAGCACAGTCGGAACAGCATGAGGCAGTGACGTACCATCCTCTCTTTACTGATGCACTCCACTCTTTGCTCTTATGCCATGCGCTCATCCAGACATCCCCAAAAGAGCATCTCAGGCATGCTCATATGGTCGCAAGGCTAGCTCGCGTCTGTGACGGATACCCAATCTTCCTGGCTGCACGTTCGCCCAGCCGTGCCGATTGGATCGAGGTAGTCCGTCGTGCTAACAATTGGATTGGACTCCAGCAGTCCTGGGAAACGCTATGTGCGCCTGCCCCACTGCCAGGTCACGTTGGAACCACCAAAAAAGAAGAAACCGAAGAGCAAGCAAAGGAGCGTCGTAGACAGGAAGCCATCCTGGAAGCATTAGCCGACGAGCGTGTCTATGACGAGGCGAGCTTCCAGGCCGCAGTAGCAGCAAGGGAGCGTAGAGCCGAGGAGCAGAAACGTGAAGAGCTCGGCCAAGATGGCAATAGTCCGAAGAGATGGGCTCAGGAAGATGGCAAGGAGTATCCTATCAGTACCGAGAGGGCGGAAGCTGTTGCGAGGTGGGTGAAAGAAGCGCCTATATCAGTCGCTGGTACAGGAAAGACGAAGAGAGGTCCGAAGAAAGGAAAAGGGCGGAAAGAGACGGGTAATGATCTGCCTATCGATCAACTGAATGTAACTGGGGAGCGTCGTTGTCCTGAAGGTAACAGCAATACTGAAGAGCTGGATGCTCAGCTTCGCGAAGAAGCTCAATAGGTAGTGCAGATTAGCTAAATATAATTAAAGCCAGAAACTTGAACTAGATTGGCAATTATAGCAGCATCGAAGAAGGTTTTGTCACGATTGCAGCGTTCATTCCATTTCATCGGATATACTGCAGAATTGGACGTAGATTTGTTTTTCCGGCCAGGCTGTGAAGCTAGCATCGTAATCCATTCATCAGCAGAAGATAGGTGCTCATTCCGGCTGACGTCCCTGGAGCTCCTGTTCCGATCATCGTAGGTCGTTTGCAATTTGCGAGCTTCGGCTAAGACTCATTGTATCGTATGCAGGCCTTGTGAACCTAGCGCCGTGACCCATTCATTGTACTACTATCAGAAGAGACGTACTGACCCCGACTGACGCCAAGGCTCCTATTCCAATTTTCGTAGGTCGTTTGCAACATGCGTCGTATTCCACTTGATTGCGCCTTGAACTCGTTCAAAGGTTCAAGATAACCATATCTTGGCCCTAAATAGCCCAGGGTCCTTTCCATCTGAGTCAGACATCCATGAGCCCTGTTGACCCTTTCACCGACTGTACGGGCCGGGATAGTCGAAGGTCCAAGAGGTGGTATAGAGCCCCATGGAGCCTGCGGTATTATATCGTTGAATAGCACAGCAGAGTCAGCGCACAGCGTGCTAATTAGACATTTTGCTACGAAAGTGGCCGCCAATGCATCGTGATATGTGTAAAACGCGAGCCGCTCATGATCTCCACTAATAGAAGCCATCAGATCTGCGTACTCAGCGGCGTACTCGAAGATAAGGAATTTGCCGTAGTCGCAGAGTGTCCCCACTAAATCCGGTGATAAGATCAAGATACTGCTGTACAAAACATCGGACCGAAATAGCTTCCTCAAAGGCTTCATCTTATGGTCTGACAATCTCTCTAGCGAATCTTCAGACCATCGGTGCATTTCATGAAGAGAGCTTGACATTAGAGGCCATGCGTCCTCGAATACTAGCCGCACAGACTGGAAAAGCTTCTGGTATGCGTAAGATTGGATTTGACGGAGCTGGCTTAATTCCTCAGCTGCTTCAAGGCTTGGGGCAAAAAGCTGCTTTCCATTCGGTTGACCGTCCTCTCGCACTGGGAGGAGTGATGTTGTGACGCCAGCGGAGTCGTCCGTGAAGGAAAAGCCTCGGCGGTGGACCATGCTTATAGATCTGCAGAAACCTTCAATACGCCGTTCCTAAATTCAAGTCGATTCGAGAAAAGGTTACTTACCTATCCAGAGCATAGATACTTGCGTACACACGCCTACCCATGTCATGATCCGCCTCCTTCGGTCGTGAGTCCTTTGGAGGGTCTTGATGAATTCCAATGTCGACCATTGCACGGGAGGCTAGACCGATCAAATACCAGCTGCTAAAATGGTGTGGGTCTAACATGGCATATAAGACTAGGAGAAGCATCGCTTGAATTCCAGCGACTGAACCAGGATGGACTACTGATTCAATGTGATCTAATGCGCCTGCGGCATGACGCACGGCATCTTGGTACTGCGTGTCACCCCGTCTCCGCGACATTGACGCATATGAAATGGCGAGTACCATGCGCGTCGTCCAATGATCCGTGGGGCTCGCGTCTCGACCATTGCCCTGATACACCACGTTGATGGCTTTGAATAGCTGTGTTTCAGATAGAAAAGGGTACAGAATGTGGATGTTCTCAAGATAGTGCTTGACCAGTGAAGTCGTAGTGTGTCTTTGGGGAAGTACGTTTTCTTTAAAGAAGGGCATATTTTCTTTGGAAGAGGCTGAAAGCACGAGTCTTGCGAAAGACATCTGCCTGGTAAAGCCGTGAAAATCTCTTGCAGTCGCATTGACCGACCTGCAACGTTGGTCAAGAATTGACCAATAAACAGATATCTATACCTACAGGAAACCGAAATCAGATACCAAGTCGTTGACATCCTGGATCTCTTTCCGCCGAACTCTACCACCGCCATGGCTGGTCGTCAGGACGGGCGGAGCTAGGAACGGTTGCGTGGAGAGATGGTCCAGCGCATTGGTCGTCGCCTTGTGAGCCTTTGCTTGAGCGATCTGCCGTTCTAATTTCTCCACGCGGTTCTCTAGCGAGGCAACGTAGCTACGTTCTTTGCCTCTGGCAAACTGGTCATTGGCACTCGAGCACTCTGCAGTCCTCCCCGCCCTTTCACAGGCGGTGCAGGCCGGTAGCTTGCCATCACATTTGACCTTGGCATTTCGACATCGTTGACATGCTGATACTGGTCGACTCACCCGCAACAAGGGGGTCTCGAATCGGTTGACTTTCGCCATGCAACGGCCACGGCCACGATGGAACGGTAGATGGCAGTGGCTTCGACGAGCAACGGGAAAAGGATTTCGACAGTCGCGCAAAGGTCGGTGAGCGCGGTGGCCTTCTTATCTAGTTTGTGTCGAGGAGCGGATAGACTTTCCCCAAAGAACGGTCTCCGCGGCTCAGCCTCGCTGCAAAGCAGGTTGTCACCATGCGCGACATACAAACAGCGGAGAGGGCGAGATCTGCCGTTATCAACAGGGAAAAGGATGTGGCCCCGCAGTACGTGTATGTCTCTTTGATATCAGACCAATGCAATTCTGTCGAAGGTGAAGGCGCTGCCTCTGCATTGGGTGGTCCCCGCCCTGTAGGCTGTCTGGCGCCTCGAGGACTGGAAAAGCGCCAAGACGTCGACCTCGGGAGCTCTGTAGTCAAACTCGAAAAATCGAGTTTATTTTCACGTAATCATACTCGAGTTTAGAGTTTAGAAGTATACTTATAATCCGAGTATAACTCGATTATATAATCGAGTTCAACTCGAGTATACTCGATTATTTATCTAAAAATAGGAAAAATTTCTTCTATA
>JAABUI010001877.1_pt1 | contig 11897 bp, 9 predicted proteins | sample 5559111 | NCBI WGS metagenome assembly JAABUI01 (sample SAMN10711870, study PRJNA513365) | rock metagenome | isolation source: Antarctica rocks | place: Antarctica: Victoria Land, Buttleship Promontory
GGGCGGAGCATTCCAGACCGTGATGAGCGAGGACGGCGACGCCAACAGCGCCTTCTTCCTGCAGTACTCCGGTGCCGACAAGCGCTGGGCATTCAGCTTCGCCAGCGTGCGGGCGCTGGCCAACACGATCGGTCAGCCGGTCGCCGGCCAGTGGTACCACCTGGTCGGCGTCCGGGACGTCACGAACTCGAAGCTGTCGATCTACGTGGACGGCGTGCTTTCGGGGTCGGTCGGCATCCTCGGCGGCGGCGACAAGGGAACGGGCAACCTGGAGGTCGGTCGAGGAAAGTACGGCGGCAACCCCGTCGACTACCTCAACGGCTCGGTGGACAACGCGCAGGTCTTCGACCGCGCACTGACCGCCGCCGACGTATCGGCGCTGCACGCGGGCGGCCCCGGCCAGTAATAACCGGCGGTGCTCGACCCGGCTGCTCCTGGTCATCGGACGCTACCCGACCAGCACAATGGTGCCGGTCGGGTAGCGCCCGCCAGGAGCAGCCTTTTCTTATCTGGGCATCGAATAGGGCGGGATGTGGTGGCATGCGGAATCTCGGGTGGCGGGCCGGCCAGGTCTTGGCCGCAGCAAGCCGACCGCGGCGCCGAACGGACCCGGACTGCCGGAGCAGGGGTCTGGCCCGGTCGGCTGGTTACCAGGGCGACCGGCCTGATCATGCTGCCCGGTCATCTCTTACCCGACCAGCCACCGCTGACCGGTCTACAAACGGCACACCAGCATCGGCAGCGACTTGAACCGGGCCAGTTCGGGTAACAGGCCTGGTTCCAGCGAAGGCATGCCGGGTTCACCGGCGTTTCGCGGCGTGCGACCACCGTCGCAGCCTCGCCCGAAGGCCCGAGGCGAGGTCCCGGCGGATGCAGCGCCAATTCCGAGGCCGCGCCGAGAACAGGGAGCCGCACTCGTTCGCTTCGGATATCGCTGAACAGTTAAACGGGACGAGAACGGGAAAAGGATCGGCGCCCACGACGAGCTCGATCCGGACGAAGCCGAAGTGATCCGGGCGGCCGCGCGGCTGCCGCTCTACAGCGCCGACACCCACGACCGGGTGCTGGCCCTTTTGATCGACTGAGCTCGCCGACCCTTACCGCAGCACCACCAACGGCAACGTCCCTCAGCACCTGCTCACCGGAATCGCCCAGCGCGGCCGGTGCGGCGACCCACTGGTCGCCCGGCAGGGACGGGTCGCCGGGAACGGCCGGGCGGCAGGTATCGGCGTACGTCTGCGGCAGGTGCTTCAAAGTGAAACGAAAGAAGCTGCCGTCGACGAATGAGTCAAGAACTACCTCACCAACTGGCTGCAGCGGCCCGACATACTCGCCGCGATCGGCCAAGGCGGGCACCAGCAGCCGCCCGGGCCAACCCATCCAGCACCGCCACCCCCACCGCTAACGTTGATACCCAGCCCGAAGTCGGGCCAGCGCCGAGATATCCGGCGTGACTGCTGCCCGGCCTGGCCGATCTGGTCGGCCGCACGCAGCGCAGAACTGGCCCCGCGCCGCTGGAAACCAAGCGTGCAGTCATCAAGGCCGTGTGCTCGGTGAGCGTCATGCCCACCAGACTCGGTCCCGCTTTGATCCCGAATCGGTAGTGATCGGGGCACGGTAAGAGTAAGAGCATCTACCGATGTCCGGGTGCGAGACTTTTCTTTCCCGTCCCGTGCTGAACGCCTGACGGAAAGGTCATCGCCCGCAAACGGCTCTGGTGGTCCGCCGCTCCGAGCCGGGTCTTCCGAGTGCCCCCCCCCCCGGCATCCTGGGCAGCATTGAATGGAACGACGCCGACGTCACCCTCCCTCGGCGTTCAACGCTGAACCACGACCCGCACCATCAGCCGAGGCCGAACCGCCAGACCTGTCCTGCCACCAAACCCGGCAGGTTCGAACTCACCCGTAACACCGACGGCAGATCCGCGCGACGCCCACGATCGCTGCCCCAGATGGTCAGTACGGGCACCGGGCATTCACCTCTGGTGGTCGAATGCTCAGTTGGTTGGCCCTGTCCGGCAGGCCAGCTGCCGGCCGAGGTCTGACCTCGACTGGTGGCCGCCCGACGTGGATTCCCAGAGGACTCGAAACCAGCGCAACAGATCGAAGGCATAGCCGCAACGTCAAGCTGCTCATGTCGTTCACCGCGAGATCCCGCAGGAACAGCGTCACCGCTCGATAGGCTGGCCTCGCCGTCAACAAGCACCAGTGGCGAAAAGAGACCGTGCGGGCCGGACATATCCAATTCGCGGCGGGTCCGCCGCTCCATCCATCCATCGTCGACGCACCGCCGGGGCCATCAACACCTTTGCCGGGAAGACATTCCAGCAAATTGGGTCGGCGACCAGCATCGCGGCGGCCTGGTCGACAGGCCGCACCGTAGGTGGCTCGTGCCCCTCGCGTTCAGAGGGCGGTTCGCTACCCGGGCAGCTGCACCGGGTGCCCCGCGCTGATGCCTTTGGCGATTGTTTGCAGTTCGACGGTGGAGAGTCGAACACCCAATGGCTGGAGGGATGTTTTCACGATCTGGCGGATCTGTGGGGTGGGCCGTCCTTGTAGGGAACGGGCCAACGCGGCCAGCACAGCTCGGGCGTAGCCGCGGCGCTGCTCCTTGACCGTCCGGGCCAGCGCAGCTTTGGACTGCCCTGGCCGTCGGACAGGTGCTGCGATACCTGCTGCACTCATCGACACTCCCATCAGTAGCACAAACGTTCGATGTCTGATCGTAAAGCCGCCGCGGCCGATCCTGGCACTGGACACTCCGTCGTCAGCCGTTCCCGGCACACTCCCGCAGCTACGGGCCGGCGGCCCGGCGCCGGTGGCATCCGGGGCACAGATCGGCCCTACGGTGATCCTCGGACACGTCGACTCCGCCAAATACGGTGTGAACTTGCACGGTAAGTGGTTCTGGCTCAAGTTTCGTGAAGCCGGCCGAGTTGTGCTCGTGCGGCCCAGTGGCTGCACGTACTCCTCACGACGCGGCCGCGGCGTCAGGCCTGCTGGTCCCGGCATCGCCACCGTGCACCCGGCCCACCGCACGAACCGGGCGTCGATCCTCTACACGATGGACCAGCCGTCTGCTTCACGAAACTTGAGCCAGAACCAAATAAAACGCCAATTCACACGCTGCTGGCACTCGAGGCTGTCGTCTTCCACGGTAAGTGGCACCCTTTCACCAAATTATTTGGCACCCCTGCAGCGGGGACGGGGTGGTCTTCGTGCGCCCGCTGAGGCGGGGAGTCGCCAGAGGTGGACGGAAATATGCTCGTTGACAGGGGCCGGGAGTGCCAAATAATTTGGTCAAAAGGTGCCAGATAATTGGTTCTGGCTCAAGTTTCGTGAAACTGATGGGCTGCCGATCGCGGCAAAGATCAACGTCCAGCTCCGCGGTGGGGCGGTCGCCCGGTGACGTCTTGATCGGTGTTGCAGATGTGCCGCACGCCGCGTTCGGGTGTCAGGGACCGCTCTGCCTCGGAACAGCACACCCAATGCCCCGGCCCCGTCAAGCGGCGGAACACAGGCAGCCACCGGGCCGCACGTTCTGCGGGTTGGTGTCGGGGCACTGGGCATGTTGGGTGACTTTTCGGTGGCCGTCACCATCTCACCGGCAGCGGCCGGCTAGCTGCGGGGTGTGTCTTGCCGTGGCCCTCGGCCAGGCCGGCGTCGACGGTGCGTCGATGGTGACGGGTGTTCGCGACGTTCAGGACAGCAGGATGAGTTTTCTGAGCAGGTCGGGCTTGGCGCGGCCGAACAGCTGCATCTTGCGGGCCTTGATCTTGTTGACGGTGCCCTCCACGGCGCCGGAGCTGTAGGGCAGCGTCAACCCAGCGGTAACGGCCTCGAGGTCGCGGCGCAGCCCGCGGGTGAATGAGCGCAACGCCGGCAGGTCGTGATCGACCGCGGCCATCCACTCGGTCAGCGTGTCCTTGTCACCGGAAAGGTCCTTGATCATCCGGGCAAAGCCGGCCACATGCCACACGGCGGCGTCGATCTCGGGACATCGGGTCCGGATCGCTTTGAGTTGCGCCTCGTCGGCGGGGTCCAGATGGCCAGGCAGGCCGGTGATCCATCCGGTGGCCTGCCGCACCGCCGGCGGCCGGTTCCGCAGCACCTGGGTGAGCGTGACCGCCTCGCTACGGCGCAGCGGCTTCAGATATCGCTCGAGGGTGTTGTAGCTGCCGGTGTAGCCCTGTTTGATGATCTCGGCGTGCAGGGCGGTCGCATTTCGGGCACCGGCCGAGAGCCGGTGGTGCAGGTAAGGCTTGAACGGGTCGAGTTTGCTGGTCCGCACGCCACCTGCGATCAACTGCTCGACGCTGTCGGCGCGCAGGTAGCGGCGAACGGTCTTGAAGTCCACCTCGAGCCTGCTAGCGATCATCGGCATCGACAGGCCCTGCACCCCAAGGGTATGAACCTCCAAGAACCGCCACCGGGTGCGCTCGGTCCTTGTCGTGCGCAGCTGATCCAGGGTTGCAAGCCCGGCTGGCTCGCCGGACCAGTGCTCACTGTCATCCCGAGGTGCTGACACCGGGGCGGGCTCGACCAGGCAGGCGTGGTGGGCGGCGACCAGCTTGTTCACGTGCTGGCACAGGTTGTCCCACATGTGCCACCGGTCGGCCACCTGCAGGGCCTGCGGTGCGCCGTCGCGAGCGCCGTCGGCGTAACCGCCGGCGCGGTCCCGGCAGATGAACTGGACACCGGGGTGGGCCCGGAGCCAGTCGGCGAAGTCCCCGGCGCCCCGGCCGTCTAGGACGTCCACCGGCCGATTCCCCTTACTCAGGTCGACCAGCACCGTCCCGTAATTTCGTCCGCGACGCCACGCGAATTCATCGACACCCAGTACAGTCACCGGCCCGACGGGCGGGTCCGGCGTCCTGCGGATCAGGCGTAACAACGTGGAGCGGCTGCCCGGCATCCCCAGCGCGGTCGCCAACCTCGACCCGGCTCGCCCGGCCAAAGCGAGCGCGACGGCTACCAGAGCATCCTGCAATCCTGAGCTGCGCTGCCAGTGCCGCTGGGTCAGACCAGGGACCTGCTCAACGAACGTGGCCGTGCAGCAGTCATCCTGGTCGCAGAAAAATCGGCGCACCGTCAGCCACAGCATCGTCGGCTGCCCAGCGACCGGCAGATCGGCCAAGCGGCGGCGGTAGTGACTGTGCACTCGCCTGGAGACATGCGCGCACCGGCTGCATCGCGCTGCCCGCGCCCGCGGATGCGCGGAGACCCTCACCCCACCGTCGACCCTGCAGATGTCATCGACCACCACCGGCGACAGCTGCGGAAGCAGAACCCGACAACAACGGCAGTCAACAGCCATGCTCCAGGTCATCACAATCCTGGTCCCAGCGACGCCGACCTGCGACGACCCGTCATCCCACCACACCAACGAGCGGGAACGCTCGTCGCCGGACCGAGTGTCGATCTCTGCCGCAATCGACAGCCCACCAGCTTCACGAAACCTGAGCCAGAACCAGATAATTTGGCAATTCACAACCCGGGTTGTTCAGGTTACCGGCTGACCTGCCCGCCGCCCGAAGTGCGGAAACCCCCAGCACGGGCCAAGCCAGACGGTTGTCACAGGGGCAGGTGGCGCATCCATCGCCGTGAAATCGTCGGCGCGGTGCCCCGGTTGTCCCCCATCACCGGTGAACACTGCGGGCGGGTCTACCGGGACGGTCGAACAGGCGTGCGGGTTGACCAGCAGCGCCGTCTCCGTGGGTGCTCCCCAGAGGGTTCGGCTATCGGGCTGAGATCACCTCGGCGCCCAGCGTAGGTCGATGGTGTCTGTGTGATCGCCCCAGCGCAGATCCAGATGCCAGCATCCGGGGGCGGGCATGTCCACTATCGACGGTCCCGGCGAGGCGCCAGTGTCTATCCTGGCGGTTCGGTCGGCGCCTTCCAGGCGGCCGGCGATCACCAGATCGCCGGGGGGGTAGCCGTGCGCCACCCAAAGGATCTTGTTGCTGTGGTCATTTGCCGGCGGCGCGGTCAATGGATCGCCGAACACGATGGCTACCAGGTTGCCGCCGGCCGAGTAGGCGAACGGCGGATAAGTCGTTCCGGTAAATCCAGCGCGGGCCCAGACCGGGACCGGCGTGGTCAGCAAAGGTTGGCACGCCGATGGTCCCGGGCTGGCCGACCCCATCCCGGGACCGCGTGCGACCCAGCCGAAGCCCAGCACCAACAGCACCGCGATGCCGACAGTGATGGGTCCAGCGATCAGCCTGCGGTGCTGGCGCACCCCGCGGCGTGCCGCCGCGGCCAGGTCGGGCCGATGCACGGCACCGTTGGCCAAGTGTCCCAACGCCTGCGGCAACAGGCCTTCTATTTCGTTCACCACGAATTCTGCTCCAAGTCTGGATATTTAAGGTACCCGCGCATGCATTCCATGCCGCGGCTGGCGTGCGAGCGGACCGTGGAGACGCTGCAACCCAGCTCGGTCGCGATCTGTTCGTCATTGCGTCCCAGGTAGTGGCGCAGCACGATCACCGCTCGTTGCGTTGGTGTCAACGTCGTCAACGCGCGGATGACCTCGTCACGGTGCACCGCCTGGTCCGCTGGGTCCGGGCCGCCGGGCCACTCGGGAACCTCGGCGATCGGGCTTTCACCCGTGTCTCGCCGCCGACGCTGGTCGATGAACGTGTTGGTGAGAATGCGCCGGACGTAGGCGTCGGGGTACTCCACCCGCGAAATACGCCGCCACCGCCGCCACGCTTTCATCAACGCGGTCTGGACCAGGTCCTGCGCCGCGTGTGCGTCGCCGGTCAACGCGCAGGCGTATCGCTCCAGGCCAGCTCCGTGGGACGCGACATAGTCGTCGAAGTCTCTGCCGCTGTTGCTGGTCGTCATCGCTGCCCCATACCCCTCTCAACGCAGTTCAGCGCTTGAATGTTGAGACCGGCAGTCGTTTTGCTCGCGCAGGCGCGGCCGTTGACACCAGCCGTCTCGGTGGGGATCAAGACGGCCTGGCGATCACCGTCTGCCACCTACCGCCGGGCACGTCCAAGTGGAACAAGATCGAGCACCGCCTGTTCTCCGCGATCAGCCGCAGCTGGCGGGCCCGACCCCTCACCTCGAACGAGGTGGTCATCGAAACGATCAGGGCCACCACAACAACGACCGGGCTGACCGTCAACGCCGAACTCGACCTGGGCGTCTACGAAAAGGGCATCAAGATCAGCGACCAACAAATCAAACAACTCGAAACCAGCCAACTACACCGCCACGACTTCCACGCAGACTGGAACTACACCCTGCACCCCGCGACACGCCCGAACTCCACCCCCTTAAATTAGCCGCGAGCCCTTAACCATCGGCAGCCAGTTTCACGCCACCGGGCTGTTCTCGGCGACGGGCCGTTCCCTACCAGGATCGGACACCCCAACCGTGGCCGAGACGGGTGATGCCGGTCGGCGGCTCCGAGCGCACGGCCCGCACCCGGTCCCCTAGCTCTAGCAGGTGGGAGAGGCCGCCGCGGCTATGAACGTCAGTAGCGCGTCCGACGATTCGCATCGGCTACGACGGATCAGGCTGTCGACTGATCTTGGGGGGTCTATGGGTGTGGATGACGGGTGCGGTGCGAGTTTGGGTCTTGTTTCTGTACATCGCGGCGTCGGCGGATGCCAGGACATCGGCGGCGTCCCGGCGCCCGTCGTAGATGGCTATTCCGACGGAGCAACTGATGCCGTCGGGGGTGGCGGCGAGCATCCGGGAAATGACCTGCTCAGCGGCGATGGAGTCGCAGTGGGGCAGGAGGGCGATGAATTCGTCGCCCCCGGTGCGGGCCAGGGTGTCCGCCGGCCGGAGCGTGCGGCGCCACGCGGCGGCGGCGGCGATCAGGGCTGCGTCGCCGGCCGCGTGCCCATGCCGGTCGTTGAGGTCCTTGAACCCGTCCAGGTCCAGTGCGGCCACCGCCAGCGGCCGGCCGTCGCGGCCCGCGGCGGCTACGTCCCGGATGAGCCTTTCGTTCAGGCCTCGCCGATTCGTCAGGTTCGTCAACGGGTCGGTCGACAATTGCTGGCGCAGGCCGTGTGCCAGCCAGGCGACGATGGTGGCGACAGTGACGCAGGTGCCCGCGGTCACCACGACCTGCGGGATGATTGCCGGTTCTCGCAGCCAACCGATCACCGCGACCTGCGCGGCCACGGTGATCCCCACGTGGGCCGCGGTCACCCGCGCCGAGTAATACGCCGCTGTCAGGGTCGCCACCCACACGTACAAGAAGCCTAGGACGGCGACGGCCACCGCGTCTCCGGCCAACGCCTGTGCCGCTGCGATAGCGGCGGTGCCGGCCACGCTGGTGACATGGTTCATGGCCACGGGCACACTGGCCGCAAACAACATTTGCAGCAGGGATCCGGCGATACCAACTGCTCCGATGACGATCAGCGCCGGCCGGTTCGTCACATCCCATCCGGGCAGCACGAGAAACGCCAAGAATCCCAACGTGACGCCGCACCCCAAGAACGCCCCGCTGGTCAGGTTCCTCGCCCGCCGGGCCGCGAGCGGCTCACCCGAGTGCGCCTGCTGCCCGATCCACCTGGTCAGCTCCGAGATCATCCCGTAGCTCGTCACACGCCCCATCCGATACTTGCCGGGGACCGTCTGCCGGTCCCATTACTACCGGCCATCATCCTGATCAGCACCGACGGTAACCCATCGCCAACGGATAGTACCGGCGGCGGTCCTGCAGTCGTCCCACCCGGATGTGCCCCGTCGGACGCAAAGCGCTGGCCGGCCCATCGGGCGTCGCTGCGGGCCGGACGTCAGGCCGTCTGCGTGTCGGCGGGCGCCGCCTGGCCCCTCATGGCGTCAAACCCCGCAGCGACACCGTCGAGGGCACGACGTCGGGCCGGGCCGGGCAAGGATTGGTCGGGCAGCGAAAACAGGGACCGTGGCCACACCACACAAAGATGACAGTCATAGTCGTCGGTCGGTGTCACCCTTCCGCTAAAGAGGGTCGTGTACTCCATGCCACTTATGTCGAGCAACCGCTTGACCGATCTCGTGGTCAAAAAGACCCACATCGGATCGGCCTGCGGTTCGATGGCAGTGGCATACAGCGCCATGCCGAAAAGTTCGTAGATGCCGCGAACGATCTCCGCTTTGGGCACAGGACCGCTCAGCGGTGCCACCAGACGAGTGATATCCCACAGGCCCCGGGACTCATCTGCTGCACACCGCCCGAGGCGTGCCATCAACAGTTGGTTCGCGGCACTGACGGCCTGCTGCGTCCCCGGGGTCGTGCCCAGCATGCGCCAGGTGAGCGATTCGTAAAGCGAGGCCACCCGCGTCGCCCGCATCCCCGCGCTGATATTCGCCGGCCCCCGGTCCACGCGAACGAAGTACCGGGTATCGGCCAAGCCGTCATAAATATCATGATCGGAACTGATGCCGTGCAACCACCCCATGCCGGTCACGTACCGCAACCGTAAATCCATGTAATCGGCCAGGACGGCGCTGCCCGAACCCACAACCGCCCGATCAGCCGGAGAAAGAGAGTAGTACTTTTTCATAATCGAAGGCTAAACGGGCTCGTCGCACTAAAGTTGGGTGTTGGGTTCAATCCCTGCCCTGGCAATGCGTGGCGCCCACGCGCTCGACGACATCCCCGCCGATGCCGAGCCGCGGCCCATGGCGTAATCCTGGCCGACACCTCGGCCTGGGTCGAGTTCGACCGGGCCACCGGAAGCACCGTCGATGTCAGACTCACCCAACTCATCACCGACGACGGTCCAATCGCGGTGACCGAACCAGTGATGATGAAGGTCCTCGCCGGTGCCACGCACCGATGCCCGCGAGCGCGACCTACGCCGACTCCTGCAGCGATTCCACTTGCATTCGGTCGACCCCACCCCCGACTTTGAAGCCGCCGCCCGGATCTACCGCCAGTGTCGCCAGAACGGAGTCACCCCGCGCGGAAACCTCGACCGCCCCATCGCCGCCGTCGCCTGGCGCAACAACGCAACCCTGCTCGCCTACGACATCGACCTACATCGCGTCGCCAACATCGTCGGTATCTGCATCGATCCAGCCTCCCACCGTGACCGATGACACCTCCAACCACTACGACTACGGAGGAGCAGCGGGCGTACCCGATGAGAAGCGCCGTCAGGGCGCGCACCTCCAGTGAGTGGCCGGGCCGCCGCGGCGCGGCAACTCGCGGCAACGGCAAAAGCCGGTGCGACCACCACACCCCGACCGAGCCGACGCCGACAGTGGATCCCGACCCGGCCTCCGATACTCATTCCAGACATACGAATCGGCCTCTCTCAGCTAGGCGTAGCTGTGTGAAGTTGCACGGTATGTGGTTCTGGCTCAGCTTCACGAAACCTGAGCCAGAACCAGATAATTTGGCAATTCACACGCCACGAGGCCGAGCAGTTCTCCACAGGTTGGACGGGACTTACACAGACGGCGGTGTCCGCGGGCGGGATCCCGGCGGGGCCTCCGTAGTCGTAGCCAAGACGACAGCCAGGGTGCTCGACATCGCCGCGGCCACGACCCGGCCGCTGGTGGTTGCAACGATGGTGTTTCGCAACTTCGGAAGCGCTGTGTCCACTGGCCCTGTGCTCTCGACCGCGATGACTCTTACGGAAGCGCCGACATTGAAACCGAGAAGGCGGGCTGCGCGGGCGGTTTCAGATTCGGAGGTGGTGCCGTTGATCAACAGGTGTGTGACTGTTCGTATTATCTGGCGGGTTCTGTTCGCGCTATCTGGCGGTGGTCTCGATCTGGTGTTCGAGCCTTGAGCACCACTGGGTGCCTCTGACCTGCGGTGATGCAAGGCGAGGAGGCGGACCCCGCCAGTTAATTCGAATAGAAACCGCCATCTAATGCGAACAGATCCCCCGGCAGATAATTCGACAACTGACAACCAGACGTACCGCACGAGCGCGGAGCTCCGGATCGATCCTCTTCGGCATGCTCGACATCCTTCCAATTCAGAAGGATGCGGCACAGAACCTTGGGCAGTTCAAGGTCCTGTCTTCCTTCGACGAGTTGGCGCATTTGGCCGTGATGGACCAACGCCGGCGGATGACGACAGGCGAGGTTTGGACCTGATCTGCACTAATCGGCACCGATACTCCCGTTTCTGCGGCTGGACGCGGCCAGTTGCTACGGGTACTCCTATAGGTAGCCGTGGCGTAGCCCATAGACGATTGCGAGAACCGGCGACGTGCCGCACTACCGTGAGCGAAGATTAAGGGCAGGTCACGAACAGGGAGGTCGACGATCAACGCAAAGCATGGCGAGTAACGTCGGCGGCAGATCTTGGCGCAAGTCCGTGGCGCAGGCCATGTCGCTGTCTCGGAGATCGCCGACGAGCTTGGAGTGGTGGCTGAAACGGTGCGTCGGGACCTGAAGGTGATGGAGGGTTACGGCTTGTTGCGCCGGACTCATGGTGGCGCCTATCCGATTGAGGGTGTGGGATACGAGTCGAAGATGGCGTACCGCTCCGAGTCATGGATCCCTGAAAAGCGGCGCATCGCTGCGGCTGCCATCGAGCAACTCGGTCCGGCGGAAACCGTCTACCTGGATGAGGGCTTTACCCCACAGCTGGTCGCTCAGGAACTGGTGGATCAGGGTAAGGCACTGACAGTGGTGACATTCTCGCTGGCCACGGCCGGCATTCTTACCGGATGCCTAGCAATCAACGTCATCTTGCTGGGCGGTCGTGTTCGTGGTCGCACCCTGGCGACTGTTGATCACTGGGCGACCGCGATGCTTGGTGACTTGGTGATCGATGTTGCCATCATGGGTGCGAATGGATTTACCAGGGACCGAGGATTGACGGTCGCCGACAGCACAGTTGCTGCCGTCAAAGCAAAAGCTATGGTCGTCTCTCGCCGCCGAATCTTCGTCGGCGTCCACACCAAGTTTGGTGTCAGTAGTTTT
>JAABUI010001882.1_pt1 | contig 11876 bp, 8 predicted proteins | sample 5559111 | NCBI WGS metagenome assembly JAABUI01 (sample SAMN10711870, study PRJNA513365) | rock metagenome | isolation source: Antarctica rocks | place: Antarctica: Victoria Land, Buttleship Promontory
TCCGCTTCTGGCTCCCCTCTGTGTCAAGACGCCGCGGGGAGGGCGGTCGTAGGTTCGCTCTTGGCGGGTCCGGGGTGTGACTTGTTCGAAGAGCCGGTGTCGGGATGTGAGTCGGTCGCGCTGGACTCTGTAGTCGCTCCCGGGTGTCCTCCTGGGCCCGTCATCGCGCGGACGGCGTCGCCGGCCATGTGCCGGTAAACGACGTCGGATAGGCGCCGCTTGAGGCAGCGCATCGCCTCCATCGAGGTCTTGCCGGCGGCCTTTTTGTGGTCGTAGTAGTCGCGGCCCTGGCTGGGGTTGCGGAGCTGGACGGTCGCCATGATGTGCAGCGTCCGGTTGATCTGCCGGTTCCCGGCCCGGGAGAGCCGGTGGCGGACCCGGTCGCCGGAGGACGCGTCGAGTGGCGCCGTACCGTTCCACGAGGCGAAGTGACCCTTGGTCGGGAAGCGGGTGATGTCGCCGACGTCGATGAGCAGCCGGGCCGCGCCGGACGGGCCGATGCCATTCAGTGTCAGCAGTGAGGTACCGGTCGCTTCGATGAGCTCGCGGAGCTCCTTGTTGGCGGCCTTCTTGCGGGCGTAGATCCGTTCGAGGTCGGCGATGAGCTCGGCGGCGACGCGACGTCGGGTCTTGCCGGCGATGTCGCGGGGCCGCACTTTCGCGAGCAGGCCCTTGGCCTGCGCCGCGGACAGGTCCTTCTTCGCGCCGCCCGGTATGAGCTCGAGCAGCAAGTGGTGCAGCTGCGAGACCATGCGGGTGTGGTCCTCCCCGAGTGTCCGGCGTCGGTCGGCCAGGACACGGAGCACCGCGAGCTGCTGGTCATCGACGACGGGCCGCAGGCCGGCCATCCGGGTCCCGACCAGGGCGATGGAGTGCGCGTCGGTGGCGTCCGTCTTACGGCCCTGTCCAGTGGAGAACACCCGCGCCCGAGCGGATAGCTTCGGCGGGACGTCTACGACCTGCTCACCGGCAGCAAGCAGGCGGGTCGCAACGTGATGCCCGATCCCGCTGCACCCCTCGACTGCCCAAATCCGCTCGGGCCACTGCTGCGCCTCGCGAAGCAGGGCGGTGAACCCTGCCTCGTCGGTGCCGTAGCGGCCGCCACCGAGCACCGACTCGTCCGGCGTCATCACCTCGATCGTGACCGACCGCTTGTGCGGATCCATGCCGATGACCACACGCGTCATGGCTGTCCTTCCTGCTCGAGACCAACACCGGTGGACGAGCAGGGAGGGCAGCGCTACTTCGAGCTGAGCAAACCCCTCTTGAGCCTCTCCCTGCTCAGCAGTACCCGACCCACGCAAGCCAGAAGAGAGCCACACGACGAGTCGTGGGCAGCCGCAAAGAGAGCGACGGGCCGGGCACCTGGACCGAGCCCTGCGCAGGCACCGGTCCTGACGCCATAGAACAAGTAGCCGCGGAGAGAGCGCCCGGTTCAGTGCATAGCCATGCAGTCGCACCCGACACTCTGACGTGCCGCGACGCCAGTAGGGCTCCGCCGCGGGAAAAGCTTGAACGACCGCTCTCCATCACAGTGACCGCTAGAACGGCTATTACCAGAAGCAGACTTGCGCGTGCCCGTCAGCCGCAGGTCAAGGGCCAGACCCGAAGGCGGCTGCTCGAGCGCAAGCTCGTCGGACCCAACCCCGTCGCCATGGAGGGCGTCGGACAAACTCGCCCGGCACGAGTTCCGCCCGGTACCGCATCCTGACGGCTTAGGCAGGTCGGCAGAGGTCGTGGCGACACTGTGGTCCAGCCCCTCATCCAGCGTCCTTCATCTGCCCGATCTCGCAGAAGGACAGCGGCTCATCCCACAACGGCAGTTGCGCGGAGTCGAAACCCGCGCCAAGAGTCTCCGCGGCGGCCAGGCTGAGGGCTGTGGGTTCGCGACGAACCGCGTCGCGCAGCGCCCCGGTCCGGCCGCGTGCTCCTCGCGTGTCGCGCAGCGTCCCGCCGATCGTGTGACGACGCAGCGCCCACTCCCGCCGGTTGAGCCAATGGCTGGACGCCATGACGCGCCCGTCCCCGATCCGTTGACCCAGCGGGTTGTCACAGCGGTGCCCCAGCACCGGAACCTGCTCCAGGGCCTCGACGCCGTGCTCGAGGGCCCACGCGAACCGGTGCGCGATCACCACCACGTCACGGCCGGCCACCTCTCCGACCCGGAACCGGCCGTGGCCACGGCCGGAGATCGCCGACGTCCAGTACGCACACCCCGAGCCCGGGACCACCGCGATCTTCGCCCGGAAGCGCGCCACGGTTCCGCCGTCAGCCACGGCCGCCCGCAGCAGCCGCAGGCTGGGCTCAGCCAGCCCGGCGTGCGCCATCATCGTTCCCTGCCTCAGGGGCCTGCACCGCCGACACCTTCGCATCCGACCCGGCCGCACCTGGCCTGGAATTGTGAGCCGTGGTCGGCGATGGCACCGGCTTGTCGTTGTCGGGGACCACCGGCTTGGTTAGGCGTCGTACTTCGGTGAGGTCGAGCTCCAGCAGCGCCGCCGCCCGGTCGGCGCTGACGTCCTGTTCGAGCAGCGTCCGCAGCGACGTTCCCAACGCTGCCGAGGCCACCTCGAGGGCCGTCTGGGCCTCACCCCGCAGCTGCAGCATCACCAGCGCCGCAGCAGTCGCCTCCTCCACTCGCAGATCCTGGGAGTCGCGCTCCCGGTCCAGCTCGCGTCGCCGCGCCCTGGCCGTGGCCAGCGCCGCTGACTGCCTGCTCACGTTCCGCGCCATCACGATTCTCCCTCACCTCCGGCATCCCGATTGCCGATCTGATGCCGGATCGTCACACGCCCCTCTGACACGAGCTTCACGCAGCGGCTACCTCAGCTCCGAGCCCACCCCCACCGCAAGATCCAGCCCTCGTCCGCACGGCCCGAGCACCGACACATCCCCTACGCGCCAGGCACTGTCACCCCGGCCCCTCAGACGTGACACACCTCTTGCACGCTGGTCCCTTTTATCCGTTTCCAGCGCTGTCGACGTCCCGGGCGGGACAGCGCTTCCTAGCGTCAGTTGGGTGATGACGGTGCACAAGCTCACGGCGGGCGACGGGTACACCTACCTGACGCGCCAGGTGGCCGCGCACGACGCCACGAACCGCGGCTACGACAACCTCGGCGAGTACTACAGCGAAAATGGCGAGGCCCCCGGACTCTGGATGGGTCGTGGCCTTGCCGGCGTGCTGGACTTTCCAGTTGGCGAGCACGTCACCGAGGCGCAGATGGTCGCGCTGTTCGGTGAAGGACGACACCCGAACGCCGACCAGATCGAGCGGGCAGCCACCACCGCAGGAGCGCATCCGTGGCTGATAGATCAAGCCAGCCGGCTGGGGGCGCCGTACCGGATCCATGAGCAGGCAAACATTTTCAGTCGGCGCTGCGCGGGAGCGTTCCGGGACCACAACACCGCCCTCGACCTGGAAGACAACACCCCGGTCCCGGCGGCCGACCGGGCCCGGCTGCGCACCGAGTTGGCCCGCACCATGTTCACCGAGACGTACGGCCGCGAACCCGTGGATGCCCGCGAACTGTCCGGGCACCTGGCCCGGATCTCCCGGCAAGCCACCACAGCGGTCGCCGGCTATGACCTGTCGTTCTCGCCCGTCAAAAGCGTTTCGACGTTATGGGCGGTCGCCCCCCCAGAGATCGCCCGCCTGATCGAGCAGGCACATCACGACGCGGTCCGAGACACCCTGACGTGGTTGGAAGAGAACGCCACGTACACCCGCCGTGGGCGTCACGGGGTCGCCCAGGTCGACGTGAAAGGCCTGATCGCGGCCGCGTTCACGCACCGCGACTCCCGCGCGGGCGATCCGGACCTGCACACCCACGTCGCGATCTCCAACAAGGTCCAAACCCTGGACGGTCAGTGGCTCGCGCTGGACGGTCGGCCGCTGTACCGCAATGGCGTCGCCGCCTCCGAGCGGTACAACACCCGCGTCGAAGCGCTCCTCATCGCCCGGCTCGGAGTGCAGTTCGCCGACCGGCCAGGAGCCGACCCGAGCAAACGCCCGGTCCGGGAGATCGTCGGGATCGACGGACCACTGCCCCGGCAATGGTCCTCGCGGCGGGCCGCGATCGACGTCCGGCGAGCCGCGTTGTCCGCGCAGTTCCAAACCGACTACGGCCGGCCCCCCAACCCCAAAGAGGCCCTGGCGCTGGCCCAGCAGGCCAACAACGAGACCCGGCAGAACAAGCACGCACCCCGCTCCTACGCCGACCAGCGCGCCAGTTGGCGCAGCGAAGCCCTCGCCGTACTCGGCGGCGAGCAGGCCCTGAGCGACTACCTGCGCGGCGCCCTCAGGCCCGGCCGGCACCATGGTGATCACGGCCCGGCGTCGGCCGGGCAGCAGGTCAGCCGCTCCTGGGTCGAGCAGACCACGTCGGTGGTGCTGAGCACGGTGCAGTCCTCGCGGGCCACCTGGCAGCTCCAGCACGTCCGGGCCGAAGCCGAACGCCAAGCCCGCGCCGCCGGCATCGCCCTAGCCGATGTCGACCGGGCGGTCGAGGCCGTCGTCACGACGGCGCTGTCGCCGGGCCAGTCGGTGTCACTGCAAGGACTCGAGCGCCTCACCGGGCCCATCGCAGAGCAGGTGCCGGAGCCGGCGTTGCTTCGCCGCAGCGACGGCAGCTCCGTGTACACCGTCGCCGGGTCCACGCTGTACACCTCGACGGAGATCGTCGCCGCGGAACAGGCCATCGTCGCGGCCGGCGCCCGCCGCGACGGTCGGGTCGTGGCAGCCCACGCCGTGGACCTGGCGCTGCTGGAATCGAGCGCGAACGGCGTCGACCTCAACCCCGGCCAGGTCCAACTGGTCCGGGAGCTCGCGAGCTCCGGAGCGCGCCTGCAGCTCGCGCTCGCCCCGGCCGGGACCGGTAAGACCACTGCCATGCGGGTGCTGTCCCGGTCCTGGACCAGCCCGGATCCGGACGGGACCGGCGGCGGCACCGTTATCGGGCTCGCCCCGTCCGCCGCCGCCGCGGCGGTGCTGCGGACCGAGACCGGCGCCCGCACCGACACCCTGGCCAAACTGATCCACTCCCTCCAGGGCGACAGCACCATCCCGGACTGGGTGCAGAGCATCGGTGCGGACACGCTGGTCGTCATCGACGAAGCCGGGATGGCAGGCACCGCCGACCTGGCCACCGCCATCACCTACGTGCTCGGCCGGGGCGGGTCGGTCCGGCTGATCGGTGACGATCAGCAGCTCGCCGCGATCGGCGCCGGTGGGGTGCTCCGCGACATCGCCGACACCCACGGAGCCGTGACGCTGTCCCAAGTCATGCGCTTCACCCACCCCGACACCGGAGCACCCAACCACGCCGAAGGGGCCGCCTCCCTCGCCTTGCGCGACGGCGACCCGGCGGCCTTGGGCTACTACATCGACAACAGCAGGGTGCACGTCGGTGACAACACCACCGTCACCGAGCAGGCCTACACGGCCTGGACTGCGGATCGGGCCGCCGGACGCGACGCGATCATGCTGGCCCCCACCCGCGAGCTCGTGGTCGAACTCAACAACCGAGCCCGAACCGACCGGCTCGCCCAGCTAAGCGGCCCACCGGGTGCGCAGGCCAGCCTCGTCGACGGTGCGCAAGCCAGCGCCGGGGAGGCGATCATCACCCGCAAGAACAACCGCAAGTTGGCGATTACCGCCACCGACTGGGTCAAGAACGGCGACCGCTGGCAGGTCGAAGCGGTCCACCGCAGCGGCGCGCTGGACGTCCAGCACCTGCGGACCGGGCGGCGCCTGACGCTGCCCGCGGACTATGTCGCCGACCACGTCAGCCTCGGCTACGCCACCACCGTGCACGGCGCCCAGGGCATCACCGCCGACGTCGCGCACACCGTCGCGACTGGACAGGAGACCCGCCAGCTGCTGTACGTCGCGATGACCCGCGGCCGCCACGCCAACCACGTTTACCTCAGCACCGCCGGTGACGGTGACCCCCATTCGGTCATCACCCGCGACGCACTCCTGCCCCCGACCGCGGTCGACCTGCTCACCCGGCTGCTGGCCCGCGACGGCTCACCGGTCTCGGCAACGAGCCAAGGCCGGGCCCTGGGCGACCCCGCGACCAGGTTGGGTGCCGACGCCGACCGCTACTACGACGCCCTGGCCACCGCCGCCGAAGACCACCTCGGCCCCGCCAAGCTCACCGCGATCGACCAAGCCGCGGACACCGCCGTGACCGGCCTCACCCGGTGCGAGGCCTATCCGACGCTGCGCGCGCACCTGGCGCTGCTGGCCACCGCCGGCCACGACCCCGGGCGGTGCCTCGCGCGGGCGTTGGCCTCCGGACCCAGCCTGGACGACGCCAGGGACGTCGCCGCCGTCCTGGACTGGCGACTGGACCCTGCCAAAAACGACCCCACCGGAAACCGATCCACTGGGGGTCCACTGCCGTGGCTCCCCGCCATCCCCGCCGCCCTGGCCAGCGATCCCGAATGGGGGCTGTACCTGCGGGACCGCGCCACCCGCGTCCAGGCCGACGCCGCACAGGTCCACGCCAGAGCCTGGTCCTGGAGCCCGACCAGCGCCCCACCCTGGGCGAACAGCCTGATCACCCGCGACCACGAACTCGTGGTCGACCTGGCGGTCTGGCGGGCCGCGAACGCCGTCGACGACGGCGACCGCCGACCCACCGGTCCTGCCCTGCCAGCAGCAGCGGACGCCCGCGCCCAACGCGCCCTGGACCTGCGCGTCACCAAGCTGCTCGGAGACCCCCGAGCGGCCACCGCCCGCTGGGCGTCGCTGGCCAACCAGATTGACCCGCGGATCACCACCGACCCGTACTGGCCGGTCCTGGCCGACCGCCTGGCTAGGGCCGCCCGTGCCGGCATCAACATCGACGACCTGACCCGAGCCGTCGGCAGCGAACGGGCCTTGCCCGACGAGCAACCCGCCGCCGCCCTGTGGTGGCGCCTCGCACGGCACCTGTCCCCCGCCGCGATGACAGCCACCCACCACTCACTGTCTGACACCCTGCGCCCCGACTGGACTCCCGTGCTGGCCGACCTCCTCGGCACGGCCGCCGCCCATCAGGTGCTGGTCGACCCGGCCTGGCCGGCGCTCGTCGCGGCCGTCAGCCACGCCCGCAGCAGCGGCTGGGAACCCCAGCAGCTCCTGAGCATTACCCACGACCTGCTGCGTGGCGGCCACCCGGACGACGAACCCTTGCGCAGCGATGAGCTCGCGACGGCCCTGATCTGGAGGATCGGGGTACTCACCGACCGCGAGGCGTTCGGCCACCACAACTCCAGCGCCGAGGAGCCGGACTGGTTGGCGAACCTCGTCGAGCCTGACGACGCCGAAGAACCACCCTTCCCCGACCAGGAGTTCACCCCCACCCTCCTCGACCAGATCCACGCCGACGTGGTCGGCGACGTTGTCGACATGGCCCGTGTGGCCGGTGCGGGACTGTCCGCCGCCGAGGTCGACCGCGCACACCGCAGGCCCGACAGCACCAACACCACCGTGTTCAGTCGCAGCTGCCTGCTCGAGCTGAACACCGAAGCCGCCCGGTTCTTCACCGCCCGGTACGCCGACTCGTGGGCACCGGCCTACCTCGCCGAGCGGCTCGGCACGGACCTGACGGGCCACGAGCGTTTCCGGGTCGGTTACGCCCCAGCGAGCTGGACTGCCCTGACCGATCACCTGCGCAGCCAGGGCGCCACCGACGAACAGATCCTCGCTGCCGGCCTGGGCAGTGTCGCCTCCACCGGACGGGTCATCGACCGCTTCCGCGACCGGCTCGTCTTCCCCATCCTCGGCGCCAGCCCCGGAAACGGCCCTGACGGGTTGGGCAGTGTCGAGGTCCTCGGCTGGATCGGGCGCCGCAACCCCAACAGGACCGAGCAGGACAAAGCTGGCCCGAAGTACCTCAACACTCCCGAGACCGACCTGTTCATCAAGGGCCATCAGCTGTACGGGCTCGCTGAGAACGCGGCCGCCCTCGCCGAGGGCGCCACGCCAGTGCTCGTCGAAGGGCCCCTGGATGCCCTCGCGGTCACCCTGGCTGGCGACGATCGGTTCGTGGGGGTCGCGCCGCTGGGGACCGCGTTCACCGACACCCAGGCAGACGCCCTGCAGCCCTACCTCGGCCCAGGCCGGGCCGGGATCATCGTGGCCACCGACAACGACCGCGCCGGACAGCAGGCCGCCCGCCGGGCGTTCTGGCAGCTCACCGCCCGCGGCGACAACCCCCGCCACCTCATGATCTCGCACGGCAAAGACCCCGCCGAACTGCTGCAGACCGCAGGCCCCGCGGCGCTCCGGAGCGCCCTGGAGCAGCCCCCCCACTTGGCCGACGCCCTCCTCAACGCGCAGATCGCGGTGTTCACCGACCGCCTGAACACCGTGGAAGGCGCCGTGCTCGCTACCCGCCAAGCCGCCCACGTCGTGGCGGCGCTACCGATGGCCGCCTGGCCACGGCATCTCACCACCATCGTCGGCCGCACCGGCGTCGCAGCCGAAACCGCCGTCAACGAAGTGTTCGACGCCCATCGAGCCTGGACTGCGGACACACCTGGTGTCGTCCGTCAGCGCTTGAGCGAGAAGGTCGCGCACGACTACCCGGCCTCGCCGGCGGCATCTCCTGCACGTCCAAGCGAGTCGCCAACCGGGCGCTGGACTGAGCTCGGCGAGGGCATCGCCGCAGGTCTCACCGGCGATCCGCACTGGCAGGTGCTCGCCGACCACCTTCAGCGCGCCCAGGACGCAGGTTTCGACGTCGCCACCCAACTCCCCCGGCTGGCCACGAGGACCCCGCTCCCAGACAGCCACGTCGCCCGGGACCTGGACCTGCGGCTGATCGCGGCCTGGCCCAGCTGCCTACCCCCTACCCACCATGCCTCGCGACGCGACGGCCAAGAGTGCACCGCAGCAGACAAACTCGTCACCACCACGAGCTACCTGGACAGCGCAGAGCAGAACGTCGGCGTGCCGGAACTCTCATCCTCGGCGCCCACCCCGGCACCACAAGCGGAACTGACTCACCCCAGATCCTCCGCGCTGGCGAGCCACCGCAACGACCGTGAGCGGCCAGGCCCAAGACCCTGACCCCGATCACCGCGCCGACGCCGCACTCTGCCCGGTCGATCGCTGGTCTGCGGCCCACGTGGGTTGAAGCCCGCCAGGACGATTGCCTTCCGCGGAGAACTGTCGTTTCCTGCTCGGGTCTGGCGACCTGACGACGTCAACAAGCGGCACCTCAAGGCGAACGGCTTTCGGCCCCGTCAGTTCTTGTTGAGGCCGTGCACGCGAGTGCCGAGCTTGTCCTTCCACTCAGCTTCGATCTTCTCGATGGTGATGTCCGAAGCCCCCGTGCCTACCACCTCGAGGATCGACACCTGATACCGGTGCCCTCGGGTGAGACCCCTGTTCCCATTCGTGCCGCCTTCCGCGTAGCCGAGCAGACGTCCGAGTAGGTTCTCGTTGCCCTGGGCCGACCCGATGTACTGCTTGCCGCCAGCGTCGAGATCCACGAGCAGGTAGACGCCTCGGTTCGCCGCGAGCGCCCCGCGCCAGCCGCTTGGGATCGTCAGTAGGTCGTCCGCGACGCATCGGAAGTTCCGCCATCCGGGGAACGGCTGCTCCTGCTGCGTCGTGATCTCGACGATCGGCTTCGCCTGAGCGTGGCCTCCGCGCCCAGCCCACTGGTGCCAGCCGACGGTCGACGCGCCCCACTCGATCACCATGCGGTCCTCGTACGGCTCGAACTCCGGCATCCTGACGAGGTTCCACAGGTGCCGTCGGCCAAGGTGCGCGTCGCGGGTGAGCGGGTCAAGGTCGTCGGGCGGCGCCGGGTCCGAGCCGACGACGAGGTACATGCCGACGAAGACAGTCTTGCCGAGGCGGCTGACGACGAGGCCGGCGACGTAGTCGGTGCGGGTGAAGAAGTCGTCTTGCTGACGCCGCTGGTACTCCTCGAACGCTGTGCGGTCTAAGCGCCAGATGTCGTGGATCTGCTGCCTCCCGCGCTCCTTGGCTTTCAGCGTGTGGCGGAGCATCTTGACCCGCCGCACGTCCGGGTCGACACCTTCCGCTCGTAGGACATCGTTGAACGTGATCACAGTTTCCGTCCCTACAGCCTCAGGCCCCGTCGGACCGTCCTGATGATCCGCGCGCTCAGTCACAGCGCCTTGGCCCTGAGCGAACCGACTGCCTCCGTGACCACGACACCCTGATTGCGATGCGCGGCCGCGACTGACAGTTTCGCGGACGCCGGTGTGGCTGATCGGAGGCGGACGCTCGTGGAGTACCCGGTTCACTGGGCCATCGTGTTCTCGGACGTGGTCTTGCGATCCGCCCAGGCGCTCAAGCAGTACCGGCTCATCGCCCCGACGTGGGATGAGAACGAGAGGTTCGAGGCGACGCTCACGCTGTCCGTGGCGCAGACGATCCTGGCCGCGACGAAGGAGCTTCACATCGCTCTCGAGCGGGGGAAGCCTGACGCGGCGCAGGAGATGGCGGCAGATCTCGCGGACGTGTTCGAGGGAGTTGCGCTGGAGGAGTCGACGTGGTTACAGGCGCGTCCGGCGAGGGCTTCGTGACTCGTAATGAACTCACGGGCGCTGGCATCCTGGAGCACCTTCGGAACGCTGTGAGCCGCCCTGTTCCGGCGCTGCTGTCGGCCCTGCCAATGACGGGGTACGCGACCGTCCCCAGGGACGGTGGCATCTGGGGGTTCCGGTTTACGCACTCGCCGTGGGTGCAGCACGACGCGGGGGCTGGCGAGCCCGTCGTCGTCGTCCCTGGTCGCGGCTTACGCAAGATCGACCCCGAGGGCCGGCTGCAGCCTGGTCTGCAGAACGACCGGAAGGTCCTGCTGCTGCCGGGGGAGGCGACGGCGTACTACCCGCTCGTCCGGCTGCGGGTGGCGGTGGAGGACCTCGGCCGCGTCTGTGAGGACCTCGCCGGGAACTTCGAGCGTTGGCAGAAAGAGTTGACCGGCGGACCTGAGCCGAGTCCTGCCACGGTGTCGCTGGCTCTTTCGACCCCGCTCGACTGACCAACACCGATACGACCCCACCCGACCGCTCAGCTCGCACATGGCCAACGACGACTGCCGGAATCTGGGAGAGCAGTAGTACCTGCTCGCCACCAGAGGCTCGGCAAAGAGCAAGACGAAGAAGCGTCGTCTTGACTGAGGAGAGCTATCGCTAGCTCAAGTTGGGGAGGGGTTGGCCGGTTGGGTTCCAGTACCCGCCTGGGTAGAGGGGCTCGGGCCGCCAGCGGCCATCACCGAACTCGAGACGACGCTGATCGCATCTACGTCCTGGTCCGGCTGGACACCGGAAGAACCTCCTGGTACTTATTGTACCTAACAGGAAGTGCCTGGAAGTCCTTGGAGGAATCATGCCCAGCATGAAGGTCGGCGGCCGCACCCTCAACATCACTTTCGAGGAGGTCGCGCACAAGCTCAAGAGCGTAGAGCCTGAGCCCATCCGTGAGCACCTAGTCGAGTTACACGGCACCGTCTATCCGCCCAAGCAGGTGCTCGCGGTCGTGACCGGTTGGGATCGTCAGAGCTTCACGACGATGGAGGCCCAGCGGGTCCTCAACAGGGTGGGGCTCATCTGCCGCCGGGCTGGCTCCCGCCCCGACGGGACCCCCGCTTGGGTGCTCACCAACGCCGAGGAGACGAGCAACTACTCCCCCGCGGCCACCGCACTCGAGTCCCGGCTCGCCAAGCTCGGGAGCGACCTGGCCGTCGCTCAAGCTGCGATCACGGGACTCAACACGCGGGTTGCGCTCCTCGAGACTGCGTAGCTGTCGCTATCTCATGTGTCCGGCGCGGCGGGCGGACATCGAAAAGCATCGCTTATGCCTAGTGCTTCTTCGGCAGCCAGGTGAAGCTCAGGCGACCCGC
>JAABUI010001886.1_pt1 | contig 11865 bp, 10 predicted proteins | sample 5559111 | NCBI WGS metagenome assembly JAABUI01 (sample SAMN10711870, study PRJNA513365) | rock metagenome | isolation source: Antarctica rocks | place: Antarctica: Victoria Land, Buttleship Promontory
GACTCGGTCGCATCGGATGCGCTCAGTTCGCCCGAGGCAAAGAGATCGGACAGCTCGTAGATCTCTTTGTAGTGCAGCTCGGTATTGTCGGTACTCACATGAACCTCCGCGTCGTGCGGTACGGACAAGTCACTTCGGGCCTGAATTCATTGTGGTCACGGGTGACTCGAGTTCCGTTGATCGCCGGTACTGCGAGCCTTTGGTAAGCACGGTCAAGGGGATGTAAATCGTCGGACCGAGCAGCATCGCAATAAATGAAGCGTAGTCGAGGGGGTAGGCGCCGGCGACTCCGGCGGCGCCGACCGCGATACTGACCAGCAGCGCCGCCATGCCACAGAAATTCCAGTTCTTCACCTCGTTGTCACGGAACTCGATCCGGTCCGATGGAGCGAGCCGGAGCCACTTGCGGCATACGAAGTAGTCGCTGAGCAGGATGAAGATCCAGGTGTTGGTCATGATGCCGGTGATCGCGAGGAACTTGTCCGTGTACTGCAGGACGTTGATCGGATAGAGGGCGACACCCACGAGGACCAGCGTCACCATCCACCACTGCCGGCCGATCTTTCTGATGGCCAGCGCATCCCAGGTGTTGGCCAGCGCCAACGATCCCGAGTAAAGGTTCATCACGTTGATCCGAATCTGGGTGACGATCGCGAAGATGACACCGAGCACCCCCATGATCAATGCGAACATCAAGCCGGGGTCGGTGGCTGAAAGTTCCTGCTCGGCGGGAGTTCCGCCGAATTGACCTACCAGCGTGAACCCGAGAAAAACGCCGAAGATCAGCACCACGACGATCAGGAGAAGTTCGACGAGCATCACCGCACCGGTGCCCACATACGAGACCGACCGCTTGACGAATCTGCCGTAGTCGGTCGCGAGCAGCGCTTGAAACACGACCTGACCGTTGACCAAACTCATCGCCTGCCACATGGCTGCCGCAGTTACTCCACCGGTGGCCTTCCACTGCCCCGGCCCTGCGAGCACATACCCTTTCGCGAGCATCACCATGCCGATGATGAAGAGCAGCAGGAAGATCGGCGTACCAAATCGCTGAAGCAGGTTCATCGAGTGCATACCGCGCCACGAGAAATACAATGCGATCGCGGCGACGATGGCGAAGACGACACTCGCTCCCACCGAATTTATGGAGATGCCCAGAATCTTACTGAGACCGTGCGAGACGATGCTGCCTTCAAAGATGAAATAGAAGACATAGTTGATCGCGTACACGAACGACGCGACCGCCGACCCCTTGGCGCCGAACCCGAGGCCGCGCGAGAGAAGCGGCAGCGACAAGCCCTGCTGACTCGCGATCCGCATGATCAGCGCACCGATGACGGTTGCGCCGATGACCATGTACGCGACAGGAATCAGGAACATCGGCCAGCCGACGAGGAAGCCGATCTGGCCGCCAAGAGAGAACCAGAACATGGCGGTCACGTTCCCGGTGAGCACCAGCAAGATAGCCGGGCGGCGCCATCGTGCGCTGTCGGGGACGCGTTCAGTGGCATAGCTTTCTATCTGATCGTCGAGGCTCGCGGTCGGCCCCTTGAAGTAGTCCGAGAAACTCACAATGCTTTCCTTTCGTACGCCGCCCGGCTTCGGGGCTGCCCGGCCGGTCGCCGGTGGCTGTGTCATCGAACGGACTGTGGTCTTACTCTCACCTGCCATCGCTGTATGCGTCAACGCAGAATCATGCACCTGAGACTGCACATTTGCATACGCCAGGATGGGTGGGGGGTCTGATGGTGTGATTGTTAGTCCGGTTCAGGCTGGCTTGTGACTATGTCGGGCCATCTCTGAGCCCAGGGTGCTGTGGCCTCGAAAGCTGCAGAGGCGCGTAGGACGGTGGCATCGTCAAGGTGACGGCCGATGAGCTGCATGCCCACGGGTAGTCCGTCGGCCGTCCAACCTGTGGGAATGCTTGCTGCGGGTTGACCGGTGAAGTTGAGCGGATATGTGAAGTGCAGCCACTCGGACGACTCGACCTGGCGTCCTTCGATGATGTCTGGTCCCTGAATTCCTACCTCGAAGGGGGGGACTGCCAGGGTGGGTGTGATGAGGAGGTCATAGTTCTGCATGATGCGCCACATTTTATTCTGGATCGCCTTGCGTACCATGAGGGCATCGGTGAATTGTTCGGCTTTCCAGTCTGTCTGGATGAATTCGACGACATGTGGCGTCATGTTTTCGGCGCCAATACGGTCAACCATGGCGCGCAAGCCGCGGAGGTCGCTTTCGTTTGCCACGGTTGCCCAGAACGCGTTGTGTGGGTGCGGCCAGCCTGGATCCACTTGCTCCACGGTGCAACCGAGTTGTTTCTCGAACACCTGGACCGCCTCCCCGACGATGGCGCGCACGCGTGGGTCAACGGCGGCATACCCCCAGTCGGCGCTATAGGCTACCCGGAGGCCTTTGATGTCGCCTGTGGCGCAGTCGGCCCACTCGTGGTTGGCGGCGGGCAGTGAGTACCTGTCGCGTGGGTCGGGTCCGGCGATGACGGACATGAGCAGCGCACTGTCCGCGACGGTCCGCGTCATCGGACCGATATGTTCGAGGGACTCCCAGCTGGACACGCCAGGATAGCGTTCGTCCTTCGTTCCGGGATAGAGTGGCACCCGTCCCATGGAGGCCTTGAGGCCGTAAAGGCCGCAGAAGCTGCTGGGGATACGGATGGATCCGCCTCCGTCACTGCCCAGCGCCAGGGGCCCCATGCCAGCGGCGACCGCTGCGCCTGAACCAGAGCTGGACCCGCCAGAGGTCAGTTCAGGGTTCCAGGGGTTTCGTGTCGTGGGGAATACGGAGTTGTGCCCGACGCCGCTGTAGCCGAATTCCGGACAGTTGGTTTTGCCGAGGATGACAGCGTCGGCGGCTTTGAGTCGTTCGACGACGACGTCGTCCTCGTCGGGTATGAAGTCTTTGTAGGCATACGATCCGGAGGTCGTGGTGATGCCTTTCGTGCAGATGAGGTCCTTGACGGCCACCGGGACGCCCGCGAGCGGTCCGACGTGCTCCCCGTGAGCGATGGCGGACTCCACGCGTTTAGCGGTTTGCAGGGCCAGCTCGGGTGTTGGCGTGCAGTAGGCGTGCAAAGTTGGTTCCAGTCGGTCCATTCGCTCAAGGATCGCCTGGGTTGCCTCGACGGGAGACAGCCGCTTTGCACGGATCTCGGCCGACATGGTGACGGCGTCCATCTTGCAAATGTCATCGTTAGATTTTGATCGCGCTCCGGTCACGTTCTTCCTTTCAGCCTGGGCTAACCGCCGTGGCGGTTAGCTGATGTTTGGGCATGCTGCGGCTCTCATACGCATCATGCGAGCAGCGGATGGTGTCACCGTCGGGCACGGGTTCGGCGTGGGCGAACGCTTCCTGCCGACTGGTGAACGTGTAGCCGGTGCTCGCCAGTTCCGGCAGCACGATCAGGGTGCACCCGTCATCGACAGCGCGACGCGCGAGGTCGAGACCATGCTTGATGTTGCGCTGTCGGTTTTCCGTCCCCACCTGCATGTCGAAATGCACGGCGGCGACCCGGACGGGGCTCACTGCCGCTGTACCGTCCCGCTCCGTGGCTTGGTCCACTTGACGCTCAGGGCTATCGGTCACTGGTTTTCGGCTTTCGGTTGATGGGGCGTGTTGGGGGCGCTGTAGATGATCGGGTCCAGGGAATGTTTGGTTATCTATCACCGCTATTTCCCTCCGGCGACGTCAGCGCCACGATCGAAGTCATAGCTGCGGCGACCGATGGTGGAAGTCGGTTGCTTGCTGAAATGCCGAACCGACGCGGAACAGGGTGGTCTCGTCGAACGGTCGACCGATCACCTGCATCCCGATGGGCAGCCCGTCCAGGTCGAACCCGCAGGGAACGTTCAACGACGGCAGGCCGGTCAGGGACGGGACGCCTGTGAACTGCATGATCGCAGCGAGCATGTCTTCCTCGATGCCGTTCTCGATTTCGACGAGGGTCTCGCCGATTCGAGTCGCGGTAAAGGGCAGTGTCGGGCAGATGAACACGTCGACCGACTTGAAGGCGTCCATGAACTCGGCGCGTAAGAGCGACCGGTACCGCTGCGCCTGGAGGTAGTGCGTCGCAAGGTGCAGTTCGCCGATCTCGAGCAGGAGTCGGACGTCGTCGCCGTAGTCCTGCGGTCGCTCTCGCAGCCACTGCTGGTGGTACGTGCTCGGTTCGCATGATTCGACCGTGAGCTGCGCGGAGATATTGCCGTGGATGTTCTCGATGGCAACATCGATCACCGAGGCGCCGAGCTCGACGAGTGTATCGAGGGCTGCCTTCACGGCGTCGTAGACTGGCGCCTGGAGGTGATGGAAGAAATAGTCGGAGACGATGCCGATGCGCAGTCCTTGCACACCGTGGTTGAGGTCGGCGGTGTAGTTGACTGTCGGGATGGTGGTGCTGCTTAAGTCGCGCGGGTCGTATCCGGCAATCACGTTGAACATGAGTGCGCAATCCTCAACGGTGCGTGCCATCGGACCGACGGTGTCCATGCTCCACGCCAGCGGCACAATGCCGGCGTTGCTTACGCGGCCAATCGTCGGGCGGATACCGACAATGCCGTTGATCGCCGACGGCAGGCGGATTGACCCTCCGGTGTCGGTTCCGAGCGCACCGTAACAGGTACGCGCAGCCACCGCCGCCCCGGAGCCGCCGCTTGACCCTGCGGGGAAGCGGTCGGTGTTCCATGGGTTGCGGACGAAGCCGTAATGCGGGTTGGCGGACGTGCCGCCCCACGCGAACTCGTGCATGTTCGTTTTGCCGATGATGATGGCCCCAGAACCCTTGAGGCGCTCAGCGACCGTCGCATCCACATCGGGACGCCAGTCCTCAAGAATCTTGCTACCGGCGGTGGTGACTAGGCCGGCCAGACCTATGTTGTCTTTCAGGGCAATCGGCACGCCGTGCAAGGGCCCCAGTCGGTGGCCCGCGCTGATCATCGTTTCGGCGGCCTTGGCGACCTGCCGCGCGCCATCGCGGTAAACCTCGATGTACGCAGCGAGTTTGTCGTTAACCGAATCGATCCGGCCAAGGCAGGCGTCGACCAACTCCACCGGTGACACTTCCTTGGTGGAGACCAGCCGGGCCGCCTCGCTCAGGGATAGTTCGAGGACGTCGTGCTCGATCATGCTGTTACTCCGCAGTCTCTGTGTTGGCGAGATGACCGAAGACCGTGATCGGTGTGACGTCGCGGTGCCGTCGGTCGGCCATCTTCATATTCAGCTCATTGGCGGCGGTCAGCCACTGTCCGAGCTGTGCCGCCACCAACGGTAGGCGTGCACTATCAAGTGAGAGCTCCGCCGCTCTGGCCAGTGCTGCGACGCCTTGCTCGTCGACCGGTTGCTGAGGCTCCATGCGAGCTTCCTCCGTTACTGGGGTGATAGGGGCGTGCAGGGCCTGACCACTTACACACCCATGTACTCGCGTTGAAGGTCGCGGTCCGCGAGCAGATCGTGGGCGGGTAGATCGCGGACGATCCGACCTTTGTCCATGAGGTAGGCGTGCTCGGCGATCTTGGTTGCAAACTCGAGGTTCTGCTCGACGAGAATGACGGTGATCCCATGCTGGTCGTTGATGCGACGGACATCGGCGGCGATCTGGTCGACAATCGAGGGCTGGATACCCTCTGACGGCTCGTCGAGCACCAGCACGCGCGGTTGCGTCATGAGGGCCCGGCCGATTGCGAGAATTTGCTGCTGGCCGCCGCTGAGCCCCCCGCCCGCCAGTTCTTACGACGGGTCGCGTAGGCCGCGACCCGAAGGTCGTTCATCTGCCGACGTTGATGGGCCCGCTGCCCCCACTGCCGGAGGAACCGGAGGACCCTCCGCACGCAGAAGCGAACAGCACCAGCACCACCCCGGCGCACGTGGCCACGCCGATCCGCTTCCGGCTGCCATGCGTTCGTGACCCGTATCTCATATCTGGCCGTCCTCTCGTCAAACTCGGTGGATCGCTCAATCTGCCGTGGGAATCGTCGCGCCGTCGCCGTCGCCGGTCAGGTCGCTGCGGTGCGGGATCGGCGGAACTGGACGTCGCGGTACGTGCTAAGGATGGGGTCGAGCCGCTGTTTCAGTTCGAGGCGCTTGACTTTGCCGGTGGCGGTGTAGGGCACGTCGTCGCCGAAGACCACCACTTTCGGGCAGCGCGCGAAGTCGAGGTAGCGCGCGCAGTGCGCCAGGATCTCTTCCTCGGTTACCTGGCCGTCCCGGACGACGTATGCCGCGATCTCCTCGCCGTAGAAGCGGTTTACGAACGGGACCGCCACTCCGTGGCGCACCGCGGGATGGCTGCGCAGCACGGAGTCAACTTCGAACGGCGAAATGTTCGCGCCGCCGCGGATGATCAACTCTTTGATCCGACCGGTGATGAAGAAGAAGTGCTGCCCGTCGGGCCCCTGCTCCCAGAAGCCCTCGTCACCTGTGTGGAACCAGCCGCCACGGAACGCCTCCTCCGTCGCGCGTGGCTGCGAGGCGTACTCGCGCATCACCACCGCGCCCCGGGCCGCGAGTTCGCCACGCACCGTGGCACCGACCGTATTGCCCTGCGCATCGAGCACGGCAACCTCCACGTGCGGAAGGGGCGGCCCGATGCTCGGGAAGCCGTACTCGCGGTGCCAGCGCGAGCGCTCGGTGTCGGGTAGCCGCGGCATCAGCGTCACCACCGCCGTCGTCTCCGACAGGCCATACAAGTGCCGGATCGGCACCGAGAAGCGCTGCTCAAAGTCGAGCGCGGTCTCCACCAGCAGCGGTCCGGCGCCGGATAAGAACTCGCGGAAATGAGTCGGGACGATCCCGGGCGCGCCCAGCAGAAACTCGAGGAGGGACGGGACCACGCTGCAGACGGTCACCCTCTCACGCGCGACGTCGGTCCAGAACAGCTCACTGCGGAACCGGTCACACAGCACCGTCGAGAACCGGGAGTACCACGGCAGCAGGACGCTGATGACAAGGCCGTTCACATGGTGGACCGGGAGCACGGTGATGACCCGTGTGTCCGCTGGCCAGTCCAGTCGGAGAGCCAGTGCATCGCAGTCGGTCAGCAGGTTCGCGACGGTCAGAATGACGCCCTTCGGGTCACCGGTCGTCCCGCTCGTATAAACCCGCAACGCCGGCGCGGCCATCCCACCGCTACTGTCGAGCGTCCCGGAGAACAGCCGGGTTGCCGCATCCCCGCGCTCCTTCGACCCGTTCTCGTGCTGCGGCAACGCGGACGTCGCAACGGCGATCACCCCGGTCGCCTGATGCAGTTCGTGAGCCAGCTCACCGGTTACATCGGTGTGGACAAGCAGGACGGCTGCGGCGTCACCGAGAATGTACTGCTGCCGCTGCGGCGAGTCGGCGGGGTTGAGCGGCACCACGCACGCGCCGAGAACCCAGCACCCGTAGGCGAGCACCAGGGCGTCTGCGCTGTTGCCGGCCAGCGTGGCAACCGCGTCGCCCGGGCTCACACCCCGCACCGTGAGCCAGTCGGCGGTGGCCGCCACACGGGTCTGCCACGCCCCGACAGTCCACGTCCGACGGGTCTCTCGTTCGTGGTCGAGTTCGACGAGGAACTCACCATCAAGGTCATCACGGGCGAAAAAGAACGAGGCAAAGGTGTCCCAGGGAGGACTGAATTCGTCAACCTGACGACGGGGGATCACTCAGACAACGCTAGGCATACACCCGGGCCGGACCTATGGACACTTCCACACCAGATGCCGCTCGGATGTGGCGACCGTCACATACGGTAGGGCGGCGATGAGGGCGGTGCTCCACCTAGGTCAATTGATTCAGCAGGTCGCCAGCCGGCGCAGGCGCAGGGCGAGCCGTATCTCGAGCGCGCGGTCTCCTGTCCGCCACCCGGCGCTGAGGATCTGATCGACGCGGTCCAACCGCTGGTAGAGCGTGTTGGGGTGCACGAAGAGGTCGTGAGCCGCGAGCGCGACGTTGCAGTCGTGGTCGAAGTAGCCCTCCACGCTCTGGAGCAGGGCCGTGCCACGCTCCGTGTCGTACTGCTCGACCGGACCGAGCGTCGCCTCGATGAACGACTTGACCTGGCCCTGGGCGGCTTCGCTCAACAGCAGGCCGTAGAGCCCGAGCTGCTGCGCTGTCGCGCCCTGCCCCTCGCGACCGAGCAGCACGAGCGTTTTGGCGCAACGGCTGGCCTGACCCTCACAGAGCGGCACGTCGGACAGTCCCGCGACGGGGCCCGCTCCGCCGACCGTCGACCGGCATCCAGGGACCTGCTCGAGGCGGCGTGCGGTGTTCGTCGCCACGGCGATGGGATCCGCCCCGGGCAGCAGCATGACGACGCGGTCCCCCTGGGTGGTGACCAGACCATGCGCCGTCCGCGCGATACGCGCCGCCTCAATCTGGATGCGCGTGAGCGCCGAGCTTGCGGCAGGAAGCGCGACCGCGACGCTCATGGCACAGGAAAGGTCGACACCAACGAGCGCGGCACGCCGTTGGATGGCGGCGGCATCGCTGACTGGCGCTCCGAGCAATTCCGCGAGGAGCTCGCCCCGGACGCGGTTCTCCGCTTCATCGCGGGCCCGCTGGTTGAGGTGGAGCAGAGCCGTGACGGTCGCCGCGCGCTCCACAGCGCGGGTGTCGGCCTCGCCCAGCTCACCGATGAAGACGAGCCAGCCGAAGGAGTCGGCGCCCGCGACAATTGGGACCACGTGGCACGGCGCGCCGTTGATCCTTGCCTGGGCGTAACGTCGCGACTCGGCGACGCAGTCGAGAAGGACGACGACATCTTCAGCATCATGAGCGCCAATGACGGAACCTGCGGACTCGATAACTGACCACGGTGTTGCGACTGACTCTCCCGCGCGCGCGACCAACCTGGTCTCCGGGTCGAGCACGAGGATCGTGCCTCCGAGCCAATCGACCACCGTACGCGCAAGCTGGAGGTCGCTGCCTCCGACCAGAACGAGGTTCGTCAGCTGCTCGTGTATCTCCGCGGCCCGCTCCAGCGCCTCGTTGTGTCGCTCGATTACCGTCATCGCCTCGGTCAGCCTGGTGAGCGCCGCCTGCGCCGCCTCGAACAACGACGCATTCTCGATGGCAATCGCGGCGTGCGACGCGAGCGAGGAAAGCAGTGAAATTTCCTCCTGCACGAAAGAACGGGGGTGCCGATCCGCGGCGAACAGGACGCCGATGACCCGGCGTCCGACCTTCAGCGGGACGCCGAGGATCGCGATCAGTCGTTCGTCTTCCACGATCGTGTCAATCGCGTGCAAGTATCGGTGATCTGCGAGGTAGTTCGCGGTCCAGTGGGGTGCGGCGGTCTGGGCGACGAGGCCCCCGAGGCCTACGCCGAGGCGAAGGTGGATGTCGATGAAGTCTGATGTGACAGTGCCCTCGGTGACCCGCATGTAGGTGTCACCGCGTTCCTCGTCGATCAGCATGAGGTAGGCGACGTCCGTCGCGAGCAGCTGCCGACCGCGGCGGACGATCGACTGCAGTACCGTCTCGGGCTCGCGCAGGGAGGATAGGTCGCCGGCCGTTTCGTAAAGTGCGGCGAGTTCGCTGCCGCGCCTCTTGTACCTGTCGAACACCTTCCGGAGCTCGCGCGCCAATTCGATCTGCCGGACGTCATCGGCATGTGCCCCTTCGGCGCTGACTTGCCGACCGACGTCGTTGAGCACCCGCTCGAAGTCGTCGATCGGCATTTCCTCGAGGAGGAGCGGCATCAACTGTTCACCGACAGACCTCACGCGCCGAGGATGTACTAGTGATCGCAGTGGTGGTCAGGCGGGGTAATCCTGGCTGTCGGGCGTACCCCCCCGGATGCGCTGGAGGAGCCCAATCGATGGCTGACACGTAGGGGGCTGAATCGACAGCCGAGCACATTTGCGGGGTAAGTCCCCTGGAACACCACGTAGCAGCGGGCCGGTGGACAGTCCACGATGAGTCAAGGCGATGTATTGCCCCGCCGGTTCCCGGCTGCGAGGATGAGATCGTCCGCCGCCGTTGACCCCGGAGGTCGCCATGCGCGAGATACGACCGCAGCAGCCCTACCCCTACGTCATGGGCAAGTACGAAGATCCCATCGCCACGGTGTCGGCTGGTGAAACCATCGCCCTGTTCACCGAGGATGCCTTCGAAGGCAGGATCACCGACGAGACCACGCTCCCGAGCCAGGTTCTCGGTCCGTACCTTAATCCGCAGACCGGCCCGATCCTTGTCGAAGGTGCGGAACCGGGCGACATGCTCGCCGTCAAGATCGAGGACATCGAGCTAACCAGGGACTTCGCCGTCAGCTGTTTGAAAGCCGAATTTGGCGGTCTGACCTCGACCGTGCTGACGCCGACGTTGCAGGATCCACTGCCGGAGAAGGTGTGGATCTACCGGCAGCAGCCCGACGGGTCGTTCTCCTATGACCCCGACAAGTTCTCGATCCCGGCGGCGCCGTTCATGGGCACGATGGGTACCGCGCCCGGGCTGGAGGCGCTGTCCGCGCTCACCCCATTCACCCATGGCGGAAACATGGACGTCCCGGACGTGAAGGCTGGCCATACCCTTTATCTTCCGGTGACGGTGGACGGCGCGTACTTCTTCACCGGGGACTGTCACGCCGCTCAAGGCGAGGGCGAAGCATGCGGCGTCGCCCTGGAGATCAGCGGCAAGGTCACCCTCACCTTCGACTTGGTGAAAAACCATCCCATCGCTTGGCCGCGTATCGAGTCGCCAGACAGGATCATGACGGTGGGCAGCGCACGGCCCATGGAGGACGCGGCTCGCATCGCCTACACCCAACTCATCCTGTGGCTCGAACACGAGTACGGCTGGGACCGCTGGGACGCCTACCAACTCGTCACTCAGGCCGGCGAATTGTACGTAGGGAACATGGTCGACACGTACTACTCGCTCGTCGCAAAACTTCCCAAGCACTACCTGACCTGAGCAAAGCCGTACCGAACATCTCCTAACCCAAGTGGACCGCACCGCAAACCTACATCGAAGGAGAACTTTATGGCCCTGAGGGAGAAGTTTCGCGGCCCGACGACGTCCCTCGACGACCAGATAGAAAGCTTCGCTGTTGAGCGGGTGCCCGCTCATCTCCGCTGGCACATCCCAGCCATCTGCCTCGTGCTCCTCGGCAACTCCACGGCAATGTTCTTCTTCTCGTTCGGCGCGCAGATGGGTTTTCTGGTCGGTTTTCCGTGGATGCTCGGTCCCCTGAACTACTTCTTCATCGGCTCCACGATCACCGGTGCCCTGACGATGCGTATCGCCAGCCGCGAGGGACTGTCACAGAACGTCTTGACCCGCGGACTGGGATTCGGCTCCCGGAGCTCAGCGGTGACCTCGTTCATCTACGCGGTCAACTACATCTTCTACTTCCTCTTCGAGGGCAGATCGTCTCTCATGCGATCGCCAACTACTTCCATATCCCTATCAACTCGCCGGCGGGGATCGCCATTTGGCGTCCACATCAAGGACCTGAAAAACTAGCGCCGCGAGTTGCTCATACTTCGTACCGTGCTTGAGTGCCTGCCCAGAGACGTTTCGGTCGAACACTCGATCGACCGGCGACAGCCCCTCTGCGTCCACTTTCACAGTGACATGGTGCTCTCAACGGTGGCGCCTGTCACGGTACGGTCGAGAGGAAGGTTGAGGGTTGCGTATGTGGGGGTGTTCGATGAGCTTTCCGGTTGGTGGTGTCGAGGCGTCGGCGGCGGAGGCGTGGCGGCATATGCGTGCGCTACGCCATGACCCGCCGGGGCTTGCGGGGGACGGGGGTCCCCGGGGGCGAACTTTCAACGCTGCTTTGGAGCAAGCGGAGCAACTGTTCGTGGCTGCGGCGGGGGTTGGTACTGCGGCCCGACCGATTTTGCTTTTTTTTACGGGCTGTCCCAGGCT
>JAABUI010001890.1_pt1 | contig 11849 bp, 9 predicted proteins | sample 5559111 | NCBI WGS metagenome assembly JAABUI01 (sample SAMN10711870, study PRJNA513365) | rock metagenome | isolation source: Antarctica rocks | place: Antarctica: Victoria Land, Buttleship Promontory
TCATCATCATTGTCAGTTCGGCATGGGGTGGGGCTACAAAGCACAACTACAAAAGCTTGCTGTGGGCCAGGATATTTCAGGGAATAGGACTCGCCCCTTTCGAGGCATTGGTGAACGCCAGTGTTGGAGACCTATACTTCGTGCACGAACGTGGCAAGAGGATGGCTGTCTCGAATCTTGCCCTTTTCGGTGGAGCCTTTTTCACCCCGATCCTCGTGGGAAAGATCACGCACACAATTGGCTGGTCGTGGTCGTTCTATTTCATTGCCATCTTCTGCGGCGCTATGCTACCCTGCATATTCTTCTTCGTTCCCGAGACCGCATATCGACGTGACGACTCCTTTAATACGGACATTCATGGGGAGGGATCTGTTCAGCATGGCCCGGCGTTGAAGCCTCACGATGTGAGCAACGTTGATACATATCCACTCGCGACTGACCGCCAAAGCCCTGAATCAAGTGTTCCCACCTCTTACGAAAAACAGGCTAGAGAATTTTCAGAAGATCAAGCCGCGAGACCAATCCCAAGGAAAGCAACATTCGTGCAAAGTCTTCTTCCATTCAACGGTCGCAAAACAGACGAAAGCTTCTTGAAGCTCGTGCTTCGTCCGTTTCCTCTCTTCTTTCATCCCGCCATCTTTTGGGCATGTCTGATCCAAGGCACCCTTATCGGCTGGACGGTCATGATCGGTGTCGTGCTTGCAGCTATCTTCCTCGGACCGCCTCTGTGGTTCGACGAAGTTCAAACAGGATATATGTATACAGGTCCATTTGTTGGAGCAGTATTGGGTTTCCTGCTAGCTGGCCTGCTCGCTGATTGGAGTGCTAAAGCCATGACCAAGAGGAACAAGGGTGTCTTCGAGCCCGAATTTCGTATTGTGCTGGTCATAGCACAATTGGTGTTTGGATGCGCGGGACTCTATGGTTTCGGTATTACAGCTCACAATGTCAATCGCTACGGATGGTTTTGGCCCGATTTCTTCTATGCCCTAGAGGTGATGGGCATGGTACTAGGCGCAGTGGCTAGTGCATTATATATTGTTGATGCGCATCGTGGGTTACCACCTATCATCCGGATCTGTCTTTGCAAGGTACTGACAATGTATGTAGGCGATATTGCCGTCGAAGCTTTCACTTGCTTGCTTATCTTTAAGAATGTTTTCAGCTTCGGATTGACTTTCGGAGCATATCACTGGATAGTAGCTGGTGGAATTCTGAAAGTCTTCTATACCATCGCAAGCGTGCAGCTTGGTATCTGCTTATTGAGTATTCCAATGTGTAAGACCCACTAGCGTTATGCCTTCCCTGTAACGCAAAGCCAATGACCAATGCTAATTTGCAGCAGATGTGTATGGCAAGAAGAACAGGGCGTTTTTCAGCCGGCATGACTTATTGAAAATGACGCATTTGTGGTAGGCTTTCTTGGGGATAGGGCGTCCTTTGCATGGTTATCATTTTGTCACATATACCCATAGCGCTCGTGATGATTAGGAAATGAAGGGGGAAATAATGGTAGTTTTTAATCACGATTAATCAGGCGGATGAAATATTTGTAGAGAGCGGAAGCTTGTCAACTTCCAAGCGGTATTTGGCAGGTGATGATGCCACGAGACTCAGCTGAACAGCACTGGTGAGGGGCGAGGGTTGCGAAGAACCGCCATGGAAAGTGACATCCTCGGTACCATGCAGTAGCCTCATCAGAGGGATTGTTCAAGAATGTCTTCATCACGGCTTTCGTAGAAGCCACATACACCTTTCAGACCAAACGCGGCTTTTGATCTCCCTTCATAGTTGGTATATTGATTCAACATTTTTCGATACTTTACGACAGCATAGTAGCTTTCTCAAGGAAACGAGGTCGAATCCAATCGCTGAACCAGCTTACCTGTCTATCATCATAGGTTTAAGACCAGCACACTCGATATATAAAGAAAAGACATTTACAGGAATCAGTCATTCTAAAAAGCTATCATCTAGAAATAAATTTCCCTTGGGGGTCGACATCGAGACCTCTTCGTAAAGACTCAAGGTTGCTTTACGTGGCAACTCCGTAACAAAGCACATGGGAGAGAGATTGTGGGCCCAGCAGCCGTTTCACTGCTAATATATTTGCCGTCAGGAGATCGCTATGTGGCTACTGTTATTGATGGTTGGTGGGTGTGAGCATGAAGACTGAATGGGAGAATATTCATTTGGAAGGCAGATCTGGCTATGAGATGTGAGAAATTACTCCGGCATATTATAACTTTGTCGGCCCATCGAAAGCTTCTTGCTATTCGACTTTGAATGTGAGAGCAATGACCTGGGAATAACATGAATTCAAGAGAGTTGAACTTGGTACTTGAGATCGGATTGGAACGGCAGTATGGTAGAGACTGATTCGCATATAAGCGTTACCTATCTAGAACGACAAGGTCTCCGTGGGGATTGTAAGTGATTCTTTCCGAGGCTTAAAATAACGCTTGCTTCGACTTGATAATGAAAATGAAAATGTCTGCAATTCAGCCGATTGAGCTGACCAGAACAACTTCCTGCCCCTCTACCATTGCGCGCACATAGCATAGTGAACATTCCGCAAGATCGATCATTGGACTGCAAGAAAAACCTTGTGCTGAGATCTCGTGACTTTGCAAAGCACCGCTAACCCTATGAGCGACGACCACAGCCAACGCCTGATCAGAGCAGAGGAGCGCTCCTCGAGATGCCTAGGTTTCCGAGGGACGAGCAGGCTCAGGGGCAGGCTCTGTAGTCTCAGCCGTATCGGTTTTGGGCTCGGCGGCCTTTTCTCCCTCCTTGGGTGCTTCACCACTCGGGGCAGCCTCACCCTCACCCCCGTCCGACGAGGTCCAGAGAGTCAAATTGTCGCGAAGAAGCTGCATGATAAGTGTGCTGTCGCGGTAAGATTCCTCGGAGAGCGAGTCGAGCTCAGCGATTGCATCATCGAAAGCCTGCTTGGCCAAGTGACACGCGCGGTCGGGTGAGTTCAAGATCTCATAGTAGAACACTGAGAAGTTGAGAGCAAGACCCAGACGGATGGGGTGAGTCGGGGTAAGCTCAGTTTGGGCAACATCCGTAGCATTCTGCGCCAGAATTAGAGATGATGCACCGTCCAAGCCCGACAATATCCCATACCTTGTATGCTTCATGAGCAGCAGTCGCAGCGACCTTGCGCTTCTCACCTGATGCGAACTCGGCCAGATAACGGTGGTAATCTCCCTTCCTGGATACCGAGATCCCGTTAGTCCTCGTTGCAGCATATTGACCCTTCATTTCGCAAGACCTACATCTTATGGTAAAACACCTTGGACTCGCCAGATTCCGCCTTTGGAATGAGAGATTCATCCAGCACGTCCAAGACATCTTGGCACACTCTCTCCAATTCAGTCTCGATCTTCTGACGATAATCGCGAATAGTCCCAACATGCTTGTCTGAGCCTTTAGACTCCTCCTTCTGCTCGATTGATGATATGATGCGCCAGGAGGCACGTCGAGTTCCAACTACATTCTTGTAGGCAACAGATAGAAGATTCCGCTCGTCAACAGTGAGTTCGCCGCCAATCTACACGCCATGTTAAACCTCTGCCAAGCAATACTTTATCCCTCACAGGGATCTGCGCAGTTGATGTGGTACCTTTGCGACTTCCTGTAACATGTTAGTGTGAGTTTTGTCACGGGACTTCAATTTACTGACTTTCATGTACGTGACCATCTCTGTTGAGGCCAATATTAGCACGCTGTTCATCGCCTTGATGGGTTTCCCCCGCATACGTACCATCGTAGCGCTCGGCCTGCTCACACAGCCTCGCAAGGAAAGTCTTGCTGTTTCAGATTCAGCACAAGTTCCTGCCATATCTTGGAGTTGACAATCTGAGTACCTCTCACGCTGCGATAGGACACCTCCGAGTCAGCGAAGCTAAAACGCTGGACATGCAGAAAGCCCAGAGAGGGTGTTGAGATGTAACTGATAGGCGCGTAAGGGGCTTACCTCGCTCGTCATGGTGAAATGTATTGCTTTCGACAAAAGCTGAAAAGAGAATGATGAATATCGTGGGGTTGGATCGCGATGTTCTCAGTATGAGGTTGGATGAAGATGTACCAAGTCGGGTTGATCAGAAAGATGATGAGAATCAACAGGCAAATTGCGCGGGCGCGGAAGGCTCCACTTTAAGCGATATTTGGCGCTAGCAGCCCTATTTGCAGAGTCCTCGTGGTCCTGTCAAAATGTTGGGTATGCCTACGTTGTTTACGACACGGCCAGGCAAGGAGAGCTGGGCTATAATGTGTGGTAGTCATGCGCTTTCAATCCAACGCTTGTAGAGTCGAATGTTTTAAGCCAGCCTTGAGTAATCAACTCAGCGATGATTACAGGTACTAATCTACAGTCTAGCTATTGCATTGTTGTGCAAACATGCTATTGAAATTCTTCCGAGAGCAACGGGCGCAAGTCGCGACTACTGATCCATGCTGGTCGAGCGAAACCTTTCAGGCATGCGCAAGAGCGGGATAGCGACTGATTTGCCAGACAATGATTGATGGAAAGACGACCGGGGCACGCACTAAATGAGTTGCCTGCGACAATCTGATTTGTGAACAATTCTAGCAGATAACCCGACTCAAAGTACTATAGCTAGATCATGTTGCCTGTCGGCACGATAGTGAGACCCCATTGCACAGGCTAGCAAAACAATACTTGGGGCTTTGTTGGTAGAGCTGTTTCATTGACCTGGTCTGCCTGGCGAGCCTGGCTCTGAGGCTCTGTCGTGACGTCTGAGCTAGCGGGGCCGCATCGGGAAAACAGACGCCAAGACCGAGATGTGGCCTTTGTTATAGTAGATCCATGAATAATTCCATTTCTCTTTCTGTGACGATTCTGTTTCTTATATTCTTCTCTGACGTGGAGTTCTCAGAGACGGTCTTTCCTTGAGCGTCACTATGGATTCCTCCTTTCTTTCGTCCACCGAGCAGGCCCTAGACCATTTCAAGGTCGATGAGCATCAAGGACTGTCTGCCCAACAGGTTCAGAAAGCCACTGAGAGGTATGGGCGCAATGGTACTGTATATCTCCTCTCCGCAACTCCATTACAGAACAGTGCTGAAGCTTTGCGACAGCTTTACCCGAAGATCCTCCCACACCTTTATGGCGGCTCGTACTAGAGCAGTTCAAAGACCAGCTTGTCATCATATTACTTGGGTCAGCCGCAATATCATTTGTTCTGGCTCTATTCGAGGACGAGGAGGGCTGGACAGCGTTCGTTGATCCAGCAGTGGTTAGTGGATTCCGTCTGCACCATAAATGAGCATGCTCACGCCGAAGCAGATTTTGACCATCTTGATATTGAATGCCGTCGTTGGAGTGTCGCAAGAAAGTAGCGCAGAGAAGGCCATTGCTGCGTTACAGGAGTATTCGGCGAATGAGGCTAAAGTTGTCCGGGAAGGGGCTGTGAAGCGTATAAAAGCGGACGACCTTGTTCCTGGAGATGTGATCACTGTGACGGTTGGAGACCGTATTCCGGCAGACTGTAGAGTACTGTCAATCCAGAGCAACAGCTTCCGCGTCGATCAAGCGATCCTGACAGGCGAGAGTGAGAGCGTTGGAAAAGACTCCCAAGCCATCCAGGATTCAAGAGCAGTGAAGCAAGATCAGATTAATATGCTCTTCTCTGGGACTACAGTGGTAACAGGCACCGCTTCAGCTTTGGTAGTTTTAACCGGAGCCTCAACGGCCATTGGTGATATTCATGATAGCATTACGTCGCAAATTTCAGAGCCTACCCCTCTCAAAGAGAAGCTGAACGACTTTGGAGATATGCTTGCAAAAGTCATTACAGTCATTTGCGTCCTTGTCTGGTTAATCAATATCCAACACTTCAATGATCCTTCTCATGGAAGCTGGGCAAAGGGCGCCATCTACTATCTAAAGATTGCGGTGTCCCTCGGGGTGGCCGCAATCCCTGAGGGTTTAGCTGTGGTTATCACTACCTGTCTTGCGCTGGGAACGAGGAAAATGGCAGCCAAAAACGCCGTCGTTCGAAGCCTTCCATCCGTCGAAACACTCGGAAGCTGTAGTGTGATCTGCTCTGACAAGACTGGCACTCTGACTACGAATCAAATGAGTGTCAATAAGATGGTATACCTCGATGAGTCTGGGACTGCTTTGGAGGAGATTGATGTACAAGGGACTACGTTTGCTCCAGAAGGTGGGATCCTGTCAAAGGGGAAGTATATGAACGATCTGGCGGCAAAGTCTGCAATCGTTATGAAGATGACAGAGATAGCTGCATTATGTAACGAGTCGCAGCTATCCTTCGACTCTAAGAATGGTACTTTCAGCAGCGTCGGCGAGCCCACCGAAGGTGCACTTCGCGTAATGGTCGAGAAGATTGGCAGCCCAGAGCCTGCGGTAAATCAATCTGCAAGGGCGATACCCGTGCCTGAGAGACTACATCTTGCTAGTAGATACTACGAGGAGAAGAATCCCCTCATCGCAACGTACGAGTTTTCCCGGGACCGGAAAAGTATGTCTGTACTTGTCGGCCAAGGCAAGCAACAACGTCTCCTTGTAAAAGGTGCTCCAGAATCGGTGCTCGACCGATGTACCCATGTTTTATTAGGTTCCAATGGAAACAGAGTCCCAATGGACAGAAACCTAGCGAGCATTCTCTCCCAAGAAGTCATCGATTACGGTAATAGGGGTCTTCGTGTCATCGCGTTGGCCAGCGTTGAGGATGCCGGATCTAATCCTTTGACGAAATCTGCCACATCAACGGAAGAGTACAGTCGCCTTGAGACGAACATGACTCTCGTTGGTCTTGTGGGCATGCTCGATCCTCCGCGACCAGAAGTTGGGGAATCTATTCGCAAATGCAGAGAAGCTGGCATTCGAGTTGTAGTCATCACAGGGGACAATCAGAACACAGCTGAAACCATATGCCGTCAGATCGGCGTCTTCGGTGAGAACGAAGACTTGAAAGGAAAGAGCTACACTGGGAGAGAGTTCGATTCACTTGATGACAACGAGAAGCTAAAGGCTGCTAAGACAGCCCTGCTTTTCTCAAGGACTGAACCTACCCACAAGTCGCAGCTCGTGGACTTGCTTCAATCAACGGGTGAAGTCGTAGCGATGACCGGAGACGGTGTCAACGATGCTCCAGCCCTTAAGAAATCTGATATCGGAGTTGCGATGGGGTCTGGCACTGATGTCGCCAAGCTCGCTGCTGATATGGTACTTGCAGACAACAACTTTGCAACAATCGAAAGCGCCGTCGAAGAGGGTAGATCGATATACAACAACACCCAGCAGTTCATTCGATATCTTATTTCCTCAAACATTGGAGAAGTGGTCTCCATCTTTCTGACCGCAGCGGCTGGTATGCCTGAGGCATTAATTCCAGTACAGCTGCTGTGGGTCAATCTCGTTACTGACGGCCTGCCGGCGACAGCGTTGTCCTTCAACCCTCCAGATCATGATGTGATGAGAAGACCACCAAGAGGACGCGATGAACCCCTTATAAGTGGCTGGCTGTTCTTTAGATACATGGTCATTGGTACGTATGTAGGTGGAGCAACAGTGTTTGGCTACGCTTGGTGGTTCATGTTCTATTCAGAGGGCCCTCAGATCTCGTTCTGGCAGTTGGTGAGCTTTATGACGCACGATGATGTCCTGGTACACGTCCTAACGAGATAACGTAGTCGCATTTTCACCAATGCTCTTCGCAATTCTCGGAGATTGGCTGCGAGATGTTCGCCAACGACAGCGCAAAAGCTGCCTCAACGATTTCCCTCTCAATGTAAGTCCTTCTCTCCCCTTGGGAGACGTCCACCAACTGACTGGTCGCAGCTTGGTCGTCATTGAGATGCTAAATGCCATGAACGCCCTATCGTCAAGCGAATCACTTCTTACGCTTCCCTTGTGGGATAATATGGTCCTTGTATATGCCATTACTCTGTCAATGGCCCTGCACTTTGCCTTGCTCTACATACCCTTCCTGCAGACACTGTTCTCCATAGTTCCGCTCAATTGGGCAGAGTGGCAGGCTGTGCTACTGATCAGTATACCTGTGATGTGAGTTTCCGACCTGGACTCTGTCATACTTGGCCTTCGGCTAACTAGTTGAACAGTCTCATCGACGAGGTCTTGAAATTCTTTGAACGAAAGCTCTATCTCCCTGGTCCTGTGAAAGTCAAGGCGAAAGACGAATAGACGGTAACATTTGCATTAGAGCGTAGATGGTCCTAGAGCACTGTCGAGCATGTATCAGTATCAGAAGTACATCACTATAGATCTTACCATTGCGGGAGCTTTCGAATGGAATACTTGTCACCGCGAGCTAGCAAGACAGCATCTTTCACATTGCTGTGAGTAGCACTTTACACGAGTCAATGATGCTATGCTTGCAGAACATTCGTGACAGCTTTGCTTCTTCCTTAATGGCGCACCGTGTAAATCTGCGAATCCTTTGAGCAGCAACATAGATGTATCGCCAGTACCCCTCAAGATCTTGAGTTTTCCCTTATGGGTCTAGAGCTCCGCTAAGTAGTATTCAAGTTCCGCGAAAAAACATTCAACCCCTCCCCGCGCTCGCAATTTGGAAAGTTTTCGAAAAGAAAACCAAAATACTGTAAGCAACTTTTATAAGAAGCCTACGGCAGCACCACCATCATAGTATTAAGCGTCCTATACCATATTAAAGGTGTTTAGAAGAGTCTACGGCAGAATTTGCAGTCTTCAGAAAAGGCCTAAGAGAAAGTTCATTTTTATTCTATGTGGTGATTGAGACGGTTTTTTGGTTTTCTGCTCGAAAATCTTGCACACGCTAAATATCGGTGCCTCGGTGCCTGGCGCTAGCGTCGGATAACAATCGATAAGATCCAGCTATCGATTACCTTAGCTCCTTAGGTATCCGAGGGGAGAGTCTTGAGTCACTATTTCATTGTCTCTTGCATGCATCACTCTATACTCAAACAGCTGTTTGTCCGGCGACTGACCCAGGTTTGGCTGAGCCTTTGACGTAGCTCCCTGATTCTAGTAGAAGCAAAGCGACCACAATGCATCATTCTAGCATACAAATGCGCTCGGACGGTTTGCCATCCCTCACGCAATGATATTGACCTATGTACTGAATCAACAACAGAGCAGGCACCTGAATCACTCCTTGCTTTCTTCAATGAAACAGAGATATCAGTCGTCGAACGGCCAAGGAAACGGCGGAAAACAACCAAGAGCGATACTGCAAACGCCAACGCGCACGAATACCTGACAGTTGCACGAGTTGACGTCAGATTGGTAGTTGTTCTGAGTGTCCCAAGACGAATGTAGGCTAATCTGTTATGCAGATATTTGACAACAGCCCTGCTGATTCCTATCCGTCGCCCTCGTCCGACAATCGGAATGACTGTACAAAGGAGCGCCCTGTCTGCCTAAACCTCCTGCCCGAAGGGTTGGATGGTGATTACAGGTGTCAGATCGCCACTGAAGATGGTGATGGCCTCCTCGATTCTATCGTACACTCCAGTGTACCTCCTCAAACGATGGATGTTTTGCGACTTGCTGTCAATGCCCCAGGTCGACGTTATCAGAAGCATCTTATAGACAGCACTTGCTGGATGTCTGGCCCTCTTACTATCGATGATGATGACGCTACTATCGAGTCTATTCATCGACATGGGCATAGACTCAATCTGCGTGTAAGGGTCTTGGCGCCTAACGCAAGGGATTTATCCGACAGCATTGGAGTTTGTGACAATATACTCGGCGTTTGCGTACCAGTACCGACAGCCAAGCCGGCAGAATCTTGGTCACCAAGAGATTTCTACGACAACGTTCACGTACCGCGAGTCAGCGATGCCACTAGGGACTTGCCGACAACAAACCAGCTACGATGCAAATTATATCCGTTCCAGCGAAGAGCGGTGCAGTGGATGTTGCAACGAGAACGGGTCAGTCAACGTCATAATCCTTGGGAAAATCGCGAGCTCCATCACGGATTCATCCGTACTACTGATTGGGAAGGCAAACCATGTCTTGTCAGCCATTTTCTAGGGATAGTGACGACGGATGAAGAACTTCCCCTGAGAGTAGGTGCTGATATTAGGGGAGGCATTCTTGCGGAAGAGATGGGCTTGGGTAAAACAGTGGAGATGATTTCCTTGATATGTCTTCATAGACGAGAAGTCACTGAGCATCATACAACTCAAGACCATTTACCGCATGCTCCTGCGACTCTTATCATCACACCACCAACAATCATGCAGCAATGGAGGAAGGAGCTCGAAATGCTTGCCCCTAACTTAACCGTACTGATCTACGAAGGACTCAGGATCGAGTCAGGGAAGAGCGACCACGCAGCGCTGTTAGCAAAGTGGATATCCCATGATGTAGTCCTGACCACATACAACGTCCTTGCAAAAGAGATACATTACACTGAGACTCCCAATCGAGATCTCCGTCACGACAAGAAATATGCAAAAAGAATGTCGCCACTGACCCAGATCGTATGGTGGCGTGTTGTGCTCGATGAGGCTCAAATGGTTGAAAGTGGGGTCAGCAATGCTGCGAAAGTTGCAAAACTCATACCAAGGGAACTAGCGTGGTGTGTTAGTGGTACTCCTGTGAAGAAAGATGCAAGAGATCTTTTTGGGCTTCTTGACTTTTTGCATTACCAGCCTTACTGTGGTCTTCGAACGCAGATCTGGGACCATCTAGTCACGCAACACAAGGACGTCTTTAGGCAGATCTTTAGGAATCTAGCCTTGCGTCATACCAAGGATCAAATCAAAGACGAAATTCGGCTGCCACCTCAGAAAAGAGTTATCATCACAGTTCCATTTACGCAAATCGAAGAGCAGCACTACTCCACTTTGTTCAAAGAGATGAGTGAAGATTGCGGCTTGGATGTAGATGGGGCTCCATTGACAGAAGACTGGGATCCCGAATCAGCTGTCGTGATTGAGAAAATGCGAAGTTGGCTAACGAGACTCCGACAGACGTGTTTGCATCCCGAAGTCGGCGCTAAGAACCGAAGAGCACTGGGTAATGGCAAAGGCCCATTACGTACTGTTGGAGAAGTCCTCGAGGTCATGATAGAACAAAATGATACCGCGGCTCGTTCTGAAGAGCGTACCCTCCTATTATCGCGGATCCGTAGAGGGCAAATTTTGGAGCATGCAGAATTGAGCGAGGAAGCGCTGGAGATCTGGCTTTTAACTCTTGAGGAGGCGAGAGTAATAGTCGAAGACTGTAGGAGTCAACTGAAAGCCGAAGTAAATCGACTGGGTCTGACAGAAGGACCATCCTCGATAGGCGATGTCCCCGAAGCAGATGGAGTGACTGCGACGCGTACAGGGCCCCATCGGCAACGACTACGGGCAGCAATCGAGATTGAGCATATGTGCACCTTTTTTGTTGCAAATGCGTACTTCCAAATCAAGACTGACGAAAAGCGAACTAAGCAAGAATCAAATGAATTTCGTGATCTTGAACGGAAGGAAGAGTCTATGTACGAAAGGGCAAAGATCCTTCGCAAGGAGCTATTGCAAGAGACTCGCAATAGAGCTGAGGCTCCTATGGGAAAAATCAACAACAAGGCTAGAGACGAGTCATTCGTCTCTCTCCCCGGGATGCCGCCATTAGAAGACCGAGCTGGGATTGAATCGCGAGCATTGATTGATCGACTTAACAATATGATTTACATATTACGAGGGCAAGCGAAGCAGCTTAACGAGTGGAGAGAAAAGACCATTAAACTCTTGGTTCTGCCTCTAGTTGACGAGGTATGTGCGTCCCGAGCGGTGGTCACCCAATTCAAGGCTGGTCAATATCGTACAGGCTTCTTGAGTCTCTAAGGTGCAAC
>JAABUI010001891.1_pt1 | contig 11838 bp, 10 predicted proteins | sample 5559111 | NCBI WGS metagenome assembly JAABUI01 (sample SAMN10711870, study PRJNA513365) | rock metagenome | isolation source: Antarctica rocks | place: Antarctica: Victoria Land, Buttleship Promontory
GATGCAGGCTTGGAGTTTACATCCCCTAACACTGGAACCCTGTGTACCACAGCTATCATGCAACTGACACAGGCAAGTGCAGAGCAAATGCAGTGATGAACGCCACGAGCTCTGGCTGAAGGCTGCACAATGGACCTGTGCAGCCATGGTAAAGTGCATTAGCAATAGGGCAGGAAAAGAACGAAAGTGAGAAGGAAAGAAACTAACTGGCAGCAGCCTGGAGGGGCCCCTGAGCCTGGGGCTGGGCCAGCAGGGTGACAGCCTGAGCCCCCCTGGCGATGACAGACGCCCCAGCATTGCACAGATCTGTGAAGCGACGCATCTTGTTGACTTCTGCTGCGCTGGCATCTGTGGCCCTGAAGTGCAGGGTGTAGCCTATGGAGGGGTCCCCTGTGATGTAGCACCCGCTGGGCGCTGCATGGTTACGATGCAATGCCTGCACTTGCAGGACGCATACTCATTACAACTCATTACAGGGTTTCAGCTTGGTACAGCGGTTTCGGAGCAACCGACTGCACATGATCTGTCTTGGGGTGTAGCTTCTTAATGAGTGCAGCTGGCATGACCGAAGTAGCTTGTGCCAGATCTAGCAGCAGGGCACCCTCTAATTCAACCTGGCTTTTTGTATATTATGCATATGCACTTTGATATTCATGGCTGATTGTGATTGAGGTCATGTTGTTCAGTGTGACATGGCTGCCTGCTCAGCACTTGGAGCCAGGGTACGAGCCATGGCAACCAACCCCCCAGTTGCACCATTTGACGTTGAACACCTCTGTCAGAACCCTGGCAACACTACCGGAGCTTGCAACATGCCCATGCAACTGCTGCCAAGGCAGGTCAAGCCTGCAGACAAGCTGGGAGGAAGCTGCCTTGGCACGTGGCTGCTTGCCCAAGAGCAAAGCAGCATTACTGAACACATGCAAGACCAGGCAGCACGTTGCTCACCAGATTGCAGCCAGGGGGCCGGTCTGGGCGATCATCTACAGGAATCGCCTTTGCGCCATCCAGCCATACTTTGCAGCATGGGTTCGTCATATCTGGCCCCTGTCACAGCAAGATCACATGAGAGATGGTCACATGCATGCAATGCATGACGGATCAAAATGCTACTCTGCTGTAAGCCCATCAATCAGCCCTTGGCAAGGATTGTATAAAATAAACACACACAGGAGATGCCGCAGCACAGACATCACTTGCACGTACAATTGCCAAAATTGCAGGAGTTCCATCTCAAATAGGTCGTACTGCTACAGTATAAGACCAAAGAGATCTGCTTGAGACATACTGCATTAGAGGTGTGCTAAGTGTATATGCATGAAGAGGGACGACTCCTGCTTGACACGTAGACCATTGGAGATATGCTTAAGATGCATGCCATTACAGGCATGCGAAGTGCATATGTATACACACCTTGTAGATGACAAGCAGACTGCGTGTCAGCTGCTGATTGGCAGGTGCAGCAACACTGGGGAACCTGGGCATGACTACGCACCACCTGTCATTCCATTCACTACCCAGACCCATATACCTGCATGCAACAGACATGCATCAGCAACTTGCCTCGGCAAAATTGTTGTCAGGTTTGAGCCTGCTCTGAAACAGCCTGCATGCTGGCGGCCCTTGATGTCTGTTTTTCAGCAGCCAGTTGTTGGCAGGAGCATTCCCCTACAAAGCTTTGGGCACCAACACCACATCTTCTTTACAGTGCAGTGTAGAACGGCAAAGTGAGTTGCAAAGTGCGTATTTGCAATCATAAGGCATACTTAGTGACTTTCTGGCTGAGCCATCCAGCAAAAGCTGCACCTTGCTCCAAACGCCTGACAATTGCAACCTGTTTGTTGTTGATGGCCACGTCCACAGGCGTCAACCCTGCAGATACAAGCTAAATTTAGCGGGTTGGGTGACCAAAAGCAAGGGTTGTGATGACCAAAGAGCAGAGCCACAGAGCAACCTTGTTTGCACTGACGATGTAACAACAGTCAGCACAAATCAGTACTTGAGCAAACTTTGCATTGTCAGACACTCACCGCTTCCATTTTCCAAAAATGGGTTAGCGCTAGCGCGCAGCAGCATGTCAACAAGGTCCCCATGGCTGCGCAGGACTGCTTCATGCAATGCTGTGCTGCGACCCTCTTTGCTGACATGATGGACTTGCGCACCGGCCTTCAGCAGCTGCACACCAGCAAGGAAAGTGCTGCAGCGCTTGTTCTATCCTCGCAGTCTTGTAGACAGGCTTGATGTTTGCGTTGTGACACGACACGCAGTAGCACAGGACAGCACTTGCCTCGTGAGCAGCAGCTGTATGTCCCTTAGCTGAAGCAACCATAAGCGGAGTCCACCCACACTCATCTTGAGGCTCAAGAAATTGATACAGCTGATTACTGGGGACTTTAGTCAGGACCTCCTACAACCACAGGTGCCGCAAAAACTTCAGCCATGAATGCAGGCGCCACACGAGAGCGCAATGAGCAGCTTTGCAAGCAGCGAGACTCACGATCAATAGTTGGACATTGTTAGCACTGGCAGCTTTGTAGATTGTCTGTGGCGTCACGGGCGTGGAGTTGCTGTTCCCCATGCAGCGATCTGACCGATAAAGGATAAAATCGCAAGTGAGGATGTCGTTGCACCACTTACACTCGCAGATGCATTGACGGTGGCGTTTATTTTGGAAGCGGTCACGAAAGATGTCAGATCCCAAGAAGGAAGCGATGGGATCTGGTCCAGTCAGCATGCCTTTCGCTTTGCCTTTTGCTGCCTGTAGCATCATCGCGCGCAATATTGACCGGCAATGCTGGGCACGCCCCGGCAGGCAGCCTCACAGTGACAAGGAACAATGCAGCAGCAGCAGATCAGACAGCAGTAACTCCCAAGGCTCTCTCCATGGTTTCCGTGCTACAGGTGCTCAAGAAAGGGATCAGCGCAGGGTCCTTCACTTCGTATAAAACTGCTCTGTCTGATTCACCATCATCTCTAGTGGCACTTGATGAGGACCCTAAGACCATTGCTGTGGTGAAGGCTTTCAAGCTGCAGTCTGCTGCAGAACTCAAGGTATACTGCTTCGTAACAGTTGTAAGCAGCGTTTGCCTCGCATGAAAATATTACATTTCCTTTGGAGGTCATGGCATGCTGTGTGCAAGCGTTTGAGCTTGAAAGCATTGTTTTGAATGCTGAGGCCCACCAAGTGCAAAGTCACTAAATATCTGCAACTACAGGTGGTGCTCAGCGCAATGATTCTGTCAGAATGTGTATACAAACTGGTGGATGTTGGACCAGCAGATTCAGCCAAGGCAGCATCAACATTTGTAAGCCAGCTGCCACCTGGGCTTGTCAGCCTCCAGCATATGCAGAGTGTTGCTGCCACAGTACCTCACAGGTAAAAGTCACTTCAGAAATGCTGCGTGCATAGCCTTGCACACTCTGTGTTTCTAAGCACGTTGTGTTTGATGTGCTTCAGTTGCCTGTCAATCAAACTTTGCATCAAGTGCTTGCATGCACATTTGGCTTAGCTTCTGTTTGCTTATAGGTATATGCTGGGCGATGACGGCCAGTCATTATATGTGGTGTTCATGGGGACAAAGCACATGCGAGATCTTCTGGCTGATGCCAACTTTCTGCAGGAGGCTGTCTGGAAGAGCAAGGATCCTGACAAGCAGCAAGTAATAAGTATTTCTCTTCCGCTTCTATGGCAGTTGGTTGCATTCACAGACAATCCTCTTATTGTTACTTGCCATGTTCAAGGCATGCTTGCAATGTTAAGCACTTCTATGCAACCTTACAATGTTGATGATGCTGAGACCTCAACAAACTCCAGCAGGTTAGGCATACCTTGTAACCTTCGCTCTTCTGCAGGCCAATGCTCTTGCGCACAGAGGGTTCCTAGCCAGGGCTCGGGGCATTCCTGTGGAGGCCCTGTATGCACATGCCAAAAGGCAGGGCAGACGCTTGGTCTTGTGCGGTATGTTACACCCAACTTACTGTGCCTTTTATGTGGCTTACCAGCATGACTTGGTTGGGGGACTGCAACAGTATCTAAGCCTGCTGTGCAAGCAATGAAAACATGATGTCAGGAGTTTGCTGCCAGTTTCAGTGCAGTAAGGCTCTGTATCATCTGGCAAAACAATGCACTGTACCTGTGCTACGCTGGCCTGCTTATATTTTCCTAGGGTTCACGCAAGTGTTCCTTGGGCTTGCGCTATCGAAAGACTACCATGTCTGTATTCTTTGTGTGAACACAGCTTAGCAATTTGCCGCAGGGCACTCTTTGGGAGGAGCTGTCGCACTGTTATGTGCGCTGCGTCTGTTGCAAGGCCTGCCAAGGGGTGACCCTTCCCTATACTGCATCTGCTTTGGTACTCCTGCCATTGGCAATGCCGCACTGGCAGCCCTAGTGGCTGAATATGGCTGGGAAAGTCACATTCTGAACTTCATTCTGCCAGGTCAGGCTCTGTTATAGGTGTTTTGCTCCATTACCAGCCGTTTACAGCAGCTTTTCTTTCTTGACTTGCTGTGTCGCAGCTTGAGTGTGCTGGCTGCATTGCCTTGCTTGTTGGATTCACATCAAGCAACTTGTGACACACCCATGAGCGCTCAGGTGTCATGTCTCATCCCTGGTAGCAGCTTTGGAGCATGTGATTACATGCAAGCACTCAGGCTGCATTTGCATACATGCTGACATGCTGCAGCTCGATGATATGCATTGCTTACTGCATGGCGTTGTCCGACTGCTGATGCTATTGTGTGTTGTGGCAGAGGACATCATACCACGTATTCTAGCGCTCCCAGCACTGCCTAACAAAGTGCAGCCAGCATCTCTGGAGCAGCAGCAGCAACAGGGCACTGCCTCTGCAAACACTCAAGCCAGTCTGTCAATGCCTGCATCGGCACAAGCGCCGATGACTGTGCGCAACAGGCTGCAGAACCTGCGGGCAATCCTGACAGCAAAGAAAGCGAGCATGCAGCAGCTGGACACCGCCACAGACCAGCAGGCTCAGTCCGCTGATGGCAAGCCGGCAATGCAAGTGCCTTCAGTTGATGAGACCTTGCAGGCTGCCAGCAGCTGGCTTTCTGGCAGTTCACCTGGCCCATCTGACCGGACGCAGCCCAGTCAGACAGAATCAGATCAAGAAAGCGGGATTGAGGCACAGTCAAGTCGGCTACAAGCATTCAGGGCTGCAGTAGTAGCTCGCTGGCCACCAAAACAGCAACAGCCAGCATTGGGTGTAGATGTTGAGGCAGAGCAGGATAGGACAAACAAGACTGTAAGGCAGTCGGAACCAGCAACAAAGCCTCAGCAAGAAGAAGCTGCAGTGTCAACTGCTAATACTGGAACTGATGTGCCAGCTTCTCCTTCAGGCTTGTTTCACAGTTTGCGAGGCAGGCTGCAAAGACAGTCAGCCAAACAGGTTGCTGAAAGCGAGGCAGAGGCCGCTGCGTCAGGCAACCCTGATCATCTAGTTAATCCCCCACAAGGTGGTCAGCCCAGTGTGTCCAGTCCTGAAGGAACAGAGCAGATTGCTGCAGAGCAGGCAGAGTCTGGCAAGCCACTTTTCCAAGGCATACGCAGCTTCACAAGCAGGCTGCCAGGCTTGAGCAGGTCCCAGCCTGGTACAGTTAGCCAGGCCTTGGCACCGGACCCAGGCACTCACCCCAACTCTGATTCCAGCCCCTGTTTGGCACAAGCAGCTTCTGCTGATGAGCTTGACTCAGCACAGCAACAGCAGCAAGTTTCAGACACAAAGCAGTCCTCCGCATTGTGGGGCCTGAACAGGGTGCAGGGAGCATGGGAAGGTGCCAGCAGCAGAGTGAAAGCCATGAGAGCCTTGCTGCCAGCATATCCAGCGTATGTGCACATTGGCAGCCACCAAATCCTGCTGCCCGCCTCTCCAGCCATGACAGAGGCTGTCAAGTCTGCACAGCAGAAAGGCTTGGCAGAGGAGCGGCAGCAGGCATTGATCATGCACCGCATGTCTGCTTATAGGGGCAGAGCCATAGCCATATGCAGGTCTGCAGTCAGCCTTGCTGCTTTCAGTATCGGCGATAACCTGCTGTGCAGTTTACGCTTGTTGCATTGCCATGCACTCCAATGTGGCAGCTCCATTCTGCGGCACTGATGTATGTAGGAGCCTATGCTAGGTGGGTCGTGGATTGCCTTTACAGGAGCTGCAGATCATGCGTGCTCTGTGCTTCAGGCATATTTGTTCACGCTGCCTTGTACCTGTAAGATCAGGGTAGCACCCTGTTACACATATTTGCAAAGGCAATTCTGCTAAAGGCAACGGCAGTTTTGCACGAGCAGTTTTGGCCAAGGCAAAGGCAATTCTACACAGGCTGTCTAGACTCGTGTGTATTGACTGTCAGGCTGACATCCATACACCAATTCACATCAAACCCATCATGGACTTTCCAGCTCTTTCTTCATGCAGGAGTGTCTTCCATTGGGAGCCCGTGGAATCAGCAACACTGATCAGCTTATCCACTACTCTATCCCCGCCCATCACCCTCCTCCATGCCACTGTCATCATCCCCCCCTTACCCATGCTCCCAGCAAATAGCAGCACTCCAGCTGAGGCACTGACACAACCTGCCAGTCAGGCAGTCTCTGACAGGCAGTCTGCCCAGTTGTTGGTGCAGTCTGATCAGCCCCTTCAGGCTCTTAAGCAGCAGCCGTCTACTAGCAGCAGTCAACAGCATCAGGGCAGATCACCTCAGCAAGAGGAAAATCAACAACTCATTAAACAGAGTGTGGAACAGCTGCAGCAACAGCGCCAACCAGTTGCGTCTGCCAAGCGCAAGCTGCCCAGGCTGGGCTTTGGCACAGTGCAGCTAGATCCAGATACAGCTCCTCAGGAGCAGGAGGTTCCTAGGCAGGCAACAAAACAGACGTCCCCCACTAGGCAGAGGCAGAGGGGACAGCAGCTGCAGTCAATGGGCCATTTAAAAGGCAGCTCAGGTGCAAAGCCTGACCCCGATCTTGACCCTAAGCCAGGGAGGTGGTTGTTGCCGGTTGGTGTTCGCTGGCAGGGGAAGCAGAGACACATCCCCAGGCTGTCAGTCCTCATCAGAGTGCAGGGCAGCGTGCACAGCATGCCTGCACAGGCCAAGCTGCACGTACTGGGCCACCACTGGTGCAAGGCCCAGCTGATCAGTCACACAGCCCAGCACAGCATCAGACAGCCTCCTATGGTCCTCTTACAGCAGCTGCCAAAGCAGCTTCAGCCGCAGTCGTGGCGCCAGAAGCTCTTGCGCACACTGCCATGGCTACAGCCCCAGGATGCTCTCCACCAAGCGCAAGCTCACCAGGCCGATGTGATTTTCATACAGGCTGAAGTACCTGTCACCTTGCTTCAGACGGTAGTTCAGGACACAGAACTGCAACAACGTTTGCTGCAGCAGCCTGCAAGACAGCAGCAGGCACCTCCAAGGGGTGAAGTGGCAAGGCAGGATTTGCCGATCATGCAGCAGCAGCAGCAGCAGCAGCAGCAGCCACCTGCAATGCTGCTGAGAATAGAGACTGATTTTGTGTGCAAAGAGCAGGCGGTCTACATCCAGCTGCCTGTTGTCTGGGTGCTCGGAGATGACACCAGAGCAAGCCAGGCTATTTGGCAGTTGTTGACTGCCAAGCAGCAATCTGGAGCTCATGCACAGCAGCAAGGAGGAGACAGGTTAATGGAGTCTGATCCCAAGAAGCCTGACTCGCGCTGGCAGGCAGCTCAGTCTTGGCTGAGATCTGCATTGACCACTACTTGGCGGCAAAGAGACCCTGCGGAGCAGCAACCCCGGCCACAGCTGGTGACTGCAGTCATGTCAGGCATTCAGTACGCCCTCATCAGACCAACCAGTATGCGATATATTGAGCTGTTGTCGTGTGTGTTGCTAACCCTGTCCCGGCCGGTGATCAGCACGACATGCTGTCTCTACAGCAAGCTGAAGCCTCACTACAGAACCTGCCATCTCGCATACGCGCTGCTTATCACATGCAACAGCTGCAGCAGCAGCTTCAAGAGCTAGGTTCACCAAGTGGTGTCATGATGCTGCGTACTGGGCCCATCGACATGCGGTCAGAAGCTGCTCTGAGCCTGATTGCAAAGCAAGCCAGCAGGATAAACTTCATGAGAATGGGTGTTTCAACGAATGGTCACATGGCTTCTGAGGGTTTGTACGGCATCTCTGCTGATGACTGGATCAGGCTGCCAGTAGGTGCAGATGCTGATTACGGTGAACAACACCTACACAGGCTGCATCAAAAGCTGCGTGGCTCATTGGCAGCTATCCTGCAGAGCCTCAGAAAGAAACAGTCATGATTGTGATGCTGATGTCACGAATTTGCAGCTGAGCATATTAAGTTGTCTGAGTGTCTGGTGTTGCCTGATGATGGTAGGGTATCTGCTGAAGATGTTTGCTGTTGTTTTGTGTGTGCTATTTTGGTTCAGAGTAGCTGCATATGCTAACAATCAACGATGAAATCAAAGGCTGGCTACAAAGTCTGTGATGTAGCTGTCTTCTTCATCATTTTTTGGAATTGGCACAAGCACATATACAGTCATGTACAACAATCTATCGTCAGATGCTGTCAGTGTGTTGCAAGCCCTGTTATTGCGGCATTGAATCCAAACGCGCTTGAGCCTGTATGTGGACGCTATATAGCTGTAGTATCATTTGCAGTGTGCACCTTGATTAGATTGCGATTGTCAAATATGTAAGTACAGCATGTCATGTAATTGTTGGTGTCGCCATTGATGGCAATGTAAGCTATCGAACTTACAGACGGCCCAGCCACAGGCAAAAATTTCCCGGAATCCCAGCATAGCTGTAATTACTTATAAGCTAGCTGATGCACGCACATTCGCCAAAAGCAGAGACCTTTGCTGCTCGATTGCCCAGTACGCACAATAAAGTAATGTTGATAATTCATTGTTGACCTGTAGCTAGGTCCATCCAGCAATGCAGACTTGAACAGACACACCACACAATATTTGTGAAAGGTGTCGGAAAGCACACTAATACTGATGTGAGGTACCTAGCCCAACTTGCTATCTTGAACTCCTCATCATGAGCGACAGGTAGCCTTTCAGAGCCTGTACAATCAGAAGCTTTCAGACATAATGCAGAGAACACCATGTCTGATGTGCCGGCAATCCTGGGGACCCACTCTACAGGATTGTGATGTTTCAGCACATTGTTGGCTTGCAATCGACAAAGAAAGTCCCATCTGGGCACCAACTTCTTACCCAAGGATGCCTGCAATATGTATGGGCACTCAACTAGTGTACTATGCTCCACAGACATCACCGTGCTGATGAATGCCCACTTCTCTTTGCGTAGTTTGGTGGTCCAATTTGCATTCAGCAACATTGGGCGCTTTGCAGCCATTTTGATGACATCTTCAGACCTGAAACCAAGGCTCTCTAGAGACTGCAAGTTTGCATCAATGGTCTCAGACTTCAGTGTCAGAATGCCCGGTGCACTGTTGACCTTGGACTGCAAAACAGTTTGCCTCCAGCCAAGCTTGTATGCCAAATACTGACATCTACTGTCAAGGGATGCAACTGGTGTTGCTGTACAGAAAGTCTTGACCAGCTGCATTTGCATCCTGTCTGAAACACCCAAGTCAGTGAAAAAGGCCAATGCTGATCTGTGTCTTGACAGGCTGCCTCCAAACAGCCGTTTGTTTGCACCCAGCAGAAAGTCAACCATTGTGGGTGATGTCCCAACATGAAAATGTCACATGGACGTTGCGTATCGGCAGTTCAACCAACTCACCCCGCCACGCTGCAACAAGTTGCTTTCTGTGCAGCTGCTTTCGGTGACGCAAGCTTCACCCAGGAAGCTAGGTGTTTCTGGCAGCACAGGATCAATCCTCATAAAGGGTGGATGAAACAGCTCTCACAGGAACAGACTTGGTTTCGGAGCTGCTCATTTTGTGCATCGATACTTGAAGGGAAAATCACTTGTAGCGACTATGTGCTAGTGCACACTGCTTTGGCGTTGCACAGCATTGATAAGACACGTCTTGCGTTAAAGCAGATGTACTGCAGCGTTACAGGCTGACTGCCCATCTGCACACAAAGTGAAACTCAGAACAGGGCTCCTGCTGAATATGGTGCATAACTTCAGTGCAACATCAACAACGCTCGCGGACTGGGTTGCCACAGTATAAGCGTGCAGACGCAAACTGCGCATGGTGAACGCTGAAGTCGCTATTTTCGCTCGACTACCGGTAGCGGGGAAGGTCAAGACACGACTTGCCGCCGGTGTTGGCTTCGAGAAGGCTGCAACTTTTTACAAAGCTTGCACAGAGCATATCTTCGCAGAAACCTGCAGGTGACCCGGACGATGAACTTGAGTCGATTGTTGTCACAACACACCTCACACCACAGCTGCTGCTCCAGATGTACAACTGCCCAGGCCAAGGTGCACTGCTCTATGGCCAGTGATTTGCCTGGAGTCAGGGACTGGGTTGCAGCAGCTGGGTTGGTAAGCTTTCCCTTGTCAGCACAATTTGTTGGCTGTCAAGGGACTGAAAGCCAAACAGAGGGGGGTTTTGCTGCAGAGACTCCCGTGCACTTGTCAGGTTGCACATTCAGATCTGGGAGTGCGCATGCATGCATCCTTGGAGTCAGCCTTAGACCAGCATCACGTTAGTAAGGTTGTCCCCAGCTAGCCTTTTACCAATGCTTCATCACAGCAGCATCATGTGGCTTAGTTTGGATCGAGTATAAACAGCTAGGTCCCAACAGCTTGCATTGTTCCATTGGCAAATGTACCATCATTCCGTTGGCTTCTGTGACAGATTCTGCAACGTCTGCTTGTGGAATCAACCATTGTGATCTGGCTCAAGCTCAGAAGGGTAACATCTGTGTCATGCAGGCTCTTGTCATCGGCACTGACATACCAGATATTTCAGCCAGCATCGTTGATAGAGCAGTCGCTGCTTTAGACTCACACCAGGTGCTTTCCAGCTGCAGGCATGCCCTCAATATCATACTGTCCGGCTCATGATACATGCATTCATGACATAAATTGGATTAAAATTCCTCGTACCACCATTTCCTGCTTCAGCTGGTGCTTGGACCAGCATTTGATGGAGGCTACTACCTATTAGGCACCACCTGTGCAGCATTGCAGTTGTTTGAGGTATGTCGCACCTGAGTAAGACGTATGTCGGCTTGCAAGCAAGATGCTTGGCAGAAAATAACAGCAGTTTTCAGATGTGCTGCTGAGGACACAGGCGCTGTAGGGCATTGAGTGGAGCAGTGACAAGGTCTTACAGCAGACGCTGCAACAAGCCAAAGTCTTGCAGCTGGATGTGGCACCTCTGGACACATTGCCAACACTTCAAGATATTGACACTCGTCAGGTGTTGCACTCACTAATGCATGCATTCTACATGAAAGGGTTGCCCACTTCTGTGTGTCAATGTTTGCCGACACCACACAAATAGTCTGGCGCGCAGATGGCTGATCATGTCCATGTTTCTGCTTATGACAAGGCTGCTGACATGTGCAGGATCTTGAGAGGTGGCGGAGCCAGTCACCACCTGGTCATCCAACCGAAGCTGTTGTTGATGCAGTTTTGAAAGCATCAGCATCTGACAGCCATTGATGACAAGGGAGCTGTAACAGTGCAGGAAATTAGCCTCCTGACACGCTAGCATTACCCCTTTTACCTCAGCTCTGCTACATATGGTTTTGGATGCCCGGAACTTGTCGCGACGCTAGCATTACGCCTTTTACCTCAGCTCTGCTACAGGAGCTCACAAGCAAATCAAGTACTATTTGCATTGGGCATGTTACAAGCATTTGCAAATGCTGCTTGGTAGACATAAGGGTTGAGCAA
>JAABUI010001892.1_pt1 | contig 11837 bp, 10 predicted proteins | sample 5559111 | NCBI WGS metagenome assembly JAABUI01 (sample SAMN10711870, study PRJNA513365) | rock metagenome | isolation source: Antarctica rocks | place: Antarctica: Victoria Land, Buttleship Promontory
TGAAGATGCCGCTGCCGATGAACACGCCGTCGGCGCCGAGCTGCATCATCATCGCGGCATCGGCGGGCGTCGCCACCCCGCCGGCGGTGAACAGCACGACCGGCAGGCGGCCGAGCTCGGCGGTCTGACGCACCAGCTCGACCGGCGCCTGCAGCTCCTTCGCGGCGGCGAAGATCTCACCGGAGTCCAGGACGGTCAGCCGCCTGATCTGGCCCAGGATGGTGCGGATGTGCGTGGTCGCCTGCGACACGTCGCCGGTGCCTGCCTCGCCCTTGGAGCGGATCATCGCCGCGCCCTCGGAGATGCGCCGAAGCGCCTCCCCGAGGTTGGTGGCGCCGCAGACGAAGGGCACGGTGAACACGCTCTTGTCGATGTGGTGGGCGTAGTCGGCCGGGGTCAACACCTCGGACTCGTCGATGTAGTCGACCCCGATCGCCTGCAGCACCTGGGCCTCGACGAAGTGGCCGATCCGGGCCTTGGCCATGACCGGGATGGTGACCTCGGACTGGATGCCCTCGATCATGTCCGGGTCACTCATCCGGGCGACCCCACCGTCCCGACGGATGTCGGCAGGAACCCGCTCCAGCGCCATCACCGCGACAGCGCCGGCGTCCTCGGCGATCCGCGCCTGCTGGGCGTCCACGACGTCCATGATCACGCCGCCCTTGAGCTGTTCGGCCATGCCGCGCTTGAGCAGGGGCGAACCGGTGGTCACGCTGTCCTCGGCCATGACCCCATCCTAGATCAGCCGTAGGTCAGCGGCCTACCTGCCGGAAGCAGCAGGATCCACGTCTGCCCGGGACGCAGGAGCACGTCCCGACCGCCCGCGTCGAGGTAGCGAATGGGGCCCCGCCCGGCCCGGCGCCAGCTGCCCAGGACCCGGCGACCGCCGGTCAGCACCACCGCGCGACCACGGCCCAGCGTGACTGTGTACGGCGTGCCGTGACCGAGCACGTCGGCGTACCGGCTGGACCTCTCCCGCACGAACTGGACCACGACGTTGCTCGGCGCGACACCGGGCATCAGATGACCGTCCTGGCGTACTGAGTAGCGCGCAGTCCTGGCGTCGTAGCGCAGGTCGACCAGGGCGCCGGCCGAGAAGGCCGCCCGCGCAGAGCGGGTGGCGGGCCCGGTGGCTCCCTTGCCGAACCGTAGGCCGACGTCCTGCGCGCGCGTCGCCTTCGGCCGGGCCGTGGCCAGCTTGGCCGGCGCGGTGAAGAAGTTGTTGGCATCCGACCGGTGCTCCCCGATGCGGTACGCACCCGGGACCGCGTCATAGGACGCGTCGAGGACCTGGTGGGCAGCGACGCCGGCCCGGAAGGTTGCCTTGACCCCGCTGTTGGCGCCGGAGAAGCCGACCGCCACCCGGCCGAACTGCCGGAGCAGCTCCAGGTCGCTCTCCCGGACGGAGCGGATCGGCCCGACCTCGGCGGGGCTGGCGTCGTCGTACACCGCGAGCAGCCGGGTCGCGCCGCCCTCCATGAGCTCCTGGTAGATCAGCGCCGCGGGGCCGAGCCCGCGCTGGTAGGGCCGGGCGAGCGTCTCGTTGTCGACCTTGATCACGACGACGGGGCGGGTACGCCGGGGCCGGGTTCCGGTCAGCGGGTCGACCCTCGGGTCGAGCGGCCGCTGCGTGGCGACTCCTGCCTTGGCGCCGTGCGTACCTGCCGCCCTGCCCGCCGGGGCGGAACCGCTGCATCCGGTGAGCAGCAGGCCGCAGAGCGCGCCGGCAACGACCCTGGCCTTCATGCGGCTGAACCTACGTCCCGGAGCTCACGGCAGGGCGGTGTCGTCGATGTCGAAGTAGGTCGGGACCACCCGATGACCGGCCAGCCGCAGAGCCCGGGGCAGCCGGCGGCGGCGCAGCGCCCGGGTGTCCTTCACCGCGGAGTTGTGGAACGACCTGGCCAGCCCGACCCGGGTCGAGGCGGTACGCAGCTCCTCGAGCGCGGTGTCCCGTGGCAGCCGGTCCGCCGCAGCCCGCAGCGCCCGGGACAGGTCGTTCTCGACCGCCTCACGGCCCTGCGGCCCGGCGCCGAGCGACGCGGTGGCGGCGCAGTCCAGCGCGTGAGCCTCCGGGCCGTCCGGCAGCTGCGGCAGCAGGGCGCGCGCCGCCGCGGCCCGACGGGCCAGCTGTGCGTCCAGAGCCGCCCAGGCGGCATCGACCCTGGCGTGCATCCGGTCCAGCCGCCCTGCGGTCCAGGTGACGTAGGAGGCGAGCAGGACGACGGCGAACACGACCTCCACGACGGTCACGGAGCGACGCGCTCCCGCACGACGGCGAGCCAGCGGCGCAGCGTCTCCGAGACCCGGCCCGGGTCGTCGTCCTGCCCCAGGTCCACCACGTCAGGCTCGTCGGTGGTGTCCTCGAGCTCGACAGGTGCTGCGGCGGCGACGGTCTCGTACACCTCGACCACCTGACGGGAGACCTGCGCCCAGTCGTACGGCGCGACCGCCTGGCGTCCTCGAGCAGCCAGCTCGATCCGGCGCGGAGCGTCCCGAAGCAGGGCGGCCAGCTCGACGGCCAGCGCGGCGCTGTCGCCGACGGGGAACAGCACCCCGGCCCGGCCGTCCTGCAGCACCCGGCGGAACGCCTCGAGGTCGCTCGCCACCACCGGCGTACCGGCCGCCATGGCCTCGATGAGCACGACGCCGAAGCTCTCGCCGTGCGTGTTGGGCGCGCAGTAGACGGCGCCACTGGCGTAGACGCCGGCCTTGTCGGCCTCGCTGACGAGCCCGAGCAGCTCCACGCGGGACTGCAGCGGTGCTGGGATCAGCGCACGCACCTGCTCGACGTTTCCCGGACCGGCGACGAGTAGCCGGACGGCGGGCACGGAGGCGACCAGCGCGGGCAGCGCGTCGAGCAGCACCGCGAGCCCCTTGCGGTCCTCGTCGAGGCGGCCGAGGAAGACGACCGTGTCGGCCGGGTCACGGCCGGGCAGCGGTCGCGCCCCGGCGAAGCCCGCGACCGACACGCCGTTCGGCACCAGGACGGCGTCGGCGCCAAGGTGCTCCATCACCACCCGGCGTGCCGCGGGTGACACCGCGATCCGGGCCGTGATCTTCTCGAGCCCTGGCTGCAGGGTCGTGCCGAAGACATGCAAAAACCTGCTGCGGGCAGTTGCGGTGTGGAACGTGGCGACCATCGGTCCGCGGGCAGCGAAGCAGGCCAGCATCGACAGCGAGGGCACCGTGGGCTCGTGCAGATGCAGCACGTCGAACCGGCCGCGGCGCAGCCACCGCCTGGTGCGGGTCAGGGAGACCGGACCGAAGGCCAGCCGCGCCACCGACCCGTTGTATGGCACCGGCACCGCCCGGCCGCCCGGGACGACGTACGGCGGGAGCGCGGCGGTCTCGACGTCGTCGACAGGGGTCAGGACCGAGACGTCGTAGCCCAGCGAGAGCAGGCTCTCGGCCAGGTCGCGCACGTGAGCCTGCACGCCGCCCGGGACATCCCAGGAGTAGGGGCAAACCAGGCCGACCCTCACCGTGCGACCTTCCGGCGCGGGTCGGTCGGGTCGAGGTCGTCGAGCCAGAAGCGCTGCAGCATGTGCCAGTCCGCAGGGCTCTCGGCGATACCGGCAGCGAAGGCATCGGCCATCGCCTGCGTCATGGTCGGCACGTCGGAGTGCGGCACGTACGGGTGGAACCGGATCTGCCAGCCGCCCGGGGTGAACGACAGGGTGACGGGCAGCAGCCGCGCTCCGGTCGCGAGGGCCAGGGCCGCGGGACCGGCCGGCATGCGGGCGGCTGCTCCGAAGAACTCCACGTCGACCCCGCGAGGCGTGAGGTCCCGATCGCCCAGCAGGCACAGCGTCCGGCCGGCCACGAGCCGCTCGGTGAGCACTTCGTACGGCGGCCGCGCACCGCCGGTGAGTGGCAGCACCTCCATGCCGAGGCCCTCGCGGAACGCCACGAACCGCTCGTACAACGACTCGGGGCGCAGCCGCTCGGCCACCGTGGTGAACGGCGCGCCCGTCGCGCCGCACCAGGCGCCCGCGGCATCCCAGTTGCCCGTGTGCGGCAGCGCCATGATCGTGCCCGAGGCCGCCGCCACCGCCTCGCGCAGCAGGTGCTCGTCCACGGTCGAGGTGCGCTCCACGACCCGCTCGATGGGCGTCACCGGCAGCCGGAACACCTCGCACCAGTAGCGCGCGTAGGAGCGCAGGGCCGCGCGCGACAGGTCCTCCCCCGGCGCGACCCGCGCCAGGTTGGCGCGCAGCCGTTCCACCCCCCTGCCGCCGCGCCGGTGCGCGAGATCCGCTGCGCTGCGGAACAACCGCTGCGCCACGGGCTCCGGCAGCGCCCGCACGAACGCCCACCCACCGGCGTACGACGCGGCGGTGAGCAGATCCGCGACGCGGGCGGCACGGCCCTTCACGAGGAGGCGAGCGCAGCCTGGCGGTGCACCTCGACCAGCCGTTGCACCACGGTGATCGCCGAGGCGACCGCCAGCAGCCCCAGGGCGCCGCCCAGCACCCACGTCGGTGCGCCGAGCCCGACCAGCAGCGTGCCCAGCAGGACGACGATGAGCCGCTCGGCGCGCTCGGCGATGCCCACGTTGCAGGTCATCCCGAGCCCTTCGGCCCTGGCCTTGGCGTAACTCGTGATCGAGCCCGTGACCAGGCAGAACAGCGCCAGCGCCAGCAGCCGGCGGTCGTGCCCGCCGCCGGCGTACCAGAGCACCAGGCCGCCGAAGATCGCCGCGTCGGCGAACCGGTCCATGGTCGAGTCGAGGAAGGCGCCGAAGCGGCTGCCCGTACCCCGTGCGCGAGCCATCGCGCCGTCCAGCAGGTCGGTGAGCACGAACAGGGCAACCAGCGCGGTGCCGGTGAAGAAGTGCCCGGTGGAGAACAAGCCGAGGGCGCTGGCGACCGCACCGACCGTCCCGACCACGGTGACGACGTCGGGTACGACGCCGGCGCGCAGCAGGCCTCGGGCGAGCGGGTCGACGACCCGGTTCACCAGGGGTCGCACACGCAGGTTCAGCACGACCGCACTTTAGCGGCGGGGCCAGCCGCCGATCCCGCCGTAGGACAGGGTGGGCGCCCCGGCGGGCGCGTCCCCGTGCTTCCCCGTACACCGGGGGGCACCCGCAGGGGCGCGACCCGGTGCTTCGCCGCAGGCCGGGAGACTGTGCGGCGTGACCGACGTCCCTGCTGCCGGCGACCTGCGTCACGTCGTCCTGGTCGGCCACCCGGGGGCCGGCACGACGACCCTCGTCGACGCCCTCGTGCGGCGCGCCCGGGGCCTGGCGGCAGTCGCCACGCGGCCCGTCGCGAGAGCCGGCTGGTCCGCCGCCGGCTCCCTGCTCCCGTTGCGGCCCCCGGCTCCCCCACCTTCCCCCTCTGCTGTCCCGTCGTACCGCCCGACGACGGCGTTGGCCGCGTCCCGACTCGAGCACCGCGGCACGCAGGTGACGCTGCTGGACGTCCCCTCGGACCTGGAGCTGACGGGTGCGCTCGCGGTCGGGCTGCACGCCGCTGACGCCGCGCTGTTCGTGGTCTCCGGGATCGACGGCATCTCGCCGCGCCTCGTGCAGCTGTGGGAGCAGTGCGAGTCCGACGAGGTCCCGCGGGCGGTGGTGATCACTCAGCTCGACCAGCCGCGGGCCGAGTTCGACGAGTCGGTGGCGCTGTGCCGGCGCCTGCTCGGCGAGGGCGTGCAGCCGCTGCAGGTCCCCCTGCACGCCGAGGACGACAGCATCGTCGGCCTGATCGACCTACTCGGCCCGCACCTGCACGACTGGAGCTCCGGTGAGCCCGCCGTGCGCGACCCTGACCTGGAGCACCTGCAACTGGTCGAGGGGCTGCACGCCGACCTGGTCGAGGCGGTCCTGGCCGGTAGCGAGGACGAGTCGCTGCTCGACGCCTACCTCGACGAGGAACCGCTCGAGCCGGCGGTGCTGGCACGGGAGTTCACCTCCGCGGTGCGGCGCGGCGCCCTCCAGCCGATCCTTGCCGTCGTACCCGGCTCGGCCGTCGGGACGCAGGAGCTGCTCGACCTGCTGGTCAGGGCCTTCCCCGCGCCGTCGGACGTTCCACCTGCCGTCCTGACCCACCCAAACGGCTCCCCCGCGGAGGCCAGCCGGGTCGACGCGACCGGTCCCCTCGTCGTCGAGCTGCTCGCCGCCGTCGACGAGGGGACAGGCCCGCCTTCCGACGCGCCAGTCCCGCCGTCCGTCGCGGCAGGCCCGCCTTCCGACCCCCCGTACCTCGTCCGCATCCGCTCCGGGATGCTGCGGCCGTCCGCCCAGGCGCTCGTGACCGCACGGCACGGAGCCGACCTCGTTGCCGCACACGCAGCCGACCTGCAGCTGCACGACGTCGCCGGCAGAGCGGTACCGGTGTTGGTTGCCGGTGAGCTCGGACTGGTCCACGGGCTCGCCCCGGGGCAGGCCTGGCGCACCCTTTCCTCGGCCGAGGAACCACTCGTCCTCGCGTTCCCTGCCTTACCTGCCCCGCCGCACCCGACGGCTCTGGAGAGCGCCGCGGGCCCGGCAGCGCTGCTGCGTGCGCTCATGCCCGTCGTCGGGCGCGACCCGACCGCCCGGCTCGAGGAGTCGGTGGCCGGTCAGGTGCTGCTCTGGTCGCTGGGTGGGCGGCACGCGCGGCTGTTGCTGACCGGGCTCGACGTGGACGTCCGAGTAGTCCCGGTGAGTACGCCACCCGTCCCGGGGCCGGACGGGAGCCCGCACGAGCCCTACAGCGCGATCGAGGTGCACGTGCCGCCCGCGTACGCCCGGACCGTCGTCAGCCTGCTCGCCTCGAGGCGCCCGCGGTGGACCCGGACCGAAGCGGCTCCCGCCGAGGACCTGACGGTCGTCCTGACCGAGCTACCGGACGCCGAGACGCTGGACCTGAGCGCCGCGCTGGCTGCGGCCTCGTACGGCACGGCGCTGCTCCTGCGCTCCCCCGCAGGACCGCAGCCCGGCGTTGCGTAGCGAGTCATCCACGGCCGGTTGATCTGCTTTCAGCCACCTGGGGTTGCTCCCGGCAACCTCCACGGCGACAGGTGGGCTGTCGAGCGCCTCACCGAGGCTGACCTCGAGCACCGACCTGCTCAACAGCAGGTCGGTGAGGCCTGAGCGGCGCCAGCCGAGCGTGCGCCGTGCTGCCGACCCCCCGCCGCCCTGCTGTTGTGCTGGTGCGTGCGGGGCAGTCCCATGATCACGTGCGGATCACCGCTCCGCGGGACCTCGGTCGCGAGCCCCACCTGCCTACCGCGTCGCACGGCACTGCACTGCACCCGTCATCCAACCCTGCCTCCCCACCCGCGTGATCAAGGCGAAAAGCCCTTGATCAGCCTGGGGATCATGGGCAATTCGCCTTGATCACCCTGGGGATCATGGGCAATTCGCCTTGATCACGGGAAAGGGGGCCGCGGGTCAGATCTCGGACCAGGCCTGGGCCAGCAGGTCGCGCGTCTGGGGCAACAACTGGGGCAGCACCTTGGTCTGCCCGACCACGGGCATAAAGTTCGTGTCGCCACCCCACCGCGGTACGACGTGCTGGTGCAGGTGTGCGGCGATGCCCGCCCCCGCGACGCCGCCCAGGTTCATCCCGACGTTGAAGCCCTGCGCCCCCGAAGCGTGTCGCAGGGTCCGTAGCGCATGCTGCGTGAGGGTGCCCAGCTCCACGGTCTCCTGCGCCGTCAGCTCGTGGTACCCGCTGACATGGCGATAGGGGACGAGCATGAGATGGCCCGAGTTGTAGGGGTAGAGGTTGAGCACAACGAAGCAGTGCTCCCCCCGCGAGACGATCAGGCCGTCGCTGTCGGTCATGCCCGGGACGGCGCAGAACGGGCAGCCCTCGCCCTTGCCCTCACCCTGGATGTAGGCCATCCGGTGCGGCGTGTAGAGGCGCCCGAAGGCGTCCTGTAGGCCGACGCCCCGCTGCTCCTCGGCCCGGTGCCCCTCGGCCCGCTGCCCCTCGGCCCGCTGCTCCTTTGCCACGAGCTCGGGCTGCTCGCGCGGGCCGCTCACCGTCGCTCCCGGACCGCGGCGGCGATCCGGGCGACGGCCTCCGCCACCGGTACGCCGTTGTCCTGCGTGCCGTCGCGGTAGCGGAAGCTCACCGCCCCGAGCGAGACGTCCTCATCGCCCGCGAGCAGCATGAACGGCACCTTCTGCTTCTGCGCGTTGCGGATCTTTTTCTGCATGCGGTCGTCCGAGGTGTCGACCTCGACGCGGATCCCGTGGGTCCGCAGCTGCCCTGCGACGTCGGCCAGGTAGGCGTCGTGCTGGGACGTGATCGGGATGCCGACGACCTGCACCGGGGCCAGCCAGGCCGGGAACGCGCCGGCGTAGTGCTCGACCAGCACCGCGAGGAAGCGCTCGATGGAGCCGAACAGCGCCCGGTGGATCATGACTGGCTGGTGCCGCTGACCGTCCTCGCCCTGGTAGGCCAAATCGAACCTCTTGGGCTGCTGGAAGTCGACCTGGATCGTCGACATCTGCCATGAACGGCCGATCGCGTCCCTGGCCTGCACCGAGATCTTGGGGCCGTAGTAGGCCGCGCCACCGGGGTCGGGCACGAGCTCGAGACCGGAAGCCTCCGCGGCCGCGCGCAGCGCCTCGGTGGCCTCCTCCCACTCCGCGGGCTCGCCGACGAATTTGTCGGAGTCGTCCCGGGTGGACAGTTCGAGGTAGAACTCGTCGAGGCCGAAGTCGCGCAGCAGTTCCAGGACGAAGCTCAGCAGCGAGGTCAGCTCCCCCGGCATCTGCTCCTTGGTGCAGTAGATGTGCGAGTCGTCCTGGGTCATGCCGCGCACGCGGGTGAGGCCGTGCACCGCCCCGGACTTCTCGTAGCGGTAGACCGACCCAAACTCGAACAGCCGCAGCGGCAGCTCCCGGTAGGACCGACCCCGCGCCCGGAAGATCAGGTTGTGCATCGGGCAGTTCATGGCCTTGAGGTAGTAGTTCGCGCCCTCGAACTCCATGGGGGGGAACATGCCGTCGGCGTAGTACGGCAGATGCCCCGAGGTGTGGAACAGCCCCTCCTTGCTGATGTGCGGGGTGTTCACGAACTCATAGCCGCCCTGCTCGTGCTTGGCGCGGGAGTAGTCCTCCATCACCCGGCGGACCGTCCCGCCCCTGGGGTGGAAGACGGCCAGGCCGGATCCGAGCTCCTCGGGGAAGCTGAACAGATCCAGCTCCACCCCGAGCTTGCGGTGGTCGCGCTTCTCGGCCTCCTCGAGTTGCCGCAGGTGCTCCTTCTGCGCGTCCCGCGACTCCCACGCGGTGCCGTAGATGCGCTGCAGCTGCGGGTTGCGCTGGTCCCCGCGCCAGTACGCCGCCGCCGAACGCATGATCTTGTACGCCGGGATGTCGCGGGTCGTGGGCAGGTGCGGACCTCGGCACAGGTCGCTCCACGCAACCTGTTCGCCGCGCAGGTTGTCGTAGATGGTGAGCTCATTGCCGCCGACCTCGACGGACTCCCCGGCATCGCCGAGCCCCTGGTCGCCGGCAGCCTGGCCGCTGGCGCCCTTGAGGGCGATCAGCTCGAGCTTGAACGGCTCGAGCGCCAGCTCGGCGCGTGCGTCGTCCTCGGACACCACCCGCCGGCTGAACCGCTGTCGCTGCCGCACGATCCCCGACATCTTCTTCTCGATCGCCGCGAGATCCTCTGGGGTGAAGGGCCGCTCGGGCAGGAAGTCGTAGTAGAAGCCGTCCGTGACGGGCGGTCCGATGCCGAGCCGGGTTCCGGGAAACAGGTCCTGGACCGCCTGCGCCAGCACGTGCGCCGCAGAGTGCCGCAGCACAGCCCGGCCGTCCGGGCTGGCATAGGGCACCGCCTCGACGACCTGCCCCTCGACCACCGGGTGCTCAAGGTCGCGAAGCTCACCGTCGACCCGGGCCACCGCCGTATCGGTCACCCCCGCGGCCTTGAGGACCTCGGCCGCCGTCCGACCCTGTGCTGCCGCCGGCACGGTCACGGACAAGACGAGAGGCGCGGCAGGCATGCGTGCCAGCCTATCGACAGGCCTCGCGCCGGCCCACCCAAGAGCGGACCGGCCCGTCGAAACCAGGACACCGCTACGCGAGCGAGGCGTCCAGTGTGATCTCGACGCCCGTGAGGGCCTTGCTGACCGGGCAACCGGCCTTCGCGGCCTCTGCTGCCTTCTTGAAGCCGGCCTCGTCCAGCCCCTCGACCTCGCCCACGACCTTGAGGGCGATGCCGGTGAGCCGGAACCCGCCGTCGGCCTTGTCCGGGCCGAGGGACACGTCCGCGGTCACCTCGAGGCTCTGCGGCGTACCGCCGGCCTCGGCGATGAGCGCGGAGAACTGCATCGCGAAGCAGGAGCTGTGCGCGGCCGCAATGAGCTCCTCCGGGCTGGTGGCCCCGCCGGCCTCGTCGGCGGCGCGCTTGGGAAAGGACACCTGGTAGGTGCCGGCCTTGCTGCTGGTGAGCTCGACCTGGCCGGATCCGGCCTCCAGGGTGCCGTTCCAGGCGGTGCGTGAGGTACGGGTGGGCATGCAGGTCTCCTCGGAGTCAGGGGAAAGGTCCGATCAGGACGACAACATGAGCCCCCGCGACATTCCCGTGAGGCGCTGGACAGGCGGTGCCGGTTGAGGCCAGTCTGGTGGCATGACGAGCCCAGCATCGCCGACGTTCAGCCAGAGCTTCGCCCAGCAGGAGAAGGCCCACGACGTCGAGATGTGGCGGGCCGCCGAGACGGTTCGCGCACGTGTCCCCGACGCCGAGCAGCGTCAGGAGCTGCTCGGAGCCCTCGGCCTGCTCGACGTCAGGCGTCCCGGCGGGTCCTAGCGGTCGACCGCTGCGCCCTCGAGGGATTCTCGAGGCCCGCCGCTTCGCTCCCTGAGCGCCGCAGCCCGTCCGTCGCCGCCCGACGACCGGTCCGGACGGCGAGGACGACAGCTGAGCCGAGGAACAGCGCAGCCGCGATGAGCAACCAGTGCCGGAGATACGGCGCCTGGTCCAGGTCGCTTGCCGCGCCGTACGGGCCGTCACCCCGCCGCAGGATCAGCGGGAAGAACACCAGCAGCAGCAGCCCGGACAGCAGCGCGGGCACCCGCAGGTAGTTCACGGTGCCTCGAGCGGGGGTAGCCGGGCGGCGCCCGCGCAGGCCCGTCAGGCAGCGGTCGGCCAACGCGTACAGCGGGAACAGCACCAGGTCGTGGGCGATGACCGCGCCCAGGAACCACAGCCCGATCCGAACCACCGCCGGGTTGCCCGAGACCTGCAGGGCCGCGTACGCCGACAGCGCGAAGCAGGCGATCAACGCCAGAAGGTGCAGCGGCGAGGAGCCGTACCGGCGGCGCCACCAGGTGGTCACGTCAGCGTCCCGTTGAGCTCGATGCGCGAGACCCACTTGGTGTTGTGGACGCCGGGCAGGGCAGGGATGATGACCCGCGCCGGATAGCCGTGGTCCAGCGACAGGTCGGCTCCGTTGACCTTGAGCGCCAGCAGGGCGTCGCCATCGGTGTGCTGCCCGGCGTTCAGAACCGCGCGGGCGAAGGTGCCGGCCTTCTCCAGGCTGTGCACCACCGCGTGCTGCAGGTCCTGGGTACCGGCCATGCGCACCAGGTCACGCAGTCGTACCCCGGACCACGTCTGCACGGTCGACCAGCCCTCGACGCACGCAATGGGCAGCGAGGCGGTGTGCTGCGGCAACGCCAGCAACTGCTCCCGGGACAAGCTCAGCGTGCTGGCGCCGACGACCATCAGCCGCCACCCCGACCCGGTCTCCTGCGGCGTGACCTGAGCGGTGCGCGCGGTCCGGTTGACCTGGAAGTCGGTGGGGCCGCTGCCGTAGGAGCGGCCGCGTGCCGACAGCAGCGCGGTGGAGCGCGGGCCGACGGTCTCGCCGATGGT
>JAABUI010001894.1_pt1 | contig 11830 bp, 15 predicted proteins | sample 5559111 | NCBI WGS metagenome assembly JAABUI01 (sample SAMN10711870, study PRJNA513365) | rock metagenome | isolation source: Antarctica rocks | place: Antarctica: Victoria Land, Buttleship Promontory
TCAGAGCCAGTGACTTCCCCGGCCATGGATGAGATCTGGGTTTGAGAAGCGGAAGTTCTGGATGTCGTTATCACACGAGAAAGGACGAGTCTGAGAGGTTCACCAAACGCTTCTCTCCGGACAAAGTATCTTCAAACATATTCAATAAAGGTGACAGGACGTGACACGGTTCAGGCTTGTTTTTCCAACGTTCTCGGATCGTCCTACGTGTTATGTGTTCGTTCACACCCGCACGATACTCTTCTCGAGACAGCCTAAAGTTGAAGAGCATATCCGTGCGCGTTCAGTGACCTTTGCGCCTCCAAGGACTTAGGCAGACGTCCTACGCCTTATGTTTGAAATGTTCATCTCACGTGGAAGAACTGGCTTGAATACTACAGGATAGGCAGGAGTGCCCTCTGGTTATGTTAGAACATCGTATAAATACACCAGCCCCCAGGATAAATGCACCATATGTACAATATCGCCACCTCATATACAAACCTCAGAACTTGTCAGGCAAGGCACCAATCTCGAAGGCCTTGATGATAGTCTCAGACCATGTGCGATCCTTGTTGTTCGCTCTGAGATCGAGCTTGGCACTGATGGTGAAGTATTTCCGAACGATGTGACTATTCCCTATTGGCGACGCTGGCAAGTTCAACAACAAGGACGTCATTTCAGGTCGCCCACGGAGAAGGTAGACTGGAGGATACATAGATCATGCACTCCAGTGAGTGGAATAGTACCATTTCACATTATGAGACTGAGAAGATGGATTCTTAATGGTTGAGCACACGTGAGGCAGGGCAAGGAGGATTGTTTCCGGCGTACGCACGGACCAACCCTTACCTCCATTCTTCCTTTTATCTAACGATCCGAAGGACTAGGCGTCAGAGGTCCGCTTACGTACAACCCTACACTCTCTCCAATATTCGTCCTGCGTTGACCATATCATTTGGCACATCAGTGGGTTCAAAAGTGGCATTACCTATTACTCCCCCTGCCGTTCTACATTACAGGATGGTCTGAATGTAATGTGTATGGCACGCAACAAACGTCCCCACGTGACCGTCCCATGGTCAATCTCCATCACTGACAGCGCATTGGACTAGAATGAGGTCCGCTCGGGCCTATGATTGCCCGCTCGACGGCGATGACACTGATCGATGAGCAACGTCCGCAATTCATCAAGCACCATCTGATGTTTCTTCGATTTCTGATGTGCCACTGCCCTCAACTGTATCACTCATACTCTGCTCGTCAAGGTCTGGTTGTTGGTGATGATATTCGTCCCATTCTCCCAATCTTCCTCCCTAGAGCGATCCGGGCCAAACCCATCGCCTGAATTGCTCCCGGGATGTGGGTCATACGAAGTATCTGGCTGGATGGGCTGCTCCCACGTCGGGCTCCTGGACTTGCTTGATCCCCTGACTCGCCGTTGTAAGTGGCTCCAAATCTTCCGGATCCGGGTACCAATCTGCTGAAGGAGGGCTTGAACGCGCAGGGCTTGTAGGTTGGGGAGTTTTGAAATAGTCCAAGGTCTCGTGGGTGAACTCCAAGACGTCAGGGTGGGGGAATGGTATGGAAGATGAGTCTCGGCCTGTAGTCTGAGAACTTCTGCAATGCTACTGTGAGCGACTTAAGACTCTTTCGGTGTAACGGGTGGGGCTTGGGGGGATTTTCTCGGCGGGCTCCATACTCTGAAGGATGAAATGTTCGTTCAGCTTCCTCAGGCTGTCATGATTCTTCCTGATGCTCTTCACTAGGTCCTCCCTGATGCTTCCACCCAGACTCCTCTTGACGTTGTCTTGGTCTGACCATCACCTCGCGGCACGCACTTCAAGAGCATTGGACAGGCCATCGATGGCAGAGCCCAGACGTGCGTTGAGCCCAATAAAACTTGTCATCCTGTCGTCGAGAATGAAATGCTGTCTTGTCGAGCCAATGATTGTTCTGATTGCCGTGTGACGCTCGCCTCGCCAGCCTTGGTCTCTCGGAATGCTAAAACGGTTCATGTCAGAATCTCCTTCCCAATGGAGACGACGTGTTGGCTCGTCTTGCGGGGACCTGAGCTCTTCGTAGGCGCGGAGACAGCCTCCGATTTTTAATCGGACTTCTTGTTTTGCGATCCCCTGTCCTCCGACTTCTTGTCTTCGTCACCGGCGGTCCTGGCTGTAGTATTCTCATCGGGCCTGGTCGCGCACTCGTCGGCAGTCCTAGATCTCTCAAAGACGGGATGTCCGATCAAGCGACTGAGGTGGTCCCGGGCCTGAAGGAGGCTCTTTTCAAATTCATCCTTGATGCATTCGTCCAGCTTCGGCTCGTCGTCGATGCATACGTCTGGGGATGCGACTGACCTTTTCTTGAGCTGGTGTTCAAAGCGTTTCCCATTGTCGATGTCAATCGGTGTTAAAATTTACAATCTCCTGACTCATGCGTAGCCTGTACGTTTCAACCAGTATGTCTTGCCGATTGGCATGCTCACGAGTCACGGCACGTGTCTCCATCTCAGTGGTCGCGGGGTTGCTTCGAGTTGAGAATGTTGTCGTATTGGTCCGCTTTGATATCCTTGGAAGCCATGGTGATGCGTCTCTTATGTGAAAGCGGAAGTTCGTACTGGCTGCGACATCTGGGGAAATGTATAAAATGACGAAAGAGAGATCGGGGGGAAATGTGTAAAGTGAGGAAAGAGGACAGGTGAGCGAGGGTTTTATACCCTGGTTCGCCGGAGGTTGGACTCTCAGCCACTCGCATCTTCTAGACAAAGGACCTCCTCACAGCACTCGCAAAGCCTTGGTACGACCTTTGGTCCTGCAACGCGATCCCCATGCAGCCCCTCTCATGCTCCGCTTGCGTCCGCGTCAACTCCTGTGTCACTTTCGTCTAAGCGATGAGCACAGTTTTCCCCCAATCGTCAGCCAGGCGCGCAGTTCCTCGAATGGTCAATCTACATCGACCCGATACCTTCCGTGCTATCATTCACCTCCCCTCTCTTCACTCTCTCGATCAAATCTCGCACTCCCTGCTCCCCTCGGACTTTGTGTATCCGCTTCTTCATACCCACCAGGGTTTTCAGCTCATCAGGTAACACGTCTCGGGGGAAGGAGAAGTCCGGGAAGTGAGAAGAAGACAGGGCGAGCTCGACAGCTTGGTTGAATTTGGCGGGATGGGCAGTAGCGAGCGTGATCCAAGTCGTATCCGAAGAGCTGGAGTTGTCAGCGAGAATCCGGAACAGATGGGCTGGTGATAGGCAAAACTCACGCCCTCTTCGCTGATCGAGCTTGTGCGGCCAGTCCGACAGCCGTATGTGGATCGACGACATAGCTTCCGTATTCTTTCCGGGTGTAATATCTTCGGATCACCTCGAGCGTCTTTGACTGTCAGCGTGCCTCGGGAGTCTGGTTGCGCACCTGATCATCGGATACTCGCTCCGCCCAGAAGTCCGCCACTCCCGCTGTTCGCACATCCTCACCCATATCCGCTCTCCCCTCCTTCTTCAGCTGATCCATCCATCCCTTCAGCCTAGCCTGTGCATTTTCTCGACCGCCATCTCCAGTCTCCAGTGCGAGGTAATACAGCAATCTCTCGAAATTACTGGAAAGTAGGATATCCATTGCTGGAGAATGTGTCTCTTTCACGCCTCCTGCTTGTTGCCCATCGGATGACCCGTTGACGGCAGCCGTCTCGGGGGCTTGACCGTTGACCGTGGTCTTGTCGTCCGGCTCGTACCTCCCAGTCCGGAAGAACCGCTCAAGGATATCGTTCTCGTTTATCGCGACCACCAACTCTCCCATTGGCAAGCCGAGCTTCTTAGCGTACCACCCTGCGAGGATATCCCCAAAGTTGCCGGTCGGCACGACAAACTGTACCTTCCCTCGTTTGTCCTTGGGGAGTAAGAAGTACGCCTGGAAAAAGTAGACGATCTGAGCGAGTATGCGCGCCCAATTGATCGAGTTGATCGCCCCGAGACGATGTGCCGCGTTGAACTTCGCATCCGAGAACAGGGTTTTCACGATTGATTGACAAGTATCGAAATCCGAGTCCTGGACTGCGACGCAGTAGACGTTGGCATCTGGGACGGTGGCCATCTGTGCGAGTTGGATAGGCGATACTCGACCGTCGGGATACAGAATGAAAATCGTGATGCTGGATTTCGAACGCAGTCCATATATTGCGGCGCTACTCATCAGCTCCGCTTGAAGGTCACTCTAACCTTCCGGTATCTCCACTTGTCGCACCAAGTACAGTCAACTCATCCTTCTCGCCCTCCGCTTTTTCCCTGTTCCGCCGTTCCAGGAAATAAGCAAAGACGTTTCCCAGGAACTGCAGCGCGACGTCCTTGAACGCCCAAGTCGGACCATGCCAAAGCTCCAGCACGTACTCGTTCTCGCCTGTCTGTCGGAGAGGCGTGGTCTGAGGATGTCGGAAGGTGGAGTAGGACGCGTCGATAATGGATTGGAGGTCGGACGAAGATATAGAGGAGGTGGGGATGAAGAGCGATAGGATGGCTTGGGAGAGTTGGGGAAAGGTGAGGGTCGACCAGGCGGTTTGCCAGTCGGGGGGAAGGGTGGGGATTTGTGTGGGGATGTACAGGCTGCACAAAATCAGAATCGTCCTGCATCCACCTCCTTTCCGCCGTTCAAGCGCCTCCAAATTGCTTTGGGTACTCGTTTGCTGAGACCTCTCCTTCCTTAGTCCCCTTTCTCGCACTCATTGCAGAAGCTTGCTCCCCTCGGACTGCCATGCCGTCCAGAGCAAGATAATACCGCCTTTGGCCTCGTCACCCTCAGCCCTCTCCCTTCGCCGTTCCCGCTTGTCACCTTCTGCACGCCACATCACAAGTCCTGCAGAGAAGAACCGCTCACCCTCCATTCGGTGCCAGACCTGTCAAGACCGCCTGTTACAGTCAGTCCCCTGATCAAGCTGTGAGGAAGCACTCACCTCCTCGAAGCTCAGCGTCTCGCTCCCACCCCTCGTCGAGAAGTATCGCATCTCCCCCGGCGTAGCCATCGCGCTCCTCAATATTGATGATGCGAACAATGCTCTGAAACCGAGATATCGGAACGAATCGCAGAAAAGTCAAGCGTCCCCTCCAGACTTTTCGCTTCCGACGGAATCGCGGAAGGATCATTTGACACGTCATCGTTTCATACGTGATACGAAGACCCTGTAGACCTATGACTAGAAAGTGGTATATGTGACTATGCTATGGTATACCCCAATAATCCCTCGTTCCCTTCTCATGCAAGTGTGTCGGCTACATTTGTGCGAAAGTGAAGACCAAATCAAGGCGAAGCAAGCGGAATGTCGTTGTCTGTTTGAGGCGATCCGTCGAAAGCGGGGGAAGCGGATGCGGCGGAAGGGGAAGAAAACGGCGGGAGTGGTCAGGCCGACGCGGTGATTGTGCTGAGTGAGTGGTTGAACGAGTCGAACGCCGCGGCTTGGAGCAGATGTAGGCGATCGACATCCACCATCAAAGGCGAGACATGCGGTCTGGGGATCTGCTCTTTATTAGCTATTACCTCTCGAATGTCCCGTCTGAAGCTTACGAATCCAGCTTGATGAAGGGGGCCAGCAACGTGATGGAGTTCCGAGAGCATGTCACCTAGGCTCGCGATCTGCTGGACGTCCTCTTTGTCGGGAAAGAGAGCGGGAAGGAGCTGAAGTACGGGGGTTACGGAGCGGGCGAGGTCAGTAAGGAGAGAGGCTTCGCGGAAATCCGGATGGTTGCCAGCTTGAACAACCGATTTGAGGAGTAGAGGGGCCTCTTCGACAATATTGATATAGTCAAGGAAAAGCTGATGTATGGTCAGTACCGCCTAATGAACTTTTCAAGAACTTGCCTTGCCGCCGTACTCCCATCCGTCCGGATGATGCTCTTCGAGCGGCTCGCAGAGCCTACGTACAAGGCTGTAGTCCCCACGGAGTACCGCTTCGGAGACGAATCCGCTGGTGAGAAGGCGGTGCGCTCTGTTGTAAAGTCCCGCACGGAGAAGGGCATGGAATTCCCCAAAGGCATCGCCGGCAGCGGCGAGATCTGCAGCTTGGGCTTCGTGTAGCCAACCGGCTGGGACCTGAAGTTTGTCGAGGAAGGAGCGCTCTTCTGCCGACGGATCGGGATGGCGAAGGAGCAGGGCTTTGAGCGCGGCCTCGCGTCCGTCTGTTGTCTCGAGGTGAAGCAGCACGAAGACTGCCCACTTCCATCGACCTGACTTTTCGAGCTGCATCGCATATCCGCTGGTCACCTGATTCGCATTTGCGCTGTACCCTTCATCCCTATCTTCGAAATCGCGCTTCGCAAGAACCCTTGAGAGAAGCATGTACAGGTGCCATGGCAATCGCAAGTCCAGTGGGCTTGGCGAACAGTCTCGGGATCGTAGCACCTGGTCGAGTGACACTGTGATGTCGGAGTATAGGTGCATCAGGCCGTGCAGAACATCCTTCGACGGGTTGGACATGTTCCAGCTCCTCGAGAGATCGGGCGGCTTCTCGAGATAAGGTGGTAGCGGCGGAGCAGGAGCGTGAGCTGAGACAAGCGCAGAGTCATAAGAGTCGAGGACATAGCCAGTCGTACTGTCGAATGCATCGCCATACCACAGTCGCAGGCCGAATGCGCGCTTCCAGTCAAGTCCGTCGGAAACAAGCACATCAGGGCAGCTGTCCGAGCCATGGGAAGCGTCGCCGGGAGACATGTCGGTGATTCCAGCAAGAAGAGCATAGAGTCGTCGGTATTCCACTGCAATGAGGGGGTTCGCTTTGTATTTCTGCCAATCCTCGAGCTGTCGCATGACCTCCTCGCGGAATATATCGGGTCCGCCGGCTTGGGCGATGAGCGTTGCGAGCCGCATATCGTTACCGTCCAGAGCGGATTGAACGGCACGGTCAACCTGGTTGCCGGAGAGTAGTGTAAAGACCTTTGCCGGACAATTCTCAGATGTCGCAAGGAGGTCGTGTTCGACGGAGGGAGCGACAGCATTCTCGAGCCATTTCGACAGGGCGAGCTTGCGGCGGATCTCCGAGATGCGCTGGACGAGGTCCTCGGAGGCATCGAAAGGAAGACGTAGGTCGATGTCGTCGAATAGCGCCACGCCAAGACGCCAGATGTTGGCTTCATGGGATCGATCCCCTCCATCGAAGAGTTTAGCGAAGTCAGAGAATCGGATGGCGGAGTCGAGTGTCGCGGTGGGGATACCATCAGGAGAGTCTAAGAATGATCTCTCTAGGTGTAGCTTGAGCAGCCTCTCAGCCTTGACGTTTTCGACGTCAGGATCTTCTGCAAGAAGGCTGACATCCTCGATGATGACTGTCGCTTTGGAAGATGGTTCACTAGAGACGTCAGCGCAAATTACGAAGGGTCGAAGGAACTTACGAAGCCGCGACCGGAGAGCCTATCTTGCCTAAATGAACGAGTTCCCCATTTGGACCCCAAGAACAGCGGAATGATCGTCCAAGCGCCAGACCCCCGTCCGCCCTGACTCCGTCTCCTCCGCTCACAATACTCTCCCCTACAGCGACCTTCGCATACTTGCGTGGTTGTCTGAGCTTTGGCGGGCTTGTCGGGCTCTCGCCGAAGGAGGCGCGCTACCCGTCAGATCCGCGTCTCAAGCAGGGACTCACCTTGACGGCCCGGTCATCAAGCTTCACGTCTTCCTCCTCGGCCTCATGAAAATACGCGCCTGTCTCCAATGGGCGCTTACGAGGCAACTCGTCCGCCTTGACACTCCTCTTGCCGCCGAAAAAGGAAGACTGCATCTCCCGTAGCTTACGCATCCCTTCTGGCCCGATCTTCGTCTTCAAAGGCTGGTCCCAGTCCGGAGAAGGTGCGCGTGGATCCAGGTTTTCCGGGTCGGGTGATGGCACATCGGAATCAGATTCCTCATCCTTGTAAAGGTCCTCCTCCTCATCGAGTCCGCTGTCGTGTTCTTCCATCTTCTCGTCCTCAAAATCCCGAAGTCCTTTGGTCGGAGGGAGAATGTCGTCGTCCGAGCTCTCAGATGGAGATCGGGACTTGCTTTCCTTTCTGGCGTCGTCCGGCGAAGCGTCTGACTCCTCATCGCTCTCCGCGATGCCGTACTTACTGAAGTGCTCGACCTTGAAGGTCCACACACCATCATCGGTGAGACTGACGAAGTCGGTCTGCGGAATCGTCTTGACCCGCTTGACGAACCGACCGTAACGAGGGTCCGACTGGTCCGTTATGGGCTGCTTGGTCGCCTTATCTTTCGAGAAGCAGTTCTCCAAGCTAATCTGCGCTGGGACGTTTAGACCGTGTCCGCGCTCGGGCTTATCGCGATAGTCGTCTGGATAGACCGCGAGCTCCATTTCATCAAAAAGGATGACGGTCCCCAGTAGATCTTGCAGGTCGAGACCGGTAAGGTCGACCGCATCGAGGAAGGTGACCTCGCCGTAGCCTCGTCGACCGGCAGTGAAGTTGTGAAGGTCGCGGAGATCATTTCGGCCCATCTGCTTCAGCTTCTCGAGTTTCGGTCTGCACCAGTATTCCCCTCGTTTTGGTTGTCTTTCGGAGCCCGACATCCGGAGAGAGCTTTCCTGAGGTGTGGCACGGCGGGGTGGCGAGTCGACAACCTCCCGATTGGCGCCATGGGGAGGGTTGAAGATTAGTGTGCCAGGACTAACCGCCCGCTCGGGAGTGGGTTGAGATGCGCTTGTCGAAGTCTTCAACGCGGACTTGCCAAGAACTGACTCAAGCCTATCTGCCCCGTTCACGTTCGAGCCCTTCGGAGTAACGGTAAGCCTCTTGATGCTCGGGCGGAGGACAAAGGCGTTCGGCGTCAGAGCGCTATCGGTTAGGCCTTTGTACCGATCCGTGCTGGGGGATGTGGCAAATGTCGACCGCCCAGGAGAGCCGAGGCCATTGAGAGGACTGCTACTGCGTAAAGCACTTTGCGACGAGGTGAGAGGGGAGGCGAAACCGCGGAGCTTGGTGATCTGGTTCTTGCTACTGGGAGTGATGCGGAAGGATGACGATCTGAGTGGAGGGAGAGCGGGTTTCTTGCTTGTGCTGCCGTAATCGAGCTTTTGACCGGAGTATGTGAACAGCTCATTCCGGCCGTATGGGTTTTGGTCAAGCGAAGCGGTGAGTGAGGGCAGGACCTGCTGATTTTGGGCTGCTGATTGGTTCAGGCCGCCAAAGAGGCTCGACTGCTGCTGGGCGGGCTGCTGCATCTGGTTGGCGAAGAGGGATGTCGAAGCAGGCTGAGACTGGCCAAGATTACCGAACATCCCACCGGACGCGCCAGTTTGTTGCGGCTGCTGCTGATTCTGCTGGCCGAATAAGCTACCTCCGCCAAGCAAGCCTCCTTTAGGCTTCGCCTGCTCCTGCTGGTTCTGCTGCCCCATGGAGTTGTTTGTCGACCCGAACAGACCGCCAGTCTGGCCCGTATTGGCAAAAAGGGATGAGCCAGTCTGTCCAGATTGTTGTGCGGGCTGTGATCCGAACAACCCACCGGTAGTACCTGTAGCAGGCTTGGCGCCGAAAAGGGAGCTACCACTGGTATTGCTGAAGAGTCCGCCAGTCGCCCCAGCTTGCTGACCGGGCTGCTGCTGTTGCTGCGTCTGTCCGAAGAGGGACGAGCCGGTGGAATTATTGGGATTATTGGTGTTGCCAAAAAGTCCACCATTTGCCGGCTGATTCGCGTTATTCTGTCCGAAGCCTTTTAGGCGTCAGTGAGGCCGTTCGCGGGCGGAGGACTACACAGACCTCCAAAAATTCCCCCGGTATTGGTCGACGTATTGCTGATATTCCCGAAGAGGCCGCCAGGCTTTGTCGCAGTATTTCCGAAAAGTCCACCTGTTGCCGGTGGATTCTGCTGTTGCTGCTGGTTGTTCTGGCCGAAGAGGGAGCTCCCAGTACCCGAATTGTTCGTAGAGCCTTCGATTGGTCAGCACAAAAAGCTCATCTCGAAACCAATCTCACCAAACCCACCACCGCCAAACAGACCACCAGCCGCGGGCTGCGGTTGTTGAGTTTGTTGGTTCTGGCCAAACCCAAAAACGTTGGAACCCGCGCCCGTAGGTTGGCCAAACGTGGTGCTTGTGCCGCTGTTTGGTTGGCCGAAGGTATTTGTTGTCGAAGAAGCAAAAGCCGGTTTATTCGCCCCAAACCCACCAAACGTGCTCGTCGCCTGCTGCTGCGGCTGTGCTGGATTCGAGCCGAACGGGTTTGTATTACCAAACAGGCCGCCGCCAGTCGCAGGCTGTGCCTGCGCGGGTTGACCGAAGAGACCGCCAGTCGCGGAACTGGTCTGCCCGCCGAAGGGATTTGACGTGTTTTGCTGAGGTGCTCCAAAAAGACCTCCTGGTTTGGCGCTTGTCGAAGTCGATCCGAAGCCGCCTGCATTCGATCCAAATCCACCGGTACCTGCTGTACTTCCGAATAAACCTCCTGCGGGCGGAGGAGCCCCAAAAGTCGATGTTGTAGCGGCCGGCTGCCCAAATGTGTTTGGTGCGGCAGGCTGGCCAAAGCCAGCGGCTGGAGACTGTCCGAACCCTGCTGTAGGGGCAGATCCTGCATCTTTTCTCCCTCCCTGGTAATCCATCAGTCTCAGCTCGTCCCAACTTGCGCCCTTGTACGGATCCATCGCCGAGACGACGTGGAATAGGTGTGGCGGTGCACTGACAACGTTCGTGGTCCCCGCGGAAGGATCCTGCTGCCATGTAGGCTGATATTGCGGATTGGCGGTTCCGGTGGTTGGGACGGGTGGGAATGGCCCGTTAGAATAAGCGTTGACGCCGTTACTGGCGGTAGTCGATGAGCCAAATGGTGATGCGGGTTTCGCTCCGAAAAGATTGGATGTGGTGCCGGAGCCGAAGGTGCTGGTGGTGACTGGCTTGCCGAAGAGACCGCCTGTAGCATTGTTGCTAGGGGTACCGAAGGTGTTGGTATTGGTGTTAGTGCTGCCGAATAAACCGCCTCCACCGGCTGAGAGGTGTCAGCTCGGGTCCCCTTGATGGCGATGGTCTCACTATTGGTCGCGCCGAAGGTCGAGCCAGTCGCACCGAAGGCAGGTCTGGCACCAAAAGCATTGTTCTGCTGCTGTTGAGGTAGAGCGCTGCCGAAACCGCTGCTACCGCCTGATGGACCAAAAGAGTCAGTAAATATATTGTGATGCGCGATGAAAAGTATTCACCAAAGCCGGTGTTGATTGCCGTGCCGCCTCCGCCAAACAGACCACCTCCAGTGTTCTGCTGAGCTGGCTGTCCGAACCCGCCAGTATTCTGGCCAAAACCTGACCTAGAATCAGCACGTGACAACTCGCTTCAAGCCGAATAGGACGGATGGAAGCGTCGCAACAGCGTGGCTGTCGCAGCTCAAGCCGTAGAGGAATCGAGGTCGTTTTCCCGGACACTCAAGCTAGCCTCCAGCAGCTCAAGTAACGCTGCCCGCCACTCGGCCTGCGTCGCAAACGAGACTCGCCACTAGTGTTCTGTCCAAACCCTCCAGTACCACCTCCAAACAGACCTCCACCCTGCTGCTGCCCCTGCCCTTGCTGCTGCTGCTGCCCCTGCTGCTGATTATTCTGCTGGCCCCATGTCGAGGTGTTCCCGAACATGGTGCCGGGTCGACGCTGCCCTCGATTTACGACAATCACCTATCGCGATGGCTAGCTATTGACGGTACGATGTAGAAGTGAGGCAGACGTGCAAGGGAAAGACGGTGGCGGAGAAGAGTGGACTGGGAATTGAAGCGAGTTCGAAGTCCGGGCTCGTAGCTGGACAGAGCATTACAATTTTCGGGATTATCGTTATCAGACCTTCATTTCGACCAAATCCTCGACCTTGCTATTCGTCGACCGCTTGCACAAAGTATCAATTTCCTGACCTTCAT
>JAABUI010001895.1_pt1 | contig 11824 bp, 7 predicted proteins | sample 5559111 | NCBI WGS metagenome assembly JAABUI01 (sample SAMN10711870, study PRJNA513365) | rock metagenome | isolation source: Antarctica rocks | place: Antarctica: Victoria Land, Buttleship Promontory
CCGAAACCGCGGGCGCTGTAGGTGAGCACGACGAACCCGTCGCGAGCCAGGGTACGAGCCTGATCGGCCACCGAGTCCTTGCTGCCGCCGAAGCCGTGGGCCAGCAGAACGGCGGGCGCCGGAGTGAGGGCGGGGGTGAAGAGGGTGGCATCGATGGCCACCGGCTGGTCGCGCACCGGACCGTCCTTGACATGGACGGTCAGCGCCCGTTCGCCCACCGGGTCGGCCGCAGCGGATCGGGTGAGCGCGACTGCAGCGAGGGCGGCGAGTAGCAGGAGGACCACGCCGAGCGCAAACAGGGGGCGCTTCGGGCGTCGGCGGGGCACCCCTCAACAGTAGGTGAGGTGCTGTGCAGCAGACGTTTACGCAGTTGCGACGACCGTTTACGCAGTTGCGACGACGTTGACGTGCTCCACCCGTGGTGGCTCCGCGAAAAAGGGGGCCGACGATTTCTCGCCACCGCCCCCGGCGCAGAGTCCATTTTCTCGGAGCAAGCGTGAACGGCGGCCGGTACACCAGCGACTGGGCCACGCAGCGCGCCGGGGAACCAACGCCGGCTTGGGCTCGCCGCCCGTGAACAACAAATGTCTTCGTCCTATGACAATGGTGTTGCGCACGAGCACCTTGGGCGATGAGTTGCTGGCGCCGCTGTGGGCGCTGCTCGACTGACCGGACTTCCGAGCCGGAGTGGAGGCACTCGGGGGTTACTCGTGCGTCGAGACCGGACGCCGGATCCGGTGTCGCTACGCTCGCGCCAGGCCAGGAGGGATTGAGAATGTCGTCAGGGGTTGATGAGCTGGATAGCAGGATCCAGGCGTACATCGAGCGCGAGGTACGTGCCGACGGGTGGGTGTTCGACGAGGAGGACGAGGCAGCGTTTGGGCGCCTCGCCCTGGAGCTGTTCGTCTACCAGTACGAGCACAACACGGCGTATCGGCGGTTCTGCCGGACCCGCGGGGTGGAGCCGGGTCGGCTCACGGAGTGGTCGCAGATCCCGGCGGTGCCGCTTAGCGCTTTCCGGGAGCTGGCCTTGGTGTGTGAGCCTGCTGAGCATGCGGCGGCCGTGTTCACGACGAGTGGCAGCACCGACCCGGCCCGGCGGGGGCGCAACCATCATCCGCACCTGCGGTTGTACGACGCGTCGTTGCGGACGAGCTTCGCCCATGAGTTCCTGCCCGATCACCACGAGTTGCCGTTGCTGGTGCTCAACCCTCGCCCAGTGGAGCAGCCGGAGTCCTCCCTGGCCTACTTCTTGGGGCGGTTGGTCGACTTCTTCGGGGCGCCGCAGAGCGGCTTCTTCTTCGACGAGGGGGTGATGCAGTGGCAGCGGCTGCTCACCGCATTGGGTGCGGCGGAGACGACGGGGCAACCGGTGGGCCTGTTGGGCACCTCGTTCGCCTACGTGCACCTGCTCGACGGCCTCGCGGAGCGGGGACTGTCCTTCCGGTTGCCGCCCGGGAGCCGGTTGTTGGACACCGGCGGATTCAAGGGCCGCTCCCGTGAGGTGCCGGCCGATGCGCTGCGCGCCTTGTTCGGTCAACGGCTGGGACTGCCCGATGCGGCGTGCGTCAACTACTACGGGATGACCGAGATCAGCACGCAGTATTACGACACGAGCCTGCGCAGCCGGTGGTTGGGCGAGCCGGTCGGGCCCCGCTACAAGACGGTCCCGCCGTGGGCCCGGATCCGGGTGGTGGACCCGGAGACCCACCAGCCGGTCGGGGTGGGGGAGCAGGGGTTGATCGTGCACTTCGACCTCGCCAACCGAGGATCGTGCTTGGCCGTGCTGAGCGAGGACGTCGGATACCTGACATCCGGGGGACCGGCGGCGACGTCTCCTGGCGGCTTTGTGTTACTCGGTCGCTCCGCGGCAGTCGAGGCCCGCGGGTGCTCCCTCGCCCTGGATGAGCTGCTGGCCGCCGATCCCGGGCGGGGCTGGTGAGCCCGGCGACCGCTCCCGGTGCAGGCACCATGGGCGGGCCGGAGCGGTGCGTGGATGCGTTCTTCCTGCCGCAGCTACGTGCGGCGGAGCTGGATACGTTGGACTGGACGTCCCGGACGGTGGGTGGGGTCGGGTTGCGGTGGCCCGTGGTGACCCCGGAACTGGTGGACCGGCTGTGCGGGCGGTTGTTGCAGGCTCAGGCCGGCTGCCTCGCGGAGCGCCCCGTGATGGAGATCGTCGACGTGTTGGCGCGTGCGGTGGCCCGCTGGTACGACCCCGGCTACCCCTTGCGCCGGGTGGCCGAGGAGCTCCTCCCGGCGATCACCGGCTACGCGCCGGAAATGGTCCGGCGCGGGTTGAAGGAGCACCTGAAGACCTTCCGGCACGAACGGCTGTTGCGTTTCGTGGCCCAGGATTTCGACAACCCGCTGGTGCTCGACGGGTTCCAGCCCAACCGGGCCGGTGGGCGCTCTCGTGCGTACGGACCGCGTTTGACCACCCAGGTGTTCGCCGGCAACGTACCGGGACTCCCGGTGTGGAACTTGATCTGCGGGCTGCTGGTGAAATCGGCCACCCTCGGCAAGTCCGCGTCGGGTGAGCCGCTGTTCCCGGTGCTGTTTGCCCAGAGTGTGGCCGAGGAAGACCGGGAGCTGGCGCAGTGCCTGGCCATCGTGCACTGGCCCGGTGGCAGCGCGGAGGTGGAGTCGGCGGCGTTCGCCCGCTCGGATGCCGTGACCGCCACCGGTGGGTCGGCGACGATCGAGAGCATCACCCGGCGGGTTCCGGTGGGGATGCCGTTGCTTACCTACGGCCACAAGGTGAGCTTCGCGGTCCTCGGCCGGGAGTCCTTGGCGCTGAACCGCTATCCGGACACTGCCCGCCGCGCCGCGCGGGACGTCTCCCAGTACGACCAGCAGGGTTGTCTGTCTCCGCACGTCATCTTCGTGGAGCGTGGCGGGGCGGTGCAGCCGAAGACCTTCGCTGCCGCCGTGGCGGCGGAAATGGGCCGTTTCGAGCAGTCCAAGCCCCGCGCCCGACTCTCCGTGGCGGAGAGTGCGGCAATCGACGGGGTCCGATCGCAGTACGAGTTCCGCAGCTATGCCGACACCGAGGGGGTCGAAGTGTTCATCAGCCCCCACGGAAGCGCGTGGACGGTGATCTACGAGCAGGCCCCCCGGCGGTTCGAGCCGTCACCGCTGGACCGGGTCGTGCGCATCCACCCGGTCGACGGCATCGAGGACGTGCCGCAGCTCCTCGAGCCGCTGCGCCGCTACGTGCAGACCGCGGGCGTGTCCTGCGCGCCGGATCGGCTGGCCGGGTGGGCGGCGGTGCTGGGCCGTTGTGGCGTGGACCGGATCTGCGCGGTCGGTCAGATGCCTGATCCGGCCCCGGGGTGGCACCACGACGGGCGAGGCAGCCTGTCCGCGCTCGTCCGCTGGGTGGACATCGAGGGGCCAGCCGAGGCGCAGTTGGAACAGTACGACCACGAGTGGACTCGCCCGGCCGCCGGCGGGGATGTCGATTCCCGGCGCCGGGCGTGAGCGCGCCCGGCGGACCTGATGGGGGCCTGGGTGTCAGTGAGCTGCTGCGCGAGCGGGTTGCGGTGGTGACCGGCGCGAGCCGCGGCATCGGCGCGGCGACGGCCCGCGCGTTGGGCGCCCATGGGGCGACTGTGGCGGTGAACTATCTGCACAACACGCGGGCGGCGCACCGGGTGGCCGAGCAGGTGCGGGCGCTGGGTGGCCGGGCGCAGCCGTTCGCCGCGGACGTCACCGACCCGGCGGCGGCACACGCGATGGTGGAGGAGGTCTGCGAGCGCTTCGGTCCGGTGGACCTGGTGGTGAACAACGCTCTGAGCAGCTACGACTTCGACCCCCTGGGCCGCCGTACCGCCTGGGACATCCCGTGGGAAGACTACGAAACACAGTTCCGGGGCAGCGTCGGCGGCGCCTTCAACGTCTGCCGGGCGGCGATCCCGGGCATGCGCGCCCACGGTAGCGGCCGCATCGTCAACATGGTCACCGACCTCATCGAGCGACCCAGCGTGCCCTACCACGACTACAGCACGGCCAAGAGCGCCCTGCGCGGCTTCTCGCGCAACCTCGCCGCCGAGCTGGGACCGTTCGGAATCACCGTCAACTGCATCGCGCCGGGGCTGGTTTATCCCACCGACTCCAGCCGGGCAGCCACCGACCAGCAGCGGGACGAGCTCGAATCTGGCACCCCGTTGCGCCGCCTGGCCACCCCCGACGACGTTGCCGGGGCGGTGTTGTTCTTCGCCAGCGAGTGGTCGCGGTTTGTGACGGGGGCATGCCTGTTCGTCAACGGTGGGTTGGTCATGCGCTAACCTTTCCGCTCACCGCGGGAGCTTGGACCAGCCAGGCTGAGAGGGCGACAAACGGGTCGCCGACCGCTGAACCCACCGGGTAATGCCGGTGCAGGAAGCGAGTACACAATGTTCGGTGTCCAGCGTGCCGGGCCGGCTCGGACCGAGCCGGCGCTGACCCTGGCCGAGCCCGCACCGCGGACTTTGGGCGTTGTCGACCAGGTGGCGCTGTGGGCGAACCTCGGGGTCAGCCTGCTCGGCCCCATCGGTGCGTTGTTCGTGCTCGCGCCGACCGGGGTGGCGCCGCTGTCCCTGGTTGCCGCGTTCACCGCCACGGTGGTCGGCACCGGCCTGGGCGCCATCCTGTTGGCGTTGGCGGCCGTACCGGGAGCCCAGACGGGGTCCCCGGCGATGGTGTTGCTGCGCGGTCTGTTCGGCGGCCGCCTGTCCTACCTGCCTACCGCGCTGAACCTACTGCAGTGTCTCGGCTGGGCGGTGTTCGTGCTGGTGGTGATCGCCGACGCGGCCGAGCAGCTGCTGCCCTGGCACACGCACTGGCCCTATGTGGTGCTCGCCGGGGCGTTGACCACGCTCATGGCGCTGCGCCCGCTCGGTGTGGTGCGGGTCCTGCGTCGCTACGCCCTCGTCGCGGTGCTCATCGCGACCGCCTACCTGTTCATCCAGTTCGCCCGCCAGCCGCTGCCCCACCTCGCTGAGGGTTCCTGGAGCGGCTTCTGGCTCGCGGCCGACGTGGTCATCGCCGTCGCGGTGTCCTGGGCGCCGCTGGCCGCGGACTACAGCAGGCACTCCCGCTCCGGGCGGGCGGCGTTCCTCGGCTCGTTCGTCGGATACGCCGTCAGCCAGACCGCCTTCTACACGCTGGGCCTGCTCGCTTTCTCCACCGCCGTCAGCAAGACCGGCGACACCGAGACGGGGCTCTTCGGTACCTTCCTCGCCCTGCCCTTGGGCTGGCTCGCGTTCGCGGTGCTGTTGCTGCGCGAGCTCGACGAGTCCTTCACCAACGTGTACTCCACCGTGGTCTCCGTGCAGAACCTGGCACCCCTGACCGACCGCCGCCGCCTCGCCGTGGTCGTGGGCAGCCTCGCGACCGTGGTCGCCCTGCTCCTGCAGATCAGGGACTACGAGTCGTTCCTGTTCCTGCTCGGTTCGGTCTTCGTACCCTGGTTCACCGTCCTCGGCGCGGCCGTGAGCATGGGCCTGATGAAAGGCGCCATCGCCGAAGCGGTCGCAACGGCAGACAACAACAAGACCGACGGGCAGGCGCACACCGCGACCGACCCCGCGATCGACCGCATGCGGCAGCACATCAGCTGCGTTCGCGCATTGCTGGACGACGCCTTGAACGCGGTGACGTTGCCCCGCCCCGGTACCGAGACTGCGCTGTTGGAGCTACACACTGCCGCAGCCGAAGGAGCATTGGCGGTTACCGCGCTGGCGCTGCAGGTGTTCGGACGCACTGGATCGCCGATCGCGGCCAGCTCCGCACGGCGGCTCTCTGATGCCCGCGCCGCGACCACCGTCGATCAGGTGCTCGACGTCGGCATGCAGCAGCTGAGCAGAGACCGGCCAATCTACGCTTGCGCCGGCGGCAGCCCCGCCCTGGTGGGAGCGGGACGGCCGTCGCGGTGAGCCCGACGAGGAGTAGATCCGCAAACCGTTCAGCCACCGTGTCGTATACAGTATTCATTGCCCCCCCGCATCAATATGTTGTAGAAGTACCCGAGAACGGAGGCCACTCACCATGTACACAGTCACCAACCCGGCGACGGGTGAATTGATCGAAGAGACCCAGAACGCGACCGACGAGGAAGTCCGTGCCGCGGTTGACCGCGTACACCGCGGGTACTCGTCGTGGCGGCGACGGCCGGTCACCGATCGCGCGAAGATCGCCTGGCGCGCGGCAGAGCTGTTCGCCGAGCGGGCCGACGAGCTTGCCGCAATCATGACGCTGGAGATGGGCAAGCGGATCAACGAGGGGCGCGGCGAGATCGGCGTCGTCGTGGATATCTTCAAGTACTACGCAGACAACGGTCCGGCACTACTGGCGGACGAGCCGCTGCCGATCAGTGGCGGCGAGGCGGTCATCACCAAGGAGCCGATCGGTGCACTCATCGGCATCATGCCGTGGAACTTCCCGTGCTACCAGGTCGCCAGGTTCGTGGCGCCAAACCTGGTACTGGGCAACACGATCCTGCTGAAGCACGCCTCGATCTGCCCGCGGTCGGCAGCCGCGATCGAGCGGGTACTGCACGACGCCGGGGTGCCCGATGACGCGTATGTGAACGTCTTCGCGTCCAGCCGGCAGATCCCGTGGATGCTCGCGGACCCCCGTATCCAGGGTGTGTCGCTGACCGGCAGCGAGCAGGCCGGCATCTCCGTCGCGGCCGAGGCAGGAAAGAACCTGAAGAAGTCCGTCCTGGAGCTGGGCGGATCCGATCCGCTGATCGTGCTGGACACCGACGACATGGACAAGACGGTAAAGGACACCGCGACGGCCCGACTGCGCAACTGCGGACAGTCGTGCAACGCACCGAAGCGGATGATCGTGATGGCCGACATCTACGAGGACTTCGTTGACCGGCTGACCGCACGTATAGCCGAGCACTACTTGCCAGGCGATCCCGCGGACCCCGCGACGAAGCTGCCGCCGCTGGCGTCGGTTGCGGCAGCCGACGAGGTAGCCGCTCAAGTCGCGACCGCGGTCTCTCAGGGTGCGACACTGCGCACCGGGGGTAACCGCATCGACGGGCCCGGCGCCTACCTGCAGGCGACCGTGCTGACGGACGTGACGCCGGAGATGGACGCCTACTACGAGGAAATCTTCGGGCCGGTCGTGCTGGTGTTCCGCGCGGAGACCGAGGACGAAGCGATCGCGATCGCCAACGACTCGCCGTTCGGACTGGGCGCAAGCGTATTCGGCACCAATGCGGAACGGGGACGCCGCGTCGCCGAGCAGATCGAAGCAGGCATGGTGTACCTGAACAGCTCCGGCGGTTCGCAGGCCGACCTGCCCTTCGGCGGGATCAAGCGCTCCGGCATCGGCCGGGAGCTCGGCCCGGCCGGCATCGAGGAGTTCATGAACAAGAAGGCAATCCGGCTGTAGGAGCAGCGACTGGCCAGATTGATCTCCCCAGGGCACTGCCGTTTGCCGAGGTGGCGGCAGTGCCCTGTCCTCTGGAGGCGCCGTCACCCCGGAGCCGGCGCCTCCAGTTCCACCAGCGCCCGGTGCGATTCCTCGTGCAGCTCCTGCTCCACGGCGGCGAACGCGCCTGCTCGAAACCGGCCAACCCGACGACAGGGAACAGCTCGCGCGCTCGTCGCCGGGCGTCCGTTTGGTGCACGCCCGGCACCTCCCGTCCCAGGGTGACGTTGTCCAGGACGCTGCGCCCGGGGAAGAGCAGATCTTCCTGGGGCATGTAGGCGCTGCGTGCCGCCTTTGCCGCGGACGGTGAGGTGTTCATCGTCGCGCGCCAGTGCGAGGTCGGTGACGTAGATCCCCAGCGCCTCGGCGGCGCGCAGCCCGGCGGCGGCGATGATGCCGAACAGGACCCGATCCCGGAGATTGCGTTTGGATGGCGGCGAGTCGACCCTGTAGCTCAGGGAACTGCAGTCGTGGTCTGACCCGCCACGCATCGCCGAGCACTGGTACCGAACCATGCTCGAGGAGTTGAACGGTAACCGGAACTCGTTCGCTTCAATGATCGCCTCGCAGCTCGCAACGGGGTGGTGATCACTTCTTGGCTGCGGTGGGGTTCAGCGCCGTGATACGGCCACTTTCCGTGCCCGCACCCTCGTCAACCATCGCGTTGATGAGGGTGGGCTTGCGGGAGCGGACCGCCTCTTCCATCGTCTTGCGCAGTTCCGCAGGCGTGGTGACGTACGCGCCTTCGCCACCGAAGGCTTCCATCAGCTTCTCATAGCGCGCGTTCTTCACGAAGGTCAGCGGGCTGGGCTCGTTGGGGTCGCCGAGGGGGAGCTCGTCGCCGCGGTAGACGCCGTTGTTGTTGAGGATCACCACGCACACCGGCAGGTTGTAGCGGCAGATGGTCTCGACTTCCATGCCCGAAAAGCCGAACGCGCTGTCGCCCTCGATCGCGATCACCTGCTGGCCACTCGCCACGGCGGCGCCGATAGCGAAGCCCATGCCGACGCCCATCACGCCCCAGGTGCCGACGTCCAGGCGCTTCCTCGGTTGGTACATGTCGACGATCGAGCGCGTGAAGTCGAGCGCGTTCGCCCCTTCGTTCACAAGGATCGAGTCTGGATTCGCCTTCACGAGATCGCGCACCACGTTGAGCGCACTGGGGAAGTTCATCGGCGTCGGGTTGCTAGCGAGCGTCGCGGCCATCTTCGCGACGTTCTTTTTCTTGCGCTCGTTCACCGCGTCCAGCCACTCGGCCGGTGGCTTCGGCCAGCTCGCGCCGATGCCGCCGAGCATCGCCGAAACGCACGAGCCGATGTCACCTATGACGGGCGCGTCGATCGCTACGTTGCTGTCCGCCTCGGTGGGGGAGATGTCCACCTGGATGAATTTCTGCCCGCCCGAGTCCTTAGAGCCCTTGCCGCCCCAAGACTTGCCCTTGCCGTGCGAGAGCAGCCAGTTGAGGCGCGCGCCGACCAGCACGACCACATCGGCACCGGGCAGCACAAAGGAGCGCGCCGCCGAAGCGCATTGCGGATGCGCATCGGGAAGCAGGCCCTTCGCCATCGACATCGGCAGGTACGGAATACCGGTCTTCTCGACAAGCGCGCGGATCTCCGCGTCGGCCTGCGAGTACGCGGCACCCTTGCCGAGGATGATGAGCGGCTTCTTCGCGCCCTTGAGGAGCGCGAGCGCACGCTGCACCGCGTCTTGCGCCGGGATCTGGCGCGGCGCCGGATCGACCACCTTGATGAGCGATTCCCTGCCCGTCTGGGCCTCGAGGCTTTCCGGGAGAAGCTTCCCCGGTAGGTCCAAGTATACGCCGCCCGGACGTCCCGAGACCGCCGCACGGATGGCGCGCGCCACGCCGACGCCGATATCCTCGACGCGCAGCACGCGGAAGGCAGCCTTGCACAGGGGCTTCGCGATCGCGAGCTGGTCCATCTCTTCGTAGTCGCCTTGCTGCAGGTCGACCACTTCGCGCTCGCTGGAGCCGCTCACGAGGATCATGGGGAAGCAATTGGTCGTGGCATTCGCGAGCGAGGTGAGGCCGTTCAAGAAGCCGGGAGCCGACACCGTGAGGCACACGCCGGGCTTTTGCGTCATGAAGCCGGCGACCTGCGCGGCGTAGCCGGCGCTTTGCTCGTGGCGGAAGGAGATCACACGCATGTCCGCGGCCTGCGCCTTGCGCGCGAGATCGGTGATCGGGATGCCCGGCACCCCGAAGATCGTGTCGATGCCGTTGAGCTTGAGGGCCTCGATGACGAGATGGTAGCCGTCGATCGTTTCCTCGGGTGTGTTGGCGACGTTCTGGCCGGTGGGCGCCTGCGGCGCAGCGGTTTCGGTGACGGTTGTCATAGTGCTCCTCCGAGGGGGTGCCCCGCGGCCCGGCAGGGCACGCGGGATCTGGATCAGGTTGCGAGCGACGAGCAGCTAACCGTTCGCATATAGCATACAAAGTTACACGACTTTCGCATTTCTGGGTGTGCAGGACGCGCTGCCGTGTAGGACTGTCGCCGGCGTGATGGGGCATGGGTGGGTGTCGACTACCCGATGGTGGTTTCACCCGGATGCCCTTCGGGCGCAACGTCACCCCGGCCACGGCGCCAACATTCGCAGTTTCAGCGATGGTCAACACACGGCGGGCTCGGCGGATCTGCGAGGCAGCGTCGGGGCGACGTGCGGTTCCTCGAGGCAGGGGTTCGTCCGGCCAGGACCCCCGAGATCTTCCCGTTGTTTCCGGCGACGCTCATCGACGTGTATTGCCCACGGCACGCGACGGTCAATTATGGCTTTCTCTATGTTTCGCAGGGAATCGGCGCTCCCATCGCTGCCCTCATCCGGGAGACCACCGGCAGTTGGACCCGGTGCTCCTCTCGGTCGCTGTCATCGATGCAGCTGTCGCGATCGCCACTATGACCGTGCCGGGGCCAGCACGTGCTCGGTGGATAGCGAGGGAGATTGAGGAGTTGAGCATCGAGCACGCGGCGGTCCGCTAAACCGCAACCGCTTGGTGCCCGCGCTCAGCAGGGCCCCGGACAGTGCGATGAAAGCGCGCCCTACCTGCGGGAATCGGTTCAGCGACCTGGGTCTACCTACCGCCGGTGCACAGTATCGGCACGTGGACCGGCAATTGACTTTGACGTTAGGTCCCCGGAGACCAACTGTCGATATACTGTAGACTGCATACACACTCTAGGGATTGCCGACGGGAGCATATTATGAAAATCGCCGTACTGGGGGCGGGGGCTATCGGCGCCTACGTGGGAGCCGCCCTGCATCGCGGTGGTGCCGACGTCAGTCTGGTAGCCCGCGGTCCACACCTCGCGGCGCTGCGCGCGGGTGGCGTCCAAGTGAAGTCTCCGCGCGGTGACTTCACCGCGTTTCCGGCCGTCACCGACGACCCGGCCGAGATCGGTCCGGTCGACTACGTGTTCCTCGGCCTCAAGGCACATACATACGCCACCGCCGGCAACCTACTTGCTCCCCTGACAGCCGAGCACACCGCGGTGATCGCCGCTCAGAACGGGATCCCGTGGTGGTATTTTCACGGGCTGAGCGGGCATCCGTTGGAGGACCATCGGGTGGAGGCCGTCGACCCAGGCGGCGCAGTGAGCGCGGTGCTCCCGATGGAGCGGGCAATCGGCTGCGTCGTGTACTGCTCCACGGAGATCGAGGAGCCGGGCGTGATCCGGCACCTCGAGGGAACTCGGTTTTCCATCGGCGAACCGGACGGCACCCTGTCGGCGCGCTGCCAATCGTTCAGTGAGGCCATGGTGGCGGGTGGGCTGAAATGCCCGGTCGAGCGCAACTTGCGGGAAGACATCTGGATCAAGCTGATGGGCAACGTCGCGTTCAACCCACTCAGTGCCCTGACCCGAGCCACGATGGCCGAGATCTGTGCGCGTGCCGGCACTCGGGAACTGGTGGCGACGATGATGACCGAGGCTTTGGAGATAGCAGAGCGCACCGGGAGTGCGCCCGACATCTCGATTGAGAAGCGGATCGATGGCGCAGCGCGGGTCGGCGACCACAAGACGTCGATGTTGCAGGACTTGGAAGCCGGCAAGGAGCTCGAGCTCGCCGCCATCGTCGGTGCGGTCGTTGAGCTGGCCGACCTCACCGGCGTGCCGGCGCCCGCGTTGCGCAGTGTGTATGCCGCGACCGACCTACTCGGCCACCGGTCGGCGGAGATGGCCGCGCGACGTCGAGCACACGAGGGCCAGCACGCCAAAACGGGAACGCCCGTGGCCATCCCCGCATCTGCCTAGAGCGCGTCTGCTAATTGCGGACGTGGTGGTGGATGATGATGGCGGCCAGGGTGACGCCGCCGAGGTAGGTCAGGGCGTATTTGTCGTAGCGGGTGGCGACGCCGCGCCACTGTTTGAGCCGG
>JAABUI010001897.1_pt1 | contig 11806 bp, 9 predicted proteins | sample 5559111 | NCBI WGS metagenome assembly JAABUI01 (sample SAMN10711870, study PRJNA513365) | rock metagenome | isolation source: Antarctica rocks | place: Antarctica: Victoria Land, Buttleship Promontory
TTCTTCGCAAGGGTGTCCACACGCTCGTCGCGTATGCGCTTACGCTCGGCTTCATACGCAGCAAGCTCTTCTCTTTGCTCCTTTGTAAGACCCTTCTTCTTTTCTTTCTTTCGCAGTTCCTTTTCCTGCTCTGTAAGGCCGGCAGCATCCATTCGAGCATCTTCCTCTGATTTTTCCATTATTGCTTGCTGGCCGATATGCCGCCGTGGAGTAGAGACTCCAGATGCTGAAGAAGCAGAGTCCGTCATGGGAGGCTTGAGGTCAGATGCTGAAGTTTCTGTCGGAGGCGACGGTCGAGGCGCCGCTGCTGCTGCTCCAGCTGGAGGAACACTCGCAGCTCCCTCCTTTTCGTCCTTGCTTTCCTTCGCTTCCATCTTTGCCTCTGCTGACTCGGCAGCTTCTTCCTCCTCCATCTGCTTTGACGTAATATCCATGGTCTTGGTAAGGTCTTTCATTAAAGAAATCTCCCCTATTAAATCCACGAATGCCTCTCCTCCAAAGATCATGCCAAAGAACTCTGACGGATCGTCGAAGCCCCCGCCGGGCACAGCTTGATCTTTGCCAAACTGATCATATCGCTTCCGTAAGTCATCATTGCTGAGGACTTGATAGGCTTCCCCAATAGCTTGGAACCGAGCATGCGCTGTTTCGTCGCCAGGATTTTTATCAGGATGGGTAGTGATGGCTAGCTTCCGGTACGCTTTCTTGATTTCGAGCTCCGAGGCCTTTGGTGTCACGCCGAGGAGGTCGTAGTATGAGGTATCTACGACCATGATAGCGAGAATTTAGGTTGAAGGTGTGGCCACCCAGGCCTTTGATAAGAGTCAGTGAATAAAGAAGCCAACTTGTGTAGAAGCCGGCTGTGAAGTTGTGTCTTCTAGGATTATATGAATGTATCCGGAATAGGTAGGCTTCATTATTTGATGAGGCTGAATGCCTCCCAACTGAAACCTCGGCTTTACCCGAGGTGGCGCGTGTTTAAAATCCGTCACCACCACCCGCGACTGAGGCTAAAACAAGTTTGCGGAGAAGCTTCATTGGCCCTCTTCTGAGTCTTCCTCCATTCTACATGTAGAAGCCCACTTTCACTTCATGAAGCAACACGTCTCTCCTTTCTTACAAAATCCCTTGAGAAGCTGCACTCCTTATTAAGTCAACGATACGATTACTTAATACTGTTTTCTTTTTGATCTTCACTACTTCAAGCCATAATGGGGGTCAAGGTCTCAGACGTTCTATACTATGCCATTCACATGGGCGAACTGAGGAACATCGTACAATGGTAAGGCTACACCAAGTTTTCGGAACTTCGATTGTGGATGGAATTGACCTGCGCAGGACAACATGGCATGATGCTGTCCACCAGCGTGACCCAGAGAAAGAATCACCTTCGTTGCAAAAATGCTTTGATTTCCTTGAAAAGACCAGCCGTAGCTTCAGTTCAGTCATTCAAGAACTACATCCCGAGCTCTTAATCCCCGTCTCACTCTTCTACCTCATCCTTCGAGGATTGGATACCATCGAAGATGACATGACGATTTCTTTGGAAGAGAAGGATCCTTTGCTAAGAAAATTCGATCAGATCACAGAGAAAGAAGGTTGGAGCTACGATGGGAATGGCCCAAATGAAAAGGATAGGGAGCTGCTTGTCCAATTTGCGAACGTTACGGAAGAGTTCAGGAAAATCAAGCCTGCATACAGGGATATTATAAACGACATCACACAGAAGATGGGCAATGGAATGGCCGATTACTGCATTAAGGCGATGGATACCGTTCAAGACTACGATCTCTACTGTTACTATGTCGCTGGGCTTGTAGGCAACGGGCTGACTCGCCTCTTCGTCGAAAGCGGTCTTGCGAACCCGGCGTTATTGAAGAAACCTGAACTCCAAGAATCGATGGGCTTGTTCCTGCAAAAGACCAACATCATTCGGGATGTCAGAGAAGATTTTGACGACAATCGTCGCTTTTGGCCTAGAGAAATCTGGTCAAAGCACGTTGACAACTTCGAGGATCTGTTCAAACCAGAGAACAAAGAGGCGGCTCTCAACTGCAGCTCAGATATGGTGCTCAACTCCTTGAACCACGCAGACCAATGTCTCTTCTATCTCGCGGGTCTCAAAGAGCAGTCAGTCTTCAACTTCGCCGCGATCCCACAATCAATGGCTATTGCGACCCTCGAGCTCGTCTTCCGAAACCCAACCATCTTCAAGAAGAACATCAAGATCACGAAAGGCGACGCTTGTCGGATCATGATGCAATCGACACAGAACCTCAAGCTAGTTTGCGAGGTGTTCAGGCAATACACAAGGAAAATCCACAAGAAGAACACCCCTCGAGACCCTAATTTCCTCAAGATCAGTATCGCATGTGGGAAGGTCAATCATGCCATGATCGTACTGCTCATTTTTCGCGTACTGACAAGACCTCCAGATCGAACAATTTATCGAATCCATCTTCCCATCGCAAGATCCCAAGACATTAGTCGCAGCACAAGCAGCCAACGGCCCACCACCACCCACCGAAGCCGAAGCCAAAACCCAAGCCATGACGAACGAGGCCAAATGGGACACCAGTAATCCACCTCCCCTCCCAAAATTCTAAAATCACATCACTGACATTCCCCCAGTCTACATCCTCTCCGCCGTCTTCGGCACCCTAATCGTCATCACAGCCCTAATGGTACCCCCACCCCCTCTCCATCTCTTCACCCCTACTAACCCACCCATCAGGTCGGCATAGCCATCCTCTTCGGCGCCCGCTTCGACGTCGCCATCAACGAGCTCAAACAAGGCAACATGTTCAAGCCCGACTCCAGCGCCGCCGCCGAAGCCATCAAGAATTACGATCACGGTAAAGAGCTCTAGCTTCAGCATCTCCTCTTTCCTACTCCCCAGAGCCATTTTTCTCCTGTGTCATGCATACATTTGCATTATACCCTGTCTGTACCACCACAGGAGGCGAAGCTCTAGCATATCTATTTTTTTCCATACGAGCGAAAAGAGCGGCGAGCTTGTGATGTATTATTATAACTTCTAGCATCATAAAATGAGACTAAAATGAAAATGAAGATTGAAAAATACAGATCGAGAGACGACATCTCCCCGCATAGCACACATGTCAAATTGCAACTCAGCCCCTCCATCCATGGCTGCTGTTGTGCCGAAGATGTGCTTATATCAATCCCAAAATGACGCTTTCAAAAGTCAGTAAAATGGCTTTTGCCGTGAAGGTCGTGACGAGAGGGGCTGGTGATTCGTGCTGGCCTGGCTTTGCGGGTGTTCGTTACATGCTTGAATTTCGCTTGTGGGGGGTGGGATGAGGAGGGAAGTTTGATTGTCTTCCATAGATTTCCGCGTCTCACTTTACTTAGCGAATAACAGAAAGTGAGTTTAAACGAGAAGAACGCATGAATTATGATTTTGATAACGTACACAATCTGGATCTGTCTCGCATACAGGCATGCAACGTAAAAGAAAAACAAACAACACTCCTGCAATGAACTTTTCCCTTGGCAATTTAGCGTCCCCTGATACGATCCTCCCCATCTGACAATTTAGTGTGGTCTTCCTTAATGAAAACAACCCTTCTACCTGATGTCCTATTCCGCCTCTGATATCTTTGATGATCATGCGGCTGCCGCCGTAATCGAATGTCCCTACATTATGTGGGAAGACCCCACTTCCATTTCCCATTTTCACTAACCTGCGTAGCAAAGAGTAGAGTCCGATCCACTGAATTCTGTGACACAATTCGATATGAATTTCAATCGAAGGCCTCTTATTAAGAAGGGGTCCACAATCTGCCCCTACCGCGTGTAGCTGCGCGAGTAGACCCAGACTTCAAGACGTATTGCACATCCGGCATTGATGATCTTGGCTCAATGACTTCAGGTTCGGGGATTCGCGGCTTATACGGCATCCTTGTCATGGCACTTCGAGGGACGAAGCCATCAGCCCCAGATGCCCGAGGTTCAATGACGCGAGGTTTATTCTGAGATGTCGGCTCTGAATTCCTGGGTGTAAAGCTTTCCGGTTTAACAAATTGGGCCTTAGGAGTTGTTGGCTTATCCTGTATGGCGGGACTTGCCGCTTTAGGAATGAGATTCTGAGGCTCGACAATGCTAGGTTGAGCGAACATTGACCCATTCTGCGATTCCGTGAAGGCTGATCTTGGCACAAATTCTTCAGATTCAACCATTCTAGTAGCCAATGACTTCAGCTCCGGATTTGCTCCTGGATTAGCATGGTTAGGCCCACGCCCTCTAAAGGTAGCTTCTTTGGGCTCCGAAGGTTTCGATCGCCTCTGTGGGCTCGTGCGTTGTGGCCGCTGACTTTGGGTGCTTTGGCCCTCTTCACTGTTTGGCTGTCGAGCAGGAGACAGCCTAGGGGATCTGGTGTGAGGGAGCTGTCGGTTCGGACTGATACGAGGGTCGTGCTGGCGTCTATCATGGGAGTTCGGGGTAAGTTGCGCATTTTCAGTGGATCGCTTTTGACGATGATGTGGTCGATGGTTAGGCAAGGTACGGGGACCGGAGTTCGTATTGACAGCGAAGTCTCGACCAAAAGCATCGGGATCAATGATGGTCGGAGCACTTGTAGGCTGTGGGTGGCCGTGACTAGTGATGGTAGAATTTCGACCGCGGCTTGGAGGCTTCGACTGAACCTGGGCAGCGATCGGCGATGCCTTTGGGCTTTGGTCGAAGAATTGTTTATGAGGTTGAGTAATTGGGGTCGCCGGCCTCGAATTCTGCTGAATTGGTTTCTTGTGATTTGAAAACCGCTTCGGCTGGGGTACAAACACCACGACTTCTTCATCACTGTCCTCAGGTTCCTGCGCCGGTGCATTTGGTCGGAGTAGGGGAGGTAGAGCGCTACTGCGGGCTGGTGAAGAATCGTACTTCAGAATCCGATTCTCTGGTGTTGAGTAGGTTGACGCGTTCTTGCTTGAAAAAGAATTGGAGGCAGCTGAGTCAGCTTTAGTTTGAGCCTCATCAGGTTTCTGATGTCTCAAGGCCGCAATGTCTGAATGATCGGCGTCACTGGTGTTCGGCGAAGAACCGTTGCTCGCTGTTTCCTCTTGTCGCTTTCCATTGCCATCGGGTTCTGACTTGGCGATCAAATCTGTCAGACCAAGAACGGTCGCAGAATTTTCCAACATTTTGGCCACCGTTACTTTTGCGGGAGTCTCTTCGTCCTCATTCTCCGAGCTCTTGCGACCATGTGGCTCTTCTGAGTCTTTGCTTGGCACAGCATTGCCCTCGTCTTCGGACGCGTTATCGTCAAGGGTCTTTCCTTTCTCCTCACGAGACTCCGAGGCATTCTTGCTATCTTCAGACTTCGTGCCGTTGCTTTCCGATTTTTCTGGTGCCTCCTGTCCTTCAACATGGGTAATAGGCTTCAGTTCAGGGCGGTTTATTAGTCTTCGCGGTAGATCGAAATCTCGTTCAAGGTCACCATATGCGTCAAGATCAAGCCTTTTCGCTTTAGCAGTGATAAGGACGCCAAGCTCTTTCGATGACCGAACGATGATGTTCAACTTTTGAGCGACTGTCCGTATCTCAGGTTGGTCGCTTAGTAAGAACAGTTCGTTTGCGTCATTCCGATCAATACTCTCATGAAGGCGCCAAAGAGCACAGCTCATCAATGGCCGTAAGTTCCCTGGCACATCTTTTGCAGATATCATTGGGGCATCTTTCTTGATCTTCCACGGAGATGGTTCCGATCCGGTAGTCTTGGCGACCAATTTCGGTTTTGCAGGACCTAGCAAGGCGTGTCAGCTAATACAAAGCAACGCCTCGGTATGATTACCTTTTGGCACCAGACTATTTCCGCCTCCTCCGTTGGCTAGATTTTGCTTCCTCCGCAACGCCTCGGCCCATGTCGTTGGACGATCTTCCGCGACTTGTGGCTTCTCTTCCTCAATCTCCACATCCTTCCAGGGGGTATACTGCTCGCTGAATTGTTGAAAACTAACAGCTCTATGATTCTCCTTTCCCTGAAAGAATTCTCGCTGCTCAGAGACAGCCTCCCCTTCCTTCCATGCCTTCAGCCTTGAAAGGAAGCCTCTTGTTAAAAGAGGATTGATGTCAAAGGCAGGGTATTCTTTCTTTACTGGTTTCCCAGTTGACTTGGGCCGCGGGGCTTCTTTCGTTGTCAGCTTCGGTTCCTTTGTCTTTTGATTGATTTGTTCGACAATTTCGTATGCTACAGCGTCGTTAGTAGCGACCCAACATGGGAAAGACATTGCACCAACTCGCTGAAGGCACAACTATCCGTAGTTGGCCATTGTATATCCATTTCTTGATATCATGAACATGATCAATGAGCGTTCTGGCGTCAACGACGCAGATGGGGGTTTCCATTTCGACAGTCAGAGCAGGATGTGGAACGTGATCTGGAGCTCATCGAGATGGTTTCATTGTAGGCATAGGCCCATCCAAAGGACCTGAGACGGATTGGTGAGCACACAATCATTTTCAAAATGGTTCCGATATATTGTTCTGTGAAACCGCGCTGTGTCAAGCTACAGACTACGTACCTGGTTGGAGTGTCACCAAAGTTTGAAAGCAGTCATACATTTTGGGCGGCCTGTCTTGCCCCTCGATTTCTCAAGAGGCTTGTGTGAAGGCTTCCCTCAAGCATGGAGGATGAAAAAGCCAGGGTCAGGACGGGGTCTTTGAATTGTTGAGGGAGGGAACAATGATGGAATATTTAGTGCGCAAGTGTGAAGGCAAATGGAGAATCTATCATAAATTAACGGGAGTACTAAGCTCGAATCAGACCCAATAACATCACGTGATTCCGCCTGAGTCACCTGAAGTACTTTACTTTACATTTCTGACATTTCTGACATTTGACTATCGCGCCAGGATGTTATGCTTAGAAAGAATGTTTTCTGGGAGTGGCAAGGCTTCGAGTAAGAATCCTCCGAGCCAAAACAAATACTTGGACACGGAGATTCTCAATGAACATGTATAGATTCTGTGGTGTGGAGAAGCAATAAATTACAACAACATCAATGGGGTATCATGAAAATCAGAGTAAGCGCCGGGACATGCAACCAGCCTGAAACCTCCCAACCCAAGCATCTGTCCCAAGCTGAAGTAGCCCTGCAATGCTTCACTCCTGCTGCGATGCTCCAAATATAGAGAACGCCTGTAGATAATGACCTAAGCCCTGCATACTGCCTCGATAGCCAGGTTGGCCGGGCTGAGGGTCTGGTGATTTCGTCCTGTCCTTCCGTTCTGGGCTTGCCATTCGGGAGGTGAGGCTTGCCGTCTGTATGATAGGTGGGCTGTTCCCCCTATCTTTCTCCTCGGTGTGCGGATCATTGCTAGTCGTCTCTTTGTTTGATGGGCTGTCATTCTCGTCGTCTAGACCATCTATGGATGCGACGTCGCTTGCTCTTCGGTCTTCCGGACCGATGTCTGAGGGAGCGCCCTTTGATCCATTAGTCAAGCCTTCACTTGTCTTGTTTGGCAACTCGAAACCGTCAGTATCAATTCCTAGCCGATGGGGCAGATCCGCGATGTCTCCAAATGGCGTCTGCACTTCCGTTGGTGGGCCCCATTTAGAGTAATCAGGCGTCTCCAACCCACCGTCAAGGCTTCCAATGCTCCCCAAGCTCCTTTCCCAAGGATTAATGCCCGCTTGGTCTAGAATCGGGCTCAGGAGACTTTGGCCTTGCCCTAGAAAGTCGCCTTCGATCTCGTCAGGCGTAAGCACGCGAGCTCCTGGGTTCTCTTGCTTTGGAGTCTGGGCATGATGTTCGAGCGCCCGTCTGCCAGACGATATTAGAAATTCAGACTGCGCTAAACAACGCTTGATTGAGACGTTCATTTTCTGAGAGTCGAGAAGCAGGGCACGGTGAGCCGCAAGGTCGAGTTCTATACCCTGTGGATCTTGGAAACGAGTACGAGCAGCGCGGTGTGTAGGAGAAGACGGCCGAGATTTTGGAGAAGAGGACGAGACGACCGAAAGACCATCGGCAAGATCCTCTTCGTCCTCGGAAGGAGAGACGAGATCGTCAGAATCGATGGTAGAATCCCCCTCCGAGAACGCTGACAGCTTGCCAGAGGCTGACCGTGACGGAGCTATGGAAATACGACCAGAACGGCTAAGGCGGCGAAACTGTCTGAGTTCAGCACTTTGTTTACGCATCTCGCGTTCAAGGGTGCGGTTAATGGCAAGAAGAGACGAGTTGCTGATTTCCAGATCCAGCACTTTGCGTTCACGGCGAGCGTTAGCGGCCAGCTCATTCATTTGGTCGATTTTGCTTTGTCCAGTGATTGCTTGTCTAGTAGGACTCGGAGGCTGTGAATGCGGCTGGCTCTTAGGAAGTTCATGGCTATTACTAGGCGGATTGACGCTGTGTGGAAGCGCACCCTGTACTCCAAGTACAGATGTGGTCCGGGCCTGCTCCACAGGACTTGCATCTGAATGTCCTACACTTGATCTTCGAGACGGACTTGGCCCCGTTGTTGGAACGCTTGGAGATCTTGTGTGAGCATTATACCGAGGCCGTCCGGGAGATGTAAGACTAGATCTACGACCGAGATCGACTTTGCTGGCAGAGATAGCTTCTGGCGTCCTTAATTCGCTGCCTCCATTCGAAACTAGTCGAGTATGCCGTCTCGGCGACGGCTTGCTCACCGAAGATTTTCGAGGTAATATTTCTTCTTTGAGAGGGGAAGTCGCCCGTGGTGGACTACTGGTCGTGTTGGTGCTGTATATTGTCTGAAGCTGGGGGCGGTTCGAGCTAGTCCCATTCGCAGGCCTCACAGGAGGACATTTGGACCCATTGAGCTCTTTGACGTGGAAAACCTTCGTCCTTTGGTCGTCTGGACTGGGGCTTCTTCCAGAGGAGGATGTATTGCCATTCGGACTTGACACCTCCTCCGAGTGAACGTATTCTGGTGTACGGCCTGTTCGAAATGGCTTTTCCAACGAAGGCCGTGACGACACGCTAGACTTGATGTCGTTGGCATGAAAGAATTTTGGAGCGTTCTCCGGGCTCGAAACCCTCGCAGTTGAATTTATAGGCTGTGAAGGGTCGGGCTTCGACAATACTGACGAGCCCAGTCGATCGCTGATTATACTACTTGTCCTTGACCTTGGTCCTGAGTTCGAGATCCGTAATCCTCGCCCGCTCGCCGACAGAGCATCTCCAACGCTAGCTTCACGATCATTTGACGAGACTGGCCTTGAGACTGCTGTAGTCCCTGTAGGCGTACCATTCCAGGTGGGCGATGCAGTCTCGGCTCTCGCTTTTCTGGCGCTTGACCTAGGGGTAATGTTGGAGCTCAAGAAGGTCTTGACGGGCGTTGCGATCTCGTCCTCCGATAAGCCGTGTCCGACTCCAGCTCTTTCGTAATCGCTATCCCTTCGTCCCAAATTTGAACCATTGGCCACCGGTGAGCGTATCGGATTTGCAAGTGCAGCGGACTTGCCCAAGACCTTTGGTGTCTGTGTACCAATATTTGGAGGTGGTCGTCGCTTTGGGACGCCATTCTGTTTCTCGTAGCTCATCTTTCAGGGCATGCTTCGCTTGTCCAGCGGCCATTAGGTCGACCAACAGGCTCGCATATCATTTTGGATGGCCCCACAACATTGAAGTTCTCTTCGTTAACCAATTTGATGAGATCATGAAGCAATTAGGTCACTGGCGCGGTGTTGACATCGCGCATTTGAGCCCTACCCTTGGACATCGGCTGCCAAGAGGGCTCGGCGGGCTTCAGCCAGGGTTCATGACGCACTCTAGGTTGGCGCTAGTCCATCCTACCCTTACCCTAATTCCGTCCCTCGGGCATCTCTACGCGTCAAAGTAGCGCGACAGTGCAGACTCTTAGGGAAGGCGATTGGAGAGAGCCCACGTCGAGTACAACGGCAGCGGTCTTTCCCACGAGATGACCGCCAATGGACCAGCAACATCCCAAGAAACTCAAGTCGCTGTTGTTGGTGCTGTCAGCGAACATGACACTCTCAAATATCATCTTCTGGGACCCTCGCTGACCAAGGCCGGACAAGACTCCGTCGATCAGCAGAAAGTACTTCTAGACTATGCTTTTGAGGCCACGATTAGGACGAACTGACAGTTGAGATAGGTCTCAGAAGTAATCTACAATGCTTCAAAGGGCTCTAAATACTTCAATAATGAAGAATACAAGGACAAAAATCTTACGCAGAAGATTGAGAAAATTCTGTCAAGAAAGAGACAGCTGGAGCGCGTCGACCTTGCATCCGATCTTCGACGGGCTGATGAGTATATTGCGGAGCTCGAACTATCTAGGGATCTATCTCAAACTGTGGTCCATATCGATTGTGATGCGTTCTACGCCGCAGTAGAAGAGTTGGATCGACCCGAACTCAAACATGTTCCCATGGCCGTCGGCAAGGGAGTGCTTACAACATGCAATTACCATGCTAGAAAGTTCGGCTGTCGAAGCGGTATGGCAGGCTTCGTGGCGACGAAGCTGTGCCCCGACCTTATTTGCCTACCTTTGAACTTTGCGAAATACACAGCAAAAGCGCAGGAGGTCCGAGAGATTTTGGCCGACTATGATCCACGATTTGAAAGCGCCAGTATTGACGAGGCATATTTGAATATCACGCAGTACTGTGAGGAGAAGCACATGGACCCCGAGGAAGCCGTCACCCAACTCCGCAATGAGGTCGCCGAGAAGACGCATATCACCATCTCTGCTGGTATCGCTGCCAACGCCAAAATCGCTAAGATTGCGTCCAACAGGAACAAACCCAATGGGCAATTCAGAGTCGCCAACGACAGAGCAACAATCCTTGCTTTCATGCGCGATCTCCCAACTCGCAAAGTCAATGGTGTGGGTCGGGTCTTTGAACGCGAACTTGATGCTATTGGCGTCAAGACCTGTGGCGATATATATTCTCAGAGAGCCTACCTTTCGAAGCTGTTTGGCGACAAAGCCTTTCAATTCCTAATGCAATGCCACCTGGGTTTAGGGCGCACCAAGATCCAGCCAGCCGAAGAGTACATCCGGAAGAGTGTGGGAACTGAAAGCACATTTCGTGATATGAGCGACAGGACTGAGTTGCGAGAGAAGTTACGTTGGATTGCGGAAGAACTCGATAAAGATCTGACACGAACGCAATTCAAGGGTCGAACACTAGTGCTAAAGATCAAGCTGCACACCTATGAGGTATTGACTAGACAGACCATTCCACCCAAAGCGGTCAGCACGGCAGATGACTTATACACATACTCCCTCCCAATGATGTCGAAGCTCGAAAAGGAAATTCCAAACATGAAGCTCCGCCTAATGGGCCTCCGATGCACCCACCTCGTCAGCACCAAAAAATTCGGCATCGATTTCTTCGGCATCCGCCCCCCTTCGCCAGCAAACTCAGAAAACCCCCCATCTAAAACCGACGACAGCGGCGAATGGGAAGTCTGGCCTGAAGAAGAATTCGAAGCCGCCGCGCGCCAGGAACGTCAAGATGAAATGAACGAGCTCGAGCGTCTGAGCCAAGAACAGCGCGATGAAGACGCCCAGGATCTTCTTACACCGGAAGAACAACTCCAAGAATCCAACCGTCGCCACAAGCACGGCCGAGAAATCCTCCCAAATCCCACTCCGAAAAAATCCCCAACCACCACCCGAGAACTCGGCCCCTCGGTCGGTTTCCAAAAACCGGCAACAGGCTACGTCCCACCATCTAAAGAAAGACTCGGAGAGGAAGTCTGGACATGTCCCATCTGCGCCCGCCCACAGGAAGCTAGTGACAGGGATTTCAACGACCATGTTGATTTCTGCCTTTCGAAACAGA
>JAABUI010001899.1_pt1 | contig 11804 bp, 16 predicted proteins | sample 5559111 | NCBI WGS metagenome assembly JAABUI01 (sample SAMN10711870, study PRJNA513365) | rock metagenome | isolation source: Antarctica rocks | place: Antarctica: Victoria Land, Buttleship Promontory
AGACAGGTCTGGTCCCTCTCCTAGTCCGTCTCAATCCATCCTCATTCTCAGCCGAAGTATCGTCTGACCCGCCACAGCGTCCCCGACGAACCCGCGACCGAGCTCGCCAACCTCGCGCAACACGCTTCATCCGCTGTCAGTTACCCCACCGGACCCAACGGGAAGCCCTGTCTCCTCTGCTCGTACGCGTCCGAGGAGATCACTCGGAAAGAGCGGGTCGTCGAGTTTGATGAGAGTGGATGGGTCGCGGTCGTTCCTTTCTGGGCGGTGTGGCCTTTCGAGCTTCTAGGTACGTCATGCTATGATTCCTTGAGACATAACGCTGATAAGGCATGAAGTACTGCCGTACAAGAGACATATCCCGTCGTTATTGCAGACGACACCGGAAGAAGACGCTGGTCTCGCCCGAATCCTCAAGAAGGTACTGGTTCGATATGACAATGTCTTCTCGTGAGTTCCGCTTTCATCGTTGAGACGGCTCCTACTGAGGGAGACTCAGCTGCCCTTTCCCTTACTCGATGGGGCTCCACCAGTCCCCTCTACCGCCGACCGATCCCGAAAACGACGTCGCACACATGCACTTCCACTTCTACCCACCTCTGCTCCGGAGCGCATCCGTCAGGAAGTTCTTGGTCGGCTTCGAGATGATGGGGGAAGTTCAGGTGGGGTCAATCTCTCCGATGTACTGACTAGGGAACTGACGGCGTACAGAGAGATCTCACGGCGGAGCAGGCGGCGGCGAGGCTGAGAGGTGTGGATGAGGTGCATTATCTGGACAGGGCGACATGAGGTGTGGTCCCCATCTCGTAATCTGCCCGACCGATAAAAATGTACTTGGAACGAGCAAAATCGTCTCATGATCGAAGCAGCTCTTGGCGGCGCGACACATCCGTGGTGGTTGAACAGCTCTATGAGGCCCGGCGATTTTCCGCAGCAAGTACATGATCACTGATGACCGACTGAAGGCCGATCACGCTCCATTGAGGTCATTGGATTGGTATATTGCAGTACTAAGCACCGCATGCCGGACGAGATACCTAGCCTCTGATGAACTTATTGTATCAGCTTTTGCACTTTGCGCCTCAGGGATTGCAAGACATAAGACCGTCCCGTCAGCCTGGGTTGAAGCGCGCAGCGAGGTCAGATTGATTGATGTGGTTAGGTGATCAGTGCGGCTCCCATCAGCGACGCTACTGAGCAGCGACAGATAGTCAGTACCCGATCCGGCTCTGAAGCTGGCGATCTGCAAGATCCGACGGCGAATGACTTCGGGTTTCCAGATGCATCTTCTTCTGTAGATTGGTTCCTGCAGCGCATTGGCTTGAAGATTGTGTTCGCCTCAAATAGCAAGAGAAAGGATACATGCTGATTTATTAACGAACCATGCAGAGGTCAAGCCAGCTCAAGCACTCTTCCCCGTCGCTTTCCCTTCCTTCCGTTTCCGCTTCTCGATCGCAAGCCGCTTCGCCTTCAGCTTCTCCTCCTGCCGCAAAGATTAGCCATATCCAGACGAAGATTTAGTGCACTCACCTCTTCGGCCTTCTGCCTATTTGAGTACCTCATCTTCTCATACAGCTTGGCCTTCTTATTAGACATCATGATCTTTCGCAGATCCTCGTCCTTGCCGTTCGTCGTTCGTGGCGTCACCTTCGACGATGCATTCGCCTTGGTCGCTTCCTTGAGCTGGGACTGGAAGGCGGAATGAGAGGTGCCATTGCGCTCGGCTTCGAGCTCGGCAGCGTGGACCAGTGTCGGGTCGGTGGGGTTTCGGGCGGCGGAGAGAATGGCAGGAGGATATGCTGGCGGTGTCGCTTCGTTGATCTCATTTTCGTCCTCGTCCTCGTCCTCGCTCTCAGCCTCCCCCTCAGCCTCGTCATCCGCAATTTCCCGGTCCTGCTCCACTCTCTCGCCATCCACGACGACCTCAGCCGCAGCCTCTTCAGTTGCAGCCACTCCGGCTTCTCCATCCAGCCATGGCCGAGCGACCTCGCCCTCCCCATCCCAAGGACTCAAGTGCGGTGGCAGCAGCTCCCCCGGTCCGTACCCCTCCGATCCCAAGATCTTCCTCTTATTTACGCAATCTGCGACCCATTGCGGCTGTATCCACACCCATTTCCTTCCCGCCTCCATCTCTCGCATCCGCTCCTTCGTCATCGGCCGGTCGATTACAACGTGTGTGATGCTGTCCGCGTTTGGCATATCTGCGGGTGTAGGCGCCGTAAGCGAGGTAACAACTTTACCACCCATTGCTCGAATGACGAACTCCCATGTCCGGGAAGACGTCTCGCGGGATAGGCAGAAGGTGTACGGGGAGAAGAGGAGAGCCTGGCGTGATGAAGAGGGTGTGGATGATGAGGCGAGGAGCGAGTTGTATGTTGTGAGTGGTGCCGCCGCTACGTCGTCATCGATCGTCTTGCTGGGCCGTTCAACGAAGTCCTCTCCTCCCTCCTCTTTATCTCCCTCGACTTCAGCCATCTCGACATCCCCGTCTTCCGGTGCCGCGCCGATCCCCTTGATCGCCCTCTTGACCTCCTTCTTGGAAATCTGCTTCCCCTCGACCCCTTCCGCATTCTTCCTCTCAACAAGTTTGAAGGCGCCCACCGATTCGCCTCGCTCGTCCAGCCCCACATCGAGCGACGGCGGGTATACCAAATTCTCCTTAGTGTACAGCTTGTACAGGACGAAGGAGATGAGGGTGCGGTAGAGGTCGAGGAAGGTGAGGAGTATCCGGAAGTCAACGTCGTGCGGGACATGTTGTTGGAACTCGTATCCCTCCAGCCATCTGACGGGGATCGTCTCCCCGCCTTGGCCTGGTACCCCACACTCATAGTAGACGCCTTTGATCCCGAGGAACACCTTGCGCAAGGAATGTGTCCGGATCGCCCATACCTATTCGTCAGCTGGATCTTCAGGCCGAGCTCACCTTCCATTCGGAGATGAGCTTGCCGCACACCGATATGACTTCCGCTGGAACGAGTGTCTTTCCCGGAACGGGGTTAGTAGGGAGGGTCGAGAAGAGGTGAACGAGGTTGAGCGGATCTTGCAGGTCTTGCAAGGCTAGTGTGAAAGTCGGATACCTAGTCTCGAGTCAGCTCGACTGCAGGATCTCGAGAACTATGGAAAGACAATTCTTCACCGCCCATACGACTAACCGCTCTTTTACCAGATGATCCAGTCTAGCTATAGGCTTGGCGTCCTCGAGATTTTTCGCAAGCGCCCACTCTCTCCTTCCAAGTGCTCTCGCAAGCTTCTTGGCAAACGCCTTGTGCTCTCGGAACTTGACCAGGAGGGGTTCGTGCAGGAGGTACTGTATATCCTTGTGGTAGTAGAAGGAGGCGGGCGCCGATGAGCCTTTGTTGGCTCGCTTCTTGTGAAGCGGTTCTCGAGGATAGATCCCTGAATGCGTCAGCTATGATCATGAGACCGAAGTAAGGAGATTACCTTTGAGGATACATAGTCGCCGGAAGTCACTGAGGGAGATTTGCAGCTTCTTGAGCGCTTGATTCCGGGTGATGTAATTCTTAGCCCTAAGACCTTTCAGCCGATCCGGAATCAATCATACCGGATCCACTCACGCTCCAGACTCCCCACGTCTCTTAATCTTCGCCATGTTGGCGGTCTCTGTCAACCGCCTGGTCAAGACAACGACGTTCTACGGCACAGACCAGATTTCTGGAAATTTGCCTTTCGGCTTGCTGTTGGTCACGTGATATAAGCTTGGTTCATAGCGTTTGACGACCGGCATGACTAGCATCAGTCACGAATGCCGAAACCGCTTTGGTTCTCTTGTATCACGGAGATGTGCTGATGGAGTCACATTTCACAATCATCAGAACGGCTTTGTAGGACACCAATGATGATTGATACCTCAATTCTGTCCCTTTTTCTTCTCCCGTAAAGAGAACATGGAGGATGATAGCGAGGCGGAACGCGATGCTCCAGATAAACATGGATCACTGGGAGAAGGTGCAAAACGATGCATCCCTCTGATCGATCGGACTTCCATCGCTCGAACGGCGCATCTACAGAGGTGGAGCAAGGGCTCGGGCCATCGGAGCCTGAGCCAAATCTCGGCAAGTACTGCAGCTAATGAACGCCTCCTCTTCGCATAGGTTGCGCAGATCATTTTCCGGGTCGACCGCCGCGACCGTCGATCTTATCCTTCATCCATCCTGAAGCCATTCTGACCGGTCTGTGTGTTCTGCTCGAGAAAGTCCAGGAATCCATCGGCGTACCGCACACATTGTTCGTAGCACTTCTCGAACCCTTTGCTGTCCCCGTAGTATGGATCTTCGATAGGTCGAGGTTTGCCGGATGGGTCGAAAGCGCCGAAAAGCGACATTTCCGCGTTCGAAGAACTAGGTTGGCGGCGTAGCAGTGTCTGAAGGCTGGAGGGGATCAGTCGAGGTCCGCCGGACTCATCAGCCGTACTTTGACTCGTCCATGGCCAGCAGATAATCAAAGTGGGTGAAGTCGGACGTCGTTACTTTGCGGGCGGAACATGATATAGGGATTTGATGCTGTCACAGGGCGGGACTCATCAGCACGGCTTGCTTACTGGTCCTACTATGTGATTCACACTGGTACAAGTTGCTATTGTTCTGCTAAGCATCAGTTGACGCGCATGCGGCGAAGACGGTACCTACCGCTCTTCAGCCTCTTCACCCTCATGGTAGGCCCCTGTTCCAGCGGAATCAACCGTGATCTTAAGCTTCCCCTTCAATGATGCGCGGTCGGAGATGAGGTGCTTGAGGACTGCTTCGGCCAAAGGAGAGCGGCTAAGAATAAATCAGCTTCGGGCATCGCAGATAGACCCGGATTTCCTATAGGCGTGCTAACCATTGCTAAACACCAGAGAGCTTGCTTGCATAATCGGTGGCTACAAAGGAGCCTACTCTGACTCGAGGTTCTCTTTTCTTCTCCGCCTCCTGCTCGTCCCGGATGCGTACATCATGTAATGGTTGACACAGTACTTGTCGCTCCATTCATCTCCCTCCTTTCGGCTCCGGTTCGCTTACTAGCGCTTTCTACCGCTCAGATCGCTCCACTGTATAATCAAATTCCTCTTCAAAATTGTACACACTGACAACCGAGGAGAGCGAGCAAGATGAGTACCAGTCAACTAACACCGATGAACACCGAGCTCGAGCGGTTGAGCGATGTCACCAAGGTGAGTAACAAGTTCTGAGTTTCACTAATAGGTAGCTCTCCGCGCACGTCACCAGGCTTCTCGGCCAAAATCCCGGCCTCATGACCCTCCAAGGGACGAACTCATACCTCCTCCAACCTCCCTCCAGCCACCTCGCAGGGCTCATACTCATCGACACTTCCTCCCCTCATACGGCTCAGCAATACGTCGACCTTCTCCTGACTCACCTGTTCCACCTTGGCCTTGAATCCGGTGCCCGTGAGACCCATTTCGAGTCCAACTATGCCAAGAAGAATCTCGAGTTCGTACCCGAGGACAAACGGGAAGCCGTCAAGGCTCAGATCTTGAGACAGCACGACGAGAATCCGAAGGAGCCGCACCTGGAGTTAAATGATTACGGTCCGGACGGTAGATGGGCTGCGAACAGTACAACGGATCGTCGACTCCCCGCTGTGGAGCACATCATCCTCACTCATCGCCATCTCGATCATGTGGGCGCGCTATCGCTTCTCTTGACTACGCTCAAGGAGAACGGTTGTCCTCCGCCTAGGATATGGAAGTTCCCGAACCCCGACGAGGTGGAGTTGGCAGCTTCCGAGCGTGACCGCCCAACAACCGATTTCTCGCTCCTCCAAGCCCTACCACAAGGGATGTATCACCCGTTCTCGCCGTTCCAGCCACTTCACCCTATCATGCCCGGTCTGATGATCTCGATCATCGACCCGACGTACAAGCACCTGCTGAAGCATGACAAGGATGGGAAGCCGAAGTGGAACGAGTTTCCGGAAATCGCAAGAGTCAGCTTGAGATGCCTCCGCACGCCTGGGCATACTGCAGATTCCGTCTCGCTCGTCATGTGTGAGGGCGAGAAGGGGGTGTTCACCGGAGATACAGTGCTCGGACAAGGGACGACGATCTTCACAGACCTCGCTTCTTGTAAGTGCGCTTTTCGTATTTCGGATGACTGCTGACTTTCCGTAGACATGACATCGCTCAAGACCATCCTCGCTCTCAAGCCGTCCGTACTCTATCCCGCGCATGGCCCTCACATTTCCACCGCCGATGAGTGCGCAAAGTACCTCCAGGACTACATCTCGCACCGACAAGAGCGCGAAGATCAGATCATCTCTCTCCTCAAGACCCTCTCATCAGACCCTACCAGGCTTCGCACGGCCTTCACCAGCCTCATGGAGAAACTGGACGCCGGTAAACACGCCGAGGACAAGTATCAACACGAATTCCTATCCGGCAAGCCGTACGTGCCGAGCAAGGAGCACCAGAAGAGGGAGAAGGAGGAGAAGGAGGAGAAGAAGGAAGACAAGGTGGAGAACAAGTTCCCGGAGACGTCGACGGGGATCACGATCCCGTTGATCTGCAGGTTGATGTACAAGACGGATAAGGAGGGGATCATCTATGCTGCTGGGAGGAGTGTGTTGGCTCATCTTGAGAAGCTGGAGAAGAAGGGGAAGGTCAAGAGGGTGGAGGTGAGGTTGCCGAAGATGGCCGAGGGGAAGATCTCGGATCCGGTGGAGCAGGAGGGCTGGGAGTGGGTAGGTGAGGGTGGTGAGGAGAAGGAGAAGATTGAGGGGTAGTAAGCTAGACGACTGTCTACCTGTATCTCAGTACGCTCGCAATGCATATCTTACACCTTAGACAGGCAGTCAGCGTCCAATCAGCTCGTTCGTTCGATCCACCCTGAGCCGAAATACTGAGCTCGTGCGTGCATGCAACTGATGTTGACGGTGGCAGTGAATGAGGATAAGCCACATCACCAGGATGTATGCCAGCACAGCTGCATGCATCCAATCATGTCTTGGGCCCACCCAATCTGCCCGCTAGTTCCGCCCGTAACATATCCTCTCGCGACTTGCTCTCCAGCCCACTCTGACTTCGCAGCTCGTTGATCACGTCTTTCGTCTTGCCAAAATACACCGAGGAAAGGAGGTTGCGCATCTTGATCCTGCATGGTCAATCTCGTCAGCAGTGCAAGTACCGCCAAGATCTTACAGCTAGTCGAGCTAGCTCATGGTCCAGAATCCGTGGCACTCACTCCATGTCCTCCACCATTCGACCTATGTTTGGTATATGTCGCGCCGCGCTCGTCAAGGGGTAGTCACCCTCGGACTGCCCTCTATCAGCGCCGAGCACATTCTTCACGTACAGAAGCTCACCTGTCGAGTCATACTCCCACTCAATGTCACTCCCCCATCCCCAGTAGCTCCCTTGACAGCAGCCCCCTTCAGCTCCGCCTTCGCCGTTGTCTTCGTCTCCAGCACCAACATCACCGTGGAAGTAAGCTTGTACTTTGCCGATCGTCCCCGCTCATGGCACTCGAAGACATGGAGGGAATCCCACGTTCCGGTCGGAGCGGACCCATCTGCTGTCAAAGCTGTTCCATTCAACCAAGTCGACAAAGCTGGACTCACTCTTCTTCATGAGCACAACCCCTGCGAAGCTCGTCTCTTTTCCAGTCCCTTCGTCCTCTAGGTCCCAGAGGTAGACGCTCGAGACTCCGCCTTCGAAATACATCTCGCGGTAGGTGTCGAATGCTGCGTTCAGGGAGGTTTCCAGTTGTCGCAGTTTCGGGGAAGGGGTGGGACCGGAGGTGGAGGGAGGAAGGTAATTGTTGGACCACGGTGAACTGCGAGTGAACTCGTTCAGTATACTGACAATCCCTTGAAGGTCGAGGTGCTCACCGGAAGGAATCCCCATCTCGGTTGTAGTCACACCCTAGAAATTCGCGGCCCTTCTCCTCATCCCGCAACACCTTCAATGGCTGATCAACATTCCCGAGCAGGTCGTCGACGTAATCCGGGCAGAGGTCGCAGAGGGTATTGACGTTCTGTTCTATGCGAGTTGGGGGAAGTCGGCGGAGGAGGTCGAGGAGCGAGTCGAACGTCTCTTCGGGGAGGTCAGCTCTCATGTCCCCCACAATTGAAGTATAACGTACGGTCTGGCTCAGACATGATCCCAGAGCAGCAGACTGCTTCTCAAGTAGCGCGCCAGAGAGCAGATATGGTGAGACAGAATGCCGTCTCAGTGCTCACGTGGGTGAGCTAGGAGTCGGTGATACGAATTCCCCCGGTGCCACGCCATCCTCACGGCAATCTGCGATTTTTCTGATCGACCCTTATTCGCCTTCATCGATACCACAGCTCAAGCTCATCTGCTTCGATGTCGAAGCGAGGCATCGTACAGAGTCTCTTTAATCGACGATCGACTTCCTTTGCAGCGGGTCCATCTTCCTTATCATCGCCTCTCGCACTCCCTCATCAATGTACTCGTCGATATTTCATTCCCAGACGATCCGCTTCGTCCACCTTTTGGACCCAGAACTTCCCCCATTTCGCCGACAGTTCGTCGTCGACAAACTACACCCTAAACGTCCCAACAGTACCGCCTGTCGCGCAAGGAACAGCTGTGCCTGCATCACCGCTTCTTAGCCAGTCAACAGATCACGGAGCTAAGAAGAGGGAGAAGAAGCAGCGGTATTTGGATAACTTGATGGACAAGGCTGGCGAGCTAAGTCTTCGATGTACGTTGCCATTCGATCCGAAATGGCATGGATCTGATGCATGGCAGGCTCCATTCTCGATGCACAGGGGAACTGGACGGCTGAGGAGGGATGCTATAAGAAGTCCGAGCTGTGTAGAGAGCATGATCTGGACGTACGTAGAAACGAACTACGGTATCCTAGTGCTGAAGACCCCAGCCTCGAGACTTGCGCAAGCTCGACTCGCTCACTCCCAATCTCGTGCCCCTGATCCTTGCCCGTCGCACCTGCATTCTCATCTCTATGCTCCATATCCGGGCGTTGATCAAGCCGGATCGGGTAATTGTCTTTGACACGGCAGGGACAGTCGAGAGTGACGTGCAGCGGAGATTCAAGTGGCATTTGGAGCGGCATGTACGGGCGGGAATGAAGTCCAGTATGGATGAGCTTGAGGAAGAAGGCATGTCATACGAGCATCGGTGAGCAGTGTGCGCTCCAGCTGAGCAGCAGCTGACGGGTATCAGAGCGCTAGAGTCGATTCTTGTCGCGACCGCAAACGCGCTGGAAGAGGAGATGGCGTTTAGTCGCGAGCTCGTCCAGAGGTTGCTGGTAGATCTCGAGGATGATATCAATCGCGATAATCTGAAGAGACTGCTACACTATTCTCGGCGGATGGTGGGGTTCCAGAGTCGGGCGAGATATGTGAAGCGGGCCGTCGATGAGGTTCTTGAGTCTGGTGAGCCATGCTCTTTGCCGAAAATACGCCTTGCCGTGCCGCTACATGTCACGCGAGGTCGTTGTCGGACTTCGAGCTGACGCATACTATCAGACGAGGATCTCTCCGCCATGTACCTTTCCTCTCGCGCTCGGGGACTACCAAGGGCTCTACACGACCACGAGCAGCTTGAGCTACTACTTGAGAGCTTTGCGAAGCAAGTGGAGGAGATTGTCAGTGAGGTCGACACCACGGTGGTATGTGTAACGTGCGGTGCTATGCGAAGCTCACGTTCTTCAGGCCAACATGAACTCGACACAGGAGATTGCGGAGCTCATGCTCGATTCTGGTCGGAACGCACTTCTGGCCTTAGACATCAAAGTCTCGATCGCAACGTTGGGAGTCGGGACGGGTGCTTTGATTGCAGGGATGTTCGGTATGAATGTAAGCCTATCCTTCCGTATTGCCTAACGTACTTCCGCTGATGGGCTCGCCACAGCTTGCGACCGATTTGGAGCACCACCCTCACGCCTTCCTCATCGTCTCCGGTATTGCTTCGGTCTTAGCATACGTTATCTTCCTGTACGGCATCAGAGTCCTTCGTCGAGTCCGACGTGTCGCGCTGTCTGGAAATTCCGGAAAAGGATCAAATTCACTCCGTCGTCTCATGTCCACTCAAATCTGGGACTCATCCATTTCGTCCTTATCTCAAGGCGCCGATCCGATCTATCTCCACGACAAGCCGGCTCGAGAGTCAACGGAGATCCTCGCTGCGGCATCATCAAGGAGAAAGGCGGCTTTCTGGGATCGACTTTTCCGGCGAAACGCTCGACGTGGAGTCAAAGGAGCGGAACCCGTATGGATCAACAAGCAGGCGGATGCAGCGCGAGCTCGAGACGCTTTGCGCTTCCAGAAGAACGAGGCGGATGAAAGGACCAGGCAACTACGGGACATGCAGAGGTCGGGATGGAAGGATATGCGTGAGATGGAGACGGCCTGGAAGGATGGCTCGGATAGCTGGGGACCGAATTGGGAGTCGGGCGCGTTGAGGTGGAGGGCAAAGGCGAAGTGGGCGAGGGATTGAGGGTTCACCTATAGCATTGTCACAATCTGTAGCGCTTAGTCTGTCACGATAGAGACGATTACGATGCATCTCGTTAAGCATGTCGAGTGGTTCATGAGATTTGGCGATTTGGCGTGGTCGACTGGACGACCTCCCACGGGGAGAACATGACGGTTTCAGGAACTTTGTTAATAGCCTTTCTTCATCTTGCTGCCTTCCCGTTGCATTGTATAAATAGTTGTCTGTACATCGCATAGTCTCCTCAACATGATTCGAACGCCTGCGTCGTTGGCCGTTCACTATTCAAGCGCCCTCCCGGACTAGCGGTACCCCCCCTCAAGAGCGCCTCCCGTCATGGCCACTCAAGATGATCCGGAGGTACCCATCCTCCGCCTTCGGATCACCCACATCACCTCGACCATGTCCGCTCCCCTCCCGACTCTCACGCCACATTACGTCCCACCTCGATTCGCGACCGCCATCCCGCCCGGCACACTCCCTCAGCATATGCCGGTCCTACGGATCTTCGGGACGACACCTGGTCTCCAGAAGATCTGCGCGAACATCCACCTGTGTTACCCGTACTTCTACGTGCCGTTCCCGATGGACAGTAACGATCCCCTCCGTCCGGAACGGGTCATCAAGCTGTGTCAGCGGTTCGCGGTGAGTCTCAATCACGCGATATGCTTGGCGATGCGGCAGAACCCGACGTCCGCGGCTTCGATCAGCAAAAACGGCGGCGGGACAGACCCCCGCCACCTGCATGTCGTCTCGGTCATGCTGGTCAAGGGCGTCCCGTTCTATGGGTATCATATCGGCTACAGCTACTTCCTCAAGATTTCGCTCGTCAACCCGTCGAGGATGTTTGTCGCGCTTGAACAGCTGAGGAAGCCGGCGGTGCTGGGGAGAGAATGGCAGCCACACGAGGCGCATATGAATCATGTCCTGCAGTTCATGTGTGACTTTGACTTGTATGGGTGTGGCTGGCTAGAGCTTGGCGGTGGGACGTTTCGGGAACCTCTACCTGGTGAGTCCTTGGGTTTAGACATGCGCTTATGGCAGAGGGCGACCCGTACACTTCACCGCCGCCGAGAGCCGGTCCTCCGCGGGTGTTCGATACCCTCACCGTCCCCGAAGGCATGCTGTACCCTCACTCCCTCTCGCCTCCGAAGGATGCTTTCACTCCACTCGAGGTGGACATCCTTCCCAATCATATCCTCAATCGCCGCCGCCTGAAACCCCGAGGACTACACCATGACTTCGTCGAACTCCTTCACACCCCGCTGGATCCAAACGAGAAGCTTGTCCCGGCTGTCGCCGAATTATGGGAGGATGAACGGCGGCGGAGACTGGCCAAGGGTTTAAGCTTGAGCGAGGCGGCCAT
>JAABUI010001900.1_pt1 | contig 11804 bp, 14 predicted proteins | sample 5559111 | NCBI WGS metagenome assembly JAABUI01 (sample SAMN10711870, study PRJNA513365) | rock metagenome | isolation source: Antarctica rocks | place: Antarctica: Victoria Land, Buttleship Promontory
TTGTCTCCATTTGCATGCTGTTTGTAGGTTGAGGAAACACAGCTCTCTCTCTTTGTTGACCTACGGCCAGCACCAATGCCATCATTGAGCATTACCAAATCCGCGAGTAAGGAGGGAACGGGATCTGGCCGCTTCACCTTGAAATTAGTAATCTTAGACATACTCATTTCGAGTTGGTCTAAGGGGCAATAATCTCCTTAGAGGCTTTCATCCTATAATTTTTCTTGACTTGATGTTTCCCAGATCTTCTAGCTATCACATTTGCTACCAGGGAGGCAGATGCATTAGTACTGCTGAGTCAAACATGGCGTTTGGATCTTCGGATCGGCTCAATCAATTGCCTCTGGAACTATTCTCACCTATTTGCTCTTATGTTTTCTCCACGGAGGATGGAAGTCCTGTCCATTGGGAAGTGCAAACAAGGGGAAACAGAGTGGACGACCGTTACTCTTGGGCCCTTAATAGCATCACAAGAGATCCTCGATATATTGAGTACCGTAAAAACCACGCTCTATCTCAGAACAAACCTGACACGTGGCCGGACAATGCGGAAGTTGCTTTCGTGAGAAGTATGCTAATGTGGTGCAGTGCAACCAGATGGGAGCTGACATGACCACAGGTCTGGAATGGGTTGTTCGGCACGGAAAAGGGTTTGGCAACGAAACCATTTCCCGCATGATCTACGAATACACAGGGCTTTTCCGTACCCGAAAACAGGTATCAAGCCACAAACAAGTTTTGAAAAATTTGTTGTCTGAGTGGATGGAAATACCCGCCGGTCTCGACCACTTCGCCGTAGACACTGAAGTCGACTCTCGCTGGAAACCAATGCTGGTCTACGGACTTATACGCTCTGTTTCCCGCAATCAGTTCATAGTACCAATCAGGCTGAGCCAGCAGGGCCAATCCATAGGAGGGTCATTTCATTCTTTCCTTATGGTCAGCCACTGGACCCGATATTCTGCCTTACAATGTCTCGACTCCAGAACCATCCTCGATTTCGTGGACGACATTGAAGCGATACAGTCCTTTGTTGCGGTGGCCGAGCCCAGACTACTCGAACGCATCAAACATATTCGCATTGACTACATCGCATGACACATGCGGAGGAGTATTGACCCATCACTACTCTTCGGCAGCATAGACCTGAACTCAACCTTCATGAATTTGAGAGCATTGGACGTTTCGCTGATGCCTCGTGATCTTACGCGTAGCAGTACCCACCGCATGTATCCGACATCAATAGTGTATGAGTTGGAATGTGGTGTGATGGAGTGGAGTCCCAAAGCTGTGTCTTTCCTCTCAATACTGCACAATGCAGGGTGAGGCTTCATTTAGGGTGGAACTTCGACTGCGAAGGATACTTGGACGGTCAACGATGGACACGGCTGGGAGAGGGTGACCCCGAGATTGGTGATTGTGAAGCGTAGGTCAATTTCGAAGACCCAAACGTCCACTACACCAAAAGCTGACAGTGGTGGTCTAGATTTACGAGCTTCGTCAGAGGGCGGACAGAAACGGATTCTGAATTGTGTCCACTGATCAGTGTGCTGGCGAGCCACAGTGACTCAGGGCCTCAGTTTCAGCAAGGGGCATCCATCCCTTACTCAGAATGTCTCAGTTTTGAAGTTATTTCAAGGGGCTAGAGATCCCAAATCAAATCTCTTGGGACGATGCACCTGCCTCTTGGTCTATCCTCAAGGCAGCAGCATCAAGGCGACTTTCAAAGACTACGAAATTTCTCTATGTCTCCATAGCTTGATGGTGCGTTCTCCACTACCTTTGTTAGGGGAATTAGCTAAAACTGTATCTACGCCATCTACGAACCCACATCATGGCATCAGGCCAGAACTGTTTACTTGACATTCTGCCAGTAGAATTACGCTCTCAAATCTGGAATTACGTCCTCGAGAAAGACATCTCCGTCCAAGTCGAACGAAAGTCGACCTGGAATGACTCTGCAGAGATCCCCCTACACGGCGCCTTCCGTCGAGATCCTCGCTACATTCGAAACCGTCGTCAACGAGATGCTCGTCATGTCTTATACCGTCGTGACCCTGGGATTGGTGGGACTACTTGGTCTGATGACGTTGAAGAGGCTTTCTTGAAAGGTGCCTTGGTGTGTCCATTCTGCAAGTACATGGCTGACATTGAATGAAAGCTTTGCCATTTGTGCATGGACTTAAAAACGCGGGTGAGATGGTGACGTCGGTGATCTCAGAAGCCACGGGCAAATTCTACAATCGCAAGCAAATCTCAAGTCATCTGCAAGTCCTAAAGCACGTCACACAGGATCCGCAACGTGCGTCATTGGGGCTGTCATCTTCGCACCCGGCCTGGTCTATAGGTCTGCCCAGCTACTTCTGGGATCTGTCTCCTTGTCAACGACACTCCACTCCATGGCGAGGATCAAGTAATCCGGGCTGTGAATCCCAGTCATTCATGTCCCTAGTACAAGCTCTCCCAAACCTGAAAATACCACTACATTCAAACGAAAAGCTGTCGATCCAAAGTAAAGTGCCAAGAGACTCACTAGCTCTTCTATCAATCAACCAACAAATCCGCATCGAAGCTCTACACCAGATCCATAACTGCCTCTCACTCGACTTCTACGACGACGACTTTGCCCTTGAGAAATTCTGCACTCTGTTCGCCGCCGAATCTCAAAGACTTACCCGAACTCTACATATCGCCTTCATCGAAGGCCGGGATGTGTACTCGTGTGTTCCGTCCTCGAAACTCGGCCATTTCATCAGCTCTTTGCTCCCAGACCTCAAAATGTTGCGCATTACGTTATCTCCATGTTTTCAAGAAGCCAATCTAGACATGGTGAGAGTCCCTCCTTGGGGGGCACAGACCAAACAGTTCCTTCCTACGTTGAGCTCGATGAGAGCAACAGTCCGGATAACTCTGAGATGGCTGTATGAATGCGAATACTTCGAAGATAAGTACATGAATACGATGGGATGGAGGTTCATTGGCGAGGAAGAGCTACCGAGGCCGTGAGTCCACCATCATGCAGGGCTGATAATGACATGATCTTAAAGTTTATTACTAACAGATGTTATTTAGTAGTGCTGGAATACTACCCAGTCCGGGCTTGGTTCAGAGGACTTATGAGCTGAGTCCAAAGGTAAGAGGTGGAGTTGAAAATCCGGATTTGAAATTCAACGAGGGCAATAAGAAAACGTTGTTTTATTACTAGCTAAGTCATGCCGACGAGAATGTTGGTCAAGAGTACCAGAGTGGCCTAGCCCAGCGTCGGTGATTGTGCTGGAGTATTTACACAGGCGACGAGATCTAGATTCCAATGGCTAGTTTCTTGAGTGCTTTCTCCCTTCTATCGATTCATCATCACTCCCATTTGTCACAATGGTTGAACAGCAAGACTCTGTCTATCTACGGCAGAAGAGAGTTATTCTTGTGCAAACTAGGTCAAAGTCGTGAGCAGACCGTTTTTAACGTACAAGTACCAAAGGAAGAGAGACTTGAACTGGCATACTAACAGAAACTTGAGAGGCCATGGAAGTCTGTGAAAGTAACATGAATTCCCCATTTTCCTTCCACCATGCTGACTCACGTCATGAGCCGGTATCAGTCTTATTGGTAATACGCCACTCACTCTAGCAACAGAGCTTGAGGATTCCAAGCTAGATCTTCAACGTCAATCAAGACAACACGAAGCTCTACATCTTACATGCTGGACCTGGTCCTCAGCTGCCATGCACGCCATAGCTTTCAATTTATCCAATTTCCAAATCACTGCATTGTGGCGCATTCATCCTGTTCAGCCAATACCCAACGCTGTACGCTAGCACATTGCTTGTGTTCTTGATCACGAGTCAGAAATATTCAATTCTCGAAAAGCGTAAATTTTTAGTGTTGTGAGACTTCTATGAGTTGCTAGCAAGCTGGTGCTCTTCTACATAAAGCGCATCATCGTCGGCTAGGGTCCTGCCCACACCGGTTTCAACAGATCTTGCTGCATTCAGCGGTTCATTTATATCTCCGTGTGCCGGATCAGAGCCTTTGGTCCAACATTCCAGAAGCCCAATCCCGCGCATGTCTAGCAATAAGCTACATAGTTTCCTATCAATTGCATATCAGTGAAAAGAGTCAAGAACACGACCGGCTGGAGGTCAGCCCTGTGACTTACTTGGAAAAAACCCCGTGTTATTCCCAACACGGCCATACCACCAGGGAGACTCTGGTTTCCGCAAAATCCCGACGATCTGGCCTTTCTCGAGTTCTAGCTCGTCTGGTTCCAGAGCCTCGAATGACCACATGGCTCTGTATCCTGTAGGTGATTGCAGACGATGGGAGGAGTTCCCGCTATCGTTCTTGAGAACGGCTCGCACGTAGGGATCTGGTAGGTTATGAGTCAAAAGTTTCGGTACGGTACTCGTTGGCGCTTGGCCTGGCGGTATGGAGTTGAGTCTTTATCATACCTGAGGATGTTTGTCGTCTCGGTCCACTTTTTCCAAGCCGCAAAACAAGCGCTGAAGACTTCCGTTCTACAGTCTCGACGCTCTTGCCTTTCTGATCTCTTGAGCGCTCGGACTCGGTTGGCAATTCTGCGAGACAAGTTGCTGCCTGTATTGAACGAGAGCCTCGAATGCTGTCCTGGTAATCGACGGGAGATATGGTCGGAGTAGCGCTGGAGCTTAGCTCCGCGTTGGCATTGAATAAACGCTGGGCCAGGTTGTCCATTGCACCAATTATCTCATTGCTCGCCCGCTTCGATGCGGCGTGAATTGCTTTCAGGTCGACGAAGGACTTTTTTGCAAGTGTATTCTGGAGTGCATTGACAAGACATTCTAGGACAAGCACCTGGGCACCCTTGATAGCGAGGGCACATTTAACTGTGGGAAGCCCGAATGAGTGAGCAGTCTGTCATGCTTATCCGAGGGTGCTTGATACGAGACAGCTTAAAAGAGGACGACAGAAAATGTGGGAAGTGGAGATGTGCTAATAGGTTGGCAGCAAAAAATTCGACGGCCAAGCGGCGAGGAGCAAACATACGGTCTTTCTGAAAACCATTCCCAAATTGAGTCGTGTAGCTATTCAAGCTGTCTTGAACAGCGGTAGAGAAAGCTATCAATGACTGATCAAAAGAGCCGGCTTGCCTTGCCTGCCTCTTCCGGAGGCGTTTTTCCTTGTAGGTCGCCAGTAGTTTTCGCCCGTCATTTACTGCAGAGACGAAAGCGGCAATTGAAGCCGGAATAATTAGGAGCTCAATGCCTGACATGACGAGGATATGGGAGCAACGCGTTGGTCCACGATATCAAGGGAAGACGCGATGTAAATGCAATTTTGGAGGATTTCTTTTGAATAGCAAGTCTAGATAGAAAGTGATAGATTGTTTCAGATATGACACACAGCCTTGAAGGCCAGCACAGAACTACAGGATGACTAGCCACGATGCGTCGCCAAGACTCGGTGACGATTGGCTGCGAGCTGTCGTCGATATATGCCATGGCTTTTACATGCAGCACTCGAAAGCAGCTAGGCAGTACGCCCATCAAATCGCTTGCCAGGACATCTAGCAACCGGGCAAGACTCGAAACAGCTATTTTACTGACAGGGTTGGGAGTAACTGGTTCATGATTTGCTAACGAGGATACTTGACATTTGGTCGCCCACCACATCATGCTGCGCCTGGAAAAACGCCTGACAGTAAACAGCCACGTTGACGTCTTACATGGTGAGTATTGGCCGATCGGTAAAGCATTTGAAATCAAGCGCATTCTTTCCTTTCGTAGCACTAAGATAGAAGGACAATGGTTTGGGTCGTGGAGTTATGAAGATATGAGAGAGGTCCCACATTTGAAGGAAGTGAAGATAAAGCAGAGGTAGACGAATAATGGTCATTTCGTGGAATCAATTCGAGTTGAGTTCTGGTCTTCGCAATTGCCGGAGATGTCAAGCATGGCCGCAATGCTCATGGGGCATAGACATACACTCGGCTGGGTATGTGATGGCTGTGGCCAATTAGCATCAGCAAGATCAAGTCATATTGTAGCGCTAGCATACCAATTTCTACAGCTCCGGAGCTCGAAGCCCGCGTACATCGCTACACATGAACAAACGTCGCGTCGATCAGATTCAAACCACCTAAATCCAGATCCTCGAACGTCAGCTATGTTTGAAGGAGATGAAAGGATGATGGAAGTGGAACCGTATGAATGATCTAAAGTGGTCCCTGGGTACCTCTGACAGCTTTCAGGGACGACGGCGGTAGATTGGAAGGGCTTACCATATTTCATGCCACGGCAGGCGACTACCTGGGAGCGTTGCCGGCACGATTCAACACATAGATATCATTACACTTCCCGATCAGCCGTAGACATGTATTTGCCCAGCCGAGTTTGTTGAGATTCAAGACGGTCATGACAAGGCCTCTGTTCTTTTCGCTGCTGCTATTCTCATGAATGTCCACCCAGTTGCCCATCTTGGGCGCCTTGTCTCGTGGCTCGTCCAAGTCAACTGCGGTCGGAGTCAGTATGGCTGTTAGTAGACCATGTACGGAGCAGACGGCTTACTTCCATATTCTGTTATGGCAGCCTGGGCGTCCTTGACCTCGACTTCATCAGTGTCCTAGAAGAACAGGATAACGTGAGTGCTGTCCGTCGTTCTGAGGGGCTTTGGCCCGGCCTCTTTTTCTTCTTCAGAGGGCGGCATAGTGGGAGCAAAACAGGTGTTTGAAGCTGAAGAGTCGGTGGGAGAAATGTTGAATCCACCAAGTGTATGTCTAGAGTTCAATTTAGAGAGGATAGGTAGTTCAACGTAGAGAGAATAGATAGTTCAACGTGGAGAGGATCGGCAGTTCAACGTGGTGAGGATGGGTAGTTCAACGTAGAGAGGATAGGTGATTCTACGTAGAGAGAATAGGTAAAGAGGCTCACAATGAAGAGGACATTTGACCTTTACCGGGAGGTGGCAGCAATCTCCCTTTTCAACTATTCACGTGCACCCGTGAGAGTCACGCATCATGAGACCTTTCGTATTGGGCTGACGGTCGGAACCCTGCGGGCGCAGACGACTGGACTCCCACAATTATGGACCTGCATGGAAATTCCCGACAAATCCAATCAATGCAAATTGCCCACACCGGAACACCATACAAGGCAGCATGTGTTATAGTGGTGATGAAGGAAGGCACGATGAATAGTCAGCGTTCCCTGAATCTACCTAGACTGGAGTGTGGTTCTGCATTTTGTATGAGGCCGAGTGTATTCTATTGCATGTCTGCCTCGACTGGAGATAGAGGGATGCATGGCGGGGTGGGACGTCTTGCCGCCTCCGTCCCAAGCTTCCCTTTGGTACGCTAGCCAAGGTTGTATCCAGCTTAGGTCCTGCCCAACCGATTAATCGGACTTTTGCGTTATCGCTTTTCCTTTCATGAGGACAGCCTTTGCTCTAAATCCCTCAAGATCTATGTCGTTTATATCCAGCACTGAGCCACGTATTCACCTTTCGAATATATGTCAACAGAGAAACCAGTAGCGGCGGTCCTTCCTTACCTGGAAACAGCCCTTCTTTCTTCCCAACACGACCATACCACCAGTCCGACGAAAACTCTGTCTTCTTCAGAATCTCAACCACTTGGCCCTTCTGAAATGTCAAATCATCAGGGTCTTGAGACTTGAATGTCCAAAGCGCGCAGTAGATTGCGCCTAACGCCAGGCCATCCAAGAAACTGAAACTGTCGTAGCTAATTACTACGTACTTTCCTAAGGTGGTAAACCTCAAGTTAGTATTCGTGGATGGCTGGTGTGTTTGTATTCGGCCTCCTAATGAAAGTCCCGAGAATTGAGTACACTCGTACCTTGAAGAATCCCCTCTCTATTTCCAATCCTTCCAGTCCACCAATCATCCCCTGAAGAGCTTCTATTTAGTATCTCGACGACCTGGCCTCTCTCGATGTCCAATTCCTCTGGTCTCTTGGCCTTAAAGGGATATCTTGCACGATAACTCTTCACAATGACTGGATAAGAGCACGGGCTGCTTTTTGGATCATCGGTGGGTATCCATTTTAGGGGTATGTGAGGACGAACGGGATTACCAGAACGGGCAATCATTGTCGGATCAGGAATTGCCCTTAGCTGCCCGTTCACCGTGAGGAGCCGTTGGGCAAAATGATCCATTGCGGTGATGACTTCGTTCCTAGCCCGCTGAGAAGCGGTGTGTAATGTTGTTAGGTCGGCGTGAGCTTTGGTAGTAATTGTGGTTTGGAGTACGCTGACAAGGCATTCTAGAATGAGCACCTGAGCGCTCCTGATAGCGAGGGCGCATTTATCTGCAGGAAGCCGGAATGGATAAGCGTTCTTGAATTTTCGGCTGACGTATACAGAACGATTGATCTAACATAGAAAAAAAAAGGGAAAAGGACTCAATAAACGGCCTAAGAGCTGACTTACAATCGTTCTTGAAACGGTTGCCGAATTGATTCGTATGGCTATTTAGACTGTTCTGTATGGCAGTGGAGATTGCTGTTAAAGATTGGTCTAGAGATTCTACTTCGCTTGACTGCTTCTTCATTAGGCGTCGCTTTTTGTAGGCGGCTAGTAGGTCTCGTCCGTCATTTAGGGCACAGACAACAGCAGCCACCAGAGCAGGAACGACTAGTATCTCAAGGCCTGACATGGCGATGTTTCGGGCAAACCCGTTCAGACGGGATACTAAATGGAGAGCGGTGTATGAGAACAAAATTCACGGTGTAAGGCGGATTCTGAAGGAGCCGATGGTTCTTAGGATGGAAAGTGATGGAGGACAACAGATAGAATTCTCGGGGGGAAACTTATCCCAGCACCTTGGGACGATTAGCGATGGTGTTCTGCCAAGAATCCACAATGATTGGCTATAATCCATCGTCGAGATATTCCATAGCCTGATCTCTTACCTGGCTTGCAGCATGCCGGGATAGTCATGCAATATAGCTGGCAAATCGCTGGGCAGTACGCCGAACAGGCTGTTACATTCGAAACAGCTATCCATTGACTGGCATGAGGGCGAGTGATTCCTGGACACATAATTGTCAGTCGTCTGCCAGACGATGAGGTTCTAGTCAAATGGCTACCTGATGCACATAGTAGCTCGCTGTACCTAAGTAAAATGCTAACTTCACTGTCTTGTGTGGAGCCTTCACACGTTTACCCACGTTCCTTAGGCATTTTGCGAAAGCCCTATAGAAAACAAATCATAGTGTTGGCCTGGGCGATGGCTAGGATATATTCAGACCCGTAGTCGCGAAACAAAGCGGCAGCGGCAGTGATCTGAAATGCGTACTGAGGAATCTGAAAGGTACAGCATATGTCAATCTTGATTGCTCAGTGCACCGGTGACATATTATGTGTGGTTTAGTGACTTGTAGTCTTGTGCAAGATACAATTTGGGACCTGATGAGCATGTCCAGGAGAACCGTAGATGATATAAGAATGACAACCCGAGAAGCAAAGAATCTTTAGCTGGCACATCAAGGAATATGTTGAAAATTTCCAGCCACCGGAATCGTAAAGCTGATCCCGAAGCTCGCTTGCACAAAATAATAAACGACTATTGCGGGTTCGAGATTTAAGATTACAGTAGAAAATAGCCAGAGTATTGCTTAGATCCATAAGTGGTCCTAGTAGTCATATTAGCACTTCACATCATCCGCAATCCCCATCTCACTTTGGGAATTCAAGAAGTTGTAATACGCATAATCCATTAGCCTGGCTTCTTCAAAGCTTGACTATCCAATACTTTTCCAGCTTAATGCTTATCCTTTACCGTGACCATCGCCTCCTCTGCCACTGGCGTACCAATCTGCGAAGAGCCGCTAGTTGCCGTTGCGCCGCTTTCCACCTTCCTCCGCTTGAACTTCCCTCTTGCCTCAACCTTGCCTTCCGCTGGCAGAACCCTCGTAGCAGTGAAGACAAACCCTTCCGATCCTCCCCTGCCAGTCATCAAAGGGTGTGTCCTGCCTGGGAGGACCTGCCAACTCCTAGCTCGAGCGCTGTATATGGTCGGCGCGAGCAGAAGGGTTGGATTGACGGGGAAGTCCTCAGTCGGCATGGCGTCTTGGTCTGGCGGATTCTTGATAAATGCTGTTCTCCGTGCGGATGAGTAATTGTCCGCTAGCTCGGCGAGTGACTCGATATTAGGTGAGTATACCACGACTTGAGCGGCGCCGCGGAGGAGGGGAACGGCATGCCGTAGGATGCTCGTAGGGTTCATGACTGAAGCTATTATCAGACCATCAAAACCGCCAGCCCGTGTTTCATCCACTACAAATTTGATGCGCTCCCACCGTCGTCGTTTTCGGAAGTAGTTGCTTCGCTTCCCGCTTTTCCAGCTTTGAAGTACCTCTTCTGGAACGGTCTCCGGCTCAGTGTAGCCGGCGTCATCTTCTGGTGACAACAGTTGTAGCCATGAAAGCATCGTGAGATGGGATGAGAGAGGATGAGAGGATGTGGGATTGAACGGGTCAAAATGGAAGTATTTTAGTAGCGATAGATTGGGTTGCGCGTTGGCATGGAGGACGGTTACTGTGTTGGTGGTCATAGGGAGATTGCCTTTATGCGGAGGTGGCTTATGCTGATTCCGAGAAGATTGTTCTGGGTCTATGGGTTGGAGGTTTTCGAAGTCAGGTTCCCGATCAGCGTCTTTAACCACACTATTTGAAAAGGAATCTGGCTTATGTTCTTGTCCCTCCAGTCGATCAGGATACAGAATTCCCATCTTCTCAGCCATGTATGCAACGAGCAAACCCGCTGTCTCGTCTATTACGAGCCATCGTCCAGCCCTGGCTGTGCTAGCTTGTTCGCTTGATATCGATACGGGAGGTTGCGGTGTGCAATGCACGTTTGACCAGCTCCCAATTAAAGCTAGTATCTCTTCCCTCAACTCCATGATCTTCAGAGGCTCTTTATCCGTCAGAATCCATTTTGCCAGCATCGAAACATCTAAAGGCAACACCGTAAATCGCTTTAAGTACTTCTTGGTCTTTCTTAAGGTGTACTTGGCGAGCGCAAAAGCTGTTTTTTTGTCTAGCGCCGAGTGTGAATCCAGAATTTTGGCAACCAACTCTTTCCCTGAACCTGTATTTTGCGCTTTCATGGCTTCAATCTCATCCATGGTCATGATCTGACTGCCGGAATCGTCAACGATGTGACGGTTGGTACGCATAAGGACCTCGCCATTCTCCCCGACTATGTCATATTCCACACCACCATCATTAACACCTACTGAGCCTGCTTCACCTTCCACTGGAGTGGCAGCTTCTTCATCTTTGATTTCGGCATAGAGCTCTTTTGCAGGTATTATCCGAAGGCCAGATTCGCTCTTTGGGTCGCTATTCGATGGATCAAGGATTTCGAAAGTCAAATGGTAGGGTCGCCCAATGATGTTATTGGCATTAAAGGTGCCATATTTGCCAATAGATATGGCGCTTTCCTACTGATTAGTTGAGAAAAGACAAGGAGAAGACGAGAGTGCTCACTCCAGCTAGCTCACGTACGCATTGGGCTGAATTTGAGTGACTATGTTCGCTTCTGAAGGCAGTCTCAGTATGACGAATGCACCTGGAGCGATACTTTCTGCTTTCATTGTAGAAGCTTTAGGGTCTGTCCGGCCACGGCAACTGTCTCACACCAATCCGATTTGGAGCTGAGGGCATACTGAAGATGCTGAAACCAAAGTTCAAGTTTGATGAATAAGCGAAGTCAGTTTAGGTAAGTTTAATTGTGGCCCCTGCGGCCCGCTTCTCATGCGCGCGGGTATACAGTTTCTTGTGAAACCATTGGCGACCACGCTAGTGAGGA